>Ga0102851_10000846_pt1 | contig 16476 bp, 14 predicted proteins | sample Mud3Dept3metaG_FD_79558 | JGI IMG/M metagenome (GOLD analysis project Ga0102851, IMG submission 79558) | Freshwater wetland microbial communities from Ohio, USA, analyzing the effect of biotic and abiotic controls - Mud 3 Core 4 Depth 3... | ecosystem: Environmental > Aquatic > Freshwater >... | reverse complement strand
ATAACGTGAAAAACTGAATGACACCCTTTGAGAGCATTATGCAAATCATCTCTTTTCCGTAAGTCTCCGATACATACTTCTGTCACGCCCAGGGCTTTCAAACGCTCAATTGATTTCTCGCTACGCACAAAGGCCCGAATCATTGCATTTTGTTTACAAAGGCTTTTTACGATCGGGAAACCGATATTGCCTGCTGCACCAATTACCAGAATCATTTTAGTTTACCCTCCATTCCTAAACACCGTCTTGTTTACCCTTTTGAGCCTAACATCTTTTTTATGCTTGTTACGCATTTGTTCCCATTTTATGATCGTAAGCTGGCCGCGTCAAGAAATACGTGCCGAAAACCGTTCAAAAGAGGGTTGTCATTACACGATTTGCGACCGTAATGTTGGATCGGCCAGTTCACCTGGTCGCCAACGATTACAGGAAGTAACTTTTCACAGACCCGATCCGTCCAACGGATAAATGAAAATCGATTCTCCCCCGGGGCAAGGACATGCAGATTCTAGAGATACTGCCTGTCACGGAGCCAGGCCATGTACGCTGCCATGCCCTTGTCGATACCGTACTCTGGCTCAAATCCCAGCTCTTCCCTTATGCGTGTTATGTCGAGACAGGCATTAATGTCCAGCGATGACTTAGTGGCAGTGACATCCCCAAGGTTGCTGCCCAGGGATATTTTCGTTCCAGGTGAAAGTATTTGTATCGTATCCCTGATCTCGCCAAAGGTCGTCAACTTTCCCATGCCGAGGTTGTAGACTCGATGCTTTAATGTTTCCCGCGCATGGATCATGATGACGCCGCGAGCGCAGTCCTTCACGTAGATGTTGTCATGGCCTTCGTTCTCGTCAATCTGAGGAAGGTCACACTCAGCCGCTTGAGCTCCCGCCTGTGCCATCAAGTGCATGGGACTCCTCACGCCAGCGAACAAAGGTCCATATATCCTGCTGGCCCTTATGAGGACAACGTCGAGGCCCGCTTTGGCCGCATAAAGAATGGCAAGGTTCTCCTCTGCCTTCTTTGTGCCGGGAATGTAACGGTCCGACTCCACACAGAGAAATTGGTCCTCTCTCAAAGGTTCCCTTTGCTTAATCCCTTGGTAAACTGCTTCCGAACTGAGTGCACTTACTCTTCGAATGCTGTTTCGAACCGATGCCTCGAGAACATTGATCGTTCCGAGGACATTCACCCGCATGGCGTCATACAGCGTTCCCTTCGCTTCGTATACCGAAGCTCCATGTATGATGCTGGTTATCCCGTGCGTCTTAATCGTTTTCTCGATCTCCCCTACATCGGTAATATCAAGGGAGGCCATTAACAGCGTCTTGTCTCGGTACGGCTCCAGAAAAGGGGCCAACTCCTTCTGCCGGTGTACCGTCAAAAGAATCTTCTCGCCTTGTTCGCAGAGGAGTTTTGCCATGCTGCTACCCAGAAATCCCATGCCACCAGTAATCATGATCATGCAATTCACCTTCAGCGTGATTTATACCAATTCGCCTTCAAGCGTATACCTTCCGGGTACCCGCCCTGCGGGTGTCTGCGTCGCTCTCCTCCGCCACCCGTGCTGTTATGCGTGAACGCGCCTGAAAGAGGGCTGCCACGGGTACCCGGCAAGAGCAGTCCTCACTGCCGATGGGGGCACCCGGCCGGTGGCTGGGGCGTCCATCTTGATTGCGAATCGGTATCACTCTTTCACTTGCTCAGACCGTGAGCAGCTCGTCACCAGTCGTGTGAAGCCGCTCGAATCCTTTTTTCGTAACGAGATACGTCTCTCCCCAGAATATAACGTTCTTGCCATCTGCCGTCCTGACCATCGGATGAATAATGGCTGCGATTCCCGGGGTAAGCAGTCGTTCATTATCGAGACTCACCCGCTCCTCGACCAGATCGATTCCACACATATGACCGAAGGGCGGCCTTGGAACAAAGCCGGTTTTTGCTATGTACTCCTGCATCGCCAGCGTCACATCTTTCACGCGTCTGCCGGGCGCGAACTCTTCCAGCCCCCCTTTTATCGCGTCGCGACAGACCACCTGCATTTTCTCGAGGTCGTGGTTGGGCTGCCCTACATTGACCATCCGCACGAGCTGGGTCCAGTATCCCCGGTAGCGCGGGGTGATTTCCATGATGATGCTGTCGCCCGCCTGAATCCGCCTTGCTGAAGGCGGAACAGGAAGGGGCAAGGATTGAGCATCGCCGAACGCGAACTTTCCGGACCCGATCAGTGTGAACTGTTCTTCCGCCCCCTGCTTGCGTGCGGCATACTCGATCTCGGCGATGACTTCATACTCACTGATGCCGGGCCGGATCACCTTGAGCGCAGCGCTAAACGCAGCATCCGCCAGCGTAGCCCCTTTTCGATAGACCTCCATCTCTTCTTCGCTACGCAGCAGGCGAATCTCCATGATGTCGTCATGCACGTCGAGTAGCGTTGCATCGGGCAACTCTGTGCGCAGGTACATATACCAGACTGTGGGCAGCATCTCGAAGCTGACCCCGATCCTGCCCCGGTCAGCTCTTTGCTCCCTCAGGAGCCTGACCGTATCGGCGATGAAGTTCGTGCTCACCCTGACGTCATCAATGAAAGACCGTTCCACAGAGGCCCGCCTGGAAAAGTCGGAATAGTTAAAGAGTACGGGTGCCGCGTCAGGAAGGAGCACAACCACCTGCCGCTGAAAGAAGACCTGATTATTCGTGTAGTACCTGAAATCACCATAGAAGCTGTGGCCAACAGTCATGTCACCGATCAGAAGAAGCGCCTGAAGGTCCTTTGCTTTAAGAAGCCCCTGAATAGCCCTGTGCCTCCGCTCTATTTCGGTGTCGGTGAATCTCATAACATCGCCTCCCTTTATATTGACCCGTCCTACTTCTTCTCCTGCAACCTCGGTATCTTGTTCTCCGCGAACTGCTTCTCCAGCCTCGCGTTGGTCTCTTCCAGATATTGTTTCAAGTCCGAACTATTCCGATATGTAACTTCCATCTCCAGCTTTGTCAGCAGATCGAGAAACTTCGGATCGTCCATGGCCTTGCGTAGAGCGTCGTCCAGCTTTCCAACGACAGCTTGCGGCGTCCCCTTTGGGGCAACAAACATGAAGTATGCACCTGTGGTGAAATCGTATCCCAGCTCACGGAGCGTGGGCACATCCGGAAAGGCCTTCATCCTTTTTTCCCCCTGAGCTGCCAGGAGCCGCAGCGTGCCCGCCTTCACGTGTGGCATCCATTCCGTACTGCCCGACTCCGCCATGACATGCCCTCCCACGAGGGCCAACATTGCGGGATTGGCTCCAGGATAAGGGATATGAGTCCACTGGATGTTCTCTTGTTTGGCGATATACTCCATGGCCAGATGCATGGGGGAGCCGGTACCTCCTGTACTATACGTAACTTTCTTTGGATTCTGTTTTGCATATTCGACCAGTTCCTTCAACGTGCGCCAGGAGGAGTCAGCTCTCACTACGATCGCATTCGGTGAAAATCCGTAGTGCATGACGGGCACGAAGTCCTCCATTCTGTATGTAACAGGCTGCACGTGGGGCACAAAGACCAGTCCGGCGTGACTGCATACCCCGAGGTGATAGCCATCCGGTTTCTGCTTCGCGACCTGGCCCAAGCCCACTGCCCCTCCGGCACCTCCTACATTCGAAACCGCAAACTGCTGTCCGATCAGTTTCTCAGCCGCCCCGCAGATAGCCCGGGTAGTGGTGTCCATAGTACCACCAGCGGCATAGACGACGGTAACGTTAATAGGCTTTGTAGGGTAATCTTGTGCCGCTGAGAACCCTGACAGGACCGTCAGAAAATACCCCGCCACTATAATCCTGTTTAGCAATCTAACTTTGACCTGTCTCATTGCAATGCCCCCCTTTCTCAAAACACATAGCGGCGCGTCCGCATTAGTTGAGACCCCCGGCATGTCCCCCGAGTAATGTGATATGATGGTGAAAGACGTTTCTGAATGTCAAGAGAAAAAACCACAATCAACGGCGGCTCTTGGGCACAGGCTGAAGCGGATTGTCTTGACTTCTTGATGCCCGTGGGGAAAAATCTGGTTATTTAGATAATACCAATTTGGATTCAAGATGGAGACCGAGGCGGCAGCGAGGAGCCCCACCCGCACGCGGGTACCCGGCCGTGCTCAGATGTACGGCGAGGAAAGCGACGGAGCGACAACGAAGGTATACGCTTGAAGGCGAATTGGTATAAGGAGGAGCTATGAGCGTGATCACAATAATGCCCTGTCTCGATATGAAGAATGGCCGCGTTGTGAAGGGTGTCCACTTCGTGGACATTCGTGACGCAGGTGATCCGGTCCAGAACGCGGCATTCTATCAGAAGGAGGGTGCGGACGAGCTCGCGATGCTCGACATAGCAGCCACCGTCGAGAACCGAAAGACCAGGCTCGAATGGGTCAAACAGGTGTCTTCCGTCATCACCATTCCACTCACGGTAGGGGGCGGCATCGGAAGCATAGAGGACATCGAGCTCGTGCTTGCAGCTGGCGCCAATAAGGTCTCTATGAACAGCGCTGCAGTGAAGAGCCCGGCCCTGGTTCAGGATGCTGCAAGGAAGTTCGGCTCGGACAAGATAGTTGTTGCGATAGATGCCCGGCGGAACAACAAGGTGGCGTCCGGCTTTGAGCTCGTGGTCTCGGGCGGCACCAAGCCTGTGGGCAAGGATGCCGTAGCATGGGCCAAAGAATGTGAGCAGTTAGGCGCCGGTGTCATACTCCCCACGAGCATGGACGGCGACGGGACACTCGCGGGCTACGACCTGGAATTCACGCGGGCAATCGCGGACGCGGTCAAGCTCCCCGTAATCGCGTCAGGGGGCGCTGGAACGCTTGAGCATTTCTACGACGGCGTGGTGAAGGGCGGTGCAGCAGTGCTGCTTGCCGCCTCCGTGTTTCACTTCCGCACCTTCAGCATCCGTCAGGTGAAAGAATATTTGCGGGATAAAGGGTTGGAAGTCAGTCTCTAAAATACAGGTAAGGACAAAAGCAAAGGTAGAGGAAACGGCAAGAACGAAGGTAGAGGTTAAAGACCTTCCTAACCTTCGCAGTAGTCCTTACCTCTACCTGCTTTATCTTCTTCCTGGTTTTTACCCTGCCCCGTAAATCTGCCGGCAGATGCGTAAGCCGGCGGGTGCGTCGGTGCCGTAATAGTCCGCTCCGACATACTTGCAGACCTCTTCATCGATAGGTTGTCCGCCAACAATGACCTTGACCTTGTCTCGTATCCCGGCTGCGCGCAACGCCTCCACGACATTCTTCATCGCAGGGATGGCAACGTTCAGCAGGCAGCTCAGTGCAAGCGCCTGGGCCCCGGTTTCCTTGAGGCTCGCCACAAATCGCTCCGCCGATACATCGACTCCAAGGTCGATGACATTGAAGCCGGCATTCTTTATCAGCATCGTGACGATGTTTTTCCCGATGTCGTGAATATCCCCCTGTACCGTGCCGATCACCACCTTCTCCCCTGCGTCTCCTGCGCCGGTCTGTTCGAACAGAGGATCGAGCCGTATCATGGCGTCTTTCATTATGTGACCGGAATAAATGAGCTCACTGATAAAATAATCACCCGCCGCAAAACGATCTCCCACTTTAATCATGCCTTCGTTCAAAGCCTTCACGATTTCCAAAGGGGGCGTTTGCTTTTTCAACAGGTCTTCAACCGCGCTAATCACATCTTCCTTTCTCAAATCCATCAAAGCCTGAGTCAATTCACTCAATGCTGCCATCGGGGTCAACCTCCTTTTCCCAACAGATAATTACCTCTAACCCTGAGCACAAGACTTACCAATCCCAGAAGTGGAGCCAGACAAACGCCCTTCGTTCCAGCATCTCCCAGACGTCTTTTATCATCTTCTCATCGCCCATCACTCCACCTAATTCCTGAAGCCTGACTTCCCAGGGCGTGATCACTCGCGGGGGATGCCCAAGGACCGGTCCGCCTGCCGGTGTGGCAGGGGGCTTCTTGAGTTTCGGCTTGATTGTGTCGTCGTATCTCCCATACTCCAGTGTGGCATCTATGAAGGCCCTGAAGTTTTCCGGCTTCGTCAAATAGGGAATGGCACACCCACCGTTCAGAATGAGCCCCCCATCCTTGCCTGCAGTCTCACACAACTCCTTCACGCGGGCCCGTATCTCCTCAGGTGTCCCGAAAATGAACATGCGGTCAGGTATGCCTCCGGCCAGGCAGACAGTGCCCCCTATCTCCTTCTTGGCCTTCGCAATGTCCGCTTTGTTGTCGACGTCGCACAGGATCTTGCCTTTCGGGAATTTATTCCAGTGGTGCCAGTTAGGGGTCCAGTCCCCTTCGAGATATGCCCTGACCGTGTATCCCGCCTCGATCAGCAGGCTGATCACCTTATACAGGGAAGGCCAATAGAAAGTTTCGAACTGCCTGGGGGAAAGGAAGGGATGGTTTCCCCGGTGAAGAGGCATGAAGATCGGGTAGCGCTTGAGAGGATCGGCCACTGCGACCGCGCAATTGACAAGGTCGGGGATCAAGGCTTCACAGGCGGCCAACACCTTGTCGGGTCGTTCGAAAAGGTCGATCATTATGCCCTGCAACCCCCGGTACCCATCAGCAAGGGCATCGAAGGGAGTCAGCATGGCGCCTTGAAAAGGCTGGGGTATCCCATACTTCTTTTCAAGATTGAGCGCCTTCTCCCGCATGAGCTGTCCCATTAGCGCAAAGGCCATGCCACCCTTCAGGAAAGCCATATAGGAACGGACAGAGCCCTTCTCTTTGAACTCGCCCAGTACGCGGGGAAGCCGGTATTCCATCATGAATTCAACGGGATTGTTTATCAACACGTCATACTCGTCCGCCTTCATCCATTCGCCTTCCACGAATTGAAAATCAGTATCCAGAGAAATGTCCCGGCCAGGCAACTTGTACAACTTGAATCCCACCGATTCGAACATGGGTCCCCAGATGCGGCCAGCCCGTAAAAGGTCGATCTCCGGAAAATCTTCTGCAAACTTGGACTCGGCTGCAATCCATTTGTTCATGTCGTACATGATTTCCTGGCGGGAATAGCCGGCATAGATCTCCGCAAAATAGTTTGAGCCGGACCCTGCAACTATCATCCGGTCAGTGGGCTCCAGGGCGATGGTCGCCTGATAACGCGCCAGCCTCTCTTCGAACAGTTGAGCTACTTGGTCAGACATGGTGGCCTCCATCAGAGTTGACTATTACTGATTAAATATTTCTGTTCCGTTGTTTCCTATCGTTCCCTATATCGATTCACTCTTCGTGCCCAGATAACTCTGTATCACGAGCGGATCACTCAAAACATCCTCAGGCTTTCCCTCTGCGATTCTTGTCCCAAAATTCAAGACGACAACCCGGTCCGCAAGATCGCCGACGAGTTGCATGTCATGCTCGACCCAGATCATGGTCATGCCCATCTCATGTTTTATCCGGAGCATGAACCGGGCAAGGTCCTCTTTCTCCTGGCGGTTCATGCCGGCAGAGGGCTCATCGAGCAGCAATATCCGGGGCTCCGTTGCAAGCGCCCTTCCCAGACCGACAATTTTTTGAATCCCGTACGGCAGATCGGAAGCTCTTCTCTTCCTGTGCCTGCCCAGCTCAAGAAAATCTATGACCTCCTCCACCTTCTTGCGATGCTCGATCTCTTCGCGCATGGTTGTGCCCCAGAAGAAACCGTTGGAAAGAATCCCACCCCGTATCTTCACGTGCCTGCCGACCAGGAGATTGTCCAGCACTGTCATGTGGCGAAAAAGTTCTGCATGCTGGAATGTTCTCGCTATTCCGGCTTCGGCCACCTCGTGGGCTCGTGCTCCGGTGATATCAAGGCCTCCATAGAGAATCTGCCCACCGGTCGAATGATAAATACCGCTCACGCAGTTGAGCGCGCTTGTCTTCCCAGCGCCGTTCGGGCCAATCAGGGCGAAGAGTTCCCCTTGAAACACCTCAAAGGAAACATCATTCAGGATGCTGAGTCCGCCAACGGAAAAATTGATATGTTGGAGGCTCAGGTGTACGCTCTTATCCAAACCATCTCCTGCTGCGCCTGTACTGCTTCACGTCTGAGTACTTCTTCCTCGTTTCCCGCTGTCCCTGGCCAAGATAGAATTCCTTGATGTTCTGGTCGTTCTTGAGCAACTCGGGCTTCCCTCCGAGCACGATGCGGCCGTTCTCGATGACGTACGCATAGTCGGCTATCTCGAGTGCGGCTGCCGCGTTCTGCTCTACCAGCAGCACCGCAACGTGCTCATTATCCCGGATACGCCGGACAAGGCCCATCAATTCGGAAACGATCACCGGGGCCAGGCCGAGCGAGAGTTCGTCAACGAGGAGGAGGTGCGGCTTGCAGAGCAGTGCCGTTGAAAGTGCCAGCATCTGCCGTTCACCACCACTCAGGTAGCCCGCCAGACTCTTGCGCACCTTCTTGAGCGGCGGAAAATAGTCGAACACGAGATTGTAGGTCGACTTCGCCCCGGAGCCTACATTGGCCGACACAGATATCTGGAGATTCTCTTCGACTGTCAGATTCTCAAATACCTTCTCCCGCTCCGGCACCAGCACGATGCCCCTTTCCGTGATGCGGTGCGGCAGCTTGCCCTGTATCTCCTCGCCCCGAAAAGCAATCGACCCATTCGTGATCCTGGCATTGTCCAAACCAAGGAACCCTGAAATTGCGCGCAACGTTGTACTCTTCCCCGCACCGTTTGTTCCCAGGAGGGCGACGATCTGTTCGCTCTTGACGGTGAGCGAGAGCCCCTGTACGGCGGTCGAGACATTGTGGTAGACCACCTCAAGGTTTTCGATTGTAAGCAATGCGTTGTCCTGAGCCGTCACAGTCACGTCCAGCTACTTATACCTGAAAGGCCAGAGCAGAAAATAGTCTCTTACGCGCTGCCAGATAGCAACAAGGCCTCCGGGCTCCAGCAAGAGAAAAACGATCATGATGAGTCCAAAAGTCCCATACTTGATAGCCGAAAGATACGTTGTGAAACGGCCTGAAAAGGCAAAGGAATTGGCTATCATGTCGATTGTGTAAGGCAGGAGCACGATGAAGATGGTCCCGAATATGGTTCCCAGAATAGAAGCCAGTCCACCCACAATAATGATTGCCACGTACTCAATGGTCGTAAACAGCGAAAAGGCTTCGACCGACACAAAGCCACGGTAATACGAGAACAGGCTCCCCGCAAGTGAAGTCATCATCGAACTGACCACGAAGGCCAACACCTTGTACCGCGAGACTTTGATGCCCAGGGCTTCCGCAGCCACGTCCCTATCGCGGATGGCGACCCATGCCCTGCCGGTCCGTGAGCGGACAAGGTTGACACAAAAGAGCAGCACAATAATGTCCAAGCCGAGCAGGATGAAGTACCAGAGCACGGGGTTCTCTACGACAAACGTTCCCAGCCTTGGCGGGTCGAGGACGACGCCCGTCGCAAAACCCCTGCGCGTCTGGTACTCGCCGCCCACATAGACCACGATGAAGTGGAGCGCCATGGTGCTCAGCGCAAGATATAGGCCCTTGAGCCGCAGAGAAGGAAAGCCGAAAAGCAGACCGAGAAGTCCTCCTACTGCTGCTGAAGCCGGAAAAGCAACCCAGAAGGGCGCCTGTACTTCCTTGAAGAGGATACCCGTGGTGAATGCCCCGGCAGCGAGAAACCCCGCATGCCCGAGCGAGATCTGACCCGCGTAGCCGGTCAGCAGCATCAGCGCCAGTGCGCCTATGAGCGTGAGAAAGACCTGGATCGCCAAATCAAGGATGAAGGCTGATGCAAAGAGAGGCACGAGGCAGAGTAAGGCCAGGAATAGACCGAGCAGAACAACACGGGTTCTGGTTTCGAAAAGGGAAAGGTCATCCGCATAGCTTGTTCGGAAATAGCCGCTCGCGTATGGCATGTTATACCCTGTCCAGCTCCTCTTTTGTCCCGAAGAGCCCCCACGGGCGGATGAGCAACATGAGGAGCAGCACAAAGAATGGGGCCGCTTCGCTCGCCTCGGGGCTCACGTACTGGATCGCCAGGACCTCCGCCAAAGCAACAATCAAGGCCCCGGGAATAACGCCTGCAAGGCTGTCGAGCCCGCCTACAAGAACCACAGGAAAGGCCTTCAAGCCGATGATGAACAGGTTGGGTTCCACACCGTTGTCGCAGGCCTGGATCATGCCTGCAAGGCCGCCACTGAACACAGCCAGCGCCCAGGAGACGGCATAATACTTGTGAAGCGCGATACCCCTCTGGGAGGCGAGTAACGGGTTCTCACCGACCGCCCGCATGCGAAGCCCCCATCGCGTGAATCTCAGCGCCAGGAACAGTCCCGCATAAAGGGCAGCAGCGCTCAGAATGGCCACGATGCCGAAGGTCGAGATCACCATGCCCTTCATGATCGTGTGCGCAGCATTATGCAGGGCCATTAACTGGAGGGGATACCAGGTTTGTGAGGTGTAGAGCAGCGTCATGATACCGCGAAGCAGGATCCCCAGGGCAACCGTCACCAGAACGGCCGCAAACACCGACTCTCCGGTCATGAACCGCATGAGACAGAAGTAGACTACGAAACCGAGTGCCATACTCATGGCGAACGCACCCACAAAGGAGAGGACCGGCTGGGCGCCTATCCACCCGGTGACCGTGAACAGGAAATATCCGCCCAGCGCCATGAGTTCCCCGTGGGCCAGGTTGAGCACCCGGCTTACCCGGTAAATGAGCACGTACCCGCAGCAGATCAGGGAATAGAGGGCGGCAAGGACCACAATATTGACGATAATCTGCATAAACCTAATGGCATTATATTAAAGGAGCCTAACTCCTGTCAATCATTTTTCTCTCTCGTATCTTTTTTGACTTGACAAGGCATAATGACATTAGACAGAATATAGAATTACAGGGTCGGTACATCAAAATCCCATTGATAGACAGGCCTTGAAGTAGTCTAATAACCCTCGGGGAGCTCTCAGTGGCGGAAAGGTCATCAAAGGACAGTACCAAGTCCCGCATTCTGAGGGCAGCAACCAAGTTGTTCGCGGAACAGGGGTATCAGAAGACCACCATCGTGGAGATTTCCCGCGAGGCCGGCTTCTCCGAGGCAGCACTCTACGAGTACTTCCAGGGTAAAGAAGACCTGCTGCTCACCATCCCGGACGTCTGGGTAATCGAGGCAATAGATGACCTGAAGGAGCAACTCTTTGGCATCAAAGGCGCCTTCAATAAACTCCGTAAGTTCTTCTGGTGGTACCTTCGTTATATTGAAAAAGATCCCGCAACAGCAAAGGTTGTCTTCCTCGATCTGAAAGTGAGCCGGTCTTTTGTTGAGGCCAGTGTCTATTCGAACGTCAGGACATTCTACTCGACCCTGCTCGACATATTCGAAGAGGGGAAAGTCTCCGGCGATTTGCGCGCCGATCTGGATCCTCATGTGGCTCGAAGCATCTTTCTCGGGACCATAGAACATATTGTGATCCGCTGGCTGCTCAAAGACATGTCCTACTCCCTTTTCGAGAACGCCGAACAAACCTTCGACATACTCGTCAACGGTCTGCGCGCTCGCCCCGGGCCTAAGGCAAATGAGGGAGACCTCAGTGCATAGCGCAGAAGCCCAATCACTCGATCAATATGAAAGGTTCAGACAGAAGACCGTACCCGGGCTTCTCATGGAACGGGCGCACGAAACACCGAAGCTCGTTGCGTACCGGGCCAAGAGGCGGGGCATATACCTTGAGCGCACGTGGAAAGAGCTTTTCGAAACAGTCTCCAAATGCGCGATGCAGCTTGCTGATCTGGGCCTCGGGCCTGGAAAAGCACTGGCGCTCATGGGCGACCCCTGTGAGGAATATGTAATTGCTGAGTATGCTGCGCAAGCGTTAGGGGCGCTTACGTATGGCATATATCCCACTTCGTCACAGAAGGAGCTCGAGTACCTGCTAGAGGATGGACAGGCACTCATCTTCGTGGCGGAAAATCATGAGTACGCCGACAGGGTGTTGCCACTTGTCGGCAGGCTAGGGCATTTGAAGCATGTTGTAGTGATCGACATAAAGGGTATGTTCGGGTATGATCACCCTGCCCTTCTCTCTTTTGAAAAACTGGTCTCTGACGGCGAACTTGCGCTGAGCAAACGCCCTGATGGGATCGAGCAGTCGATCCGCAGTATCAAGCCGTCTGACCCCCTGTCCATCAGCTATACGTCGGGTACGGTCGGCGTCCCAAAGGGCGCGCTCATCACTCATGGGAAGCACCTGGCTGCGGCCTGCACGATCCTGGACCGCTACCCGCTCATTGCAGCGACCAGCCACCGGACCGTGGTCTATCTTCCGCTCTGTCACATGATCGGGAAAGAAGTCGCCATGACATTGCCGCTGCTCGCGCCACTGGTTCCCCATTACGGCGAGCACATTGAAGACCTGGAGCAGACCATCTTTGAGACGGCTCCGACAGTACTCTTTACCGTGCCTCGATACCTCCAGAAGTTCGCTTCTCGCATCCTTGTGGCCATTCAACATTCCAGTACTCTGAAGAGAGGCTTCTATCGCGCTGCGGTGAGGTTCGGGCGCAGACACATGCGGCGGAAGTGGGAGAGTAACGAACCATTCTATTCTAGAGTTGCCTATTCAACCTGCTATCAGGCCGTCTTCAGGCCTATTCTAAATAAAATTGGATTCAACAAGCTTCGTCTTCTAGTCTCCGTCGGAGCGCCGCTCTCCCCTGAGCTTGCAGCACTCTGGCAAATCTATGGCGTGAATCTCTCTGACGCGTATGGGCAGACAGAGACAGGGGGCGCTTTCATATCAGCCCAGGGATCACACTATCCGAGACCGGGCGATGTCGGAACGCCTCCCACCGGCTGGGAAGTGCAGCTTGCCGCGAACGGTGAGATACTGGTACGTGGAAAGGATGCGTTTGAGGGCTACTGGAAAAATCCTGAACTGACGCAGAGCGTGATAGATGCAGGGGGCTGGCTTCACACCGGAGACACGGGCGAATGGACACCGCAGGGGCAACTCAAGATCAAAGATCGTGTGAGGGACGTCATCACTACATCAGGCGGAAAAACGATCAGCCCGACGTTTGTCGAAAACGCGCTCCGGTCAAGCCCTTATCTGAGCGAAGCAATCGTCTTCGGTCATGGCCGAAAATATCTGACTGCTCTGGTCGAACTCGATTTTGACACGGTCTCTGCCTGGGCGCGGCGCAATGGCGTAGTATATACCAGTTTCGCGGAGCTTTGCGGGCACGAAGCGGTGCGGGCGTTGATCGAACAGGAAATAGAGAAGGCGAATGGTGATCTAGCAAGAGTGGAACAGGTCAAGACATTCCGGATCATACCGAGAGAGCTTGATCCCTGGCACGATGGCGAACCCATAACACCTACACGGAAAATAAAGCGGGATCTGCTCTATCAAAAGTTCCAGGACCTGGTCGAATCGATGTATACCGAAAAGCAGGAAGAGGCACTGGTCGCATCAGAAGTAGGAGATGTACTGACCTGAAGCTTCACGCGATACACACAACCGCGAAAAAGGAGGGAGGAGTATGAGACGCAGAGTTTTTGCAGGAATAGTGGGCATGGTTCTGGTCACACTTGTATCGGCTGGTGTGACACTGGGGCAGGAACCCTACGTGGTGGGCTTCACCATTGCCTTGACGGGACCCGGCTCTGACACGTATGCGCCCATCAAAGATGCCTTCGACGTTTACTTCAAGGAAGTCAACAGCAAGGGTGGCGTGAACGGTCACCCCGTAAAGATCATCTGGGAGGACAACCAGGCCCAGCCGTCAAAAGCGGCAGCCCATGCGAAGAAATTCGCATCACAGGACAAGGCCGTGTTAATGCTCAACGCCAGCCTCTCGAGCACCTATCCGCCCATGGTCCAGGCTGCGAAACAGGCCAACATACCAATCTTTTACGCCGGGGCGGTCTGCCCGCCGGAAGTCTATCCACCGAGCCCTGACGCCCTGCAGTTCTGCTCCACATCCTTTGCGACCAAGTTCGACAGCAGGTTTGCGCTCATGTTCATGGGTGAGCAGACCAAAGGTTCGTTCAAGCTCGGTCTCGCGGCAATGAACATACCGCTTTCGCGCGGAGAGATTGACTTCGCGGAGGAACTCTCCAAGACCACGAGCATGAAGGTCGTCGCAAAAGAGATCATCCCCCCTGTCACACCCGACTACACCCCCTTCGCCACAAAACTGAAAGATGCGGAACCAGAGTGGGTTTATGCGTGGGCCCCGTGGGCCATGGAGGTCAGGACCTTTGAGGCACTGCGCAAGCTCGGATGGAAGGGCAAGTATCTCGCGTGGGGGCACCTGGAGTCGGAAGACGAGTTGGCAAGGCTGAAGGACGATGACCTCTATGTCTTTGCCACCAATTCCTTCTATGCTGAAAACCAGGACATCCACAAAAAGATCCGGGAGGCAGCCACAGCGGCAAAAACCGTGTACCCGTACACCAAGCTTTCTGAGGGCTGGATCGCTGCCATGGTGTTGGAAGACATACTGAAGAAGACCCCTTGGCCTGCCACGCCTGAGAAAGTCAGGACAGCCATGACCCAGGTGCGGGTTGACACCAAGGGTCTCAAAGGCGGACCACTTACGTGGACACCGAACAATCATTTCAGGACCGTAAACCACTACAGGGCATATAAGTGGGATTCAAAGAGAAATACGATCGTGGTCGTGAAGGACTGGACACCGATCGAGATCAAGTAACGGTACAGGAAGGCATCCTTGCCAAAGCTTTTTGAAAGCACACGACTGAACAGCATCACGCTTGCGAACCGGTTTGTTCGTTCTGCCACGTGGGAGGGCATGGCCGCAGATGACGGGTCATGCACTCCCGCCCTGATTGATGTGGCTTGCCAGCTGGCCCGCGGCGGTGTCGGACTCATCATCACGGGTCACGCGTTCGTCAGCGAGGATGGGCGCGCGACACCCTGGCAGATGGGCGTCTGCAGAGACGAGCTGATCCCCGGCCTCGCTGAGATGGCACGCACGGTGCACGAGGCAGGCGGCAGGATTGTCATGCAAATAGCGCATGCCGGGTGTCACGCTGCAGCCAAGCTGACAGGGCTTCAACCGATGGGCCCTTCAGCATTCGAATCGGCCGCGGGCGTGCTCAGCAAGGAAATGACACACACGGACGTCGACCGAGTGTGTCAGGCCTTTGCACATGCAGCCAGAAGGGCGAGAGAGGCGGGGTTCGACGGAGTGCAGTTACACGCCGCGCACGGCTACTTACTGAGCCAGTTCCTGTCGCCATTCTACAACAAGAGGACAGATGCATACGGCGGAACCATCCAGAACCGCGCCAGGATTGCAGTGGAATCTTTGAGGGCCATACGGGCTTTGGTCGGCAACGACTTTTCCGTGCTCGCCAAGGTGAACTCCGAGGACTTTCTCGATGGCGGGTTGACGGTCGATGACATGCTGCAGGCGTCCAGCATGCTGGAGCAGGCCGACATTGATGCGATTGAGATGAGTGGGGGTACCGTCAATCCGGCGGGCCTGTCGGCCTCCCGCAAAGGCAAGCTTGAATCAGAGAGTCACGAGGTCTTTTACCGGGAAGCAGCGAGACAATTCAAGCAAAGAGTGCGGGTGCCCCTCATGCTCGTGGGCGGCATTCGTTCTTACGCAGTGGCGGAACTCTTGCTGACAGAGGGGCTGACAGATTACATAGCCATGTGCAGGCCGTTCATCCGGGAACCCGATCTGGTAAACCGTTGGAAGTCAGGCGATTTGCGCAGGGCATTCTGCGTGTCGGACAACGGGTGTTTCAAGCCCGCATTCCAGGGACGCGGCATTGCGTGCGTGGTGAAGGAAAAGGAGAAAGTCTAGCCTGCCAGCACTGTTTTTGGACGTTTCCTATACTCCAGCCAGATGATGAAGAGAATCATGATCACGGCCGACACTGTTGACGGCATGGCTGCTTCCTTGCTGAAGAGGGTGAGGGCAATGCCGCCCGCTATCCCATAGTTTTTGAGTGTCCCCAGCAGCACAAGGCTGGTCGTCACTTCATCGCTCAACTTCAAGAACCTGGCTACCCGTTCTATTCCCCAACCGAGTAGAAACATGCTGAGCGTGGCAATGATCGCAACGGAAATAAGAGAGGCGGGGTTGTGCAGGAATATCTGCCGGTTCAAACCGACAACCGTGTAGGTAAAGACACAGAAGGACCAGTTGATGATGGTGCCCTTCACAGGCGCAAGGAACCTGTCGAGACGGGCCCACGTAAGGATCTGCCCTGCAATGAGCGGGGCCACCATCAGTTCCACAAGAATCAGGACCACCTTGAACGGATTGAGAAAGTCGGCGCCTATGAACAAGAGAGTAATCGCGGGCATCAGTATCAGCCCGCCCAGGTACGCGCCTATGGTGCCTATCAACGAGAACGCGGTGTTACCTTTGAGAAAGAGTGTAAAGGGAATGACCGCGATAGCAGGCGGAACTGCGGCAAGCAGTATGAACCCGGTGCGCAGCGCGGGGTCCTT
>Ga0102851_10000845_pt1 | contig 16481 bp, 14 predicted proteins | sample Mud3Dept3metaG_FD_79558 | JGI IMG/M metagenome (GOLD analysis project Ga0102851, IMG submission 79558) | Freshwater wetland microbial communities from Ohio, USA, analyzing the effect of biotic and abiotic controls - Mud 3 Core 4 Depth 3... | ecosystem: Environmental > Aquatic > Freshwater >... | reverse complement strand
CGGGCCGGTCGCTGGTCCTGTCGCTGAGCTTCAAGCTCCAGGCCTGGAGGCTGTCCTCGAAGAGCGTGCGACGGCGCTTCTGGGATTTCCTGGGGGAGAGGCCAAAGATCACAATCAAGGACGAAGCCCTTTCCGGAGGATGCCTGGCGGTTTCTCCGGACGGGCGCGGCGTCTTCGTCTCGGTCAATCAGGAAAGGGGAGTCGGGTCATACCGGCTCCGGACGGCAAGACGCTCCGAAATACTTGAGCCGAGAGAGTCGAGGGTCAGCGCCCTGGCTGTATCCCCTGACGGACGCTTCCTTGCGGTCGGCACGGCGGACGGCCCGATTTTGCTGATCAGCTTGGATCGTCGAGTAAGGCAGTGAAGATACATGACGGCCGATCCTTTTAGAGGCAGGCGGAATCTCGAGGGAGCGGATCTCCACGATGCCGACCTGGAGGAAGCGGACCTGGAAGGGGCGAACCTCCAGGACGCCGACTTGCGGAGCGCGAACCTTCGGCACGCGAATCTCCGTCGGGCCAACTTGAGCAATGCCAACCTGACCGAGGCCGACCTGGGGAATGCCGATCTAGCAGGGGCGGACCTGAGTTCCGCCATCCTCGTGGGAGCCCAGCTCGACAAAGCCTGTTTGCGGGAGGCCAATTTGGAAGGCGCCGACTTGAGCGTCGCCGATATGTTTCAAGCGAAATTGGATGGGGTTCGTTTGAAGGATTCCCATTTGGAGCACGCCAGCTTTCAGGGGACCGACCTCCGGGGAATTCAGCTGGCCGGACGAGATCTCAGAGGGGTGAACTTCAAGGAGGCGAACCTTCGGGGAGCGAACTTGAAAAGGGCTGTGCTGGCCGGGGCGAAGCTTCATGGGGCTGAGCTTCAGGGGGCGAACCTCCGAGGCGCTGACCTCTCCGGAGCGGTGCTCTGCGGGACGGAACTCCAGGATGCCGACCTTCAGGGGGCCGATTTTCGGGATGCGGACCTTGCCGGAGCGAACCTTCAGGGTGTCAACCTTGAAGGAGCATTGAACCTGACCAGCCGGCAGCTCAAGGAGGCGAGGTTTCCTCCGGAATCACGTTGAAGGTATTTCGGGAATTGCCGGCCGAATTTCTTTCCTGCGGAGCTCGGGGCGGCTATTTCGCCCTTTCGCCCTTGATTAACTTGTTCTGGTGGGCCCCTTTGGTTGTGTGAATCAGGTATCCTTGCTCGCCGGGCAGCAAGAATTCCGCCAGGACGTATTCGGTGATGTACTCGGTGTAGGACGGTTCGAAGTTCCCCACCACGTCAAAGACAATCTGGAGTTCCTCGACCGGCGTCTCCGGCAGGGCCAGCCTTTCCGTGAACGGGATCAGGATTTCTTCGCCTCCCGGCTCTTTGCGGAGGGCGAGTTGTCCATCGGTTTTAGGCGCCACCGAATAGTCCCCGGCCGGGAATGCCTTGCCTCCAGCTTTGAACCTGAACGGGATCTTGAAGATGCTCTGGGCGTAGGTGAGAGTGCTGCCCGCGATGAGGACAAAGGCGAGTGCCAGAACAGAAAAAACGGCCAAGCGCTTCATGTCAATCCTCCCCCATTTTTATTTGCACTACCTTAAGCCTGATTGACTGCAATTCCCCCTCTCCCTCACGCTCCCCCGCCTCAAATGATCTCGGTCCAGTTGACGCCGTCAACGGGTCCGCGGCGGGAAGCGGCCAATTCGGTCGGGACGCCTCCCTTTAAGGCGTCTTCCATGGCCATGACGAAGGTGTCGATCTCCTCGAGAGTCGTATAGACGTTCGGCGACACCCGCAGCGCCTGGTAGTCGAAGACCGAGTTCGGCGGGGCCCCTCCGACGAGCGGGACCACGACGATCCGGTACTTGTCCATGAGGAATTTCGCCAGGTCGCGGACGTCGATGCCTTCGATGTAGACCGCCGCAACCCCCCAGGCCTTCGGGGGATCCGAGAGGTCCGTCAGCACTTTGATGCGCGGATGCTTAGTGAGGGCGTTGGCCCAGCGGAGCGTCAGGTGGCGCAGCCGCGCCGCCTTGCGTTCGGCGCCGATGGCCTGGTGGAAGGCCAGCGCCTCGCCGAGGGCGGCCCGGATGGCCCAGGGGTGAGTCCCGATGGATTCAAACTTGCGGATGTCGTTATCCTGTTGTTCGGGAGCAGCCTGGAGCGGCCAGAATTTCGGGATCATCTCCCGGCGCACGTACAGGCAGCCATTGCCGAGCGGCGCCAGCAGCCACTTGTGGAGGCTGACTCCATAGGCGTCGCACTCGAGGTCCCGCAGCTTGAACGGGAAGTGCCCCAGGGCGTGCGCGCCGTCGACGATTGTCACGATCCCCTTGGAGCGGGCCAACTGGGATATCCGCTTCACCGGAAAAAGCTGAGCCGTGAGGTTCGTGATGTGAGTGAAATGGAAGACTTTTGTCTTCGGGCTGATCGCCTTTTCGAACCGCTGGTAGAGATCATCCTGGGTTGTCGGGACCGGGAATTGGAAGCGCGTTATCTTGATCCCCTCGCGCCGCATGCGCTGGTCCCAGGTGGTCAGCATTCGCGGGTAATCCTGTTCGGTCGTGACCACCTCGTCGCCGGGCTTGAGGTCGATCCCGTTCTGGACGATCTGGAGAGCCTCGCTGGCCCCGCGCGTCAGGGCGATCTCATCGGGATCGCAGCCGAATTCGGCGGCCATCCGGAGCCGGATTGTCTCCGAGTTCTTGGCGACCATGGCCTGGTAATGGACGGGCAGCATGTTGATCATGTCCATGTAGCGCCATTCCGATTCCAGGGCGACCCGGGGCGTCGGGCAGGTGAAGCCGTTGTTGAGGTTGATGAGGGAGCGGTCCAGCTTGAAGGCCAGCTGGATCTCCCGCCAGTAGAATTCGTCCTGGGCCACTTCGATCGGCGACTTGTCAGCGACCGCCTGCGCCGCGACCGTGACGCGCTCCAGCGCCTCGGCCTTGAAAACAGAGGCGGCCGTGCCCAGCGCGCCGCACATGCCCAAAAACGCTCGTCGACTCAGCATCAGGGACCTCCTCGAGACTCGGATGGATTTCTTTCAGCTCAATGTCCTGGCCGATTCTATTTTAGGTCTCGAAGAGATGTCAAGGTCGGCCGGCAGGTTGACCAATCCCGATCCCGCGTGTTATAAGCTCAAAGGATAGCGTCGAGATCATGGACCTGCTTATTTTCAGAGAAATCGTCATCGTCCTGGCCGCGTCGGTCCTGATCATCTATCTCTCCCATAAGCTGAGACTCCCCGCCGTCGTCGGTTTTCTCCTGACCGGTGTCCTGATCGGTCCCGGCGGCCTTCATTTGGTGAAGAATACCGAGACGGTCAGCATCCTGGCCGAAATCGGCGTCGTCATGCTCCTTTTCACCATCGGTCTGGAGTTCGAGCCGGCCCGGTTGAAGCGAATCCAGCGGGATTTCTGGGCCGGCGGCGGGATCCAGGTGTCCCTGACCGTCGCGGCCACTGTCGCCGTCCTTCTGCTTCTCCATATCCCCTTGCGGGAGGCCCTTTTTTATGGTTTCCTCGTTTCGCTGAGCAGCACGGCGGTCGTTCTCAAGATCCTGGCCGACCGTGGAGAAACGGATTCCCCCCAGGGCCGGATTTCGCTCGGCGTGCTCATCTTCCAGGATCTGGCCATCGTTCCGATGATCGCCGTTGTCCCCGTGCTTGCGAACGCCGGCCAGGTTTCGCTCGGTGCCGTCGCCCTCCGTTTCGGCCTGAGCGCGGCCGCGATCGCCGCGGTTTTTGCCGTTGCCCGGATCCTCATGCCCCGGGTCTTCCACCTCGTCGTCCGGACGCGCATCCGGGAGATCTTCCTCATCGCCACGCTTTTTATCTGCCTGGGGATGGCCCTTCTGACGTCGTCTCTGGGGTTGTCCCTGGCCCTGGGCGCCTTCCTGGGCGGAGTGCTTATCGCCGAGTCAGAATACAGCCACCAGGTCGTGTCCGATATCCTTCCTTTTAAGAGCGTTTTCAACAGCCTGTTTTTCATTTCCGTAGGCATGCTGCTTGACGTTGGATCCGTCTGGAGGTTCAAGCTTCTCGTCGCCGGCCTGGTTGTTTCCATCATTTTGCTCAAGGCCCTGATCGTGGTCCTGACGGTCACTCTCCTCGGGTATGGGCCGAGGATAGCCCTCGTCACCGGGCTGGCGCTCGCCCAGATCGGAGAGTTTTCCTTCGTCCTGGCCGGCGTCGGGCGGGCCAACGGCTTCCTTGCCGGGGATATCTTTCAGGCCTTTATCGCCTCGTCCATCCTGACGATTCTGGCCACTCCCTTCCTTATCCAGGTTTCTCCGGCGCTTGCCGACTGGGGGGAGCGCACCTTCCGGTGGAAAAAGAAGGCCTCCTCCGCCGCCGGGAAGGCCGGCCGGGATCTTGACGGCCACGTCATCATCGCCGGATACGGCCTCAACGGAAAAAACCTGGCTCACGTCCTCAAGGAGTCCGGGATCGCCTATGTCATCCTCGAGCTCAACCCGGTCACCGTGAGGACGGCATCGGCCGAAGGAGAGCCCATCATTTTCGGCGACGTCTCCAGCCGGACGATTCTCGAGGAAGCCGGCATCCGGCGGGCCAAGGGCATTGTCTTCGCGATCTCCGATCCGTCGATGACCCGGCGGGGCGTCAAAGCGTCCAAGGAGCTTAACCCGGGAGTCTTCGTCATCGTCCGGACCCGCTATGCGTCCGAAACGGACGATCTCTTGAAGCTGGGGGCTGACGATGTCATACCGGAGGAATTCGAGACGTCCATCGAGATCTTCATCCGCGTCCTTGAAAAGTACCACATGCCGAGGAATGTCGTCGACGCCCAGGTCAAGGTGCTTCGGGGCGAATGCTATGGAATGCTGCGGGGGACGTGCAGCGCGGTCCGGCCGGTCGCCGAGAGAATCGCCGACCTCCTTGCGGCCGGGACGGCAGAAACGTATTTTGTCGGAAAGGACTCCTGGCCGGCGGGGAAGACGCTCGGCGCCCTCAACCTCCGAGGCCGGACAGGCGCGACGGTCGTCGCCGTCGTCAGGGGAGACCAGTCGTTCACCAGCCCTGGAGCCGAGTTTGAAGTCCGGGAGCAGGACACCTTGATCCTGGTGGCCAGTCACCGCGACATCGACCGGGCCTTCCGGTATTTGACGATTGGCGAGGCGGACGATATTTGATCATCTAGCGCGGCCTGAAAATGGCCCGTCGCCCGTTCTCGCCCGCCGGCCGCGCGACCGGCAGCATCACTTTGGCTTCGGGCCTCTAATTTTCAGTGGGAGGGGGATCGCTTTCGTCGGCTTTGTCGGCGAGGGCCTTGGCTGCTGCCGCCAAGAACACGGCCGCCAGCACCGCGATAGCAAATCGGGTTGTTTCCTCCAGACTGGGCCAAATCACGTCGATCGCCGACGGTTTTTGCAGCATCGTCCAGGTGACAAAGGCCAACAGGGGAATGGGAACTCGAAGGTGATCCCGGAATTTTTTCAAAGGGGGGCCGGAGAAGACATAGAGCACGATACTGAGCGCGAGAAGAACATAGAACGCCAAGCGGATCGTCTCCGGATGCGTAATCGTCGTGACATTGATCCCGCTCGGGTCCGGAACGGTCTTTGATGTGAAGGATAGAATAGTCGCGTGCGCGGCCAGCACTTCAGCGGGTACCAAGGCCGCGACCATGTCGATATACGTGCTTAACCCCGGCGGCGATGTCGAGGTGCTTGTGCCCGTACCTGCGCCGGACCTCTTTTTTGTCAATTTTGCGTATGCCCACGTGCTCATCGCCTACCTCCTTTGTCGTCAACCCTTATAAAAAGGGGTTTCCATTTTTGGGTCGGCTGATAAAATTTCCCCGGATATTTAGGAATTTGAGCCGGGTCTTTTTTCCTGTTCGTCGGAACACGCTTCACGATGACTACCTGACACGGCGGTATTTGATCAGCAGCGATCCCGGAGCCTCCGGGATCTTGATGTCGAGCCCGCCACCCAGTTCCCGGCCGTTCTTGATCAGAGTTATCCCGTAATCCTCGAACGTGACTTCGTAATCGCCGTCCGGTTCGAGATCATGGAGGACGACGGCAATCGATGAATGGGGAGCCTGATGCCTCCGGAAGGCCAGGACGATTCCGTCGCGCTCCTCCGGGCGGTTCCACTCGAACGCCGCCCAGGCTTCGTCCGAAGTCGAATATTCCGTCAGGGGGTAGAAGTCTCCATAGAAATAGGGCCGGAGTGCCTTGAATTCGGCGATATCCTCATGCGCCTGGGTGAGGTTGAACGAGGCATTGTTGTAGGTCCCGTTCAGCTCCCAGCCGAGGACGACGGCCCCGCCCATCGAGCTCCGGAAGTGGTATTTTTGGGTATTGTTGTTCCCCGTCCCGCTGCAGGGGAGGAAAAGCTGGAGGCCGTAAGTGTGGCATTGGTAGCCGTTGGGCTCGAAATAGCTGTAGTCGGTCCTCCAGAGAGGAACGCTCCTGCCGATCGTCTCCAGGTCGATGCGGCGTCCGCCCGAGGCGCAGTTGTCGATGAGAAGACCGGGCTCCCGGGCCAGGAGCGCATCCCAATAAGCGTAGAGGCCCTCGATGTGCTTCATCTCGGCGATGCCGATCCGGTCGGGCGCATCCATAGCTTGCCAGAAGGGGGCGGGGTCGAAGTTGAAATCCTGTCGGTAGATCGTAACGCCCTCAGAAAGCAGGAAGCTCGAGATATGGTCGGTGAGCCAGCCCAAGGCCCGCGGGTCGCCGAGGTTGAGAAGCCGGTTGGGATTTCCCGGGAGCCTGGTCAGCCATTCCGGGTGTTCGCGGTCGAGCCAGGTGCCTTCATAGACGCGCTCGGGCTCGAACCAGACGACAAAGCCCTTGCCCCATTTTTTCGCCGCCTCGGTGACGGGCTTTAGTCCGCGCGGAAACCTCTCCCGGCTGGGAAACCAGCTGCCGACTCCGGACCACCAGGACTTGGTGGAGTTCTCGTACCACCCGGCATCGATCCAGCAAGCCTCCGGGTCGATCCCGAACTGGCGGAGGCGCTCGATCATCGCCAGGGCGTAGCTTTCCGTGGCGCAGATATATTCATTGCAGGGGAAGGGGCCGCCGAACCCGATGCCGTGACTGAGGGGAAGATCGACCGGTCTGCCCTGAGGGCGCGGAGTGTGATGGGCGAGGACATACCGGCGGAAGAGGTTGTGACCGGCCATCCGGTCGCCGCTCTTCCAGAAAAGAAGGGCGATCGAGGGAGAGCGGACTTCCTCTCCCGGTTTGAGCCGGAAATGGGTCCGCTCCATTCCAGTCTTGAGCTGGAGGGAATGGGGACCGGTTTTATTGACGGACGCCTTCCACCTGCCGCTCCAGCCGACGGCCGCAACAATCCCACTTTCCGGAGCGGCGATATTGAAAAAAGGAAAGGCGGACGTATCCGAAGACCGGCCGGCGGAGGGGCCGAAACTGATTCCCTTCTTCTCGACGAGCGGGTCGCGAACCGGCGCGAAATCGGACCGCTGGGCGCTGCTCCCAAGGGCGCGGTAGAGCACGGAGTCGCCGGCCGGCCAGTCATCGAACTCCACGACGCAATTCATGACGTCCGCGATGAGCGCCGTTTCGGACGTTCCCTCGTTCTTGAAGCGGAGCACCCACTCGACCGCCGGGAAATCAGAGGGAAGCGTGTAAACGGCCGTGACGCGAAGCTTGGCGGAGGGGTCGCGGTAGACGACCGTCTCGATAGTCCCTTCGGCGGACGTGCGGCTTTCGGGGCGTGACGCCCATTTGGCCAGGAATTCGGAGGAAGGCCTGCCGCCGTAGGTGAAGGCAAACGGCGGCGCCGAGGCCTTCTTGACGTGGGCGGCTATGAACCGGTCAAGCGTCACCCGGTCGTGGGTCTGTCCCTGATCTCTGCCGGAGAGCGAAAGCTGTCCCAGGATGATCAGCGCCAAGCCGAATAGACACGTTCGCTTCATCGGATTTTCCTCCATGCCAGCGGTCAATATCGCCCCGCGGACCGGCTTTCGGTCAGTCGGTCCGGTTTAAATAGACTTTGGCCACATACGGCGACGTCATGGTCTGGAGCATGGCCCCGTAATCGATGTCGAACTTTACCTGGTCTCCAACCCCGAGGTTTGTCTTCTTGGCGTCGGCAATCAGGTGGTCGCTGCTGGCTCCCAGGATATCGATGTCGACTCTCGGGTACAGCTGGGTATACAGGACGTCCTGCCGGCCGATATTGAGGATGATTCTTCTGATGATGCCTCTGTCGACAAATGTCGGGATCGTCCCGAAAGCGTCGATCCCGATCTCGCCCCAGGGGACGGAAGGCTTGATCTTGGATTCGATGACCTCGGCCACGAGGGTGAAGGCGTCATAGTGAAGCCCCGGGATCCCTTTCTCTTCCAGGTCCCTTCCTCCGAGAAGAAGCGAATCCCCGGTCCGGACGCAGTTGATCCTCTTGGCCCAGGACACCGATTTGAGCCAGGTATAGACGGTCGAGCAGCCGATGGAAACGAACTCAAGAGAGAGCCGGAACTTGTCCTCGATCTTCTGTGCTATGGAAGAAAGCCGGGACATGTTCTTTTCGCTGGGCTTGACCCCGCCGAAGCAGGAGAGGTTGACGCCGATCCCGGCCAGCCGGACCCCTTCGAGCGCCACCGTCTCCCCGACGGCGGCCTCGAGATCCTGGGGCATTATCCCCTCCCTCAGGTCTCCGAGCTCGACCATCAGGATGACCTTGTGTCGCACCCCGCTTCTGAGGGCCGCCTCGGAAAGCTTCCGGATGACCGCAAGCTCGGAATTCAGGCTGATGTCGGCGTGCCGGACCACGGCCTCGGCGTCGTCCGGAGCGGGCATCCGGAGCAGCAGCCAGGTGGCCTTGATCCCGGCGTCTTGCATTTTGCGGAGGTTGGGGATCCTCGAGTCGGCCAATATGGAAAGCCCGTTTTTCACGAAGACAGCGGCGATGACGGGGTCGCCGAGGACGCCCTTGGTCACTCCGATGATTTGCACTCCTTTGGCCCCATAGAGACGGACTATCTCCCGGACGTTGTGGCCGATCTTGGCCAGGTCGATCTCGAGCCTCGGTGTGTTCATCATCCGGCGGACCGTCCGTGCGGATCGCGGGCGCTACTTCTTGCCCGGTCCGTAAAGGACCTTGCCCGGCAGGGCGCCGGTGTGCTTGTCGTGGTCGATGACGACCTGGCCATTGACGAGGACATAGTCGATCCCGGTCGAGTACTGCTCCGGCTCGGTGTACGTGGCTTTGTCGGCGATGGCCGCCGGGTCGAAGATCACGATGTCGGCGAAATTCCCCTGCTTCAGGGTTCCCCGGTCCTTAATCCCCAGCTTGGCCGCCGGCATCGCCGCCATCTTTTTCACAGCCTGCGGCAGGCTGAGGGATTTCCGGTCGCGGACATAGACTCCGAGAAAGCGGGGAAACGTGCCGTAGTTTCTGGGGTGCGGCTTGCCCTGGTGAAGGGGGCCGTAGGGGGCCAGGGCCGAGCCGTCCGAACAGAGCATGACCAGCGGGTGCTTGAGGATCTCTTCCGTCTGCTCCTCGCTCATGCCGAAGCCGATGTAGCCGACTTCTCCCTTCTCTTTGACGAGGAGATCGCAGGAAAACTCATAAGGATCCTGGCCGAGCTCGTCGGCGGCCTGCTGCATCGTCTTCCCGATGAAGCGCTTGTTTTCTTCTTCCTGGAGGTCGGTGAGAAGAATATTTTCCCAGGGCGTCCCATCGAGCTTCCGCATGGTCTCTTCCCGCAGGTTGCGCCTGGCCTCCGGGTCCTTGAGCAGCTTGACGAAAGCCTCGTTCCCTCCGGCCAGGGCGGATTGGGGGAAATTGACGCTGAAGCCCGTGTTGTAAGCCGTGTAGGGATAGCGGTCCGCCGTCACGTGCACTCCCCGCCGGTCCGCCGCCTCGACCAGGCCGAAAAGCGTCGGCATCTTCCACCAGTTTATGGTCCCGCACGATTTGAAATGGGAGATCTGCAGGGGGAGTCCGGCCGTCTCGGCGATGTAGATGGCTTCGGCCACGGCCTCGATGACAAAGTTGTCCTCGCTCCGTACGTGGGTGGCATAGATGCCGCCGAATTTGGCCGCAACCCGGCAGAGCTCGATGACCTCCTCCGTCGAGGCAAACCCGCTCGGCGTGTACTCGAGCCCCGAGGATATCCCGAAGGCGCCCTGTTCCATGGCTTCGGCCGTGAGCTTCTGCATGAGCTCGACCTCGGCCGCCGTCGGCTTCCGGCGGTCCTCGTTCATGACATACTCGCGGATGGTGCCCTGGCCGACCAGAGTCACGTAATTGAAGGCCAGGCCGGTTTTTTGGACTCTGGACAGGTAACCGGCGAGGTCGACCCAGTCGCGTTCGACCTTGTATCTTTTGTTGTACCGCCGCTCGTTATCAGACACTTCTTTCTTAAAAGGAAAGGAGGAGCCGCCGCAGTTGCCGCTGACTTCGAGGGTCACGCCCTGCCGGATCTTGCTTTCCCCCTTGGGATTGACGAGGAGCTCGATGGCGTCCGTGTGCGCATGGATGTCGATGAAGCCGGGGCTGACTGCCTTCCCCGCCGCGTCTATGACAGTCCGGGCTCGGGCGGCGCCGAGGTCCCCGATGGCCTGGATGCGGTCGCCGACGACACCCACGTCGGCCTTGAGCGTTTGGTCGCTCAGCCCGTCAACGACCGTGCCGTTTTTGATCAGGATGTCGAAGCCGTCCGGCGAGGCGAATAATCTCCCGCTGCCGAAACCCGTCCCGAGCCCGAGCAGGACTCCGGCCTGGGCGGACACCTTGATAAAATCGCGGCGGTTGAGTGAAGACTTCATCCGGACCTCCTATTTATTCCTTACTCTCGGTAACGGCTACTAATTAATATGAAATTTCCCGTGCTGTCAACAAGGAAGGCTCGGGGGAGTGGCGGCCCTTTCCCGAAACGCCGACATTTTAGAGCCCCGCCTGATTGGTCAGGAGGGGTAGGGGAGGTTAATGGTCTTAGTTCAGAGTTTTATAGGCGTTTCGGAGCGGGTTTCTCATCCGCGCTCTTCGCCGTGGGGAATGGAAGAGTCCCGGGTCCAATTGCTCCAGCCCTCGCATCGTCGACATTGGACAATTTGTGTAGTGAATATGGATTGGATAGAATAGCTGCCGAAGTGAGGTCTTAATGAAAACGGCCCGACGACGGCCGCTGGAAAAAATCGTGACCATCAAGGGCCGGAGGTTTTTGTTCCGGGTTGAGGACTCAAGCTCCCCGGCCGATTATCTGAAGTATGAAGAATTGAGGAATGCGGTCTGGCAGTATCCCCTGGACAATCTTCCGGGCGGCCGGAACATGATGTGCGAGAACTTCGTCCACGACGGCAGCAGCCTTTTTATCGGCGTTTTTGCCGGAGGCGAGAAGGGCGCGCCGTCGGCGTCCGGAGGGACTCTTGTCGGGTTCAGCTACGGTTTCGTGGGCCTCAAGGATAAGAGCGCCGGTTTCCGCGCGCCGGGGAATCTTCAATTTTACTCCCAGTACAACGCCGTGAGGAAGGATTATCGGGGGTTTAATCTCGGCGTCAGGCTCAAAGAATTCCAGAGGGACGAGGTGCGCGACGTTTTCGGGCTCAAGACCATCACCTGCACCTATGATCCTCTGACCGCCGTCAACGCTTACAGGAACATCCATCATTTCGGCATGGACGTCCTGGCTTACCGAGCCGATATCTATGGCGAATTCGGCGGCCTCCTCAACCGGCTGGACGTCGCGCGCGACCGGCTTTTTGTGTCCTGGGACTTGGATGGAAAGGGCCGGAAACGGGCGTTTGATCTAGAGAAGTGCCTGCAATCCGGACACAGTGTCATCGATACCGAGCGCGTCCCAGTACACGGAAGGAGCGGCTTGACGGAGCTCGAGGTCATCCGGGACGTCCGCCGCGACTTGGACCAAGGCGTCCTTCTTATCGAGATCCCCGCCGATTTCTACTTGATGCTTCAGGAGACGGACGTCGAAGACCCGGGCGTGCGCCAAATCCCGGTCGATTGGCGGATGAAAACCCGGGAGGTCTTTCAAAGTCTCTTGGGAAAGGGCTACCGGGTGGGCAATTTCTGCGGGACAAAAACGGCTCCTCGAAGATATTTTTATGTTCTGACGAGGTCGGAAAAGGCCTAGGCCCGAGCCGAGCTGCAGCGATCTCTTTGCCTAATCGACAAGCAGAAAGGCATAGCGGTTCATCGTCTGGTCATAGCGGGAGAGGACTTCGATCGGATATCCCAGAGACCTGACTGTCGTGAATACATCCATGGCCATGGCCTCTGGCGTGGGCCTGGCCAGGCGTGGTTGCTTGCAGGTTTCCAGGGCATCCGAGCAGGCGGAGCAGATGTTGCAGCTGTCCATGACCAAAAGAAAAGCCTTCACGTGTCCGGAGAGAAAGACCTCGCGTTCCAGCTTGCGGAGCTTCCGGCTGACCCCTCGAGTCCAGGCGAACCGGGCCTCCGGCTTGGCCACTTTCTTGGCCAGGTGGAAGACGGCGGCCCGTCGGTATTCCCGGAAGAAGCGTTCGCATTCGGCGACCGATGGAACATTGGGCGGACACGTGGCCGTCTTGCCGTATCCATCGCAGCCGAACATGCACTTCAGACGAACCCACTGCCCGACTACGATCTTCTTTGGGTCAATCCATCGAAAATCCATGAAACCATGTTTGTGGAATAGCTTCTCCAGGTCTTTCCTTGTCGTCATTTAGGTCTCCTATGATGGGCAATTTGGGAATATCGTCTCTCCCGCTCAGGTTCTTCACGCCGTTCCCAAAACGTTTTTCTCGGTGTTGCGGAACTCCGGTCTTTCCGGAGACACATTCATGATTTCCCCTTAATTGCCCAATGGGGCAAGGGGGGGTTGATGAAATGGGAATAGACTCTGAAAGGGCGTTTCGGTGTTTCCTTGGTTTTCTCTGCATCTTTTTGGATTATAATACACTCGAGAGAAGCGGATGAAAAGACAAAAAGCGCCGATAATAGCCCGAAGACAGAGTGATCTGGGGGAGCGTTTTGTCGTCATCCTCGCCCGTCCTCAGAGCGTTGAAAATATCGGTCTTGTAGCCCGGGCGATGAAGAATACCGGCTTCCGGAGCCTCCGCGTCGTCGGCCGGAGCAAGGTCGAGATCGTCTGCCCAAGGACCGCCGTCCACGCCAAGGACATTCTAAAAGAAGCCTCCTTTTATACGGAAATCTCCGGGGCGACGGCCGACATCAACGTGGTTTTCGCCTCGACAGCCAAGCCGCGCCAGAATTTTTCAGTGCTGCCTCTCGACGAGGCCGCGTCCAAAATGCTGAGTTTTCCTCCCGAGTCCAGGATCGCCTCCTCTTCGGAAACGAACGAACCGGCCTGACGTCGGCCGAGCTCGCGGCCTCCAACTTCCGCTGGACAATTCCCCAGGCCTCGCGCCAGCCGTCCTACAACTTGGCCGCCGCCGTCTTGATTACGTTGTTTGAGCTCTTTCGGAGGCTCACGCCGGCTTCGGTTCCATTATCCGGCGCGGAACGCCTCGGCGAGGCCCCCCTTCCCCGGAACGAGCAGGAAGAGTGCATCCGGCTCATTATCCGGAAGCTGGAGGACCAAGGGTTCATCCACCCCACCAACAGGCGCCACACCACGGAGATGCTCCACGACCTCCTGGGTCGGCTGGCCATGACCGACCGCGACCGCCGGCTTCTCCTGGCCGTGTTCTCTCACGCCGGAAATCCCGGTTAAGGACCGGACACGGAGGCCGTGCGCACCCCGGGTCTCTTCATGAAGAGAAAGCCGGCTGGCGAGATTACGGCGGCCTTATGAGGTGTGGTTTGGGCGTGCCTTGAAGTATACTTAGTATTCCGATAGAATTTAGCGTCGTCCCCGCGGAAGGCGAATTTCGAGAAGGAGCGAGCCATGAGCGAAATCCCCGAGATCAAAGTGACCTTTCCCGGCGGTCTGAGAGTGGATGCCGAGTACAAGGGGTTTGTCGTAAAGACGGACCAGCCCGTCCATCAGGGGGGCGAAGGGACGGCCTCCTCTCCTTTTGACCTTTTTCTTATCTCGATCGCCACCTGCGCCGGATTCTACGCCGTCGCTTTCTGCAAGGAACGGGGTATCCCTACGGACACGGCCGGCATTCTCATGCGGATGGAAAAGAACCCGGAAACCAAGCTGATCGGCAAGATATCGATCGAAATCCGGCTCCCCGCCGATTTCCCCGAACGCTATAAAAGGGCCATCATAAAGGCGGTGGATACCTGCACCGTGAAAGCCCACCTGCTCAAGCCCCCGGCGATCGAGATCGCGCTCAATACGGGTGCCTGAGCCTCAATCGTTCTTCATCTGCGGCAGCCAGAGGTAGTAAAAGCCGCTCTGAAGCTTCGGCAATGAGTCCGCGACGCTCTTGGCGTCGATGAGCGAAGGGGATTCCAGCCGGGACGCATAGAGGTTGGACTCGCGCTTCGGATAATAGCTGTAGGAAACGACCCGGGCGGCGGGGATCCCGGCCAGGGAGAGCACCCGGGCCAGGGCCTCGTCGAAATATCCCACCCCATCGATCAGCTTGAGTTTCAAGGCTTGCTGAGCGGTATACACGCGCCCGTCGGCCAGGTTCCGGATCTCCTCCAGGGACAGCGCGTCTTTCCTTTTTTCGTGGATGACTTCGAGGAACCGCTCGTAGAGCTCATCGACGATTCCCTGGAAGAGACGCTGCTCCTCATCGCTGAGATCGCGGAAGGGGCTTCCCGCGTCCTTCAGCTCTCCGGACTTGACGACCTGGACCTTGACACCGAGCTTGGAGAGAAGGCCCTCCATGTCCGGGAAAAGAGAGATGACTCCTATCGACCCCGTAATCGTCGAGGGATGGGCGATGATCGCATCGCAGGCCGAAGCGACATAGTACCCTCCGGAGGCCGCCACCCCCATCATCAGGGCGACGACGGGCAGCCCCGTCCTTTTCTTAAACTTGAGGATCTCCCGGTAGAGGATATCGCTTGACGTGACATCGCCTCCCGGTGTGTCGAGCCTCAGGATGATGCCCCGGACGAGATCATCCTCGTCCGCCGCCTGGAGCCTGGCATAGACCCGGGAGAGGACATCCCCTTCCCGGTTGAAGACGCCGCCTGGCTCGAGGGCGCTGAGCATCCCTTCGACATCGATGACCAGCACTTTTTCCTTGGCCCGGCTCTTCATAAGGGCGACTTCCTGCAGCCTGTTCTCGCCCAGAAAATCAACCCGGACAGTGCAACCCCCCGCGAGCAGGATGAGACCAAAGAATATCGGCCCGAATTTCTTCATCGTTCCTCCATCCAGCACTTTTCACTATACCATATCTTTGACGGGCCCGCGACGCCTCCCGACGGTTGACATCTCCCTTTTCCGGTGTTATAAGGACGGCGGATTCCGAGGAGGGGAATGGCGTGATTCGGCGGCTCAGGGCGCTGGCGCTGAGGCATTTTGAAACCACCCTGATTATCGTCATCCTCTTCGGCGTCGTCGTCATCGCCGTCCTCGTCAACTACAAGTTCGCCTTCCTCAATTTCTTTTTCCTGCCGGTCATCCTGGCCGGTTATTATTTGGGCAAGAGGCAGGCCGTGCTCACGGCCTGCCTGTGCATCCTTCTGGTCGCGCTCTACTATTTGTTTTCCCGGTCCCTATCCAGCTCGTCGGCGCCGCTTTCGCTGGACGCGGTTTTGAATATCGTCACCTGGGCGGGTTTCCTCATCCTGACGGCGGCCGTCATCGGGACGATCGCCGAGCAGAGGGAAGCCAAGATATGGAGCCTGCAATCGGCCTACTCGGGCGTCCTCGAGATCATGCTCAAGTACCTGGAAGTCGCCGATGAGAGAAAGCCGCGGTCAGTCCGGGTGGCCCACCTGGCCGGGAGGATCGCCGCGGCTGCCAAGATGAGCACTTTCAATATAGAGAACATCAAGTCGGCCGCCCTGCTTCTCGAGGCCGGTGACTTCAGGTCGAACCTCCACCTTTATGAAGACGTCGCGGCGTTTGTGGAGACAGAGAGCCGGAGGGCCGGGAAGTCCTCCGGGGACAAGGCGAAGGTGCTGTTGCGGACGACCGCCTCGCTTCTCAAGGAGGTGGAGCCCATCCTGGCCAACTATTTTTACCATTATGTCGAGGAAGCCAACATCGTGGACAAGGACTTGTCCACCGTGCCGATCGGGAGCAGCATCATCGCCCTGGCCGACCTGGTCGACCGGCTGAACACGGAGATGCTGCAACCGCCCTGGAAAAACGAGATCCAGTCTCTCCAGGATATCCGTAAGCTCTCCGGCCGGGCTTTTCCTCCGGCCGCGGTCGACGCCCTTTTTCAGCTCGTTTCGTCCTCTTAGCGGCGGGTCTTCCATTTCATCTGTATAATTCATGAAACGAATAGAAAAATATCCTGTGCTCGGCCTTGACTTGGCCGGCGTCCCCAGCCGGCCGACCGGAGCCTGCCTGCTCAAGGAGGGCCGGGCTGAAACCATGCTTCTCTTCCGGGATAAAGAGATTCTTGACTATTGCCGGAAGAACCATCCTGCCCTCATCGCCATCGACGCGCCCTT
>Ga0102851_10000844_pt1 | contig 16484 bp, 14 predicted proteins | sample Mud3Dept3metaG_FD_79558 | JGI IMG/M metagenome (GOLD analysis project Ga0102851, IMG submission 79558) | Freshwater wetland microbial communities from Ohio, USA, analyzing the effect of biotic and abiotic controls - Mud 3 Core 4 Depth 3... | ecosystem: Environmental > Aquatic > Freshwater >... | reverse complement strand
GCGAGCGGAGCCGACTGCCTTTCCTGTTCTCCATGCGCCAGAACCGGGTGGTCTCCTCGTGGCACTGATCAAAGTCCAGTCGCCCCAGCGCCTCCAGCTGAGCCGCCGAGTCGGGGGCCAAGTAAGGAATTTTGAGCAGCGCCTCGCAGTGCTCGCCCGGCTGCAAGGTTTTGAACAACTTCACAGCTTCGCATTCAGCAAGGACCGCCATAGCGGTTTCACAGACACAGCGCAGTACTGCCCTGTTTTCGTATAGGCTTGTGATCCGGCTTCCGTTGAGCGCCAAGGGATCCATCGGGCTTTTGGGCACCATGTGGTCTGTTTGGCCGGGATCGATGTGCAGGAAGTGGAAGCTTCGGCGCGAATCTCCGGAGTAACGGATCGGCAACCAGGCCTCAACCGGAGCATCGCCCAAGTTCTTGAAGCGAAAGCGCATCAGGGCCACGGTCGGCTCGTCAAATCCAAGTTCCCCGTCCAGGATCGATCGACTCAAGGGCACGCACAGGACCTCCTGATCCAGCCGCAGGGTCCGTTGCCGGAAGCCCAGGTGGTAGACGATCACAGGGGGAGGGTCTGTGAAGCGGCCGGTGCTGGTCCAATCCTCCAGGCTGAAGAAGAAACGGCCGTTCCCTTTGCTCAGAAATCGTGCGGCACTGTCTCCTGGCTGAGTCAACCGGGTCAGATTGTCCTTGTGCAGCACCAGATCGCCGTTCGGTTCGAGCCAGAACCGCTGAGGCGAATGCTTGCACCCAAGGGTGTAGGCTACAGCGTGGGGCCGCGGCTGACCTAGAAAGGCCCGGGCAAAGGAGTGTTCAGGCCGCGCTGCCACTCTCTTGTTGACGGTCAGGCCTGTCTGTTTTTGACGATACTCGGCATAGGTCGTTGGGTCGTCCGCCATGGCCACGAAGATCCCCTCCTCGGAGTACCAGACGGGTGCTGGGGCAGTCAGATCCTCGAGAGAGACAGTGAAAGTGTCGTGGTCCATGTGAAACTCCACCAGCCCTGCGTCTCCGCAGTATCGGTGTGTGGGGACCATGTGTTCGACCTTGAGCAGGAAGGAGCGCTTCTTGCCCTTTCCGAGTCTTACCTCGTCTCGGCCCAACGCCGTCGCGCGGCCGGGTATGCCCGGTCCGGAGACCCGGGCATTGTACCCGGAAAACTTCAGCTTTTTCCCTCGGGTTCTCTTTCCGGCATCGAGTTCAATCCGCAAGAGGTGCGAGGTCGGTGCGGAAGTTGTATGGAGGGCGATCTTCCGAATCTGGCTCCAGTCGGGCACCGTCAGATGCAGGGCCATGGTGCGGCGGAACTCCACGTCATAATCTTTCGGAGTTCCTTCAATCCCGTCTGCAAGAAGCCCTCTGAACCGAAGCGTTACGGTCTTGCCGTCCACCTCCTTGCGCATCTTGGCCTGCCGCCACTTGCCGTTAAACCAGTCGTCTGTCTCCACCCAGCCGAAGGCGGCAGGGTTCTCCCGGTCGCGTCGCTCCTCGTGCCGGGTGTTGGGCCACTTGTCCTGCAGGTAGCGCACTCCCATCTGACGAGGGACCGTGTTCCTGAACTGCACCACCACTTGCCGGATGTCCCGGCTCTCCTCGAACCAGATTTCTCCAGACGGGCAGTTTGGCAAAGCAAAAGGAGCAATGTCGAATTTTTTCACAATGTAATCTCCGATAAAGGTTTAGCTGATGACCTGTCGAGTTTCTTCGCTCAAGCGCCTGTCTTTCGCAGGCTTGAATTCCCAGGTCCCTCCCTCCTTGATCTCCAGAACAGCATCGTAGCGATCCGTGTTCAGATTGCTCTCATCGCTCTCAAAGGTCACATAGGAGATCGAGCGCTCACTAAGCAGGTCCAGGAGCCAGTCCACGCGTTCGGCGCCGAGTGCGCTGCTGGGTCTATCGAGGAACACGAAGCGAGGCTGGGACAGAAGGACACGGGCCACGACCAGCACTTGCTGCTGGTCCAGGGGCAGAATGTTTTCCCAGTGCTGCCTCTGGTCCAGTCCTCCGAAGCCTTTCACCATGGTATCGATCTTCAGCGCTGCGAGCGTTTCCATAATTTGTTCCTCAGGAACCTTGATGTCGGAGAGAGCTTGTCTCCAGGGAAGGGTTCCCTCAGGCCAGGGCTGCAGGAGCAGTTCACGGAGCGTCCCCGGAGGCAGGTAGGGGAGTTCGGTCACCAGGAGGATCTGTTCCAGTGAAGGACGCCCGATGCGGCCCTCGGCAGCGTCCCAAAGCCCGACCGTGCTTAAGAACAAAGCTGACCTGGCCGTTTCATCTCGTCCCCGAACCAGAACACGAGTCCCCTGCGGAATCGTGACCGACAGGTCCTTAATCAGAACGCGGCCGCTGCGGGGTGAACGGAGCGTCACACCTGAGTAGACCACCTGGCTCTCCTCATGGGAAAATGCAATTGGAGCGGCTTCCTCCTCGGCCTTTGCTTTTTCCCTGGCTTCGGCCAGCGCACCCAGCCTCGCGAGCACCGCTGTGTACGAGGAAATGGACTGGAATTGGTTGACGATGATGGAAAAGGCGCCCAGCAGCTGAGTGAAGGCAATCGCCGACTGGGTGATCACGCCGAAATCCACCTTGCCGTCAATGAACAGAGGGGCGATGATCAGGGCTGGAATGATCTGGATCAGCCAGTTGTATCCGGTGGTGAAGAAGCCCACGTTACGGTTGATCGAGATGATGCGGCGAAAATTCATCGCCAGGTCGCCAAGGCACTTTAGACTGAGCTGGATCAGGTGCCCTTCCCGGCGGGAGACGGCCACGGATTCAACATTTCCTCGTAGGTAGGTCAGAGAGGCGCGCAGATTGGCCTCTTTGTCCAGTTGGTCGTAGTTCAAACGAACCAGGGGCCGGCCGAAGACGACCGTCATGAACGTGCCTACCACGGCGTACAACACAGACACAACGAACAGGAGCGGGCTGATGGTCCACATGACCCCTGAGAAGGCAATGACCGTCAAACTGGCGTTCACAAGGATGAGCATGAAGGATAGGGTGGTGGTGCAGTAGGTGCGGATGTCATCGGCGATGCGCTGGTCAGGGTTTCCGATCTCCCCTTTCTTACTCAGACGATAATAGACCCTGTTATTCGCGTAATTAAGAATGGTTTCTCGTGTGCCCCAAAAACGCCACAGTAGCCCGAGGCGCTGCTCCGTGAAGCTGTAGGAGACGGAAACGAGCGTGGAGGCGGCAAAAACCCCTATATAGATCAGCGCCTGGCGAACGAACTCATCGAACTTCCGGTTCTCGATGGCGGTCATGAAGTCACGGCCCACATAGCTGTTGACCACGTTCAAGGCGTTGATGGCGAGCAGGAACAAGGCAAGCGTTGCAAACAGCCATTTGGCTTTGGTCCCTACCTGTTCAGCGGTCACGAACATCTTCAAGTTGCCAAGGAAGATATTCCATCGGTGTCGGTTGAAGGAAAGTTTCTCTGTCTTCACCTTAGACCTCCAATGCAATTACTCCCGGAGATTGTTGGAGCGGTGATCGCTTGCCTCCAGTGGAACAGGAATCTGTGAGGACATCCACCAGACAGGTCCTTTTGAAATAGGTCCTCTCAGAAAAGATGTCCACCAAAGGCATGATCAACGTCGTCTCAACAGCGCAGCCTCTAACGAACAGAGACTCCGCGTTTCTTGAGAAAATCCTTGAGTTCCGGGATGCCGATGATGTTGAAGTGGAAGACCGAAGCCGCAAGCAGGATCGTGGCGCCTGCCTGGACAGCCTCATAGAAGTGCTCCAATTTTCCGGCACCGCCTGAGGCGACGACCTCTGCTGAAGTCGTTGCTTTGATCTTTCGGATCAGGGGGAGATCAAATCCGGTCTTGACACCATCCGTGGTTTTGCTGGTGGGAAGGATCGTTCCGACGCCGTATCCGTCCGCACGCTTAGCCCACTCGATCGCGTCTTTGCCTGTGGCCGTTCGTCCGCCATCGATGTAGACTTCGTACCCGGACGGCAGACTCTGGTTCGCTGCCGCGTCAATGGCCACCGTGACACGATCCCTGCCGAACTCCTTGACCATATCTTTGATCACTTCGGGCTTGCGGAAAGCGGCGCTGCTCGTGGACACCTTGTTGGCTCCTGCTTTGAGGACAGCGCCTGCCGAAGCGACGTCGATGATCCCTCCACCGACGGTGAATGGAACGGTGCACACTTCAGCGACCCGCTTGACCACGTCCAGCATCGTGGCACGGCCCTCGATGGTCGCCGTGATATCCAGGAGCGCGAGTTCATCCGCGCCGGCCCGGCAATAGGCCACACAGCATTCAACAGGGTCGCCTGCGTCGCGGATGTTCACAAACTGGATGCCTTTCACGACGCGGCCTTTCTGCATATCCAGGCAAGGCATAATCCGTATCGCCATTCTCTATTCTCCTCTAGAAAGAACGTCTCTCACGGAGTTCGCAGAGGGACTGAGGTTTTGACGGATCACACGGCCTCGATCGTTGAAGGCGGTTTGGTCGTGATGTTGTAAGTCACGCTGACCACGCCGGGGACCTCCGAGGTCATCCTGCCGGCAAGCTTCTGGAGCAGATTGAACGGCAGTTTGGTCGGCGAGGCCGTGACGGCGTCTTTGCTGTCCCAGCATCGGATCTCGATCTGGTATCCATAATCTCTTTTTCCGGCCCGTATGCCCGTGACCCGGTCTTCATGCAGGATGGCCATATATTGAAACGCTTTGATCCCGGCCAACTCCTGCTCAACCACGACCGTGGCTTTTCTCACGAGGGCAACACGGTCACGAGTGGCCTCGCCGATCACTCTGGCCACGAGCGCGGGGCCGGGAAAAGGGGGACGATTGTACATCTTTTCAGGCATGCCGAGGGCTTTGCCCACCGCACGAACCCCTGGTTTTCGAAGCTGAATGAGGGGCTCGATCACCTTGTATCCGTAAGCTTTTTCTGTGTCGATGCCGAGCTGGGCCAGGATATTGTGCTGGCGTTTGATTCCAGCCACCGTCTCTTCCACATCGGTATAGATCGTTCCTTGAAGCAGGTGGCGAGCCTTGCTTCTTTTGACGAGTCGGCCAAAAACGGTTTTGTAAAAGGTGTCCGTAATGGCCTGACGTTTCTCTTCCGGATCGGTCTTACCCTTGAGGGCGGAAAAGAACTCCTTCTGAGCGTCCACCAGCACGACCGGGACCTTGAGCTTTTTCATGGCCGATACGACGGACTCGGGCTCGCCCTCGCGCATGAGGCCGTTGTCGATGAAATAGGTGACGAGACGACTCCCCAGCGCGCGATGCGCCAGCATGGTCGTCACCGAGGAATCCACTCCTCCGGACAGGGCATTGATGGCCTTTGAATTTCCGACCTCTGCCGAAATGAACCGGCATTGTTCCTCGATGAATGCTTTTGCTTTGAGATCCTGAAGTCTTATTTCCTGGATGGACATGGGAGGCTCCTTTTGAAGATAGGGATTTGACCCTTCGATGGCGCTCGAGCCCTGCTCGCCCGTCCTCCGTAGCAGTGCTACTGCGGAGGGTGGAGAAGAGCGGGGTAAGAAGAGCCCCTCAGGGTCAACCCTGAGCATGCCCCGTGCGGAAGCACGGGTAGCCGAAGGGTTGACTGGGTCAAGGGATCATCTTGGGTTGGAGTACAGAGAAAAGGAGTAGGTGTCAAGAGGGAAAATAAGGTTATTCCGAGAGTTTGAGGAGCAGTCCGGTTCTCTTGGCCCTCAGGAGAGCGGCTTTCATGGCAAAGACTTCAATCACCAGGTAAATGATCACCATGACATACCCTTTGACCAGGACGTGGGAGAAAATGGGTTGAAAGCCGTAAAACTGGCGGAAGTATTCCAGGAAGTAGGTGAGGGGAATGATCTCTGCGAGGACGCGCACCCAGGCAGGGAGGACGGAGACCGGATAGTAGACACCGCAGAGAAGAAGCATCAGGCTGACCAGGGACCAGGCTGCCACCTCCGCCCGGTTGCCGAAAACTAGAACCAGGATGCACACGAAGACCCCGACCATGGCTGCGCTCAGAAAAAGGCCCAGCACAAAGAGCCCCATGGGCAGAGTGCCGGGAAGGGTGAAGTCAAAACCGAAGAGGAGGTAACTGGCGACCATGAGGATCACAAAGACCGATCCTCCACGGATGATTCCCACAATCAAGGAGCCAAAGAGAAGGTGCCGAATGCCCACAGGCGCTGCAAAACCATGCTTGACCGCCTTGCTCCAGACGTCGTAGAGCAGGGCGTAGGCAACATCCAACTGACAGACCTGCACCGCGCTCATGGCGATGACGCCGACAAGAATGAAGGCTTTCATCGCAGGTTGAAGCGCTGCGAACTCGGTGAGAAAACCCACGGATAGAAAAGCTACGAGGGGCCAGAAGAGGATTTCGAACAGGGTGAACACGTTCCTCTTCGTCATGATCCAGTTCTTGAACACGAAGGCCCTGGTCTTGGTCACTTCATCTTGTAAAAGCAATAAAAACATCCTCAAGATCCGACTCCTGAACACGAAGATCGTGAATAAATATTTTCTCGCCGATGAAGAAATCAAGGATCTGGGGCAGGCGCTGGTGATGATCATCCACCAGGATGCGGCAAGAGGAGTCACTGGTCTGAAGACCGTAGATCCCTTGCAGTTCCTTGAGAGACCGGGATGAGAGCGATCCGCTGAAGCTGATGAAGATCGTGTCCCCGAGGCGCAACTCCCTTTTGAGATCCTGGGGTTTGCCGAGAGCCTTGATCATTCCGTCTTTGATGAAAGCGATCTGCTCGCACAGGCTCTCGGCCTCTTTCATGTTGTGGGTGGTCATCAGAATGGTGGTGCCTTTGTCTCGATGAAGATGCTGAATGGCTTCACGGATCCGGCGAGCCACATCCGGGTCGAGGCCGACCGTGGGTTCGTCAAGGAGGAGCAGGGCAGGGTCATTGACCAGGGATTTTGCGAGCGACAGCTTCTGCTTTGTTCCGGTGGACAATTCATCGAACCGGACCTTTGCAAACTCGCGGAGATCAAAGAGGTCCAAGAGGTCATCCACCCGTTGCTGCCGTTTTTTCCCGGGGAGGCCATAAAGCATGGCATAGTATTCCAGGTTTTCCCTGACGTTTAAACTCCAGAGGAAGTTGGCGTGACCTGAAGAAACGTTGATCCGGTTGCAAATCTCCATGGCATTTTTCCGAAGATCTTTTCCAAGGACGCGGACCTCTCCTTCTTCCGGGATGAGCAGGTTCGAAAGGATCGAAAGAAGCGTCGTCTTGCCGGCTCCGTTGGGTCCCAGGAGGCCCCAAAACACGCCCTCCGGGACGCTCAGGGTCACACCTCTCAGAGCCTCCTTCTTCCTCTTTCTGAGCCAACCGGAGACAAAAGTCTTTCGCAATCCCTTGACCTCAATAGCGAAATTCACCGCTATCCCCTTTTCAAACCCATGGCATTAAACATTAAAAACTTAAGATGCAGGAGAGGGAGTGTCAATGGAGGCGAGACCTCGTCGCCGGGAAGAGGAAGAGCGAATTTTTTCTTGACAATAACGAAGGGCTGCTCTACATGCAAATCCATTGTTTTCCATGGAAAACAATCAATTTCTCACGAGAGCCGCGTGGAAGGAAAATTCAAAATGGTGAAATTTCTGGAAGGGTTTACACCCTATAAGAGGAAGGATGCTGAAAGGTACAACAAGTTTCGGTGGTGGTCAGGCCTGACCTTCGGAGACCTCCTGGACAGGGGTGCGGATATTCACCCGGAAAAAGAGGCCTTTGTAGACGGGAAGACGCGCCTTACCTATGGCGAAGCTCGGGAAAAGACCAACAAGCTGGCCATCGGACTGATGGATCTGGGAATTCAGCCCATGGACCGGGTCTTGGTTCAGCTTCCTAACTGGAATGAATTCGTTTTCGCCTATTTTGCCCTTCAAAAGATCGGCGCCATCACGGTGTTGTTGATCGACCGATATCGCCAATTCGAAATCACTCGGCTGATCAGCCTCACCGGAGCCACCTCCTGGATCGTCGCCTCGCAATACAAAAACACGGATTACCTTCCCATCATCCATGATGTGCTTAAAGAACATCCGGAAGTGAAGAATGTCATTACGGTCCGGGGCAAAGGGGATCCAAAGCCCTTCACAAGCCTGGAAAGGCTGATCGAGAAGGCTGACTTGACGGAGGACAATCTGGCCCGGCTCGCAGAGCGGCGACCCGACCCCATGCAAGTGGCCCATATGGGACCGACCGGAGGGACGACTGGAGCGCCCAAGATTGTCCCTCGCACGCACAACAGCCTGATCAATGGCATTGAATACTGCTCCAAGTCCTGGGAGCAGAGCATCGAGGACATTAACTTGATCGCCGGCCCCATAGGCCATGACCTGACATTCAGCAAAGGCTTCATCGGAAGTATTATCACCCTTGGGAAGGTGGTCTTCCTCGATTCCACGGAGAATAAAGACATCTGCGAGACCATCGATAAGGAGAAAGTCACTTCGATCATCTGGGTTCCCACGCTGGCGCAAAGGCTGCTCCAATACGAAGACCTCCTTAGGCACGATCTGAGTTCCCTGAAAAAGATGCACAGCGCAGGAGGGGCAAGCCATCCCGATCTCGTCAAGGAGGTCACGGAAAAGCTGCGGATGAAGTTTTACAATGGATACGGTGGAACAGAAGGCATGACGACCATCACTCGGCCCAGGGATGATTTGGCGGTTATCTGCAGCACGGTTGGGAGGCCCACGTGCCCCTATGACACCTACAAGGTCATTGATAAAAAGGGGAAAGAACTTCCGGCCGGCACAGAGGGGGAACTGGTCCTTAAAGGCCCCGGGGTATTTACCGGTTATTACAACAATCCGGAGGAGAACAAAAAGGTGTTCACCAGGAACGGGTTCTTCAGGACCGGAGACCTGGCGAAGATCAGCGAAAAAGGCTACATCACCATCACGGGTCGCATCAAAGAAATGATCAACCGGGGCGGTGAGAGTATCAGTGCCACGGAAATCGAAAGGCTCATCACCCGTCATCCGGCTGTGGCGGCCGTTGCGGTGATCCCGATGCCTGATCCGCTCATGGGCGAAAGGGTTTGTGCTTACATTCAGCCCAAAGCCGGGGCCCGGCTGACCTTTGAGGAGGTCATTTCCTTCTTAAAAGGGCAGAAGGCCTCTGTGCTTCAGCTCCCGGAGCGGATAGAATTCATCGATTCAATGCCCTATACCGGCGTACAAAAGACGGACAAGAGATTTCTTCAGGAGGACATTGCAAAGAAGCTCCAGGCGGCCGGACAGGCTATTTAGGTAAAAGACGCAACAGTGCATCAAACAACAATGCAAAGGTACGGAACCATGTGCACCAAGGGCATGTCCATGGGGTAGCCCGCCTTTTCTCCACCCAAATCCATCTTTTCTTTTCTTTATTCAAATCGTATCATGGCACCAACCTCTTTAACTTCCCTTCTCCTTTAGCGGGCGGGAGAGGGTTAGGGGATGTCGCCGGTGTTTGACTTAAAGAACCTTATCGAACAGATTCGACACAATTGCAGCATCTCGGACTGCCGGTATGCCGGAGCCTATTCGGTGTGCGGGTTGGCCCTGAGGCTGCGTGATCTCTACAAGTGGGAGAAGGGCCTGGAGCCGTGGGTTGAAGAGAACTCCCCGGTGATCCTGGATTGGATCGGAGAAAAAGAGGAGGAGTGGGACAAACTGGCCGAGCAGGAATTCGCCGGAATCACGCTGGACGGCAAAACCTATGACCCCTTTGACGTGGAGGGGATAAACGTGCTCCTGAAACCCGTCGGCCTTTTCTACGGAGCAGGCTATGTTCAGGGGCTCAAACCCAGCTTTTTGCTCGCGGAGCTTGTAGATAAGAGACAGGTGGACGGTTTTCCGGTCTACGTCCTCGGGAGGGAACATGCCAGAGATCTTCTCACGGTGCCTGCTTTATCTCAAAACAACTCCATCCTGATTCGAAAGGAATCGGCAAGGGTTTTTCTCTGGAACCTGATCTTTTTCCTGAAAAAATCCGCAAGGGAGGCTCTGCAGTTTGCCCTGGAAACGTATGGGATCCCGGATCATCATCCCCAAGCCCTGAAGGAGAACTTTGCAAGGATCTGTGAAGACGAGATAGAGTCCTACATCTATCATGAACTGGGAGAACTGAGGGATACGGATTTTGATCGCGAGGTATGGCGGGACATCATCGTCACTTTCCCCCATTCGGTCATTGAATTCTTTGTTCGGGCTGTGAAAGACGTTCTTGCCGATACGAATGAGTACGGCAAGCTGCGCTACATTATCGGTGAACAAAAAACGTCTTCCCTCGCTCTGCATGCGGCTTTCCTGGACGGATTGAGGAAAGAACTGTGCCCGGAGTTTGTCGAATCGTTCAGGAAATTCAAGGAGACCCGGGACTGGGAGTGTGTAGAAGAGGCAAGGGCCGGCGGATATCGCATGGCGCGAGAGCAGGCTAAGGCGATCACGGAGATCTTCAGGATAGGGAAACAAAAGGACGATGTGGCCTGGGCCGCCCGGGAGATAGAGAAAACCGTTCTCGGGCCGCTGGGCATCCTTAAATGGAAGAGTGAAGAGGCAGAATAGAGGAAAGGGTGGTGAACGATGCCGAAAAGGTCGAGGGAGCACCTCAAAATTTACTTGCCGTCCCTGATCATCACGATCCTGGGATTCGTGGTCGCCTACCAGTTCGTACAACCTGCTCCGCCCCGGGAAATCACCATCGCCACCGGGGACGAAAAAGGAGCCTACTATGCCTTTGGTCTGCGCTACCGCGATATCCTGGCCAGGAATAGCATCACGCTGAAGGTCCGGAGCACGGCAGGATCCGTAGAGAATCTCAAGCTCCTCGACGCTCCTGGAAGCGGTGTGGATCTGGCTTTTGTCCAGGGTGGGGTGGGAGACCCGCAGTCCTCCCCGATGCTCACTTGCCTGGCAAGCCTTTATTTTGAGCCGTTATGGGTGTTTCACAGAAGTGAGGTGAACATTGAGCACCTCACTGATCTGCGAGGCAAACGGATAGCCGTGGGACCCGAGCAAAGCGGGACGAGGGCGATCGCGATTCAATTACTCGCAGACAACGGCCTGGATGCTCGAACTGCCTCTATCCTCTCCATGGGAGGCGAAAAGGCTGTGGAACTGCTTCAGCAGAGAGAGGTGGAGGCTGCGTTCTTTGTGGCCTCCGCCCGTTCCCCCCTGGTTCAAGGGCTTCTGAACCGAACCGATGTTTCCGTGATGAGTTTTGAAAACGCAGAAGCCTACCGGAGGATTCATCGTTTTCTTTCCAAGGTGACTCTCCCTCAAGGAGTGATCAATCTCCAGGCCAACATTCCACCTCACGATGTGGAGTTGCTTGCTCCGGCAGCAACTCTCGTAGCCCGCGACGACCTTCATCCTGCCCTGATTGATCTGATTCTTGAAGCGGCTGATGAGGTGCACGGAAAAGGCGACCTGTTCGAAGAACCTTTGGAATTCCCCTCCCAGAAGTATCTCGACTTTCCCATACAGAAGGAAGCGCTTCGCCATTTCAAATCCGGTCCTCCTTTTCTCCAAAGATATTTGCCTTTCTGGGCAGCATCGCTGATCGACCGGCTGAAGGTCATGTTGTTGCCCCTGATCACCCTGCTCATCCCTCTTTTTAAGATTGTTCCTCCCACCTACCGGTGGCGTGTTCGGTCAAGAATCACTCGCTGGTACAAGGAACTGCAGGCGGTGGATTCTGCAGCGGGGCGGGGCGGGTCCGCAGAACTCGACGAATGCATGACGGAGATTGACAGGATCGACCGGGACGTGAGGCGAGTGATTGTGCCGACCTCCTATGCAGCTGAGCTTTATGCGTTGCAGCTCCACATTGCTCACGTGAGAAAGAGAATTGAGGAGATGCGAGCAGGCCGCTGAAGAACACCTATCGTGCAGGCTGATCAAAAACGTCTAGATGCAAGGCACCCGAAATTCCGAGGAGTGAGTCCCGCAGCGACCGCGGCGGGACGCAAGGACGAGCAATGAGGGTAACGCAACAGATTGGCGTTCTAGGTTCCTTTGAACCACGTGGCCAGTATGGGGAACTGAAGCACCAGGGCGACTCCAACAACATCGATGACGCAGTAAGGCCACGCTGCCCGGTAAATGTCCTTCATGGTTACTTCAGGTGGGCTTGTTGCCTTCATCACGAACAGGGCGAGCCCGAAGGGCGGACTCAACTGCCCGATGGAGAGGCAAAGAAGAACAAGAATGCAAAACCAGATCGGGTCCATGCCCATGGCCTTTATAATCGGCATAAAAATGGGCAGGGTAATCATCATGATGGAGACCTGCTCGATGAAGCACCCGAGGAGGACAACCACTCCCAGCATGATGATCACGATCCACGAGGGACTGACCGCCATTCCCAGGACAAGCTCAAGCATTCCGCGGCTGGCGCCTGAAAAGGCAAGGATCTGACTGAACGCAGCGGAAGCGGCAATGATCGTGAGGATCATCACGGTCACATGAAGACAGCTGAGAACAGAGGTGCGAATGACCCCATAAGTCAGTTTCCTGTAGGCGAAGGCCAGGAGAAAAGCAATCAGGCTTGCCAGCGCAGCGGCTTCCGTAGGCGTTGCCACACCAAGGATGATCAATCCGAGGGCGACGAAAATGACAATGCCCAGGGGCATGAGATCCCTGAGCCCGGAGAGGATTTTTTCCCTCAAGCTCACGCCGGCAAATTCGTATTTTGGTGCGAGGGACGGATTGAGCCAGCAGCGGATGATGACAAAGGCAATATACATGCCCAGAAGGATGTACCCGGGAAGGATGGCATTAATCAGGAGACGGCCGATGGAAACCTCGGCGAGGCTTCCCAGGAGCACGGTCAGGGCGCTCGGCGGGATGATCATGTCCAGAGCGCCGGAGGCCATGATAGGGCCCAGGACCATTTCTTTGTGATAACTTCGCCGCATCATTTCCGGAACCATCAATGAGGCAAGAACAGCGGTGCTTGCGACGGTAGCTCCGCTGAGGGCGGCAAAGAGCCCTCCGATCAGGAACGTCACGATGGTCAGCCGTCCGGGGATGGCGCCGACCCACTTGGAAAATACGTCCAGGGCTTTGGATACGAGCCCCGCGTGGTAGAGCACTTCGCCCATGAGGATAAAGAAGGGAATGGCGGTCAGGTTGAACTTGGTCAGGGAATCAAAGATGCTCACGATGAGCTGGGTGAGACCCGCATTCCCACCCATAAGGAAATAGACCCCTCCTGAACTAACCAGGAGAAAAGAAAAGGCGACGGACAATCCTGAAAACATGAGGATCAGCAAGCAGCCGAAAAGCAAAATGAGGATCATCCACCAGTCCATGGAACCCTTGTTCCTCTAACTTCAAGAATGATCTAGCGGGGTGCCGAGACGTCGCGCTGGCGGGGACCCGTTTTCTTTAAAGCCACTGTGCCCTGGCGCCAGGCCTGAAGGAGAAATTCCACCAGGAGAAGGAAGCCTCCGATCGGAATGATCCCTATGAGCAGAAACTGAGGGGTATTCAGAATCCCGATCGCCGTAACGTCTCTCTGGAAGTAATCCACCGTCACCAGACAGCCCTTCCAGGTAAGCACAAAACCGACCACCGCCCCGCCCAATGAAGTGAATGTCCGCAAAGCCGCGCGGACCCTTGGTTTGAGATGGCCGGTGAAGAGATCTACCTCGACATGGCCTCCCTTGCGTTGAAGCCAAGCCGTCCCCAGAAAAGTGATGTAGAGCATGAGGTAGCTGCTGATTTCCACAATCCACGGGACCGGCTTGTTCCAGGCATATCTCATCATGACCGCATAGGAGATTGCGAACATCATAAAGAGAATCGCAACAGCCGCGATCCAGGCCATGACGCTGTTGAGGCGATCCAGGATCCCGTTCAGCTTGTCTTTTTGTTCTTGCATTTCACGGTGTCGTCCGTCATGCCTCTCCCACACATCGAGCGGAAGAGAGGACAGAGTGGTGAGAGAGCTCCTGGGAGACGGCTCTGGCCGTTTCCCAGGGAGCAGTCTATGAAAAGCGTGACAGGATCCTTATTTGCTCAGGAGATCTCGCAACTGGGCTCCCAGTTGCGCATCCTTTTTCAGAACCTCTTTCCAGGAGGCCTCATAAGCGGTCTGAAGATACTTTGCAGCTTCCTCTGCTGAAAGTTTTATCTCCTGCACGCCCTTTTTCTTGAGGTTCTCGCGATCCTCACTGATGAGTTTTCCAAAGTGCTGATAGGCCTCTTTTTCAACTTCTTGCATGGAACCGGTCAGAACGTCCTGGAGATTCTTCGGCAGTTTGTTCCACGCGTTGATATTCGCGATGACCATGACATCGACCTGGTAGAAAGCCGGCTCAATGACAAACTTGGTCACTGCATCCCATCCGAAGTCCGAAATGCCCAGGGAAGGCCAGCCATACCCCTTCACCATGTTGCGCTCCAGGGCAGTGAAAACCTCACCCGGATCCGTTGCAACCGGAGCCGCGCCCATGGCTTCGACAAAGGCCTTGTATGCAGGGGTGACACGGATGCTCAACCCTTTGAAATCCGCAAGGCTCTTGACAGGCACCGTGGTGTAGAGATTGTAGGTCAGGCCCGGAGTCCCTCTCCCCAGGTAGTAAGCGTTGAGTTTTTTCTGATACACCTCCTGGTAAAAGGCGAAGACTCCTTTTTCTCTTTCCTGCGCCGGAGTGAGCTTGGAAAGCTTTGCTCCCTCTACGACGGGAAGTTGCGCCACATTGTAGGTGTGGGCCGTCCAGGCCAGATCCACAACGCCGTTGCGCAGAGCCTCCACCAGTTGAAAAGCAGGAATCGCTTCGGGCCCGCCGCCCCATGTGATTTCAAGCTGGCCGTTGGATTTTTCTTTGACCTTCTTCTGGAGCATCCACAGGGCGTCATTCATTTTGTTGTTCTGTGCCCACGCACTCACGACCTTGACTTTTTCAACCGCCAGAGCAGGGGTGGCGGCTGCAAAGAGAATCACCATGCTGATCATGAGACAGGTGAGCAAACCCATCACCGCAATGGTTTTGTTACTCGATGTCATTGTCCTTCTTCCTCCTTTTGAAGTGATACCTGAATGTCCGGACCTTTGGATGGGCAGCCCGCAGAGGGTCAGTCCAGAGCGAAGTCATAATGAAATGCGAAGAACAATTCAAGTGAAAAAGGAAAATTTCCCGGCAGGAGGGTTGAGGATATTCCCATCAACCTTCACGAAAAGATATAATATCATTTGAAAATTCCACCAAAAGTGTTCTAAACTTACCCTGTATAGTAGCCTGCTCAGAATCCGGAGCCAGGGAGAGAAACCGCTTGGGGCCGGCAGGACGACTCTTGTCGCATCATTTCAATCCGCAGAGACGGTTAGTGAAAGCAGGGAGAAAAGAATTTGGTTGATCCCAGCGAAAGACGCAAGGCGCTCAGAATCAATGTGAATTGGCCTATCACCATCATCACCAGCCAGGGCATGATCGAGGGCGAGTCAAGAAATATCACCCCCAGCGGAATATTCATCCACTGCAAAAAGAAGCTCCCTGAGGACGAGGTCTACCAGATGATCATCAAGCTGCCCAATGGGAAACAGATCATCGTCAAAGGCCAAATGATGTGGTCCAATCTCAACGGGCGGGAGGATACGGGCGCGCTGGTGGATATGGGTTTCTCCTTCATCAAAATGTCGGATCAGGACCAGAAAGTTCTCAGGACCGTCATTTCCCTTTTTGGAGAGGGAGGAGAGCGGAGATCCAAGGGTGGTTAAAGTCGGTGAAATGAGGCTGAAATGTAAAATGGCACAATTCGTCTTGGTGCTGGCCGGGACGCTTGTTCTGGGGATTCCCGCTTATGGAGAAGAGAAGTACTCGGTATCCGGGGTCTTGACCTTCCAGGAAGGAGAGGTAGTTTTCGTCTCGCTCTACACGCCTGATCGGTTCAAAGACTTCAAGAACAAACCACTACCTCCGGAGCCTTATACCCAGGTTATCGAGCTTTCGCCGGAGCAGAAGAAGACTGGGCGGGCGGCGTTCACGTTCAAGGGCATTCCCAAGGGAACCTATGGGGTCATTGCGTTCAGAGAGAGCAAGAAGAATCTGAAAAGGGATCCGAGCCAATATTTCAAGGAGCCCGTTTCGACCTACAAAATGATCGCTTTTTCAGGAAACTGGAGCGACATCAAAATTGAACTCAATAAAGACGTTCGGGGCATTGAAATCAGATTTTACAATGAGAGTTCTGCACAGGGAGATACCTGATGAAATACTACATCTACTTTGACCGATATCGTCGTCCTAAGAAGGCCGTCAGCGAAAAGGAGTTGGTTGAAAATTACAGCAATGATCCTGAGAGGCTCCTGCAAGCTATGGACGAGCAGCACGGGGCGAACGGACACGTAGGCATCCTCAGCTTTGAAACAGAGAAGGAACTCAGGGAGTATTTTGAAAAGACCGGGGAAGAGATCATCGGATTCTTCGAATGCCGGGAAGATAGCCGACCTTACAACTTCTAGAAGTATCGCCGCTACGAAGAGTTACTTCCACTC
>Ga0102851_10000843_pt1 | contig 16487 bp, 15 predicted proteins | sample Mud3Dept3metaG_FD_79558 | JGI IMG/M metagenome (GOLD analysis project Ga0102851, IMG submission 79558) | Freshwater wetland microbial communities from Ohio, USA, analyzing the effect of biotic and abiotic controls - Mud 3 Core 4 Depth 3... | ecosystem: Environmental > Aquatic > Freshwater >... | reverse complement strand
GCCATCTGTTTCGGGACTTCCGTTCATGAAAGAGAGACGAGAAGCCGAGCGCGGGCGGGGGACTCGGCCGAAACAATCCGCAGGCGGCCGCCCAACTCTCATTGCGAAGCCGCCGATCCCCCGTCCGCCGAGGACGTTTCGGCCGGGTCCACCGCCCGCGCGCCTCGCAGCAACGATCCAAGGCAAGTGCGGCACGGCGGGGACGCCACCGGCCCCAGGCTCAACGGCCCATCCTGGGAAGGCGCCCGGCCGGGGCTCGTTCCCCTTCATCCCCGCCCCCGTCCGACCGAAAGAACTAGGGACCCCGTCCCTTGGGGTCACCGCGAGGGCACCGATGCGAGATCGGATTCGATTCGTTGGCGCGCTGCTCGGATTCTGCGCACTGCTTGCCGTGCCGGCCATGGCGCCGGCCGAGGAGCCGCGTCTCTTCGAAGGCGGCACCAAGACCTACGAAGTGCCGCCCTCGATGGTTGGCAAGCACAACGGCGAGTGCAAACGCATCACGCGACAGATCGCGCACTACGCCGACGTCGCCGACATGGCCAAGGAACGCGGCGACGAACGCTGGCACGAAGGCACGCTCGACCAAATCGGGCGGCTCTCGGAGCGGCGCGCGCAGCTGTGCCCGACGCTCTACGCGGAGAAACCGATCGGTCAGGAGCTCGCGAAGATCCTGAAGGGCGCGGCGAAGATCGCGATGAAGCTCTTCACGATGGGCATGATCTAGCCCGGCTCGGCTTCCACATCAGCGCGAGCGCAGCTGTCGAATCTCCTCCCGGGTTGCTTCACGGGTCCTTCGCTGGGGCTGTGACGGCGCGGCGTATAGACTGCCGCCAGGAGGAGCCATGAAGCTCTACGACTCGAGGTTTGCGCCCAACCCGCGCCGCGTCCGCATCTTCCTCGCCGAGAAGGGCATCGAGGTGCCGATCGTCGCGATCGACCTCGCCAAGGGCGAGACGCGAAAGGCCCCGTATCTGGCGAAGAACCCGCTCGGCGGGCTGCCCGCTCTCGAACTCGACGACGGCACCGTGATCGCCGAGTCGGTCGCGATCTGCCGCTACTTCGAGGAGATCCAGCCGAAGCCGCCGCTGCTCGGAACCGACGCGAAGGACCGGGCGCTCGTGGAGATGTGGCAGCGCCGCATGGAACTCGAGCTGTTCCGCCACGTGACCGGCTGCTTCCAGCACATCCACGACTTCTTCAAAGGCCGCATCGAACAGGTGCCCGCCTTCGGTGAACTGAGCCGCAAGGCCGCGCGGGCGCGGCTCGCTTGGCTCGACGGCGACCTCGGGGCGCGTCCCTTCATCGCCGGCGACCGCTACACGATCGCCGACATCACCGCGCTCTGCGCGATCGACTTCGGCCGCGTCGTCGACATCCGCATCGCGCCCGAGCAGAAGAACCTGCTGCGCTGGTACGAATCGGTGTCATCGCGGCCGAGCGCGAAAGCGTGAACTGCGCAGTGGCTTGCGCCATGACGGCGCGATCGGATGAACGCGCTCATTCCCGCCAGCTCCTGTGCGGAGGCGATCGTCGCGAGTCGCTTCGGACGATAGACTCCGCGCCTCCGCCCCGTTGCGATGCCGGGAGAACCGCATGAAGGACCGACGTCTCGGCCGAACAGGCCTGCGCGTACCCGAGATCGGGCTCGGCACGATGACCTTCGGCACGATGGCCGACGAAGGCCAGAGCCTCGCGATCCTCGACAAGGCGTTCGACGCCGGCCTCTGCTTCATCGATCTGGCCGAGGTGTACCCGGTGCCGCCCGATCCGCAGTGGGCGACGTGTACCGAGCAGATCGTCGGCAAGTGGATGCAGGGCCGCCGGCGCGACTCGCTGCTGCTCGCCACCAAGGTCGCGGGCCCGAGCGGCGGCTGGTTCCAGGCGCCCGTGCGCAACGGTCACACCGCTCTCGACCGCCACTCGATCGCGCGTGCCTGCGAAGACAGCCTGCGCCGCCTCGGCACCGACTACGTCGATCTCTACCAGACGCACTGGCCGGATCCCGGTCTCCCGTACGAGGAGACCATGGAAGCGCTGACGCGGCTCGTCGAAGACGGCAAGGCGCGCGCGGTCGGTTGCAGCAACGAGAGCGCCTACGGGCTCACCAAGAGTCTGTGGATCTCGGACAAGCACGGCTTCGCGCGCCACGAGACCATCCAGAACAACTTCTCGCTGCTGAACCGCCGCTTCGAGGACGAGCTGGCTGTGGTATGTCGCCGCGAGCAGGTGAGCCTGCTCGCGTACAGCCCCCTCGCAGGCGGGGTGCTCTCCGGCAAGTATCAGGGCGGCGTCTGGCCGACACCCGCGCGTTTCACCTGGTACAACGAGTACTCGCCGCGCACGAAGGTGATGACGGGGCGCTTCGTGAACGAGCGCACGCTCGCGGCGACCGAGCGCTTCAGGCAGGTCGCGGCGGAGTGCGGCATGTCGCTCGTGACCTTCGCGATCGCCTGGACGCTCACGCGCGACTTCGTCGGCGCGACACTGATCGGCGCCACGCATCCCGATCAACTCGACGACCTGCTCGCCGCCGCCGACGCGAAGCTGCCGCCCGAGGCGCTCGCCGCGGTCGACGAGATCTCGCGGGAGATCCGCTATCCGCTGGGCTAACGCGAACTTGGCCGTGGCCGCGATCGCCACGCTGCTCGCGGCGGCGGGCTGCGGCGAACGTTCGCGCCACTACCCCGCGCGCGGCGTCGTCGAGGACGTGCAACCCGAGACCGGTCAGGTGCTGATCGCGCACGAGGACATCGAGGGCCTCATGCCCGCGATGACGATGAACTTCGACGTGCCGGACCGCGCGCTCCTCGAGCGGCTCGAGCGCGGCCAGGCGATCGACTTCGAGGTGGAGTTCACCGGCAAGGCGTATCGCGTGACCGAGGCGACGGTGCGCGAGAGCGGCGTCGCGACGAGCGGCGGCGCAGGGCTCGGCGCCGTGAAGCCGGTCGATGATCCCGCGCCGCCTTTTCGCCTGACCGACCAGGACGGCAACCCGCGTGCGCTCGAAGACTGGCGTGGGCAACTCGTATTGCTCGACTTCATCTTTACGCGTTGCCCGGGCCCGTGTCCGATCCTGACGGGGCTGCACGTGCAGCTCCAGCGCGAGCTGCCGCCGGCACTGCGCGCGCGCACGCACTTCGTCTCGATTTCGCTCGACCCGCTGCGCGATACGCCCGCCGTGCTCCGCGAGTATGCCCAGAAGCGCGGCGCCGACCTCGCGAACTGGTCGTTCCTGACCGGCACACCCGACGAAATCGACAAAGTGCTGAAGAACTACGGCGTCGGCAGCGTGCGCACACCGGACGGGCAGATCGAGCATCTCGTCGCGACATTCCTGATCGACGCCGGCGGCCAGATCGCGCGCCGTTACATCGGCCTCGACGGTCACGACCCGAAGGAACTGCAGCGCGACATCGCCAAGCTGATGGGGCCGTGAAGCCTGCCGACCCGCCGCGGGGTCCAACGCCGAGTATTCTCACTGCGGTGACAGGTGCGACGGAGCGCTGACGATATAGTGCTCGCATCCCATCGATGACCATGACTTCTCATTCTTGAGCACAGTTCTCTTCTCGGTAATACTGCGGCCGCTCGGGGGCACCGCGGGGATGAAGCTGACCGTCCGTGAGGCTGCGAAGCTGCTGAACGCTTCGGAGAAGAGCGTCTATCGCTGGATCAGCCAGGGTCTGCTGCCGGCGTACCGGATCAACGACCAGTACCGGATCAATCGAGCCGAACTGCTCGAGTGGGCGACGTCTCGCAAGATCGGCGTCTCGCCCGCGATCTTCGAAGAGCCCGAGGGGGGCGACGCCCCGCTGCCTCCGCTCGAGGAAGCGCTGCGCGCCGGGGGCATCCACTACCGGATCGGCGGCCACGACAAGGCTTCCGTTCTGCGTGCCGTGGTCGACATCATGCCCCTGCCGGACGACGTCGATCGCGAGTTTCTCTACCAGGTGCTGCTTGCGCGCGAGGCGCTCGGATCGACGGGGGTCGGAGACGGGATCGCGATCCCGCACGTGCGCAACCCGATCGTGCTGCACCTGTCGCGGCCGATCGTGACGCTGTGCCTGCTCGAGAAACCGATCGACTTCGGGGCGCTCGACGGACAGCCGGTCAGCACGCTGTTCACGCTGATCAGCCCGACGGTGCGCGGACATCTGCACCTGCTGTCGCGACTCGCGTTCATTCTCCGCGACGCGCGCTTCCACGCGGCGGTTCGGAATCAGGCGTCTCGAGACGAGATCTTCGCGTCCTTGCACGCCGCCGAAGCTGCGGTGGTGGCATCCCAGCGCCACGCGCAGGATGCGGACGAGAGCGGAAACTGAGAGCAGGAGCATCGCAATTCAAGCCTCGGTGACGCAGACGATCTGGCTGGACCTCAGTGTCGCAGCACTGGTGCTGACGGCGGCGAGCGGAGTGCCCGGGCTCGCCCTCGGGCGGCGTTCCAACGCCGCGCAGGGTCTCGCGAGTCTGCTGGTGATCGCCGGCGCGTTGCTGGGCGAGCTTGCTGCGATCGCCGTCCTCGGCGGGGCTGCGATCGAGACCCGTACGCTGCCGGGGCCGCTTTCCGAGCTGTCGCTGCACCTGCGATTGGATCCGTTGGCCGCCTTCTTCCTGGTTCCCGTGTATCTGTTGAGTGTTGCCGGCACGCTCTACGGAACCCGCTACTGGAAGCAAACCGAGCATCCCGAGAACGGCCGCGCGCTGCGCCTCTGGTACGGGGTTCTGGTCGCAGCGCTCGCCGCAGTCGTGCTGGCGGCCGACGGCTTCGCGTTTCTGATGGCGTGGGAGGTGATGGCGCTCGCGGCGTTTTTCCTGGTTACGATCGAGGACGATCGGGCCGAGGTGCGGCAGGCCGGTTGGGTCTACCTCGTGGCGACCCACGCGGGCACGCTGGCGCTCTTTGCGCTGTTCGCGCTGCTGTGGGCGGTCAACGGCTCGCTCGAGTTCCGCCCGATGGCGAGCGGCGCCGGCACGCAGGGCGCCACGAGCGCGCTGTTCCTGCTCGCCCTGGTGGGCTTCGGATTCAAGGCGGGCATCGTGCCGCTGCACTTCTGGCTCCCCGCCGCTCACGCCAACGCGCCCTCGCACGTCTCGGCGCTGATGTCTGGCCTGCTCTTGAAGATGGGAATCTACGGCTTGCTCCGGTTCTTCACGCTGTTGCCCGCGCCGCCGCCGGGTGTGGGGATGCTGATGATCGCGATCGGCACCTTCAGCGCCGTGTATGGCGTCGTCTTTGCGCTCGGCCAGCACGATCTCAAGCGCCTGCTCGCGTATCACAGCATCGAGAACATTGGGATCATCGTGATGGGTATGGGTCTCGCGCTCGTCGGCGTGAGCGCCCAGCAGCCGGCGTGGGTGGCGCTGGGCCTCGCCGGGTGTCTGCTCCACGTCTGGAACCACTCGTTCTTCAAGGGACTGCTCTTCCTGGCCGCCGGATCGGTGATCCACGGCGCCGGGACTCGCGAGATCGATCGTCTCGGCGGGCTGGGCAAACCGATGTCGCGCACCGCGGCGCTCTTCGCGATCGGCGCGGTGGCGATCTGCGGTCTGCCGCCGCTCAACGGTTTCGTGAGCGAACTCCTGATCTACGTCGGGCTGTTTCGCGCCGGCGCGGACGGCGCCAGCCGCCAGTGGTCCGCCGCGCCGTTGGCGGCGCCGCTGCTCGCGATGGTCGGCGCGCTGGCGGTCGCCTGCTTCGTCAAGGCATACGGAACCGTGTTCCTCGGACCGCATCGTTCCGAGGGCGCCGCACGAGCGCACGAGGTCCCCCGCAGCATGCTCGTCGCGATGATCCTGCTCGCGCTGCCGTGCGTCACCATCGGCGTGTTTCCCGTGTTGGCGATGCCAGCGCTCGACCGTGTCGTGCACGCGTGGGTCGGGGCGGAGTCGCAGCCTCCTCTGCTGGGTCAACTGATCCCGTGGACGCCGATCATGGGAATGAACGCTGCGCTCGTCGCCGGCGTGTTGGCCGCTTCGCTGATCCTGGGCAGGCGGTTCCGTCGCAGAGTTCCCGTGCAGACGGGCACCTGGGACTGCGGGTACGTGCAACCCACTGCCGCGATGTCGTACTCGGCGTCCTCGTTCGCGCAGCTCCTGGTAGACCTCTACGGCTGGTTGCTCCGGCCGCGCGCGGGACATGCAATCCGCACGGAGCTGTTCCCGTCCCGCCAGCACTTCCACACGCGCGTTCCCGAGCAGGTGACGGAATTCGTGCTGGCGCCGCTGTGGGCGAGCTTCCGGCGCGCGCTTGCGCCGTTTCGGGCACTGCAACACGGACGTGTCCAGCTGTATCTGATGTACGTGCTGCTGACGCTGTGCATTCTGGTCGTGCTGTCGTTTCCGATCGACGAAGCGTTCGTCCGGTTCCTCGGATGGTGGGGAAACGGCGGCGTGCATGGCGTGGAATGAGACGCTGCCCGACATGGTGACGCCGATTCTACACATCTCCGTGCTGCTTCTCGCGCCGCCTCTTCTGATGGGCGTCATCAACAAGACGAAGGCGTGGGCGGCCGGGCGGCGAGGCCCCCCGCTTCTCCAGCTCTACTACGACGTGTTCCGCCTGTTTCGAAAGGACACGGTCCTCAGCCGGACCACGACCTGGGTGTTTCGCGCCGGACCCGTGGTCGGCGTGACGGCGGTCCTGCTCGCCGGCCTGCTGGCGCCCTTCGGCGCCTTCGACGCACCGCTCTCCTTCGACGGCGACCTGGTGCTGTTCGCGTACTTGATGGGCCTCGCGCGCTTCTTCACGGCCGCGGCGGCGCTGGACACGGGGTCTGCCTTCGAGGGCATGGGGGCCGCGCGGGAGGTTTCGTTCGCCTCGCTCGCGGAGGTGGCGCTGTTCGTGGCGTTCGTGGTTCTGGTTCGACTGTCGGGCTCACTCAGCCTGACACCGATGCTCCACGCGCCGATGACGGGCGCCTTCCACGGTTTGCCGGCCGCCGCCCTGCTGCTGGTGGGCGTGGCGCTCTTCGTGGTGTTGCTGGCGGAGAACGCGCGCATTCCGGTGGACGATCCGAATACCCATCTGGAACTCACGATGATCCACGAGGTGATGGTCCTCGACCACAGCGGACCGCTCTTCGGGCTGGTGCTCTATGGCGCTTCGGTGAAGCTCTTGTTGTTCTCGAGCTTGCTGCTCCATTTCGCGCTCCCGTTCTCGTTCGGCGCGCCGTTGCTGGACTGGGCGCTGTTCGGCGTCGGCCTGCTCGCAGTCGCGATCGCCGTCGGCGTCGTCGAATCGGTGATGGCGAGACTCAGGCTGCGCCACGTGCCCTCTCTGCTGATCGCGGCGAGCGTTCTGTGCGCCTTCGGCTTCTTCTTCACGCTGGCATGAGAGGGACCCGATCGTGAACTTCTCGGCCGCCAATCTGCTCCTCATCGGCGTCCTGTTGTTGAATCTGTTCTGCCTGGGCACGAGCCGCATCCGCGCGCTGATCCAGGCCGCGGCGCTCCAGGGCGTTGTACTCGGCGTGATGCCGCTCTTGATCCATGGACGCGTCGATTGGAACACCGGGTTGATCGCCCTGGCGACGGTGGCGCTGAAGGGCAACGTGATCCCGGGGATGCTGCGGAGGGCGCTGCGCGAAGCGCAGATCAAACGCGAGATCGAGCCGCTGATCGGGCTGGTCCCGACGATGCTGCTGGGCGCGCTCGCGACGCTGCTGTCGATCGCCTTTGCTTCGGGACTTCCGCTCGCACCGGAACACCAGAACCTGTTGATCGTGCCGGCCTCGTTCTCGACGGTACTGACCGGCTTCCTGCTGCTCACGACCCGCATGAAGGCGATCACGCAGGCGATCGGATACCTCGTGCTCGAGAACGGGATCTTCATCTTCGGCTTGCTGCTGCTCGATGCGATGCCCTTCCTGGTCGAGATCGGCGTGCTGCTCGACCTGTTCGTCGGCATCTTCGTGGTGAGCATCATCATCCATCACATCAACCGGGAGTTCGCATCTCTCGATACGCGGCGTCTCGCCTCGTTGAAGGAGTGATGCGATGCTGCTGCTGGCGCTGATCGCGCTACCGGTGCTCGCTGCGGGCGTGGCAATGGCGCTTCCTTCCGACGAGTGGCGCCCCTACGTGTTGCCCGGTGCCGCGGCCGGTCATCTGGCGCTGACCGTCGCGGCGATCGTGGCCCCGAGCGAGGCCGCCCTGCAAGGCTGGCTGGCGCTCGACCCGCTGGGGCGACTCGTGCTGCTGCTGCTGAGCGTGCTCTTCGCGATCTGTGCGATCTACGCCGTTGGCTACCTGCGCTACCGCCGCGAACTCTCGAACCGGATCTTCATCCCCTGCCTGCTGGTGTTCCTCGCGATGACGTCCCTGGTGGCGTGCTCCCAGCACCTCGGGCTGCTGTGGGTCGGCGTCGAAGCCACCACTCTCACGACGGCTCCACTGATCTATTTCAACCGCACGCAGCGATCGATCGAGGCGACCTGGAAGTACCTGCTGGTCGGGTCCGTCGGGATCGCCATCGCGCTGCTCGGATCCTTCTTCCTCGCCTACGCGTCATTGGGTCAGGACTCGTCACTGCTGTTCCAGGATCTGCTGAAGCGGGCGAACCAGATGAATCGGTCCTGGCTCCACGTCGCGTTCGTGCTGCTGTTGGTGGGCTACGGCACGAAGATGGGGTTGGCGCCGATGCACACCTGGAAACCCGACGCCTACGGGGAGGCACCCGGCATCGTCGGGGCGCTCCTCGCCGGCGGGCTCACGAACTGCGCCTTCCTCGCCGTGCTCCGCGTCTTCCAGGTCTGCCAGGCCGCCGGAGAGGGGGCCTACGCCAGCCGGCTGCTGGTGTTCTTCGGCCTGTTCTCGATCGGCGTGGCGGCCGTCTTCATGGTGGGTCAACGCGACTTCAAGCGGATGCTGGCCTACTCCAGCGTCGAACACATGGGGATCCTCGTGCTGGGCGTGGGGTTGGGAGGGATCGGAATCCTCGGCGCGTTGTTGCACATGCTGAACAACGGCCTCACCAAGGGCGTGCTCTTCCTCTCGGCCGCGAACATCCACCGGGCCTACGGCAGCAAGTCGATCGATCACGTGGCGGGTGCGATGCGGCGGGTGCCGCTGTCGGGGTCGCTGTTCCTGTTGGGCTTCTTTGCGATCACCGGCTCGCCGCCCTTCGGTCCCTTCGTGAGCGAGTTCCTGATCCTGAGTCGCGCCTTCGCCGCCGACCGCTTCGTCGTGGGCGCGGGCGTTCTCGTGCTGTTGTTGGTGGTGTTCGTCGGGATGGGGCGGACGGTACTCACGATGGTCCAGGGCCAGCCTTCATCCGAAGCCGGGCGTACGCAGTATCGCGACGGCCTGCTCACGGGGATGCCGATCGCGGTTTCGATGGGGTTCGTGCTGCTGCTGGGCCTGCACCTCCCGTCGCCGCTCGAATCCCTGCTTCGCGACGCGGCGGCGTTCCTGGAGGCTGCGCGTTGAGCTGGGACGAAAGCGCGACCCGCTTCGCGACGATCGGGAACGGCCGGGCGGTCGTGCGATCCGCTGTGCCGCACTTCGGGGTGGACGAACTCTGCGCGGCCATCGCGGACGCGACCGAAGCCCCGTTGCGGGTCGTCGCATTCTTTGGCATGGCGGACGCGGATCCGGATGTGGTCACGCTGGTCGTCGTGTTGGCGGACGACGAGCAGGCGCGGCTGCACGTCGGGCAGACGAGCGTGCGCGGCGAGGAGTTCGCGTCGCTGACCCCTGTCTGTCCGCAGGTGCATCTGTTCGAGCGGGAGATCGCGGAGCAGTTCGGTCTCCGTGCCGCCGGACATCCGTGGTTCAAGCCGGTCCGTTACCACCGATCCCAGCGGAGCGGCTACCAGGCGTTCGGCGGGCCCGACGGCGAAGGGCCGGTCATCGGCGTCACGGACTTCTACCGGATCGACGGGGACGAGGTTCACGAGGTGGCCGTCGGTCCCGTCCACGCCGGGATCATCGAGCCCGGGCACTTCCGCTTCCAGTGCCACGGCGAGAACGTCTTCCACCTCGAGATCTCGCTCGGCTATCAGCACCGCGGCGTCGAGAACGCGCTGATCGGCGCTCCCCACAAGCGCTCGATCCACTACGCGGAAACACTGGCCGGAGACACCAGCGTCGGACACGCCACGGCGTACTGCCAGCTCGTCGAGGCGCTGGCGCGGTGCCAGAAGACGCCGCGCGCCCAGTCCGTGCGGGGCATTGCGCTCGAACTCGAGCGGCTGGCGAACCACGTCGGCGATCTGGGCGCGTTGGCGAACGACATCGGATTCCTGCCCACCGCTTCGTACTGCGGACGCATCCGTGGCGACTTCTTGAACATGACGGCGACGCTGTGTGGCAGCCGCTTCGGGCGCGGGATGATCCGCCCCGGCGGCGTGGGTTTCGACATCGACGCGGCGATCGTCAGCGACCTGCTCGCGCGCCTGGAAGACGCCGAGCGCGACACCACGAGCGCGGTGGAACTTCTCTGGGATACGCCGTCGGTGATGGCTCGCCTCGAGGACACCGGTCCCGTTCCCAGGGGCGTCGCGCAACGGCTCGGCCTCGTCGGTCCGGCCGCGCGAGCCTGCGGAATGCGACGCGACGCCCGCATCGATCACCCGTCCGGAATCTTCCGCTTTGCGCACATCCCCATTTCCACCTGGGACACGGGGGACGTATTCGCGCGCGCGTACGTGCGCTGGCTCGAAGTGCAGCGATCGATCGACTTCGTGCGGGAGCAACTGAGAGCCCTCCCACCCGGAGATGCACGCAGCCGGGTGGGGACGCTCGCGCCCAACGAACTCGCCGTGGCGCTCGTCGAAGGCTGGCGCGGGGAACTGTGTCACGTCGCCCTGACGGACGGGGCGGGTCGCTTCGAGCGCTACAAGGTCGTGGATCCGTCTTTCCACAACTGGGCGGGATTGGCGTACTCGCTGCGGGGCCAGCAGATCTCGGACTTCCCGGTCTGCAACAAGAGCTTCAACCTTTCCTATTGCGGGCACGACCTGTGACGCTCGATTCGAGCGCACGCGGGAGTTGTGAATGATCGACCTGATCCGGGCGCGCTTCCGCCAGGGGTATCGCACCATCGCGTATCCGGATGCCGCTCCTCCGCCGCTGCCGGACCGCTTTCGCGGCCGGCCTCGCATCGACTCTGCGAAGTGTCGAGACGGCTGTACGCGTTGCGCCGATGCGTGTCCGACAGGCGCGATCGACCTGCGCGAGGCGCCCGGCGTCGATCTGGGCCGCTGTCTCTTCTGCACCGATTGCGCCGACGCCTGTCCCGAAGGCGCACTCCACTACGACCGGGACCATCGACTGGCGGTGCGCAACCGGACGGATCTGGTCGCACCCTCGGAGCGCGAGCTCGAACTCGCGGCCGCTCTCCAAGGACGGATGCTCCAGCTCTTCGGCCGCTCCCTCAAGCTGCGCCAGGTGAGCGCGGGCGGCTGCAATGGCTGCGAACTCGACGTCAACGTGCTGCAAACCGTGGGCTGGGACCTCGGCCGCTTCGGGGTCCAGTTCGTCGCGTCGCCCCGTCACGCGGACGGCCTGCTCGTCACGGGCGCGAACTCCGAGAACATGCGCATCGCGCTCCGCAAGACCTACGAGGCCGTCCCGGCGCCCAAGATCGTGATCGCAGTCGGCGCCTGCGCGATCTCGGGTGGTCCCTACGCGGGCCACCCGGAAGTGGCGAACGGGGCGGGCGGCAGCCTGCCCGTCGATCTCTACATTCCCGGCTGCCCGCCCCATCCGTTGACGATTCTCGACGGCTTGCTGCGCCTGCTCGGGCGGATTCGCTGACTGGGACCCGGAAGGATGTACGCCCGATGAAGGTCCTGCTCACCGGTGCGTTCGGAAATCTCGGCCTGATGGTGATTCGCGAGCTGCGGCGTCGAGGCATCGCCGTCCGTTGCACGGACCTTCCGAGTGCCCGGAACCGGCGTGCCGCCCGGGCGCACGAAGGAACCGTGGAGATCGCCTGGGGCGACATCCGCGACGCGGCATGGCTCGCAGCGCAGTTGGAAGACGTGGATGCCGTGATCCACCTGGCAGGACTGCTGCCGCCGGCCACGGAGAACCAGCCCGAGCTGGCGGAAGCCGTCAACGTCACCGCCACGAAGCAATTGGTGGCTGCGATGGCGCGTTCCTCCCGCCAGCCGTTGTTGCTGTATCCGTCTTCGCTGACCGTCTTCGGTGTGACGCGGACCCAGCAGCCTCCGCGCAAGGCGTCGGATCCCGTGGTGGCGACGGATGCCTATACGCGACACAAACTGGCCGTCGAGGACCACCTCGCGGCGTCCTCGATTCCCTGGGTGGTGTTCCGGATCGGCGTTTCGGTGGACTCGCGCACGCTCTCGGCCGATCCGGCGATGCTGCGGAAGCTGCTCGCGGTGCGCGCCGACAACCGGCTCGAGTACGTCCATCCCGAAGACGTCGCGCTCGCGATGGTCAACGCCGTCGAGCGAAAGGACGCGCTGAAGCGCCGGACGCTGTTGATCGGCGGCGGCCCGCGCTGCCAGGTCACCCAGTCCGCGTTCCTGGGCGCGGCGCTCGAAGCCGCGGGGCTGCAGTGGTCGGAAGCGAATCACGGGAGCGACGAGTACTACACCGACTGGTTGGACACCGACGAGAGCCAGCGCCTGCTCGACTATCAGCGTCACGGCTTCGACGACTATCGCCGCGAGATGGCGCAGCGCTTGCGCTGGGTGAGACGGCTGCTCTGGCCGTTGCGTCCGCTCTTGAATCCGCTGCTGGCATCCTTCGTCCAGCGGCTGAACCGCGGCGAGCCGATTCGCTAGCTGGTGCTGGGATGCGGGGCTCTCGCGTGCCGCGAGCGATGCACGAGTTCGCGGAAGCGGCGGGTGATCGGGAGCTGTTGCCAGCCTCGCCGGGCGTCGAGACGCGGGAGGAAGGGCTCCGACGCCGACACCGGGAGCGCGACGGTCTCGGCCGGCCGCGCCGGGCGCTCGGAGAGACAGAACGGGCACAGCCCCGACGAACCCTTCACGAACATGCGATGACCGCAGCGATTGCAGTGCTGCGCCTCGTGTCGCGCGAGGGCTCGGATCAGGAACGCGCTCGGAATCTCGTTGTACGGCATCGCAGTCGCCTCCGCAGGGAAATCGCTACGGATGTTCGTGGCCCGCGACTGCGTCGGGGTGACGATCTGCGCACGCAACGCGCACGCAAAGATCGTCACAACACCGCGCCCGAACCGCTTCTGCTGGACAGCTGTGAATTCAGATCGTCGAGCGACGCGGCACGACCGCGAACGCCCGCAAGCGGGCGATCCAGCCGACGCGTTCCGCCCGCCGCGCGGCGTCTTCGCGCGCGCGGCGCTCGCCCTCGCGGCGCCGGCCTTCCGCGCGGCGCAGCGCCTCGGCGATGTCGAACGAAGCGATCATTCCGTAGCGATCGGTCTCATAACGAGGCATCGATTCCCTCCTCTTCTCTGATCTCCGCTTTGTTGTCTTGCAAGTAGGATGCCCTTGTTCTCGAGAAGTGACATCCCTTCCGCCCCCCCGCCCTGAGTCGCCGCAGCCCGGTGCCGGGCGTCAAGTTATTCGCGCGTCAAGTTATTGGGGCGCGGGGGGGCGGGCCCTCGGGGCTAAGTGAGACGCGGGCGCTCGCCGAAGAGTGCGGCGATGAGCGCTCTCGTCATCGACGTGCTGTTCCGCGATCGGGTCCTCGAGACGGTCCCCTTCGACCGGCCCACCCTCCGCGTGGGCCGCATGCCCGAGAACGACCTCGTGATCGACAACCTCGCTGTGAGCCGCTTCCACGCGCGGCTGCAACTCGAGGAACGGCGCGTTTTTCTCGAGGACGCGGGTTCGGAGAACGGCAGTCTCGTGAACGGCGAGCGCATCGCCGGCCGCCGCGAGATCGCCCCGGGCGATCGCATCTCGATCGGCAAGCACGAGCTGCGCGTGCGCAGCGCGTCACCCGACGACGAGCCCGGCCGCAAACCCGGGCGACGTAAGAGCGACGCCTTCGACGGCGCACGCACCTATCTGGTCGACGTCCCCGGCGTCGCGGCGCGCGCGCCGGCCGTGTCCGAACCGCCGCCTCCGCCCGTCGCATCCGAAGTGCGAGGAAAGGAAGTCGTCCCCATGAGCGAGAAGCGCTCGGCATTCGAAGGGATTCCCGCAGGCGTCGCGGCGCTGCCGTCGCCCGGGTCTTCACCCGAACTCGACTTCGACTTCATCGGCTCGCTCGCCGACGAGGCCGACCCCACGACCGCGACGACCGCAGTCGTGCCGATCACGGCTGCACCGCCGCCGGTTCCCGCGGCGGCGCCGGCGGCCCAGGAGGGGGCCCTGCACGCCGGCTTCATCGTGCAGCACCAGGACAAGCTCGAGCGGATCGTCGCGTGGCAGGGCGAACAGATCGTGGCCGGCCGTGCGGCGGAATGCGACGTGGTGCTCGGAATCGACGAGGTGTCGCGGCGTCATGCACGCTTCGAGCGCCTCGGAGACCGCTTCGAGGTCTGCGACCTCGGCTCGGTGAACGGCACCTTCGTGAACGGGCGCCGCATCGAGCGTGAAGAGCTGCACGTGGGCGACGTCGTCCAGATCGAGGGCTTCAAACTCACCTTCGTGCTCGACCGCCAGCCGATCGACGAGATGGGCGCGCCGCTGGCCGCCGCACCGGCTCCGAAACCGCGCGACACGCTTGCGATGACGATGTTGCAGGAGCAGATGCCGCATCGGCCCGGCTTCACCGAGCTGCTCGCCAAGCCGGGTCCCGGCGAGCCGCGGGCGCCATTGGCGACCGAGGTCGAGGTCGAAGCGATCGCGCTGCCCGAGGGCGAGCTGTTCCCCGACGATCTCGACCCCGTGGTCGCGCTTTCGGACGAAGACGAAGCCGAGAAGCCCGAAGCTCCCGTCGTGGCTCCGCTGCGCGGCTCCTCACGGGCGACTTCGGTGCAGGAACTCGGTCGTGTGTCGCAGCCGAATCTGCGCGAGCTGGTCTTCGAGCTGCGCGTGCGGGTCGAGCTGCTGCCGCCCGCGCTGCGCGAGGCGTTCGAAGCCGCCGGCGCGAGCGAACTGGTGCTGCCCGCCGAACTGCGCCTCAAGTCCTAGCCACGGCGATCCTGCCAGCTACGCCGCGGGGAGTTCGACGCGGCAGCGGGCAGCCGTTCACGATCCCCCCGTGCCCGAATCGGCTGCTGCGACCGGCCGCTCGACGCGCGCGCAGCCACTGCGCACCCGACGTGTGGAACTGCTTGCGCGTTGCGCGTCGCTTGCCGGCGCGCCCACGATTGCGTTCGCAGGGCCACTCGCGGCGCCACTCACGGCCCGCGAACGCCACCTTCAAGCCAGGGCCGCGCGCCGTGCGGCCCGGAGGTCATGGTGCGGGTCGTCTCGAAGACAATCTCGATGCTCGGAGCGGCGAGGAGCCGTGCGTGGCCGCTGGCCGTCGCCGCGGTCTTCTGGCTGCATGCCGACCCGGCGGCGTGCGCGCGCATCACGGCGGTGCGCGTCGGCGCGCATCCGGGCTACACGCGCGTGGTGCTCGAAACCGACGCGCCGGCCGATTTCGAGGTGGTGGGGGCGCCCGCTGCGACGCCGGGCGAGGTCACGTTGCGGATCGCCGCCGAGAGTCGCGCGCGCGAGCTGGCGCCGACGGGGCCCGGCGCGCCGGCGATCTCGCTGCTGCCGCAGGCGGACGGCACTACGCTCGCCCGGATGCGCGCGCCCGGTCCGCTGCGCGTCGAGACCCAGGTGCTCACGGCGCCGCCGCGCCTGGTGCTAGACCTGCGACCGGCGCTGGGCGAAGCCGCCGTGAGAGCGCCGGCGCCTCCGCCGCCCGCGCCGGAACTCCCGCCGCTGCCGCCGCCGGCAGCCGTCGAGACGCCGCCACCGACACCACCGGAAGTCGCCGGGACTGCGCCGGTCGTCGAGTCCGCGCCGATCGAGGCGCGGGCGGCGCCGGAGCCGACGCCCCCAACCGGACCCGCGCCGATCGCAGCTCCGGAGGTGATCGACGCGCCGCCGCCGCTGGCGCTGCCTCCGGTTGGGTCGCCGCCGCCGCGAACCGAGATCGCAGCGCCGCCGGTGGCGAGCGCGCCGCCAGCGAATCGCCGGATCGAACCGCGTTCGCTCGTCGTCGGACTCGCCGCGGGGATCGGGCTCGCGCTGGTCGCCTTCGCGTCGCGGCGCCGTCGCGAGGAAGCGGTTGCCGGGAGCGCGACGGTCGAGTCTGCCGCGTTGGCTGGGGCGGTCGCTGCCGAGCCGGTCGAAGCGGCCGAGCCCGCTGCGCAACCGGAGCCGAGTGCGTCGTCCGACGCGGTCGCAGCGCCCGAGCCGGCTCCCGCGGCCGAAGCGCGCGACGCGTCAATGCTCGACGTGCTTCGCATGCACCAGCGACTCGACGCGCGGCTTGCCGAGATCGCCGGTCGCCTCGCCGAGCTGGCCCAGCGTCAGGCGCGCCTCGAGGCTCGTACCGGCGCCGAGACCGAGGAGATCGCCTCCCAGCGCGCCGCCATCGCTCGCTTGCAGCGTTCGCTGCGTCCCGCCGCGCCGATC
>Ga0102851_10000842_pt1 | contig 16491 bp, 9 predicted proteins | sample Mud3Dept3metaG_FD_79558 | JGI IMG/M metagenome (GOLD analysis project Ga0102851, IMG submission 79558) | Freshwater wetland microbial communities from Ohio, USA, analyzing the effect of biotic and abiotic controls - Mud 3 Core 4 Depth 3... | ecosystem: Environmental > Aquatic > Freshwater >... | reverse complement strand
GATGTCGTTCAGCTTCAACCGGCCGCCAGCGTCCGTGTCCGCCACGGTGCCGACGGTGGTGGCCGTGCCCGCGAACCACTTCATCGTGGTGGGCAGGTCAGCCGCCGCGATCGCGGGCGCGAACCCGCCGATCGTCACACCGGTGAAGGTCGCGAAGCAGCGGTCGTCCAGACGACCGGCCAGCCACTTCGAGAGCTGGTTCAGCGCCGTCTGACGCATGTCGTGGTTGATGAGGATCTTGCCGAGCTTGCTCCACCGCACAGCGTGCTGCAGGGAGTCAACCGAGAAGCTGAACTGACGGAACTTCAGCTCCTCCTCGTTGCCGTCCAACAGCGCGGAGTCGCCGGTCGCCCCGTTGCCGGTCAGCGCCAAGACGAGGTCCATCTTGATCGTGTCGCCGGCCTGCTTCTCGAGGTCGTCCTTGCGGATGATCGGCATGGCCGATCCTTCGGGACCCTCGAACCGACTCCAGAACGTCATGTTCTCCGCCTGCGAGTACAGGTCGGTCGACCACAGCGCCGGGATCTGGTTGGTTACATCACTCTTCGTGGTGACTGCCATCTAGGGCCCCTCCTTCTTGGGCCGCCCTCAGAAGCTGACCCCTGTCACGGTCTCGCCTCTCTTGAGGGCCTCAAACTCCTCCGGATTCTGCTGCTTGAACTTCAGCAGCTTCTCCGTGGGCCACTCCTCGACGTCGCCTGGGGCGAGCGTCGGAGCCTGCCGTCCCCTGGGGGCCTTCTGGGCCACCCTGGCGACCTGCGCGGCTGCGGGCTGCTCCTCGCCGAGATCCCCCTGGACCTCGCCGACGGGCAGTCCGTACTTCTCGACCAGCTCTCCGATCGCTTCGGGGGTGAGCTCCCCCTTCAGGGTGGAGAGCACCTCTCGCTCTGCCGGCCTCAGATCCTCGAGGACCACCCCGTACTCCCGGAGGGCGGACTCGCGCTTGGGCGCGAGCTCCATCTCCTGGAGCCGAACCTTCAGCTCGGCGACTTGGGCCTCGTACTCGTCGGCCTTGGCGGCCTTCTTCCGGAGGCTCGAGCCCCTGAGCTGTTCCAGCTCGTCGGCGTCGTCATCGCGACCGTGGTCGCGCAGCTCGTCGATCAGATCGTCGAGTCGTGCCATCCCAACCGCTCCTTCCTCTGGCCCCAACGAGGGCCTCGGTTCTACGCGACCTCCCGGAGGTGAAAGGCCGGAAACAACAAGGGGACCGAACGCCACGCCGCTTCCCCCATCGGCGCCGCTGAACGGTCCCCTTGCGTTGCACGCAGGACTGAGAGGGACGTCTCAGTCCTGGACAGCTACTAGTATAGCACAATAGCTACCTCTGTGCAAGGGTCCTTCGCTGCTCAGGGGACAACAGCCCCACAGCAGCGGTGCCAGAGGTGGCAGGTGCGCCACCGCCCTGGAACCTCGCAACCTCCCGGGCCATCTGGGCCTGCAGCCTCGCGATGGCCTCAGGGTCTCCGAGCTGGATCGCCCGGAACAGGGTCCCGAAGGTGGTGTCGCCCAGGGTGGTCGAGAGGTCAGGGAAACTCGTGCCGTTGCTCTCGATGTAGGACTCGATCATCGCGAGCCGGTTCGCCCTGGGGAGCTCGCTCACGATGCCCTCGTAGCCCCTGAAGGCCTCGTTCGGGTCGATCCCGAACTGGCGGAGGAGATCCGCCTCCTGTTCTGGGCGGACGCCCAGCCCGAGGGCGGCGGGCCGGCCACGGAGCAGAGCGTTCTCGTAGGCCAGATCCAGCTCCGGGGTCGGGATGTTGGCGGAGACGAAGGCGAACACCCGGTCATCCGTCAGGGCGTGCCCGAGCTCCTGCTCGAGCACCTCCTTCACGACAGGCCCCCACCGCTTGAACTGCTGGTAGTCGATCAGCATCCGCTCCCACTCGGCGATGCTCTTGTTCGAGGCGATCACCGAGGAGATCTCCTGTGAGCTCGGGTCGACGCCGGCGTACTCGCGGGTTAGGCGGCGGATCTCCCCCCGGGCTTGCAGGATCTCCAGCTCGGACATATGCGCGAGCCCACGCTCGCGCCGCAGCGCCACCTCAGGGAAGGCCATCTTGTACTCGGGGGACTCCCTGAGGTTGACGAGGGTCTCCTCGTAGCCCCACCCCTCGGTGATGGCCTTCTCAACGAACCCGCTCAGGTTACTCAGTCCCCAGAGATCCAGGGTCTGCTTGATGAGCGCCCGCATGTCGCCCGTGTTGGCGGGGGTCCCGGGCACAGGCTCCGGGAGCAGTTCCTCCGGGACCGGCTCCTCGGTGGCGGGAGCCGGCACGAAGTTCGTGTAGGACTGGAGGGACTTCACCTGACGGAAGAACCGCTCGTACTTCCACCCGCCGGTGACGGCCTGCCTCGCCAGCTCCTGGAGTTGGTTCCGCTGCTTGTCGTTGAGAGAGGCCCAGTACTCCGGGTTCTCCGACCGGAACCGGTCCAGCAGGGCGATGACTTCGCCACGGATCTCCGGCATCAGTAGCTCACCCCTCGGAACATCTCGTCGATCTTCGCGATCATCGCGTACCCCTCGTCGCGGGCCACGGGACCCTTCCAGAACCGATTGGTGGACCTGACCGCCCGCTCGAAGTCGTCGTAGCCGAGGGCGGCCCCGTTGGGCACCCCCTTCGCGTCGGCGGCGCCCAGGCTCTTCAGGAGCTTGTCGTCCCAGCCGACAGGCTGGCCGAGGAGGTCCTCAGCGATCGCCTTGTAGCTGGAGGCTCTCTCCTGCCAGCTCTCCTCAGGTCCCAACCACGGGTACAGGGCCTGTGCCTGCCGGCGCAGGAACTGCTCCCAGTCGGCCTGGGTCTTCGTCTTGGAGACGAGTTTCTCTGCCCACTTCTTGACCGTGTCCTTGTCAAGGGCCCCAGGTCCTAGCCACTCGAAGGCCTGCTGCTGGAGCTGGAAGGCCAGCTCCTCAGGGCGGTTCAGGAAGGCTCGCTGCTCCTCCTTGCCCTGCTGCTTCTCGATCCAGGCGGGCGTCCCCTCGACCCTCGAGGACTTCCGCTGGAGCTTCGTGCTCCAGACCAGGAAGCCGTACTCGGGGTCTCCCCAGGCCCCGGAGACGACCTTCAGGACGTCCTCCTCGAACTCCTTCGGGCTGATGCCCAGGTCGCGCAGGTTGAAGCCGGCGCCGAGGAGCTCCTTGGCCGACTCCATCATCCGGACCTGCATGGACTTGATCTCGGCCTGCTTCTGGGCGTCGGCCATCTGCTCCCAGTCCCGCTCCCGGTCGGTGCGAGACTGGTACCACTTCGTGTTCTCGAGGCGCTGCTGCAGGGTGTTGCCATCCCACTGCTCGACCCAGCCCTCGAGGAGCGTGCCGACGAACTCGCTGTTGTTCAGCCAGGAGGCCTCGGGGTAGGTCTCGGACAGCTCCTTCAGGTACTTCTGGAAGGGGTGCTCGTCGGCACCGCCGGTCTGGGTGATCTGGCTGGCTTCACCGAAGAACTGGAGCCCCTGGAACTGATCCCTGGAGATGCGCTTCACGCGGCGTCCGGAGGCGCCGTAGTGCTCCAGATCCTCCTTGGGGATGACCCACGACATCTGCAGCGTCTTGCCTCCACCGAGGCCGACGCGGTAGACGACGTAGACCTTCCCGCCGTAGGAGACGAACTCGTAGTCCGTGCCGTAGGAGCCCGGAAGGTAGTCCTGAGCGAACTTCGCCATCAACCCCACCCCTGATATGTGCCGTTGCGGACCTGCTCCGCATACCTGCGGATGTCGGAGGGCGTCAGGTCGAAGTACCGGGCCACCATCATCGCCTGCTTGTAGGGCGAGGCGGTGAAGGTGTCACCATCGACGTAGCGGGATGTCCAGTCGTGGCCCTCCCAGAACTGGAACAGCCCGTAGTTGCGGCCGTGCCCCTCGTAGTACTGCGAGACGATGTTCGGGTTCCACCCGGACTCGGCTTCGATCCAGGTGTGGAAGTCCTTGGTCCCGACCATCTTGGCGAGGTCGGGACGGCCTGCGGCCATGAACCCCTCGTAGAGCTGTTGCTCGGCATCTCCCCCTGCGCCGTCGCGACGACGGGGACGAACCGGCACCTGCCCGCCCATCGTCTGGTACAGGGCTATCGGCATCGTGTTGGTGTCGTTCAGCAGCCCGGCCAGCGCCGACGGAACAGGGTCGATGGAGACCGGGGTGGGCTTGCCTCTCTTGCCGCGCTTGGCGACAGACTGCTTGCCTGTCATCACCCCGGTGGCGCCTGCGCCGATGAAGTGGTCCCAGTCCACCGGCCGCTCGACGATCCCGCCCTCGGAGCTCGAGGCGTCGATCATCATGCCCTTGCCGATATAAAGCCCGACGTGGTCGGCGACGCCGGCGGACAGCCGGCCGTAGTTGAAGAACACGAGGTCCCCAGGAACAAGCTCGTCTCGCCCCACGGAACGGAACTGCTGCTGCTGGGCCGACGCCTGGTGTGTCGTCTCGATGCCGTACTGCCCCAGCACCCACTGAGTGAACCCCGAGCAGTCGAAGCCGTTGCCGGGGTCAGAAGCTGCCCAGACGTAAGGGGTCCCGATCTGCGTGCGAGCAAGGTCGACGAGCGAGCGACGGTCGTCGCCCGTCCAGCCGGCCGCCGCAGCCCGCTGGTTCGCCACCTTGTCGCCCTCGTTCTTGGCGGAGAACCGGAAGGGGCCGATCTGTTCCAGGCCACCTTCCCGGCTGGCCGTCATGCTGGCGGCGACCCATGCCCCAGGGTCCCAGGGGTCAAGACTCGGCTCGTTCTCGTCTGTGAACAGGGCGGCAGCGGGGTCCAGGAAGGAACTCACGACGAGAGCGCCGAGCGTGGCGAACGTCCCCATCAGAGCCCCCTGATGGCTGCCGCCGCTGCCGCGAGGCCGTCACGCAGCGACGTGTTCTCCTCGACCGCCTCCCGGTAGGGGGCGGCGTCCTCCTCGAGCTTGCCGATGAACCTCTCGGAGGCCTCCCCGTAGGCAGCGGAGCTGTAGGAGGGGACCCCCTCGGAGCGGAAGTCTCGCTGGAGCTGGCTGGCCTTGCGGACCACGAACTGCGTCCAGGCCTTGAGCTCGGAGTCCTCCGGGTCCGTACCGTAGACGTTGCGGAACTGGTTGCGAACGTCGTTGGTGATCTGGCCTCGGATGTCCTTGAAGTCGAGCAGCTCTCCCCGGGAGTCGGACTCGGAGGCGCCGGAGGGCACCGCCTGTCCGCCCCCGTAGGCGTAGCGGTTGTAGTGGTAGGCCTGCAGGGCCTGGAGGAACTGCACGTCGACGCCTCTGGTCTCAGCCGAGGACTTCGGCAGGTACCCCATCTTGACCAGCGTGTCGCGCCAGGAACCGACCTTCGCCTCCCCCCAGTCCCAGACACCCTGCATCCACTTCGGGCTGCCAGGGGCGTTGGAGCGTGGGTCGAAGATCACCTGCATGTCTGGGGTGACGACCACCCCAGGGAACTGCGTGAAGCCGGTGTTCTCGTTGTACTCGGAGAGCCCTGCCTTGTCGAACAACGCCATGCTCGCGTGGGTCTTCTGATCGGGGTACTCGGGCCGCCGCAGCGGGCCCTCGAAACCCCCCTCCTGGAACGCCATGGCATAGGTGGTCCGGTACTCGGGCAGCAGGTTGTCGGGCAGGGAGGCGGCTCCCAGCAGCATCGCCTGGCCTTCCTCGCTGTTCACCCACTCGAGCCGGCTCTTGTCATCCGTGCCTATGCCGGCGAGCATCGCAAGGATGTTGGGCGCCTGGGGGTCAAGGTGGTAGGCCCGCAGGGTCGAATCGAGCTGGGCGCGAGCACTCTGGGTTGACCGGGTCTCCCGCTTGATCTCCTCCCGGGTCTCGGCGAACGCGTCGGGCCCGGACGACGATTCCGCCTCTGGCCCGAGCAGCCCTCCTTCGCCGAAGACACCCCACAGGGTGTTCTCCCAGAAGCCTTCCTCTTCCGCCATCATGCGATCCTCCTGATAGGCCCGAACTCCCTCTCAAAGAACAGGGAGTACAGTTCGTTGAACCTCTGGTCGCCCACCCACTTCATCGCTTCCTCCCGGATGTAGCGGGAAGCGATGGCGTCAACGGTCTCGGGCGGCATACCGGCCAGAGTGGGCAGGTTCGCGTAGAAGCTCTGGCGCTCGAGGAGCTGGAGGATGGCATCCTCAGCACCGCTCCGGTTCGGCTTCTGCGACAGCTCGAACGCCTGCGCTTCGGCGATCGCGTTCTGGTTCGCCAGCTCGGTCGAGAGCCGGAACCCGGTCGGGTACTGACGACGCAGCTCGTTCTGCAGGGCGTCGATCCCCATCTTGGCGGGTGTGCCAGCGGTGCTGTTGAGGAACCCGTCGACGCTCGAGTACCCCAGGGCGGCGGCCATCGGCTCGTACTCGGCCTTCGCCTCACGCAACCGCTCCGACATCTCGGTGAACTGCGCCCACGGGACCGCCCCCTCGAGCAGAGAGGTCTTCTGCTCGCTCACCGACTGCCAGTAGTCCTCGACCTCTCGGGTGAAGGGGATGTACCGCTGCACCACGTCGCTGAGGCCGTCGATGCCGCCGAGGCGGTCGATGGACTCACCGGACAGCACGACGGGAACGAACCCGTTGATGCCCAGGTCAGCGGCGGTGCCGGCCGCCTGCGCCAGCGGCGTGGCAGCCCCGGAGGGCACCAGCGTGGAAGCAAGGATGAACGCGGCGTGTGCCGAGGCGGTCCTGTTGTCCCCGAGCCCTTCGAGGAAGAACCGCCCAGGGCTGATCCCGAAGGCCAGGTTGTTCACGCGCCAGAGCTGCTGGAGCAGGGGGGCGTGGTCGGTGATGAAGTCGTCGAACTTCTCGTCCAAGGAGGACTCGTGGTAGCGACGGAGCCCCTCGTAGACGAGGAGGTTCCGCCCCGGAGCCGCGAGGATGAAGTCACCCAGCGTCTCCAGGTACTTCTTCGAGAAGCTGAACGGGAAGAAGACGAAGTTGGCGCTCTTCTCCGCAGCAGCTCGGCCGACGCCGTACCGGCCGATGTTCGAGATCGCTTCCTTGATCTTGTCGGCTCCCCAGCCGCGTTGGTAGAGCATCATCGCCTGGGCGGCCTCCCAGTTGCGGGGCTGGAACCCCAGGATGCCGGCCTGGTACATACGGCGGTCGATGTCGTCGATGTTGTGGAAGTAGCTCGTGCCGTTCAGCTCGTCCCAGAACCGCACCGTGTCGCGCCAGGCGTCGTCCCCGCTGACGACACCCGAGCGGTACGGGCTCTTGAACTCACGCCCAGCGCCGATGTAGCGACGCGGGCTGAACATCGGAGGCAGCCCGTACTTCGCCATGGCGATCGTGTTCTGCTCCATGTAGCGGCCTGCGTCGAAGGTGAACGACAGCGTGTACCGCAGGGCGGTGTTCATCCGGGTCAGCGCGTCGGGCAGGTAGCCGTAGGTACGGCCGAGGGCCTTACGGAGCCCGAGGCCTCCCAAGGCTCCGTAAGCTGCCCCCTCGATCATGTCGCCGTCGAAGACTCCGTCCCCGCGTCCCTCCCAGGCACCGGCTGCCGCCCCGAGGGCGGCGCCGCCGGTGATCTGCCGGGATACGAGGGCGGTGCCGACCTGCTGCATGGTCGACTTGGGCCTGAGGTTCATCACCGGGCCGAACCACTCGTCGAGCATCTTGCGGACGGCAGGCGAAGTCTCGCCACTTTCGACGGCCCACCCACGGCCCTTACCCCACAGCGATCCAAGCGAGCCTCGGAGCCACTCGAAGGCCCTTCTGACCTCCGACGGCGGCTTCCGCTGCTTGGTGATGAACGACTCGAGCATCCTCGCGAACTCTTCGTGCTGGTTCGGAGACCACTCAGGAACGTCGTAGAACTTCGGACCCCTGGCGTCCGCTACCGACTCCTGCCGGTAGCGCACACCGAGCTCGAGCGCGTCCTCCCCCTTGGGGACGGACGTGCTGATGTCGATGGCGAGATCGTCCGTCCCTGGCTTGTGCCACAGCCCGACGTAGATGTTCTCGCTCGTGTACCTGTCCTCGTGCTCCCGCACGAAGGCACGGATCTGCGCCCGGAACCACGCCGGGTCGCTGATGGCCTTGGAGACAGAGATGGTGGCAGCGTTCCCCACGTTGACGGCCGAGAGGAACTGCTGCTTCGCCTCGGCGCTAAACTCGATAAACTCGCCCGTGCGCGGGTTCCAGGTCGCACCTCCATCATCGGGGGAGATGTTCTGATGCATCCGGCGCCAGGACTTCTTCCAAGCTCCGCCCTCGAGACCCCGCAGGCTCCCGAACTCCTCGGCCGCCGCAGGAGAGATGGGCACGTCGCGGACCTTGAAGTACCGCTCGATGTCCTGCACGGCGTTCTCGGGCAGATAGGTCCGGAGGAGGTGCCCAGCCTCGTGCGCGAACGTGGAGAAGTCCCCGTCGGCCATCAGCCGCAGGGTCCTCATCCCGTCCTCGCCGAGGATGGTCGCTCCGATAATCTGATTCTCAACCCTCTTGAAGAAGACCCCGCTGTGGCCCTTCGAGAGGTCCATGATCTCGCCAGCCATGTCGGCCCACTTCGGGTTCGAGAGCAGCTCTGCGAAGTTGTCCGAGCCGTTGATGCCGTTGGCGATCTCGTTGAACATCTTGGCCTGCTCGGCGAGCCGCTTCTTGAAGCGCCAGCCAGCTCCCTCGACTCGGATGAAGTTGGGGTCAGCGATCCTGGCGAGATCCTTGAAGTACTCGGGGAAGGCGATCCAGAGACGCTCCTGCACCACCGCCGGCGCGAGGCCCGTGCGCTTCGCGAGGGCTCGGATCTGCCGGCGGATGAACTCCTGTTCGCTGGCGTTCGCGGTGGAGACCCACTTGCCGTTCTTGTCCTTCTTGAAGAACCCGAACATGAAGGCCATGCGACGGTCGACCACGACCGCGTTCTGGTCCCCCATCAACGCCTTGTAGAAGGGACCGAACTTGGGTGTGTCGGGAGTCCAGCCGTCCAGCACCTTGTTCACGAGAGCCTTGTCTCGACCAGGCTTCCATTCCGAAGCGTCTGAGTAGCGGTAGTCGGGGTCGTCCAGGTACTTGCGGATCGCCTTCAGGGCGACCGTCAGGTTCGGCTTGGGCTCGTTCCCGCCAGAGGTGACGGCAACCATCCGGGCGACGAAGTCGTCCATGGTGACGGTCTTGCCGTCGGCGAGCTTGACCCTTCGGCCACCGAAGACCTGCCGGATGGCCTGACCGGACTCCTCGTACCACAGGGGGCTGTCTTCGTACCTCGCCAGGTACGTCTCGAGGCGCTTCAGCGCCTGACCGGTGAGAGTGGTTTCGGGGGTGACTTGCCCCCTCTTCCCGAGGGTGCTCGGGGTCAGCTCTGGCATGAAGTCGTCGAACAGCCGCTGGAAGTAGACCCTCGGGTTGAACGACTCGTCCATCCAGCGAGCGGCCGAGTCGATGTCGAGCATCTTGTAGAAGTCATCGACCGACTTGGCTGTGCCGGCGGCCACTGCGCCGTCGGCGATCGTGTCGAGCGTGAACATCCCGAGCTGACGATCCTGCTCGGTGAGCTTGGTCGACCCGACCAGCGCCTTGGAACGCTCGTCCACCGCCATGCGGGCCTCGGAGCGAGCGAACCTGGCGTGGGGGCGGTAGACCCAGCTCTCCCCGAACCGGGGGGACTCCCACTCGAACGGGTTCTTCGTGTGCCAAGTACGGATCGCGTCGGAGAATCCGACCAGACCGCTGGCACGCATCGCACGGCCGAGGGTGTGCGCGGACTCCACCGGACTCCGCAGCTTGACCTCTCCACCGAGAGCTGCGCCCCTCTTGAGGGCGCCGTAGACGTCCATGGCGGCCTTGCGGGTCATGCCGGGGACGTCGTCCAGGGCCCCCAACACCTCGTCGGGGCGGAGCGACCGGACGTCGACCCGGTACAGGGAGACCTTCCCCCCGGGGGCGACCGCGAACGGGCCCTTCACCACGCCGGAGTGGTTCTGCTCGGCCAGCTTCCCGTAGAGACGGGACTGCAGATCCGCAGCCTTGATCGGGAGGTTGTTGGCCTCGATCGCCTGCTGAAGCTCCGCACGCTCCGTCGCCTGACGGAAGCGCCAGATGTCCTCGTCGAGGACCTTGTCAGGACGCAGGCCGAGGGAGTCGAAGAACCACGTCCTGCGGGAGTAGTCACCGATCCCGGTGACCTCCATCAGCCTGCTCATCTCGGCCGGCATCAGGACCTTGTCCCCGGTGAGGACGAACTTGTACCCGAGCTCGTCAGCCTTCGAGGCGATCGCTGCCTGCGGGATGACCACCTCGTCAGCGGCCTCCCGGGCGAGACTCTCGAGCCAGTCAGCAGGCTTGGTGGTCGGGTTCGCCCCACGCCCCTTCATGGCGATCTTCTCGGGCATGATGCCGGCTCCGAGTTGGTCCTGCAGCCACCGCTCCATCGACGCCTGCGCGTTGATGTGGGCGGCATCGCCGTAGCCGGTCTTCGCAGCAGCCTTCACCTGCTCTCGCAGCGCGAGGTATTCCTTCCGCAGGTCGTAGTACTTGCGACGGGTGACGTAGTCCTTGCGGGCAAGCATCACTCGGTACTCGTCGGGCATCCGCATCCGGATGCTCCCCTTGCCGTGCGCGAGAGCGTCGCTGACGGCCTCGAGACGGAGACGTATCATCTCCGCCTCCTGCAGCATCCTCCGCCCCGCATCGGGGGTCGTCTTCGGGGACTGAGCCCGACGCTCGAGAGCCTTGATCTCGGACTCGAGCTTGGTCGCCTCGTCCTTCAGGATGCTCCGCTCGACAGCTCCGAGGCCTCCCTGCTTCACGCGGCCGGTCGGCAGGTGCGCCTCCCCAGCTTGCCTGATGACACCTCCGCCACGAGCCAGCGGCACGTCCACCGGGTAGCGGCGGGTGGCCGAGACCCAGAGACCGGAGCCGTTGTCCAGGTACATGAACCGCTGGACCTCGTCCTGGGCGCGGTAGACCAGCTCCTGGCCTTCCTGCCAGGCCTTGATCTGCTCGACACCGGTGCGACCGGGGGCCAGCGTCTCGTCCAGGTAGGCACCCAGCAGGTACTCGCGTCCCTGCATCCGTCGCAGGGCCGCAGCCGCCGTCGGCGAACCAGGGCCTTCGGCGTCGATCCGAGCCCGGATCTGGTGCTCGAGCCGACGTGACTCGAGCCAGAGCTTCTCCTCCGCGATGGGCCCTCGAGCCCGCAACTGGTCCTTCACCATCTCCTTGATGCCGAAGTCGACCATCGCGTGGGTCTTGACCTCGGGGGTGACCAGCTCCTTCGCCAGCGCACGCCCCTGCTCAAACGTCAGGTTCTCGCCTCGGCGGATGAACTCGATCCAAGCCTGGGCGCCACGCTCGGAGCCCATCACGACGCGAGCGGAGCTGCCGATCGTCCCCTTGGCGAACGGCAGCAGCCGCTCGGGCCACAGGACGAACGCGGACAGGTCGAGCAGGTTCGGGACCTCGTCGAGCATCATCGGCAGCTCGAACCCGGGAAGGATGTCGATGGGGCCGAGGTTCTCGAGGGGGGCCTTCTCCCGCGTGATCGCCTTCTCGATGTCGGAGACCCCGACACCCTCGTACATGACCCGCTGCTCTTCCTCGGTCAGCTCGGCCCCCGAGGCCTGCTTCGCAGCGAGCTGAGCACGGACCTCCTCGTTCAGGTCGCGGGCACCCTGCCCAAGCCCTGCGGTCGCCTTCACGCCGACCGAGGCGGTGGCGAGGCCGGTGTACATCTTGTTCCCGACCTGGAGCGCAGGAATCCTCGAGGCGAGCCCCATCGGGGAGACTCGCTCGATCGCCTGCACGAGCGCCCCGGTGCTGTTCGGGGCGAACTTCTTGATGGCGGCCCTGGACAGAGAGCCGATGATCCCCAACTCCGGGCGAACCGCCTGAGGCGCCCAGAGGGAGGTCGCCTTGCCGGTGACGTTCGCGAGCTCCCATGGAGCCCCAGCCATCGGAGCCCCCGCGCTGGCACGGATGCCACCGAGGACCCCGCCGGCCCCGGCCACGCCCATCTTCACGCCGCCGACCACTGAGGCGGCGGTAGCGACCCAGCCCACGTCTTCCCAGAACTGACGGTGGTCGTTCTTGTACTCGGTCCAGGGCGACAACGCGTCCACGAACTCGGACCAAGTGACGTTGCTGCCCTCCTGCTGGACCTCCCCTTCGTCTTCTCCGAGGATGTCAGCAGCGAACCCGAGGATGGCGCCTGCGGCGCCCCCGACCAGAGAACCTGCGCCAGGGAGGATCGCAGTACCGATCGCCGCTCCTGCGGCTGCGCCTCCCAGCAGCCCGAGGTTCTCGAGCGCCTCGGGGGTGTGCTCGATGAATCCCTTCGACCACCCGACGAGGTTCTGCCAGACGTTCGACGGCAGCGTCTGCGCGAGCATGTTCACACCCGCGAGCAGGGTCCCGGCGTTCCAGGACTTGCCGCTCCGCTGCAGGTCGTAGTTGTCGCGGTCGAACCGCTTCATCGCCCCGTACCACGACGAGTCCCACTGCCCCGTGATGGGGGCGTCCGGGGGCGCGTACCCCCGGTACTGGAGCTGACGCTGCAGGGTCTCAAGGTCGGGCGTGGCGACCCGGTTCGGGACCTTCGAGAGCATGTCGTGCATCACGTCGGCGATCCCGATGCCACCCGTGGGAGCCTCGGCCATGAAGCTACCGACGATGTCCTCGAGCTGCTGGTCGTCCAGCCCGGACCTGGCAAGGTCGAACTGGATCGACGCAGTGAGCTCCTCGGCTCGGCGGGTCTCCGCCAGTCGCCTACTAAAGTACGTTGGTTCCAGAGCTGGGTCCGCCACCGAGCGGCCCTCCTGTCGCGTTCATCGCCTTCTCGTCACGGAGCTGGCGGAGCATCCTGGCCGCGTCCTCGTTGCCGAAGGTGACCCAGAGGTACTTCAGGATCTCCTCCCGCATGTCGGGCGAGGGCGCGGATGCAGCCAAGGCTTCCGAGCCTGGACCGGGACCGACGTCGAGCCCAGCCGTAGGGGGCTCGAGGGGGCTCTGCGACTCCATGTCGTAGAGCCACTGAGGGAGCGCAGCTCCACCGATGGCGGCACCCGTCGGGCGTCGCTCGGGCGTGCCGGCGCCCTGCCCGAGGGCAGCCTTGGCGATGCGCTGCGCGTCCGTCAGCCTGGTGCGGTCTCCATACTCCAGGCTCGGATTGTCGATGTCGGGCTCCTTGATCGGCTGCCCGTCTGTCCTCTTCGCGAAACGCCCCGGTCCTGAGGCCGGGGCGGGGGACGCTGGCTTCTGGTAGCCGCCTCTGGGCATCATCTACCTCCCCTCAGCGCCTCGAGGCTGGGCGGCGGAAGGCCTGCCCCTGCCCCTGGCGGGCCCCCCATCGGGAGCCCCATCTCTTCGGGCATCATCGGCTGCACCATCAGGGCGCCCATCTCCTCGAGCTTGCGGAGCGCATCGAAGAGATCCTCGCCCTTGGCGAAGACCATCTCCCGGAGCCTGCCCATCGCCCCAGGCTGGAGCATCCCCTGGGCCGCCTTGGCCTGGAGGTCCGCCCAGATCAGCTTCTCCATCCGCCCGCCCTGGATGCGACGCTTCTCCTCCTGCGGCTCCCGCGCCCACTCGCCCTGCTCGAGGGCGGTGTCCTCGGACATCAGCTCGGCGCCGACGAGCTGCAGGATCTCGAGGGTCCCCTGGTAGCCGGCCAGTCCAACCCCGGGCTCGATCTGGAAGGTGTGCTCTCGCCCAGGCAGGTAGAGGCGGGGGCGGTACTCGAGCCTGAAGCTGGTGTTGGCCCTGGTACCAGAAGCGAACTTGCGGGTGTCTCCCCACAGGTTGACCTCCATCTTCGCAGCAGCGGCGTAGAGCTGTGGCATGGCCTCGATCACGGAAGGCCACACACCCTCTCGGATCGTCTGGTTCACGCCCTCCATCAGCTTCGACAGCGCCTTCGCGCTGTTGGCCTCCCCTTGGCCCTGGAGGGACTCGGGGTTGCGGTTCAGCATCCTTGAGAGCGACATGGCGAAGGCCAGCGTCTGGTCCGCGTCCACCTGTGCGGCCGGCGCGATCGTGTCGACCTTCGGAGGGACGTTCATCGTGATGTCCCACTCGTTGACGGCGAACGGCCCGATCTTCACGGTCTGCCCCGCGAGAGGGGTGGTGAAGATGATCGGGTACAGGGTGCGGTCGAAGAAGTCGAGCTTCTGGCTGAACATCCGCGCCATGGCCGCCTGGATCGAGATCTGGTCGGCGAACATCGAGCGACCCTTCGGCCCCGTGGCCGAGTAGAGCGACATCGCGACGACAGGCTGCACCCCAGGGTGCCCTCGGTCTCCAGCGTCCGAGCGCACCAGCGTGACCTCCCGCTCCGCGAGCGTGGTCACCATCCAGGTGTCCTCGTGGTAGTACTCGCCGACCCACATCCAGGTCTCGTCCTCGCCCTGCGACCCGCCTCCGGGGAGGGCTCCGAGGTTGTAGATCCTCCGCACCGCCCGGCCGATCTCGTCGGCCTTGTCGGGGTACTCGGCCTTGAGCTGGGCGACCGTCTTCTGGTAGGCGAACAGGGCGTCGTCGGCCCTGGTCTCGTTCCAGGGCGTCCACCCCACGGGCGGGTAGTGCGTGCGCGGGTCTCGCCAGGTGAAGAAGGGGCTCTTGTTCCGGTAGTCGGGGAGGGTCATCGCGACGGCGTTCGCGCAGCCGACCAGCCACCACATGATGACCTTCATCAGCATCTTCATGCTGACGCCGCCGGCGGCACGGCCGGCGTCGTTCCAGCCGTAGGCGATCTTCTCGAGACGCTCGGCACGGTCCTTCGCCTTCGAGGAGTCATCGTCGGGGTTCACGTAGACAGGGAAGACCTTGCCGGCGAGGTTCGCGAGGTCGTCCCAGGAGAGCCTGATCGAGTTGATTAGGTGGACGTGCTGCTCCTCGTGGAAGAAGTCCTTGAACTCCTGGGGGATGCCCCCCTCGTAGACCTCCACCATCGTGTCCATCAGGTGGTGGTCGGCGGCATACGTCATCGAGCGAGCTGCCCACTCGGCCCCGATGTCTCCTGCCCTGTTGATCGTCATAGGTGTCTACCCCTGTTCCTTGGACCGATAAGCACCCCGTGGTCAACGGGGAACCACTCGTAGTGGGCACGACGATGGATCAGATGGTGCTTCCCTCCGTCGAAGCTGAACTCGGCGGCGATGGAGATGTCCTCGTAGGCGATGGTCAACGACCAGTCGTGCGTACCAGCGACGAGGAGGATGTCCCCTGGTTCTGTCCCGTCGACCGTGATGTCGGGATCGTTGACCTCGACATCCGGGTCGTTCACCGTGTGCCAGGCACCGGCCCTGCGATGCTGAAGGTGCATGTCCTTCTGCATCCCATGGCTGTTGCCAGTGAAGGTGATGCTCGACTTGGTGTGGGCGTGGGGTCGGCCCGCAGAAAGCGTGTGGGCTCCACCGGTGAAGGTGGCGTTGGCCTTGGTATGGGAGTGGGTCCAGGCGACCGAGCTGGCGTGGGACCCGCCGGTGAGGGAGAGGTTCGCCTTGATGTGGGTGTGGGTGTAAACGCCGCCCCCGGATGGAACGTAGGTCGTCTCGTGCGTCCCACCGGTGAGAGTGACGTTGACCTTGGTGTGGGAATGGGGGCGCCCGGCTGAGGTCGCGTGGGTTCCACCGGTGAGGGTGACGTTCGCGGCGGTGTGGGAGTGCTTCCACCCGACAGAGGTACTGTGGGTTCCTGCCGCGAAGGACAGGTTCGCCTTGGTGTGGGCGTGCGGGCGGCCAGCCGAGAGGGTGTGACCGCCTGGGGTGAACGTGACGTTCGCCTTGGTGTGGCTATGAACCCGCGCTACGACCGCAGAGTGCGATCCTCCGGTGAGGGTGACGTTCGCCTTCTGATGGGCGTGGGTGAAGCCCCTGACCCATGAATGGGACCCTGCGGTGAAAGTGACGTTGGCCTTGGTGTGACCGTGGGCCATCGTCTTGACGGTGCCGTGGGAACCAGCGGCCAACGAGAGGTTGGCCTTCGTGTGGGCCAACGTGACGGTCTTCGTGGCCCCGTGGGTTCCACCGGTGAAGGTGACGTTGGCCTTGACGTGCGTATGCGGGCGAGCGGCCGATGTCGAGTGGGTCCCCCCAGTGAAGGTGGCGTTCGCCTTCGTGTGGGAGTGAGCCCGGGTTATCGCGGTCGAATGGGAGCCACCTGTGAGGGTGACGTTGGCCTTCGTATGCGCGTGCGAGTAGGGTGTGCCGCCGCCAGCTTGCTGCTGCGCCGCCCCAGGAAGCAGGGGCCCGTAGTAGACGGAGGCGCTCACGCCCCCTCCTACGCGACCTTACGCACAGACCATGTGATGGTGCGGTCGGTCCCCGTGATCTTCTTCAGGGTGAAGTCCCACCCGTGCATCAGGATGAAGCTCGGGGAGACCCAGTTATCCTCGGTCCCCTGCGCGTGCGCGATGTCCTGAGCGAAGAACGCACGCTGGGTGTCGGTGGACTGAACCTTCTCGTAGGCGGTAAACCGGAACACATCACCAGCGGCGACCGCGTTCAGGTCGAGGAAGACTTGAAAGACCCCATCGGTCGTATCCGCGTCAGGTCCTGCCGTGTCCGTCGTTAGCGACCACTCCGTGGTGCCGACCG
>Ga0102851_10000841_pt1 | contig 16492 bp, 15 predicted proteins | sample Mud3Dept3metaG_FD_79558 | JGI IMG/M metagenome (GOLD analysis project Ga0102851, IMG submission 79558) | Freshwater wetland microbial communities from Ohio, USA, analyzing the effect of biotic and abiotic controls - Mud 3 Core 4 Depth 3... | ecosystem: Environmental > Aquatic > Freshwater >... | reverse complement strand
TCGGGAGGCTGATGGGCGTCAGCGGCCAGGCGGTGCTCAACTGGGAGCGTAAGGGCAGCCGGGTTCGGATGCGGAGTGCAAATCTCGCGGCCCTCGCGGGCATCCAGAAGCTTGGCAAGCGGGAGGCCCGCCGGCGGTTGGAAGAGATGGGCCAGGGCCGAAAGAGTGACAACGGATAGAAGTCAGCCCAACCACGACGAAAAAGCCAGGCGGTCCTGGGACTTCTGGGCGAGTCTGATGCGCTCAGGCGGCGCGTCGAGTAGATGGGCGAACCCGTTCTCCGCGGCGGAGGCATCGACGCCCCTGGCTATTCCGAGCCGTACGCGACGAGAGCCACCGCGTTGGTGGCCGCCCGCCGCCGAAACGCTAATCGATGCTGGCTACTACCGCCGCTTCCGCCACGCCCGCAGGCCAACGAGGCCGGTGCCGAACAGCAGCAGCGAGGCGGGCTCGGGGACGGGTTCCGCACTCTTCCCGAGGATTCGGACGCCGAGGTCGAGGTGTGCGGGAATCCACTCAACCCCTCCGGATCCAAAGTTAACGGAATCCCAGTACGCGTCGTGAGCAAGTGGAAACGGAGCCGGAACTAGCATCCCTCCGAACCATTGATCCGGTGTGGATTGCGGGATGAAAGAGATCCAATAGGTGCCCGCCGGTAGAAACCAGTTCACTCCTGTTGGCCCACGCCAGTCAAATCCTTGCCAGGCCAGGACGTTCACCGTTTCGGAGTACAGCAAGTCACCGGGCAGACCAATGTCTGAGTGAATCCCCACGTCGAGTCGGCCACCGTCTCCCGTCCCGATCCAGCCCTCCGCGCTGGTGACTGTTACGGGCGACTCGACGCGGAACTGCCCGGCGAGGAACTGAAAGTGCAAACTGTTATGATACAGTCCGACGCCCGCGGTGGCCACCAACGGATAGCCGGTGTCAACAATAGTGATGGGGGCGGACTGTGCGGTCGTTGCGCCGAGCAGTGTGAACATCAGGACGAGGGCGAGAATCAGATGTCGGCGCATGGATGAAACCTCCCTCAGGTGTCAGGAGCATCGAGTAACAGCGGCATAGGCTATCCGCGCCGTTTCCGCCACGCCCGCAGGCCCACGAGGCCGGTGCCGAACAGCAGCAGCGAGGCGGGTTCGGGGACGGGTTCAGGGACGAAGGCAGGGGAAATCGCGCCGTCATCGAAAATACCCACCAAACCAAGAGGATAGAAACGTACCAGTCGGCCCGCGATGAGGGGTGAACTGGACGAACCTGCTGGGACGCGGAGGAAGGCCAGCCTGTAGTCCCATCCGCACCCATCCCCAATCCAAAACACGTGGTGGATCCAAGCCCCCCACGCTGCCGTCCCTACTTCCGTCAGATCCGCTAGTCCACCCCCCGGCGGCCACCAACCCGGCGGGTGGCCATCGACCTCGACAAGAACCCCGGCATCAAGCGTGAAAGTTCCCCAGACACTTTTGGACAAAGGTTCCCACATCCCCGTCTCGCAGCCGGGGGGGCTATCGTAGGCGTCACAATCCCAGTGGAAGCTCGCACCATACCGATAGGTGATCGGGTCGGCCTGCGCACTTCGCACGCACGGGGCCATCAGGATGAGGCTGAGGACGAGGATGCAGGATAGGCGCTTCACGGACACCTCCCACCAGGAATCTGGCATGTCGGCAACTCAGGGGCAGCGCGGGCGAGGTCGTGATACGACGAACCAGCCGGTGTCACGGGGTCGGCAATGGTGGCCAGGCGGAGCGCGGTGAGGACGGCGCGTCATTGCGACACTGCTCTGGCGCCGGGCAGTCTGGGCGAAGATTACCCGTCCACAATCTGTGCCCGTGGCGGGCGGTTGTCAAGGCTCGACAGCACCTTCCTGAAGATAGTGCCGGGTGCCTGTCAACCACACTCAGGCCGGCGGATCGCAGCGTGGACTGCGAACCGGCTGGATTGCCTGTGGACGGCGTTAGTATGCCCCCATGCCAGTCACCCGCGGTCAGCTCTATGAGCAGGTCTAGGCGCGGCCCATGCTGGCCGTCGCCAAGGGCTACGAGGTGTCGGCGAATCATCTGGCCACAGTCCCATTCGATGAGGTTGAGTTCTACTTCGTGCGCGTCTATGCCTTGGCTATTGACAACGTTCGCTACGACGCTCCCGAATCGGTTCCCGAACCCGGCTCGCTGTTTCTGCTCGGTACCGGCCTCGTCGGCCTGCGGGCGTGGCAGAAGCGGCGGCAGTAGCGCGCTCTGGTAGAGGCCGCTCGGGATAAACCTGCAAGTAGATTCCAGCAACGGGCACCTCCAGCGGTGCCCGTTCTGTTGTGTGCGCCAGGCATGGCGCGTGGCGTCGTCGGTGACGCCAGCAACCGAGCGCGAAAGCGTCTCGGGAAGTGACTGGGAGGTGCAAGTCCTCTGGGGGCCTCGATGACAGGAACCCCTAGCCGAACGGCAACGGCGTCTCCGCGAGGGGAGGTCGGGAGGAAGCCGCAGGCAAAGCTCCGGCCCGAGGAGCACGAACCGCAGATGAGGCGCGTCGCCGGGGGGCGAGAGGGCACAGACACTCGAAGCCCGATGTCCTCCGGACCGGCGGCGCGTATATGCGGCGGGTAGCTGGAGCGACGGTCACGCGTCTTACCCTGGGAGACCTGCGCAGGTGCCCACCCGGGCACGCCACCCCGCGAGGGGTGGCGAGACGTGTGCAGGAGTCAGCCGCGGCCATAGTAGCGGGACGCACACCCGTGAATGGTCGCGCCGCTCGGAAACTGATCCACTCGCCGCTTGGAAAGTGATCCACCTGGGACCCTGATGGGCTTGCCGGATCGAGGGGATCCGGGGTCCGCTGGAGGATGCTCAGGATGGATCAGGTGCATGTCGTCAGACACAAAGTACTCATTGAGGGCCAGTCGCAGCGGGCGGTGGCGCGCGCGTTGGGCCTGTCGCGCGTGACCGTGCGGCGGTATCTGGACCGAGCGGCCCCGGTGCGGGTGGAGCCGGAGCCGAGGGCCAGGCCCGTGTGGGCGGCGGTGGAGGCCCGCGTCACGACGTTGCTCGAGGAGTCGCCGCAGTGGACGGCGAAGAAGCAGCAACTGACCGCGACGCGCCTGCACGACCTCCTGGTGGGCGAAGGGCACAAGGTCGGCGTCACGCTCATCAAAGAGGCCGTCGCGGAGTGGAAGCGCCAGCGCCGCGAGGTGTTTGTCCCGTTGGTCTACCGTCCCGGCGAGTTGGCGGAAGTGGACTTCTTTGAAGTCGTGATCGACGAGGCCGGTGTCCGGCGCAAGGCGTGGATGTTTCTGTGCCGCCTGATGTATTCCGGGCGTGACTTCGCCTGGATCTACCATCGGCAAGACCAGGTGAGTTTCCTCGATGGGCACGTCCGCGCGTTTGCGCACTTGGGCGGCGTGCCGATGCGGCTGGCCTACGATAACCTGCGCGCGGCCGTACGCCGCAGCCTGGTCGGCGCCGAGCGCGCCCTCGCCCTGCGCTTTGCGGCGCTGGCGGCGCACTACCTCTTTGAGCCGTGTTTCTGTCGTCCCGCGACCGGCCATGACAAAGGCGGCGTTGAGGCCCGCGGCAAGACGGTCCGCTGGCAACACCTGGTGCCCATTCCGGACGGCCCGGACCTCGCAACGATCAATGGGGCCCTGCTCGCGCGGCTCGACGGCCGCCTCGATCGCCGTCGCGCGGAATCGCCGGACACGATCGGGGAACGCTGGGCCGTCGAGCAGCCGGCCTTGCGGCCGCTGGCCCCGCCCTTCGAGGCGGCGCGCACCGAGATCCTCGGCGTGTCGCGCCGCGCGCTCGTCCGGGTCGAAGGCGCCACCTACTCCGTGCCCGAGGCGTGGGCCGGGCTCGATGTCACCGTGCAGGTCGGCGCCGAGCGCCTCGCCATTGTCGGCCCCGGGGGCCGCGTGATTCCGCATGCCCGCCAACGCTTCGGCGGCCGCGCGATCGATTACCGCCACTACCTCCGCACGCTGTCGCAGAAGCCGCAGGCGGTCCGCCAAGTGCTCCCGGACCTGCTCCGCGATCTCGGAACGCCCTTTCCCGCAGTCTGGACGCAACTCGACGCGGTCCATGGTCCACGGCAGGCGGCCCGCGTGCTGGCGAAGATCCTGGGGCAACTCGTCGACCAGGGCGCCAGCCTCGTCGTCCCGGCGTTGGAGGCGGCGTTGATCGCCGGCACGCCGCTGGGCCTCGCGGTCGTCACCCACGCCGCGTCCGCGCCGCGCGTGCCCCTGGCGGGCTTGCCGCCGTCGCTGCAGGGCATCACCGTCGCCAGTGGCTCCGCGGCCGACTACGATGCGTGGCTCCTGGGCGGTGTCGCATGAGCCGCGCGGCCATCGCCACCGAACTCATCACCGCGCAAGCCCGGGCCCTCAAGATGCCCGGCCTCGGCCGCGTGGTCGACAGCCTCGCTCGCCAGGCGCGGGAAGAGCATTGGACCCACGAGGAGTATCTCCACGAGGCGCTCGCCGCTGAGCAACAGTCGCGGCATGAATCGGTCATCCGCCACCGGTTACGGGAGGCGCACTTCCCCGAGGCCAAGACGCTGGAGAGCTTCGATTTCCACGCCGCCGAGGGCCTCGCCGCCGCCCACATCAACGCGCTGGCCCGGGGCGAGTGGATCGCGCGGGCCGAGAATCTCATCTTTGCGGGGCCCATTGGCACCGGGAAGACGCACTTGGCGATTGCCCTCGGTCTCGAGGCGGTGGGACAGAAGCGGCGCGTGCTCTTCACCCGCGCCGCCGATCTCGTCCGCCAACTGCTGGAAGCCCGTGATGCCCGCGAACTGGGCCGTGTCCAGCGTCGGCTCCTCGGTGTCGAGGTCCTCATCGTTGACGAACTTGGGTTTGTGCCCTTTGACCGGGCCGGCGGTGAGCTGCTCTTCAATCTGCTCGCAGATCGGTACGAACGGCGCTCGACGGTCGTGACCACGAACTTGGCGTTTGCGGAATGGGTCACCGTCTTTGGCGGCGACGAGAAGCTCACGACCGCGCTGCTCGACCGCCTGGCCCATCACGCAGCCGTGATCACCACGAAGGGCAAGAGCTATCGGATGCGCAAACGGCGGACCGAGGAGAGCCGTGGCGCCTAACCGGCCTGTGGAAGCTGCCGCCCCCGTGGACGCCCAGAACGCGCCCACCGGGGCTTGGACCGCGCGCTGCGCGGCCCACAAGCTTCCACAAGGCGCCCACCTCTCATGCGCTGAGAGGCAGAACGGACGGAGTAGCGTAGAATGACGGTCCCACGTGGATCACTTTCCGAGCGGCGTACTGGTCTACTTTCCGAGCGGCGTACCCAGCTGGGTTTCGAGAAGATGACGAGAACAGCTCAGGAGCCAGCCTCGAAGCTCTTCAGGTCCTCGATCCTGCCATCGCCGCGGGCATCACCGTGCTGCTCATCAGGCACACGCGCAAGAGCGGGGGCGGTCTGGCGGAGGCTGCGCGGGGATCGTCGGCGATCTCCGGGGAGGTTGACGTCATCCTCGGCCTCCAGCAGGCGAGCAGGGAAGACCCGGCCACCTACCGCGTGATTGAAGCCATCGGCCGCATCGATGAGATCCCAGAGCGCCTGACCATCCGGTTGGTCGCCAACCCGCCAACCCCAGGGGTTCGGGACTGGCGGCAAGTAGGGTTCGAAGTCGTGGAGGGAGGCCCGGACACCACCCGGGCCGCGACAAAGGCCAAACCGGTCCTCGACGCCGTGCAGTCGGCCGGGCGTCCGATCACGAGGGAGGAACTGGTGGGGATCACGAAGATCCCCGATACCACGCTCCGCCGAATCCTCGACGACCTGGTTGGAAAGAAACACCTGTTGTCGGGCCCGGGAGGCGGTGAGCGGGGCACCGCCATCGTGTACACGTTCCCATCTACTAGCCGCCACGATCCCACACAAGGGGGTGGCGAGTTGGGGGGTGGCGAAAACGAAGAGTTGGATGGGGATTTCGACTCGGAGCCGCCTGAATCAGGCATCGCGGATGTTCCGGCAGACACAGGAGACGGGCCATGCGAAAACGAGGCACCACGGTCATAAACCAGCCCGAGGAACAGCGGGCCCAGTCCATGTTGATGTTGGCCGACCGCCTGTCCGGGGCGTCCGTGAAGACCCTGGGAGCCCGGTACTCCTGCTCCCGCCGGACCGTCCTGCGGCGCCTGGCGCTGGCCCGGGGCAGCGGCCTCGTGGAAGACGCCAAGGCCCACATCGTGGAGACTCTCGTGCCCAAGGCCCTCCACGTCTTCAACCAGGCCCTGGAGTCCGGGGACGTCTCCGTGGCCACCGACGTCCTGTTCGGCACCGGCGCCCTGCTCAAGAACCCCCAACCCCTCTCCACCACCACCGAGGAAACCACCGACGAGATCGACACCATCGAGGCGTACCGAGCCGAACGCGCCCGCCGTCTGCGCCAGCAAGATGCCACCTAGATGTCACCTGTGCCACCGGGTGCGCTCACGCTGCGCCGGAGGTTGCAGGAGCCAAACGTGTCGCCGGAGACACATCCACCCGGCGTCCGGGTCCGGTTCCCTGGTGCCATATCGGTGTAGGAGTGAACGATGAAGACCACCACCCGAGGGAACTGGACGATCGACAAACGCACCGGCGTCATCGGCCACGCCACCCGCGACTTCGGCATCGACCTCGCCCGGTCTGAAACCCGGCCCGACATCCTCGCCAAGCTCGCCGACGCCTTCACCAAACCCTGGATCACCGACATCGAGCGCCACGACCTGGTCCTGCTGATGGCGGAGACGTGCGGCGTCCACCCCGACGACCCCTGGGAAGCCCCCTACGCCGCCGAGGCCCGGCTGGAGACCTGTGCCCGCGAGCGCCGCGACCCCTCGGGCCCGCCCGTCGGCTTCGTCTCGGTCGAGCGCTACCTCACGCTCGACTGACCCAACTCCCGTCACGCAGTCGTCCGGCTCCTCCCAGCGGCCGGGCGCCCCGGCGTGCTCCCTGCCGGGGCGCACTCTGAAGGGGGCCTCCAACTCAAGTCGTCGATCCGGTGCTACGGGACGGTCGCTTTCGTGCGCCAACGGCGCCGATCCGAACCGCGAGACGAAAGGCTGCCGACTATCGCCGAACCGCCTCGGGCCACGGGCACCGGCGGAGCCGCCAGTGGCCCCGTTGCCCTGCGCTTCCCGCATTACGAGGGTAGAGCGCGATCGCCGGGAAGTCACGCGGACCTTCGGAGTTGCTGAAAGGAGACTCGCCATGCTTCACCTGAACCGACGTGCCGTCGTACTCGCTATCTTCGTAGGCGTCTTCTTCACCGCCGCCGCCTCGTCCCAGACGGTAACGACCTTCACGGTACCCGGCGCAACCGACACCCGGGCGTTCGCAATCACCCCATCCGGCGAGATCGTGGGTATCTACACCATCGGCACGGAGTACCATGGGTTTCTGCTGAGCGGGGACCAATTCACGCCGATTGACTATCCCGGCGCCGTCTTCTCGGGCGCCGTGAAGATCAACCCGCAGGGCGACGTCGTGGGGCTCTGGTTCGCAGCTGGTGGCAACTACCGTGGCTTCCTGCTCCGTGATGGAGAGTACTTTCCGATTGAATATCCAGACGCGGTTGCCACGATGGCAACGAGCATCAATGCCCGTGGGAACATCTTGGGCGCGTATCGCGGTGCGGACAGAGTCTGGCACGGCTTCCTGCTCCGGGAAGGAGAGTTCACCCCCATAGACTTCCCCGGCGCAACGGGGACGCAGCCTCAGGACATCAACTCCAGAGGCGACATCGTCGGGTCCTACAGAGACTCCAGCGGGATCTACCACATGTTCCTGTTGTCGCACGACGTCTACACGTCCATCGACTACCCGGGTGCCACCTCGACCGGCGGTTCCGCCATCAGTGTCGGGATCAACCCCCGCGGTGACATCGTGGGGCAATACATGGATGGCTCTGGCGTCACCCACGGTTTCGTCTTGGATGCCAGCGGATACAGCACCATCGACATTCCGGGGTATGCGGCCACGGTCCTGACGGGAATCAATCCTCAAGGGGACATCGTTGGCCGCTGCCGGGGAGCCGATGGGAAAGACGTGGCGTTCGTGCTCCAGCGCTGACAACTCCGTGTCGCTCGGGCGGCATCACGCCCGTAACTGCTGTGGGGATGTTCGCTGGCGACAAATCTCGCAGAACGAAGGGTCATCGAGGGACTTGAACCTATAACGCTCCGGTGTGACCCAGGCGGGTGTCGACGGGTTCCGGGCGTTCGAGGAGACGCTGGGTCGCGCCCTGCAAAACGAACGGACGATCAGCCGGGGGTAACCGGCGCTGCCTACGAAGGGCCAGCCTGCGCCACGGCCTGCGAAGAACACCCGATCCATCGTCACGCAGGCGTCCGGCTCTTCCCACCGGCCGGACGCCCCCCGCGTTCCTTATCCCCGCTTCTTGTGCCTCGGTGTGCCTGCCTATAGGATTGGCCCCGCGCCGTGCGCTACCGCTGCGGATTCCCCGAGGGGCTTGGACATGAAGGTCGTGACGTGGAACATGGGCTACTGGGGCCACGCATCAGCCCACGACGCCGCCTGGCATTGGCTCCTCGACGAACTGTCCCCCGACATCGCCCTGTTGCAGGAATGTAGGCCCCCCGACTGGGTCAGCGAGTCTGGGCGGCGGGTGCTCTTTGATCCGGACTATCCTGGCACCCCCAACCAAGCCTTGGGGCACGGCCCTCGTGACGAAGGGGCTCGCCACGTCACCCACCCGGCTCGACGACGCCGAAGCGTGGCTGTCCTCCCTCGTTCGCTCTACTTCTCTAGGAAATAGACGGTTGCTTGTGCATTGTTGTGCAAGAAAAGCGGGTTTGCCCGCGGCTGGAGTCGAACCAGCACGCCCTTTCGGGCAAGCGATTTTAAGTCGCTTGTGTCTGCCATTCCACCACGCGGGCGTCCGGCTCCATTGTAGCCAAAAGACGGCGCGCCGAACGTGCGCGGTGTAGAATCCTGCACCGTGAGATTCACAGCAGAACGTCGGCACGGATGAACGGCAAGGCGCTCCTCGGCTTGAAGAGGATTGCGTGGGCGGCGCTGCTCTGGGCGCTTGGGAACACGCTCTACGTCTACCTCGTCTTGGGCGGCACGCGCACGTTCAGGGTGGAGTCGGCGGTTTTCCTGCTGGTCGCTGCGCTCCTGCCGCTGGTGTGGTTCGCTCCTTCCGGTTCAACTCCCGCTGTGCTTACCGACAAGGCGAGCCGTTCGCTTGCTCTCGTTGCAGGTGGCCTGTGGTTGGTTGCGCTCAGTCCCTTCGTGACGCTGCCGTTCTTGAGCGACGATTACGTGTTCCTCGCGTCGTACAGAAGTCTGCCAGACGTAGTGAACGTCGGGCACTTCTTCCGTCCGATGTTCGCTGCGGCGTTCCTGATGCTGGCGAAACTCGGCGACGGGGCTCCGCTTCCCTTCCACATTGCCGGTCTCCTGCTTCACGCCACCAACGCTGGGTTCGTCTACGTGCTTGCTCGACGCTTCTTCCAGCGCACGGACGTGGCTGCCTTGTCGTTCGCCGTCTTTCTCCTGAATCCCCTGCAAGCCGAAGCTGTGCTCTGGGCATCCGGTCTTCAGGACTTGCTGTGGGCGGCATTCATGCTGGCGGCACTCGTCGTCTATACCGGCTGCCAGTCGCTTACCGGGGGTCGGCTCGCGGGCACGCTCCTGCTGGTCGTCTGTTCGCTGCTGTCGAAGGAGACGGCAGTCTCTTTCGTCTTGCTCCTGCCGCTTGCGGACTGGGCGCTGTTCAGAATGAAGCGCGGCTCAGTTCTGCCAGCCGCGTATCTGGGCTTCGTGGTCACGCTTGCTGCCTATCTGTTCGTTCGCGGTCGTGTGACATCAATCGAGGCGGCGTTCTACAGTGCTCCGACTCGATACTTCTTGCAGAAGTTCTTCTCGACACCCTACAAGTTCTTCGCGCAACCGTGGAACGTCGAGGCGGTTGACCTGTCACCCGTTGTACCGTGCTTCATAACGATCATCGTCCTCGGCGCAGTCTTCTGGGCGGCGAATCGCGGTGTTGGACGCTCCGCGCTGGTTGGTCCTGCGGTGATTCTCGCGTCCACGCTCCCTGTCTATTCCTACTTCTACGTCGCTGCGGATTTGCGTGCCAGTCGATATCTGTATTTCGCTTCTGTCGGATGGGCACTGCTAGCGGCACAGACAGTGAAGACGCTTCCCGCTCCCCGTCTCTCGTTCCCTGCGGCGTTCGGTTCCATCGTCGTGTGTTCGTTCGTGTTCTTGAGCGTCAACTTGACGCCGTGGCGGACGGCGGGCGAGGTTGTCGATGCGGTGAGCAGTGCCATTGTCTCCGGCAACTCGGTTGCATCGGAATCTGCCGAGTTGCGGAGACGTTACGGCGATGGGCTTGAAGTGAAGGACGGAGTGCCGATCGTCTACAAAGGGGTCTATCTCTTCGTGAACGGCTATCCGGAACTGCGCAAGATACTGACGGATGGCGAGAGGTAGGCGCTACTTCTTCAGCAGCAGCACGAGAACGTCCTTGGTGTTCCCGCTCAAGGCAGCTTGTGCGGGTTCCGTAAATTCTGATCACTTTTCTATGACGCTTCCCGCGGGGAAGATCGTCGGAGACCCCATCTCCGGCGAGGGAAAGGATGATCGACATGCTCAAGCGACACGAGATTCAGGTGCTGCGGCGGGCGGGCCACACGCTGGCCGAGGTGGCGACCCTCAGCGGCGTGTCCGTCGGGACGGTCCGACGGGTCGTGGACGAGACCGCGGTCACGACGGTCGATAACGACGCCGAGCGGGATCGGCGACAGATCGGGCGCCCGCCCAAGGCGGAGGCCTACAGCGAGGTGCTGTTGGCGGCGTTGGCGGACGATGCGACGCTGCGGACGGTCGAGTTGCTGGGCTTGGGCCTATCGCCTCCACGCCGGCTCGGGCATCGAGGCGGCAGTAACCATGCTCGCCGTGCCCGCCGCATCGACGCGGATTCCCGCAAAGCACAGCCGATCGAAGTCCATCGTCGCTCTCGCCCGCGCAAGCGCCACATCGACGTCCGGCGCGATCTTCCCCGACAACACCGCTTTGCCGTCACACTCCACGGTGACAGGCCGGTCCCAGTCGACCGACCGCTCGCCGAGCCAGATGACGATGTCGCCGATGTGACGCCGGGCTCAACGCGCACGCGCCGCGCGGCAGGATCGACCCGCACCGACTTCATGAGCGACAAGTCGAGCAGCAGGCCCCCGTCGCAGACCGCGTTGCCCGCGATGTTGTGGCCGCCGCCCCGGACGGCGAGCATCAGCCTGTGCTCCCGGGCGAGATTGACCGTCGCGATGACGTCCGCCGCACCCGCAGCGCGGACGACCAGCGCAGGCCGCCGGTCGATCATCGCGTTCCAAATGGTTCGTGCCGCGTCGTAGCCAGGTTCGCCTGGCAGGCAGGTCGCTCCCCGAGTGCGTCCGCGAAACGACTGGAGCGCGTCCTCGTGCAGCGTGGCGGATCCCCCGTCCGCCTGCCGGATGCGGAGTGCAGACATGGTCGTTCCTCCTCTTCTGCCCTGTGGAGGACGACGCCTGCCGGCGTGAACGGGCCGCCAAGGGCTGTTATTCGCGGGGCAAATACCGACTGTCAAGGTAAGAGTTACTATTCCACGCTCGCGTTCGATGCAGCAGGAATGTTGAGCCGGGACCGCCGGGCCGCGCCTGCCGAAGGCAGCCGTCGCGCAAGCCTGGGACTCGTCGATCCGACACCACTGCAGTGCCGGAGCGACAACGCGAAAGCCTGCCTCTCGGGCGCGCAGGTGATGGCGTTGCAGCGCATGTTCGGTGGCGCTCGCGATGGCACGGGCAGAACGCCGCATGCCGACTGGCCGTGGGATCCGGGCATCGCCTCGTTTGGCTGGCGCATCTGGAAGATCGGGGTGCCGAATCCTGCCCGGGCGAACCACGCGGTCAACGTGACGCTCGGTGCCTGCGCCCTTCCATACGTATTCATGACCCCGGTCGACACGCCAGCGGCCGGCGAGCTGAGGACGTACATGTTCGCGTTCGACTTCAACGCAAGCGCGACGCGAATCCTCAACTCGCGCCGCTCGTGCGCTGGGTGGAGGAGGGGATCGCACCCGACGCAATCATCGCAACGGCCGAGCCCGCGAGTCCGTGGCCCGGCCGCACCCGTCCGTTATGCACGTATCCAACACAGGCACAGTACGTCGGCAGCGGCGACGTCAACGACGCGCCACTTCATGTGCCGGTAGGGCGGTCCTGAACAAGCCGCCGCCGTCGTCATCGGCAGACGGCCGGCCATCAGTTGCGAACCCGGGTATTCCGTTCCTCGAGAACGGATCCTGATCGGCCGGACCCGGGCTTCGCAGCTCTCCGTGTGGGACTTCGAGTCGATGCCATAATAGGCTCCATGTCGGTCACGCCGACTGCCGGCCGGGGTGTGCGGGCGCGGCGATGGACGTGTGATGACAGGCATCGACTCCGCTGGTGGCGTCGCCGTCACCAGGAGAGGCGGCAAGGGATCAAGCTTGTGCAGGCATCATGAGGAAACCGGGTTGGCGTCACGCCGGGCAGTTGCTGTCGCTGTTTCTCGCGCTGTACTGCGCGTTCATCCTGAAGAGTTTCGTCTTTCAGCGCTTCGACCGCATCCGCATCGTCGTCCTGCGTGACGCGCGCGAAGCCTCCCCGCAGGGACGACTCCACCTGCCGCTGCCGGACCTGAGTGCCTTTGGTGCCGAACCGATCGCCGTGGTCCTTCGGATGGCAGGCGACGCAACGCCACACGCTGTTCGCATCACCGTCGCTGGATCGGAGCTGGGCCGTGCGCAGATCGTGGGCCGAGCGGAGCAACGCTTTGACTTCGTGCTGCCCGCCGGGTTGAACGCTCTGCCGCGGACGATGGAGCTTGAGGCGGCCCGCGGCGGGTGGGCGGTCCGTTATCTCGAATTCGCAAACATCCACGGGCACTCGGGAGGACTGCTACCGCTCGTGGTGGTGCCGAAGAACCGCTCCACCTTCCCCGGGATCGACCTGGCGGTCGTCATCGTGTTCTTCGTGGCCCTGATATGGCTTCCGCGACGCTGGCTGCATGACGCCTCCACGCTGGAGCGTCGTATCAGCCTGGGCCTCGGCGCCATCGGTCTGCTGCTGTTCATCGGGACGGCAATCGCTCCTGTGTTGACGCCGTTCCGGGTACTGCTGGGGGTGCAGGCCTTCGTGCTCGGTGTCGTGTTGATCTACCTACCGGCGCTGCGCCGCGCGTTTCTGTGGGTTCCCCGCCTTCTGAGACGTGTGGCACGCGCCCGTGGCGGGCTCGTCGGCGGCTTCGTGATGCGAGTGCGCCGCCGCCTCGGCACGACCAACCGGTGGGCGCTGGGTTTCATCGTGGCGGTGTTCGGCACGCTGTACGGTGCCACGCTCTACCCGGATATGGGGGGGCGGGTGAATTTCGGCGACTCCGTCAAGTGGCAGTTCCTCTGGCTCACCAATGGCACGCCCCACGCCACGGGGTATCCGCTCTTCCTCATCCTGACCAAATTCTTCGGGCATTCGCTCGTGTGGTGGGAGCCGTATTTCCGCATCACGGTGATGTCGGCGGTGTTCGGCGTGGCGGCGTTGTGCCTCGCCTACCTCACCTGGGAGACCCTCACGGGCCGCAAGATCCCATCGCTTGCCGCCGTCTGCCTGCTCGGGACCTCGCTCAGCTTCTGGACCCAGTCGACCGAAGCGGAGGTCTACACACTGAATGCGCTCTTCGTCGCGGCGGTGCTGTACCTCTTCGTGCGGTTTCATGCCACAGGCGATCGCCGCTGCTTCCTTGTCGGATCGGCGGTCTATGCACTGAGCTTCGGCAACCATCTGACGATGATTACGCTGCTGCCGGCGCTCGCGTACCTCACGCTGAGCCGTGACCGCGGCCTCCTCGCGAACGCCCGCTACGTGGCCTTCCTGGTCGGTGTTGCGGCCGCAGGAGCCAGCCAGTACGGCTACCTTCTCTACCTGTCGCACCACGGCGGGCGTAATCTCGAGGGCATTGGCGCGGACGCGTCGTTCTGGGACCTCGTCAACTATGCGACCGGCGGCAACTTCCGTCACGAAATGCTCTCGCGCCCCGTTTGGGATGGCCTCTCGTCGTTTGCGCGCCAACTGCGCGACTGGGAGATCGGCGCCGCACCGTTCCTCCTGGGCGTCGGCGCACTTGTCGCTGCGGGCTCCGGCTTCTGGGGCAGCCGTGCCGACCGGCGGGCGTACCTCTTCCTCGCCCTCGCTGCCGCCGGACAGGTGGCGTTTGCGGCCACGTACGACATCGGCGACATCGTTGTGTTCTACCTGCCGGCGACGATGATTCTCTGCTTCTTCTGCACACTACCGGGACCCTGGCTGCGGTGGAACGTCGCCGCCGTCACGCTCGTGTTCGCCACCAGCCTGTGGAACGCCGTGACTCATTCCGAGAAGATGACGCCGCAGCACGTGTTCATCGCACATGTGGTGCGATACCTGCACGCGCAGGTTGACGGCGACGGGGCCCTGTACAGCGCGGGCGGAATCTCGACCTTCGAGTACTACGGCGCCAACGCGTGGAAGTATGCTGAAGCCGTCGCGCCCGCCGGCCACGCTCCCCTCCTGGCAGACGACCCGGCCCAACTCGCGGGCCGCGAGAGATTCTACACGTTCGCCAGCGACCTTCCGTCGCTGAAACCCCTGGCACCGCTCGACGTCACACCGGTCGCGACGCCGCTGTCGTTTCCAACAGTGTGGAACCGGCATCGAGAACATCTTGTGCTGCTGGCGGTGCGCGGACACCTGTCCAGCACCCTCATGGACGGACTGAATGCCGTGCTCGCTGCGAGTGGCGCTGGTGTGACCACCGGCGCGACTCGGAGTTTCGTCGCGGTGTTTCTGCGCGGACAGCCCCTTGTGGCTCGCGCCGCCAATGTGCGCCGGCTGCAGGAACGGATCGATGTGCCCGGGCTGGGCCGCACCTTCACGCTCATCAGCGAGGGCGACTGCTGCGGTGCGGCCGCGCCGTCGGGACTGGTGTACGGTGGGCGCGTCCTCGAATCAGTGAACGGTCCGGGCCTGAACATCGTGGCTCTCGATCCCGGGAGCGCCTCGGTCGTTGCCCGGTACAGCTTCCAGGACGTGCAGCAGGACGAGACGTCGTACCCGCCACTGCTGCTGAAGGTGAACCGCACCGGGATTGCCGGAGGGCCCACTCGTTGAGAGGATGCACTCGATGAGATGACCGCGTCGCCTCTCGCCCGAGGGAGAGAGGGCGAGCCGCACGGCTGGTCCTGGAGCGCGCGGCAGAGCAGGGCGATGTACCAGGTTGGGCGGGGCAGACTGATTCAACACGCGCCGGTTGCCCGAGTCCATTGGCTACGTGCCGCCGGCGGAGTAGGAAGCACGCGACGACGAGCAGGCCAAGGTAGCCTGACTCACGTAACCCGCTCTCCGATGAAGTCGGAACGGTTCAGCCGCGGGAGCCCGCGCTGACGACGAGGCCCGCGGACCTTGGCATCGACGACGAACCCCCACGAACGAACCCCCACGAACGTTTGACACTATTCGAACCCGAGCGCATACTCCAGGCGAAACCCGCCAGTTCAGCAGGAGCGCTGGCCAAGCGCCGCGAGGAGGCGCCGCGGGCCGCTGGCATTGCCGCTGCGCATCCGGGCAAGGAGGAGAGCCATGCTGTTCATGACCGTCTACACGTATCCGCCCGCCAACCGCGACGAGGTCATCAAGCGCCGGCTGGAGAAGGGCCCGCAGCTGCCGGAGGGAATCAAGATCCTCGGCGAATGGAGCTACGTCGGCTCCGGTCGCGTCTTCAGGCTCATCGAGGCCGTCGACGCAACGGCGGCCTTCAAGGGCAGTTATGGCTGGAGCGACCTCGGGACGGTCGAAACTTATCCCGTCATGGAAACAGACGAGGTCATGAAGATGGTGGGAGGGAAGTAGACGCCGCGGCGCGCCGACTCGACCTCCTCTGCCAGAACCTCACCAGCCGGTGCCGGCTCATCCGGAGGTGCATGACGGGATAGACGTTGATGGCGAGCTGCGCGAGGGAGATTCCGAGCAAGGCGTCCCAGGCGCCAGAGCGCGCGGCGTGGATCATGTAGGGCAGGACCAGCACCGCCGCCCAGAAGTGCGAGGCCTCGGCCGCTTCCAACTCGGCGACCACGCGGGCGGTTTCCTGCACACCCTGGCGCAGGTAGACATCCCTGTTGAACAGCCGCAACGGCGTCCGCCGAAGCAGCGACCCGAATGCGTGAACGCCGAGCGTCCGGTAGAGCCTTCCCTCGATTTCCCAGGCGCGGAGGGCTCTCAGCGGACGCGGCATCCTCATCATCAGCAACGGCTGCGCGACGAAGGCGAGTCCGAGGAAGCAGATCATCGCCACGAGCACGAACCAGGGCGAATCCAGGCTGAACGGCATCGTCCGCCGGAACAGGACGAAGGCGGCGCCGTACGCGACGGCGACGGCCGTGAACCTCAACCAGGCCCGGAACGGATGCATTGCCGCCCATTGTGTCC
>Ga0102851_10000840_pt1 | contig 16498 bp, 15 predicted proteins | sample Mud3Dept3metaG_FD_79558 | JGI IMG/M metagenome (GOLD analysis project Ga0102851, IMG submission 79558) | Freshwater wetland microbial communities from Ohio, USA, analyzing the effect of biotic and abiotic controls - Mud 3 Core 4 Depth 3... | ecosystem: Environmental > Aquatic > Freshwater >... | reverse complement strand
GGACGTCGGCGCCGGTGCCGGGTGTCACAGCCTCGTCCTGCAGGCGCGCGGCCTGTCCGTCACCGCGTTGGACGTATCCCCGGAAGCCGTGGAGGTGATGCGCCGCGGCGGCGTGCACGATGTCCGCTGCGGCGATGTATTCGCCTTTGCCGGCGAACGATTCGATACGGTCCTCATTCTCATGAATGGCATCGGGCTTGTCGGGACGCTCGACGGCCTGGACCGATTCCTGCGGGACGTGTCGCGACTCGTGGCCGACGGGGGGCAGATCCTGCTGGACTCTTTCGATCCCGGTCCGCCGGATGCCGAGCCGCCTCGCGCGTACGCGGGGGAGATGCGCTTTCAACTGGAGTACCGGGGGGTGTGCGGCACATACTATGACTTTGTGTTCCTCGATTTCGAGACGCTCCGTCGGCACGCGGAGGCCGCCGGGTGGCGGTGCGAGAGCATCTGGCGAGAGGATGAGGGGCACTATCTCGCCCGCCTCACTGCGAGCCTCACAAGCCAGGACAGGGAATGAACAATGGCAAGCGGACCCATGCGGGTGCGGTTGGTGAAATTACCGATCGTGCGCTCGGTCGCCCGTGGTGGGTTCAGTAAGGGGCATGGCATGAGCCCGCTGATCGACGCCCACCTCCATGTTTGGGACGGCTCGGCGGCCGGAAAGGACCCGGGACCCTTTCCCGTCGGATACAGCCCGCAATCACAGGCGCCCGTGGAACTCCTCCTCGACTACATGGACGAGGCGGGCGTGGAGCGGGCGGTCTTCGTTCAGCCCTGGTTTCATCACTGGGATAATTCGTACATCGCTTCTTGTCTTCAGCGATTTCCCGACCGATTCCGCGGCGTGTGCGTGATCGACCCGCGGGGACCGGCGGCGCCGGCGGCGCTCCGGCAGTGGCGCGCTCGGGGGTTCACGGGAATTCGCCTGCGCCCGCTGCGGGAAGGGGAGGACCCACGCCCCGGCCCCTGGCTGGCCACCGAAGAAACGATCCCGCTCTGGGAGACGATCGCCGAGACGGACACCATCCCCTGCGTCATGCACGGCAAGACGGAACTGTCGCGATTGCACCCGCTCCTCGCGCGATTTCCATCCCTGCGGGTCGTGATCGACCATCTCAACAATCCCGTACCGCACGACGGAGTAGCTCAGCCGATTTTTCAGGCCGTTCTGGATCTGGCGCGGTTCCCGAATGTCTTCGTCAAGCTGTCCGGTTTCCATCACTGGTGCGCGGATCGGTATCCCTACCGGAGCGCCCTGCCGTACATCGAAGCGGCAGTGGATGCGTTCGGGGCAGAGCGATGCATGTGGGGATCGGATTTCCCGCACGTCCTGGCGGGCTGCGGCTACATGCGAAATCGGAACCTTCTGCCGCGGGAGGCTCGGTTTCTCACCGCGATCCAACTCGACCAGATCATGGGTGGAACGGCGCAGCGGCTTTGGTTCAGGTAGGTCGTCGGCCACGCAACCGGTTGCGGCGGCGGCGCGCAGTCCGCGACACTTACAGGGAGGAGTGCCATGGCAGAGCGGATCGGGTTCCTGGGGCCAGGCCTCATGGGCAAGGGCATCATGAAGAACCTTTTGAAGAAGGGCTACCCGGTGACGGTCTACGCGCATCGGGACGGGCTGAAGCTGGAGGACCTCCAGCAGGCGGGCGCCACCGTCACGAGATCGCTGGCGGACCTGGGGGCGAAGAGCAGCGTCGTGTGCCTCTGTGTGCCGTCGTCCAAGGAGGTCGAGGCGGCGGTCCTCGGCGACGGAGGCCTCCTGGGCAGCATGCAGCCGGGCTCCGTCATCATCGACTTCAGCACCAGCTACCCGGCGTCCACGCGTGCCCTCTACGAGCAGCTCAAGGCCAAGCAGGTCGCCCTCCTGGACGCCCCCATGACGGGTACGCCGGTGCATGCCAACGCCGGGGAGCTCAACCTGATGATCGGGGGGGACAAGCCCGTGTACGATCGGTGCCTTCCCGTCTTTCAGGCGGTGGCCAAGAACATCTTCCACGTCGGGCCGAGCACCCACGGCAACGTGGTGAAGCTCATCAACAACTTCCTGGGACAGGTCTCGAATGCCGCCGTGGCGGAGGCGCTGCCGCTGGCAGTAAAGGCCGGCGTCGACGTGCAGGCCCTATTCGATGTGGTCAAGGTGAGCGGCGGCAACAGCCGGGTGTGGGAGGGAGCGGTCCCCGCCATCTGTCAGCGGAATTTCACCGTGACATTCGAGCTCAGGCTGGCCCACAAGGACATGGGCTACATGAGCAATCTGGGACGCGAGCTGAACGTTCCGCTGCCTATGACGAACAGCCTGCTCAACGTGCTGGACATGGCGAAGGCCAGCGGCCTGGGGCGCGAGAACACCAACGCTCTGGTGAAGATGTACGAAAAAATCCTCGGCGTCGAGGTCCGAGGAATGGAGAAGCCGAAGGCGTGACCCGCGTCGAGATACGGTCGGCCCCGCCTCGCCATTCCCGGCGGGGCGGAGCGCCGCCCCCTCATCCGTACCGCCAAGTATCCGCCCATGCCTGACGAGAAACATGCGAGTCTCCGCGCGGCCCTCCGGCGGACCAACGGCGTGGCTTTCCTCTTCAGCACGACGACCGCCCTGTTCCTGCTCCTGCCCGTCTACTTGCAGCAGACCGGTAGTTCTGCGGCACAGATCGGGCTCGTCGCGGGGCTGATGCGCGTGAGCATGCTGATCGCCCGCCCCGTTGCCGGGCGACTCTTGGACCGGTTCGGCCGGCGGCCCGTGATCGCCGCCGGCGGGATCGTGGCCATCGCCGCCATCCTTTCCCTATTTCTGTTTCCCACGGTCGGAACGCTGTTCCTAGTCCTCCGTGTGATCCAGGGGGCCGCCACGGCCCTGGTAGACTCCGGCCTCGGGACCATCGTGGCCGATCTGGCGCCACCCCTGCTTCGGACACGGGTCTTCGCGCTGTACACGGTGTGGCTGACGCTGCCAGGCGGCATCATGCCGGCCGTGGGGGAGGCGATCGCACGTCACGCGGGCTTCTTTCCCCTTTTCGGAGCGGCCGCACTGAGCCTGGCGGCGGCGCTCCTGGTTTTCAAGCGGCTGCCCGAGACGATGCCGACGGTCCCGGAGCACGTCGCGGCGACCTGGAGCCTGGGTCGAGCAGGCGCCCCGGTCCTCGTGGGCGCCACGATTGTCGGGCTCGTTTTCGGCGTCTCCTCGGTCTTCGTCCCGGTGGCGCCCATCGCCGAGGCGCCTGGGCGAGTCGGCGGTTTCTTTTTCGCGTATTTCGTGGGGCTTTTCGGGATGCGCTTGGCGAGCGGGATCGGTGTGCCGTGGCTCGCGCGGCCGCCTATCCTCGTCCCGGCGTATGCGTTCATGGCGGTTGGCCTGGCCATCCTTCCCCTGGGGAACTCAATCCTCCTTCTCGTCGCGGCGGGACTCGCCTGCGGCATGGGGCACGGCACCGTCGTTCCGATCCTGTATTCTCTCCTCCTCTTCAGTGTCTCGAAGGAACGGCGGGGCTGGGCCGTCGCCTCGCTGGCCGCGGCCTTCGATGCCGGCATGATCCTCGGCACCTTGGGCCTGGGCGCGGTCGCAGCGTGGATCGGTTATCACGGGATCTTCTGGCTTTCCGCGGGGATCGTGGCGGCGGGCGCGAGCACCAGTTACCTGCTCGGCAGACGCTGAGGTGAGCCGCGGTCGTCGAGGACAAACGTCACGGCCAACGATTCAGATAACTCGCGTCCTCGGACGACGCGCAGGGACTATGAGAGGCGACGCCAGAGGGGACGGCCGTCGGCGATCTCGAAGGCAAGCCGGCCCTCGCGCGCGTGCGCCGAGAGATGCGCCTTGACCGCTGCCGCGTTGAGCAGATAGGCGGGCGGGTCCATGAAGAGAACCCCCAGAAGCTCGGCGGCGTGGGCGACGACCTCTTCGGTCGTGGCCGCCGGCGCGACGGCGGCGAGGACGGCCTCGGCCGTCCGCTCCAGATTCCGGCGGTTGGCGGCGAGGAGTCCTTGCAGGTCCTGCGTCGGCGGGAAGTGGGCGCCGACGTACCATTTTTTCTGAAGCCCCGCGAGGAGCGCGAGCGTGGCCCGGTGCGCCGGTACGTCATAGCAGTACTGGATCGGATATCGCTCCAGAAGTTCGGGCGCCAGCATGGCATCGCCGAGGAAGGCGGCGTCCGGTGTGAGGACGGCAACTTGGTTGATGGAATGTCCCGCCGCGGGAAGGACCTCCAAATTTAGTCCGCAGATCGAAAGGGTCTGCCCGAGCGTGTGATCCACGCGCGACGGCGCCGCGTGGAACCACTTGCCGTCGATGGCCGGGAATGGGGCAGCGCCGAAAAGATAAAACGGCTCGATTTCCGGGTGCTGGATGAGCGCGGCCTCGATCGGCGGCGCGTAGACGGCCGCGCGGGTGCGCTTCGTCAGAAAGGCGTTTCCGCCGCAATGATCGGCATGGGCGTGGGTGTTGATGATGGCAACCGGGCGGAGTCCTGCCTGCTCGACCGCTTGTGCCGCCTTCCGTGCCGTGTTCTCGTCTATGCCGCTGTCGATGAAAGCAGCCTGTCCTTCCCCGACGATCACGCCGATGTTCACGCGGCCGGGCACGTAATGCGCCGGTCCAATGATCTGCTCGAGTGCCATGCGGTTCCTTCCCGTGTGACAGGAGAGACGATTGAACGTGACAAATGAGAACCCGAGAAGCGGTTATCTCATTCGCCGGTTTCCCGCCCGTTCGGGGTCAGGTCGGCCTGCGTCTTGTCGGCCGGGTCGTCTTGTCGAGGCGTCGGGGGAAGGAGCCGCGCAGCAGCCCGGGCCTCGTCGTGCACGACCTGGACCGACACGCCGGCCGAAAGCGCCAGGCGCCGGCAGTCGTCGTACTCCGGCGTGAGAATGGCCAGGCGGTCCCCCTCCCAGCCACGCTTGACGCGGACCGGCCCGTGTGGCGTTGTGACGGTAACGAAGTCACGCGGCCGTTTCCAGCGGTCGGCGGTGCCCATGCGAACGCCGAAGGTGGTGCTGTGTGCCAGGATCAGCGACGCCAGGCGTTCCGCGTCCGCCGGCTCGGTCAGGACTGTGAGGAGGGTGCCAGGCCGGGATTTTTTCATCACGAGGGGCGTCAGCGACACGTCCAGGGCCCCGGCCTCGAATAGGCGCTCGAGGAGTGGCTCGAAGAACTGAGGGTTCATGTCATCGATGTTCGCCTCGAGCACGGCGACCTGGTCCCGCTCGTACGACGCGGTGGTCGCGCCGACGACGAGGCGGAGCAGATTTGGCTGCTCCGCAAACTCGCGCTGGCCGGCGCCGTACGCGACCCGCTCGACCGTCATGTGCGGCATCGGACCAAAGCCGGCCGCGAGGGTCGAGAGCACGGCAGCGCCGGTGGGGGTGGTCAGCTCGGCCTGGATCTGACTGCCATAGGCGGGGACGCCGGCGAGGAGGGCGGCGGTGCCGGGGGCAGGGACCGGCATCGTTCCGTGCGCGCCCCTGACGAATCCGCTCCCCAGGTTGATGGGCGAGACGTGGATCGCCTCCAAGTCAAGGCGCCGGATGCCCCACGCCGCGCCCACGATGTCGGCGATCGAATCCAGGGCGCCCACCTCGTGGAAATGGATCTTCTCGATGGCGACGCCATGGGCCGAAGCTTCCGCCTCTGCCAGACGCTGGAAAATTCGTCCGGCGTCGACGCGCACGTCCGCCGGGAGATCGGCGGCTTCGAGGATTCGTCGGATATCCGAGAGATGGCGGTGGGGATGCCCGCGCTCCTCGGTGGTCACCTGGACCAAGGTCCCGCGAAACGGACCGCGCCTAACCGCTGCCGCACCGAGCCGGATGCCGGACACGCCGAGGCCGTCGATGGCTGCCTGCAGTTCGACAAGCGGGAGGCCCGCGTCCACCAGGGCCCCCAGGATCATGTCGCCGCTACAGCCGCTGAAGCAGTCGAAATACCCGATCCGCATGCGATTCTATCCTATCCTCGGTCCTTGCCCGCCGTGCTGCCGCGCCTCCGGGTGCCCGGGCCGACGGGCGGGGTGCGCGGCGCGCGCCGCGCTCCAAAGGCGTTGATCCGATGCGCCAGGACCCCGGCGCCGAACCCATTGTCGATGTTCACGACGGCCACGCCGGCGGCGCAGGAGTTGAGCATGGTGAGCAAGGCCGCCACGCCGTGGAAGCTGGCACCGTACCCGACGCTCGTCGGGACGGCCACAACCGGACGATCCACTAATCCCCCGACCACGGAGGGAAGCACTCCGTCCATTCCGGCGGCCACCACGATCACGCGTGCCGCTTCCAGCGCCGCCCGCTGGTCCAGGACGCGGTGGAGGCCTGCCACCCCGACGTCGTACACGGTTTCGACCCGACTTCCAAGAATGTCCGCGGTCACGGCGGCCTCCTCCGCGACCGGAATGTCGGAGGTTCCGGCAGACATGACGAGAATACGACCAACCGCACGAGCGGCCTGGGGATGCTTCACGACGATGGCCCTGCTCAAGGGGTGATAGATGGCCCGCGAGGCGACCGCCTTTACCGCTTCAAACATCGCGAGGGTCGCGCGCGTGGCCAAGAGCGTGCGATGCCGCTCCAGAATCCGGTCGGCGATCGCCGCCACTTGCTCGACCGTCTTGCCCTGACAGAAGATCACCTCGGGGAAGCCTTGTCGCAGGGCTCGGTGGTTGTCCATCCGGGCAAACCCCAGGTTCTCGTAGGGGAGGTGCCGGAGTTGCGCCGCCGCCGCCTCCGGCGACGTCGTGCCCGTGCGAACCTGCTTCAACAACCTGAGGAGTGTTTCTCTGTTCATGGTTCCTTCCACATTGAACCGAGCGCCGCACAGTGTGGCAGCGTCGGCGCGGCCAGCAAACTATCACGAAAACCGCGAGCGGCCAATGGCTTTCGCCGTGTCGTGCCTGTCCTTGGTGGCCGATGCAGGATCGGGCCGAGTTTCTCGCTTGCGGTGCAGGCGCATGTCACACTCACCACGATCGGCCCAGCCCAGGACAATGTCCGGACGTACAACCTGATCTGGGACAACGGCAGCCTGTTCGGTTCGATGATCTGGTCGAATGCCCGCGTTTCAGCAATTGGAGGTACTGGGCGTGCGCCAGGAGCATGAATGCCTTGGGCAGCGGGACTGCGATCAGGCCGGGTGGCGGATCAGTCGGGGGTTTCATGCCTTCTCCATCCGTTGACGGATGGGGTAGCGAGTGGTAGCCTCCGATTGTCATTCATCCCCACACATAGGAGGGTGCCATGCGACTTCTCACCTTCCTCTCCCGCCTGCGAATCGTCCTCCCCCTGGCCCTGCTCCCCTTGAGCGTCCCGGCATGGGCGAGTGATCCTTCTGGCACCCTCCAGGGTATCGAGTCTCTTGCGGTGGTTGTCGGGCAGATCGCGCCTGACGCCGAGCGGGACGGGCTCACGCGGTCCGAACTCCAGTCGGATGTCGAGCGACACCTTCGGCAATCGGGAATCACGGTGGCCGCCGCCTCGACGTACCGTCTGCGGGTGCAACTCATGACATACAGACACCCCGCTCATCGTTCCTTGTACGCCTTCAGTATTGCGCTCGAACTCTTGCAGCCGGTGACGCTCATCCGGTATCCCACGCTCGTCTTCAATGACGGAGTGACATGGCGCGCAGGCTCTGTCGGCCTCATAGAGAGTACGCGGCTCCGTGAGGTTCGATCCTACGTGCTCCATGACGTGGATGCCTTCATCCGCGCCTACCGCGAACAGAACCCCAAGCCGTAAGCCGTTGTAAGAGAAGAAGTTGAGCGGAGACGTTCCGAAACGGCATAAGGAGCCGTAACGAAATAGAAAAGGATGTACAAGTTATTTCGTAACGGCTCCTGACCGGGGGCGGGTCCATCGAGCACCTCAGCAGAGCCAGGAGATTAGGGTTGACATGGGGGATCCGTTCGTCAGGCTAGGGCAGTCTTCCTCGCACGCAGTGCACCGCCTAGCACGGGAGAGCAGGATCCCGACTGACGACCCCATGCCGGAATAGCCGCAGCGGGCGCCCGGCGTCGGACCGGAGGAACCGAGCATGGACCTCGTTGTTTTCATCCTGATTGGACTGAGTCTCCTGGCCATTGGGATCGCGGTCGCCCGCCTGATCGCGGCCCTTCGCCCCCCCTACGCACACAGCGACAAGACGGTGACGGACCCCATTCTTCTTCCCGAGTTCCGCGCCGGTGCCAGTGGGGGCCGCGATGCGCGGTCTTCCCGCCCCTGAGAGCGTCTGCACTTCTCTCTGACCCTTGGACGCATCGGAGTCTCCTTCGGATTGTGCGGTCTGATGTGGCGTGTCGCCAATCGTGCGCCCCGCACAGTAAATATCCGCCATTTCAGCGCCCACCCTAGTTTTTGTTCTTGACAATGCTCTTGGCAATGATAGCGTTCCGGCGGACTCCGTCGCCGCGGCTTCGGTACGGCTGCGGACGTGGTCGCGGAGGCTCACAGAGTTGGGACGCCGCCACTCATGCGCGCCGGGAAAAGGACGCATCCATCATGGCGAATGTGTTGAAGCTCGGCTTGCCAAAGGGCAGTCTGCAGAAGTCCACGATCGATTTGTTCGAGAAGGCAGGCTACAAGATCATCCTGCGCGACCGCTCCTACGTTCCCGTCATCGACGACCCCGAGATCGAATGCCTCCTCTTCCGAGCGCAGGAGATGGCCCGGTTCGTGGAGCGTGGGGTGCTGGATGTCGGTCTGACCGGGAAGGATTGGATCCTCGAGAACGAGGCCGACGTCGTCGAGGTGGAGGACCTCGTGTACAGCAAGAGCACGACGCAGGCGTACCGCTGGGTCCTGGCAGTGCCGGAAGACTCCGGCATCCGCAGTGTCACGGACCTGCAAGGCAAGCGGATCGCCACCGAACTGGTCCGCGCCACACAACGGTACCTGAAGCGCCACGGGGTGGCGGCCGAGGTGGAATACTCGTGGGGCGCCACGGAGATCAAGGCTCCCTTGCTCGTGGATGCGATCGTGGAGGGGACGGAGACGGGCGCCTCGCTTCGCGCCAATCATCTCCGCATCATCGACACCGTGGCCGAGTCTACGACCAAGCTGGTGGCAAGCCACCAGGCGTGGGCGGATTCCTGGAAGCGCGAAAAGATCGAGGTGCTGGCCACGCTCCTCAAGGGCGCCCTGGAGGCGGAGGGGAAAGTCGGGTTGAAGATGAACGTCCCGCGGGCCAAGCTCGACCAGGTGTCCAGCCAGCTTCCGTCCTTGCACACCCCCACGATCTCCAGCCAGGTGGATCCCGAGTGGGTGGCTCTCGAAGTGATCCTCGACAAGCAGGTGTCGCGCAGCCTGATTCCGAAGTTGAAAAAGGCAGGGGCGGAAGGCATCGTCGAGTACCCGCTGAACAAGGTGATCTACTGACAGGCTGTGAAAAAGGCCCATCTGCGGTGACCCACCTACGGTGGGTACCCCCACGCTCCCGCGGCGCTGCGACGTACGTGCTGAGTACGCCTCCGACCCACCTGCGGTGGGTACCCCGCGGATCGCGTCGCGCCTTGCATTTGGGCCTTTTTGAGCGGCCTGGAGAATATAGACTCTTCAACATGCTGTTAGGGCGGCCGCCCCTTCAGCCTAAAGGGAGCCGATAGCGTGGTCAGCGCATTTCAGGGAGAGCGGAGATGACGGTAAAGGAACGGCTTGCACCGTATATCGACAGAAAGCATTTGACGGAAACACTCCGTGCCCTCGTCCGCCTGCGGAGCGTGACCGGCGCCGAGAACGCAGCTCAGGAGTGGATGGCGAAGGCGCTGACGGAACTAGGCGGGGACGTGGATGTGTGGCGGGTAGATCCGGCGGAAATGAAGGCGCAGCGGGGCTACCCCGGAGCACGCGTGGACAGCCCGCGGTTGAATGTCGTGGGGAGCTTTCGAGGCAGCGGTGGGCCGACGCTGATCCTGAACGGCCACATGGATACGGTGACACCCGGAGACGAGCAAAGCTGGACGCACGCGCCGTTCGACGCGGACGTCGTGGGGGAGCGGCTGTACGGCCGCGGTGCGGCGGATATGAAGGGCGGCCTGACCGCGATCGTCGGCGCCGTGCAGGCTGTCCGGTCAGCCGGCATTCCTCTGAAGGGTTCGGTGCAGGTGCAGAGCGTCATCGGCGAGGAGGATGGCGGCGTCGGTGCCTTTGCCGCACTCGCGAGGGGGCACACCGGCGATGCCGTGGTCATCTGCGAACCGACGCAGCTCGCGGTGATTCCGGCGCATGCGGGCGTGACCATCTTTCGGATCACGGTGCCGGGGCGGGCGGCCCACGGGTGCGTGCGGGCGGAGGGAGTCAGCGCGTTCGAGCGGTTTCTGCCGATACACGCCGCTCTCAAGGCGCTCGAAGAGGAACGGAACCGCACAGTGAGGCATCCGCTGTACGACGGCATGGCTCTTCCCTGGCCGCTCAGCATCGGCATCGTGCAGGCGGGGACCTGGCCGGCGATCGTGCCGGAGCGGCTCGTCGCCGAGGGACGCATCGGCGTGGGGCTCGGCGAGACAATCGAGGACGTCCGCCGTCAACTCGAGGACGCGGTCGAGCGAGCGGCACGGGCCGACGCGTTTCTCCGCGAACACCCGCCGACGGTGGAGTGGGTCGGCGGCGTCTGGGAGCCGAGCCGTTCCTCGCCGGATCACCCCATCGTCCGGACCCTGCAGCGCGTCGCGGCCGACGTGACGGGAGCGCCTGCCCGCATCTGCGGCGCGCCGTACGGCTCCGACCTTCGCCTCTTCACGAACGTGTTCGGGATTCCCGGCGTCCTGTTCGGTCCCGGCGACATCCGGCTGGCCCACTTCACCGACGAGTATGTCTCGCTCGCCGAGGTCGAGTGCGCGGCCCTGGTGTTGGCCACGACCATTTGCGAGTATTGCGGCGTCCGCTGAGGGCGCGCAACGTCATGCGGCGGCCGTTCATCAACGAGAGCGTGCGATGAAACCGAAAGCGCTGCTGGACCCGCATCCCAGGACGCTGGAGCTGCTCTTCGCGCCGGAGGACCTCAGGCGGCTGAAGTCCCTGGTCAGCGTGACGGCGTGGGAAGGCACCCGGATGCCCGCGGAGGTTGTGGAGAAACACCTGCCGACCGCGTTCGTCGTTATCGGGCAGACGGACCTCCCGCGCGAGCGGTTGGAGCGGGCGAGGAACCTGAAGGCGATCGTGAATGTGGAGGGCAACTTCCAGCCGAACATCGACTACGATTTCTGCTTCGAGCATGGGATTCACGTGCTGGGAGCGGGCGTGGCCTTTGGCAAGGCGGTGGGCGAGATGGCGCTGGGGATGGCGTTGGGTCTGGCGCGCGGAATCCCAGCCGCGGACCGGCAGTTCCGGAAAGGCAAGGAGGTCTACGGTCGCTTCTCGAATCAGGATTCCTTTCTGATTTCCGGTGCCGATGTCGGGTTCATCGGGTTCGGCAATTTGGGGCGGGCGCTCATCACGTTGCTGGAGCCGTTCCGCGCCCGTGTGCGCGTGTACGATCCTTGGCTTCCTGCGCGCTGGCTGGCGGAGTTCGGGATGGTCCCATCTTCGCTGGACGACGTTCTGGCCAAGTCCCGTGTGCTCTTCGTCCTGGCCGGCGCCACGGCGGAGAATCAGGCGATGATCGGCAAGTGCGAGCTCGATCGGATGCCCAAAGGGGCGTGCCTGGTGCTGGTCAGCCGAGCGTCGCTGGTGGACTTCGAGGCGCTGACCGCCAAGGTCCGGCAAGGAGATATCCGAGCCGCGCTGGACGTGTTTCCGCAGGAACCACTCCCAAAGACGCATCCCCTTCGCGGGCTCGACAACGTCATTCTGTCCGCCCATCGGGCGGGGAGCGTTCCATCCTCCTACCGACTCATGGGCGAGATGCTCGTGGACGATCTCGCGCAGATCCTGAACGGTCTTCCGCCCCTCCGGCTTCAACGAGCGGAGCGGAAGACCGTCGCCCGGATGCGCAGCGTGCCGGTGAAGCAATAGGCAGCAGGATCGCGAGCGCCGCGCATGTTGGCTGCGGGATCCGCATGACGCAGGAACTCTTCACGATCGGCCACTCGAATCACTCTTTCGAGCGATTCCTTGAGCTGCTTCGCCGGCACGGGATCGAGCTTGTGTGCGACGTCCGCTCGACGCCCTATAGTCGGTTCAACCCGCAGTTCAACCGCGAGCCGCTGCAGGCGGGGCTCGAGGCATGCGGGATTGCCTACCTCGACCTGGGCGGGTCGCTGGGCGGAAAGCCGCGTGAACCGGGCTACCCGGCGGACGACGCTGCGCGTTTCGCACGGATCGCGGCGGGCGACAGGTTCCGCGTTGGGCTGGAACGGCTCCTGCGGGAGTCGCGGGTGCGCCGAACCGCGGTGATGTGCGCCGAGAAAGACCCGGCCCGCTGCCACCGCGGCCTGCTGATCTGCCCCAACCTTCCCGCGGCGGTGACCGTCCGTCACATTCTGGCGGACGGCACGCTGAGGGATCGCGTCGGGGACGAAGGATCCGCCGCGCGTGGCGACCAGCGCCAACAGGAGCTTTTCTAAGCCGCCGGCTCGTCGGGTGGCGGCGAACATTGGCCAGGATTTGTGTTGACACTCCTTCGACTCTCGTTGTAAACAAAACAATCACCGACCAGGTGACGTTTCGTGTCCGAGAGGCCTGCAATGACCGATGCGCGCGAGGTGCGCCGGCATATCCGGGAAGGGAAATGGCGGCGGCCGACCGCCGGACTCGCCCCGGGCTTCGTCCAGACGAACCTCGTGATTCTGCCGCGCGACCTGGCATTCGATTTTCTCCTTTTCGCCCAGCGGAACCCCAAGCCGTGCCCGGTCCTCGAAGTGACGGATGTCGGCTCGCCGGAGCCGAAGGCTTCCGCACCGGGCGCCGACCTCCGTACCGACGTTCCCAGGTACTGCATCTATCGAGACGGAGCGCTGAGCGAGGAGGTCACGGACCTCGGGTCCGTCTGGCGGGACGACCTTGTGTCGTTCCTGCTCGGTTGCAGCTTTACTTTTGAATCGGCTTTGTTGCAGGCCGGCGTGCCGGTCCGGCACATCGAAGAGCAGAGAAACGTCCCCATGTTCGTCACCAACATCCCGTGCAGGCCGGCCGGGCTGTTTCGCGGGCCGTTGGTGGTAACATTGCGGCCGATCCCGGCGGCCCTGGTCGCCCGGGCCGTGCAGATCACTGGCCGGTATCCGGGCGTCCACGGCTCCCCGGTTCACATCGGCGACCCCGTGGACATCGGCATTCGCGACCTCGGCCGGCCGGATTTCGGCGATGCGGTGACGATCCGACCCGGTGAAGTTCCAGTGTTCTGGGCATGCGGCGTGACGCCGCAGGCGGTCGCCATGCAGGCGAAGCCCCCGCTCATGCTGACCCACGCGCCGGGGCACATGTTCGTCACCGATCTCCGGAATGAGGAACTCGCCGCGAGCTAGACGACGCGGCGACAGGGAGGGGACGGGGGCGCTGGGGCGCAGAGGAGCAGGGGCGCACGAGGCGAACGGGAGCATGGGCAGACGCCCCTGTCGCTGTCGGATTCGGCTGTCGGATCTCGGTCGGGGCACGCCGGACATTTGGGAAGGGAGAGTGACAATGCGAATGAAAACGGCACTGCGAGGCATTTTGGCAACAGCGGCTCTGATCGGGATGATGCTCGGGTGCGCGGGGTATGCGCAGGCCCAGGCGAAAGAGGTCGTCATCGGATTCATGTATCCGATGACCGGCCCGTCCGCCCAGATCGGCATCGATGCCCTGAACATGATCAAGGTTGCACTGGACATCATCAACAACGACGTGAATGTCAATCTGCCCCTAGGCAAGGGTGCGGGACTGCCGAATCTGGGTGGCGCCAAGGTGCGCATTGTTACCGTGGACCACCAGGGCAAGCCGGACGTCGGTCTGGCCGAGGCGGAGCGACTCATCACCCAGGAAAAGGTCCACGCTCTCTTTGGCGCGTATTTCTCCAGCGTCACCAACACGGCCAGCCAGGTGGCCGAGCGCTCGGGCATCCCGTTCTTGAACGCCGACTCCTCGTCGCCGGCGCTGACGGAGCGCGGGTTCAAGTGGTTCTTCCGGACGAGTCCACACGACGGCCACTTCAGCCAGGTTATGTTTGAGTTCATGCAGGATTTCGAGAAAAAGCGCAACCTGAAGTTTAAGTCTGTGGCGATCCTGAACGAGGACACCACATTCGGCACGGACAGCGCCAAGGTCCAGGAAGCGTTGGCACAGAAGTTCGGGTACGCGGTGGCGGCCAAGATCGCCTTCCGCGCCGGGACGACCAGCTTGGATGCCGAGGTGGGACGGTTGAAGTCGGCCAATGCCGACGTCTTTCTGCCGAGCCTTTACACCTCGGATGCCATCCTGCTGACCCGCACGATGCGGAACCTGGATTACAACCCGAAGCTGCTCATCGCGCAGAACGCGGGCTACACCGATCCGAAGTTCGTCGCGGAAATGGGCAAGCAAGCCGAGGCGGCCATCACCCGCGCGCCCTTCGCGCTGGATCTCGCCCCCAAGAAGCCGCTGATTCCGGTTGTCAACGACATGTTCAAGAAACTGTCGGGCGGGCGGGACATGGCCGACGTGTCGGCGCGGGCGTTCACCGGCTTCTTGACACTGGTCGAGGCCATCAACCGGGCTGGCTCCACGGAGCCCGCCGCCATCCAAAAGGCGCTACGCGAGACGAACCTGCCCGCCGACCAGCTCCTTATGCCTTGGACGGGCGTGAAGTTCGACGAGAAGGGGCAGAACGTGGGCGTGCGCGCCATCCTGCAGCAGGTTCAGGGGGGAAGCTATCACACCGTCTATCCGTTCGATCTAGCCCTCAAGGAGCCGATCTACCCGCTCCCGGCCTGGTCGCAGCGCAAGTAAGCCGTTGTCAAAGAATAAGTTGACCGGAGAAATTCCAAAACGGCATAAGGAGCCGTAACGAAATTACAAGAAATAGCAAAGTTATTTCGTAACGGCTCCTAACCCTCGCACCCGGACAGGAGGAAGGGGGTGGGGTCCGCCGGCGGGTCTCACCCCCGTTTCGTATCTATGTTCACCATACCGACAACGGACGTCCTGATCCAGGGGATCATCAGCGGCCTCCTCATGGGCTGCATCTACGCGCTCATCGCGGCGGGCCTCTCGTTGATCTTCGGTCTCATGGAGATCGTGAACTTCGCGCACGGCGAGTTCCTGATGCTGGCGATGTATACGGCGTTCTGGATGTACACGCTTTTCGCCCTGGATCCGCTCTTGTCGGTGCCGATCTGCGGCGGTGTCCTGTTCGTCCTGGGGGTTCTCACGCACAAGGGGATCATCCGGCGGATTCTCGGCGCCCCAATGCTGGCGCAGATCTTCGCCACGTTCGGCCTGGGGATCTTCCTCCGCGCCATGGCGCAGTTCCTGTGGACGCCGGATTTCCGCCAGGTGTCCGAGCCGCTGGTTCAGGGACCGGTCAGGCTCTTCGGCATCTCGGTCGGTCTGCCGCAACTGGTCGCCGCCCTGGCCTCCCTGCTGGCCTTCGGTTTGCTCATCTGGTTCATCACCAAGACCGAGGCGGGGGCGGCTTTGGAGGCGACGGCACAGGACCGCCAGGCGGCGTCCCTCATGGGGATCAACACGGAGCGGATGTTCACCTTGGGATGGGGGATCAGCTCGGCCTGCGTGGGCGTCGCGGGGGCGTTTCTGGCCAGCTTCTTCTACGTGTTCCCTTACGTGGGGAGCCTCTTCGGCCTGCTGGCCTTCGTGACCGTGGCCCTGGGCGGATTCGGTAGCATTCCTGGGTCCCTCGTCGCCGGCATCATGATCGGAGTCATCGAGGTCCTCGCGGGTCTCCTCATCGCACCCGCCTTCAAGTACGTGGCGGTGTTTGCTATTTATCTGATCGTTGTCCTCATCCGGCCGCAAGGCCTCTTCGGGAAATTCTGATGGCGACACCGGCTGCTGCAGAGCGAGAGGAGGCGTCCGCGCGCCGCCGGCTCGGCCTGGGCGGCATCGTCCTCGCCGTTTTCGCCCTCCTGGCGCTGATCTTCCCGGCCGTCTTCACGCTTCCGTACCACCGCGATCTGGCGATCAAGATCCTCCTGTACGCGAGCCTGGCTCAGGCCTGGAACATCTTGGCGGGGTATTGCGGCCAGGTCTCGCTGGGCCACGCCGTCTTCTTCGGCACCGGGGCGTATACGTCGAGCGTCCTGCAGATGCAGTTCGGCGTGAATCCCTGGATCGGCCTGGTCGTGGGGGCCGTGCTCGCGGTGGCCCTCTCGCAGGCGATAGGCTACCCGTGCTTCCGACTGCGCGGGCACTACTTCGCCATCGCCACCATCGCCATCGGCGAGATCATCCATACCCTGGCCATCAACTGGGAGTTCATCGGCGGGGCGCGGGGACTCACCCTGCCCATCCGCAAGGACTCTCTGCTGGCCTTCCAGTTTCACGGGACGAAGTTCATTTACTACTACATCGCTCTGGCCCTCATGGTCGTCTGCTTCCTGGGCGCCTGGCACATCCAGCGGAGCCGGATCGGCTACTACCTGCGGGCCATCCGGGAGGATGCGGACGC
>Ga0102851_10000839_pt1 | contig 16514 bp, 13 predicted proteins | sample Mud3Dept3metaG_FD_79558 | JGI IMG/M metagenome (GOLD analysis project Ga0102851, IMG submission 79558) | Freshwater wetland microbial communities from Ohio, USA, analyzing the effect of biotic and abiotic controls - Mud 3 Core 4 Depth 3... | ecosystem: Environmental > Aquatic > Freshwater >... | reverse complement strand
GTTCTCGGCCACGGTGCCGTCGAGCAGCTCCACGTGTCGTTTCCCGACCCCGTGCTGGCCACGGGCAGCGAGGAGGAGCGCCTGGCGGTGTACCGCGCCGTGCGCGACGACATCCGGTCGCGGCTCGTGCCGGAGATCGCCCGCCGGGGGTGAGCGCGGCCGTCGCTGCGGGGCGGCCTGGGGACTCCTTGACACGGCGGTCCACGGGCCCTATATTTGTAATATGCAAATATCGCAACCGGCAACGACCGCCCCCGCGCTGGACCGCCAGGCAAGGCGCCTGCACCGCGCGGTGAGCGACCTCGTCCGCACCTACCAGTTCCGGGACCGCAACGAGATCTGCTGCTTCGGAATCTCGGTCTCCCAATGCTACGCGCTGGAGGGGATCGGCGAGGCCGGCCACCTGACCATGGGCGACCTGGCGGGGCACATGCGCCTCGCGGTCAGCACCGTGACGCGGGTGGTGGACCAGCTCGTGGAGCACGGCCTGGTGGAACGGTGCTACGACGAGAACGACAGGCGCGTGTGCTGCGTCGAGCCGACGGAGGCGGGGCGGGAGCTGCTGGCGAGGGTCACCGGCGAGCTGCTGGCCAGCGAGCGGGCGATCCTTTCGCGAATCCCGCCCGAGCACCGCGCGTCGGTGATCTCGGCGCTCGAGCAGCTGTCGCGGGCGGTCGACGGGTGGCGAGAAGGCGGTGGGACGAAGGGAGGGCGTTGCGATGCCCAGCAAACTGACGGATGAGCGTCTCAAAGAGGCGGTGCGCGAGGGGTACTCGGAGCGGATCAAGGGCGGCTCCTGCTGCGGGCCGCAGCCGGCGGGCGCACAGGCGTGCGCGTGCGGCGACCCGGTCACGAGCCTCGGCTACACGCCCGCACAGCTCGCCGGCCTCCCCAAGGGTGCGGTCGGTAGCTCGTTCGGGTGCGGCAACCCGGCGGCGTTCAGCGAGGTGCGCGAGGGCCAGGTGGTCCTGGACGTGGGGTCGGGCGCCGGAATGGACTGCCTGATCGCCGCGCGCGCCGTCGGCCTCACCGGGCGCGTGATCGGCCTCGACATGACGCCGGCGATGATCGAGAGGGCGCGCGAGAACGCGCGCGAGGCCGGGCTTTCGAACGTGGAGTTCCGCCTCGGCGACGCCGAAGGGATGCCGGTGGAGGACGCCAGTGTGGACTGGGTGATCTCCAACTGCGTGATCAACCTCGCCCCCGACAAGCGGAAGGTCTTCCGCGAGGTGGCGCGGGTGCTCCGCCCCGGCGGGCGGGTCGCGATCTCCGACATCGTCTTCGCCGACGACATGCCCGAGCTCCCGGCCTCGCTCAGGAACGACCCGGAGCTGTACGTGGCGTGCGTTGCGGGTGCGATCCGCGAGTCGGAGTACCTGGCGGCGATGCGCGAGGCCGGGCTGACCGATGTCGCGGTCACCGGGAGGATCGGCTACGGCGAGGACACGCTGAGGGCGTTTGCCGAGGAGGCCGGCCGGTACCTGGGAGGCGGGCGGCTCGAGGGGCTCGTGGGCGAGCTGGCGCCGGTCGTGACGGGCAAGGTGTGGAGCGCCCGGATCGTGGGGCGCAAACCGGGAGGGGAGGCGTCCGAGGCGGAGGTCCGGGTCGAGCCGGCGCGCACGGACGACGCCCCCGTGATCAGCGAGGTCCTCGCCGCGGCCGGCCTGCCGGCCACAGCCGTCGGGGAGCACATCGCCGACTTCCTGGTGGCGCGCGCGGGCGAGCGCGTGGTCGGGTGCGTCGGGCTCGAGCTGTTCGACAAGACCGCGCTGCTGCGCTCCCTGGCGGTGCGGCCCGGGGCACGCGGTCGCGGCGTGGGGAGGCGGCTGACCGAGGAAATCCTCGAGCGCGCGCGGGCCCGGGGCGCCCGCGAGGCTGTGCTGCTTACCACCACCGTGCAGGAGATGGCGGCGCGGGCCGGGTTCGCGCCGGTCGCGCGCGAGACGGTGCCGGCCGCTGTGCGCGACTCCTGGGAGTTCAAGGCCGACTGCTGCGGAACCGCGGTGTGCATGAGGCGCGCCCTCTAGGTCGGCGCGCCCATCGGCGCAGGAACGCCGAAACCGGGGTACCATCTCCGTGAAAGCGAGGTCCAACGAAGATGGCGGAGGTCCTCACCGAAGCGTGGGCCAAGGCGTGGTGCGATGCCCTTAACGCCAGCGAGCGCTACAGGCAGGCGGCGGCATCCTGGGAAGGGGCGGTGGTGATCGCCGTGCGCGCCGACGCGGCGAGGGGCGTTCCCGAGGGAGCGGTGTTCCTCGACCTCTGGCACGGCGCCTGCCGGGGAACGCACGTGGCGGGAGCGGCCGACATCGAGGCGGCGCGGTTTGTCATAACCGCCAGCGCCGAGACGTGGGGGCAGCTGCTACGGGGCGTCCTCGACCCGATGTTCGCGGTGATGAACGGCGCGCTCGAGCTCACCAAGGGCAGCGTAGGGTCGCTGTTCCCCCAGGTGGCGGCGGCCAAGGAGTTGGTGGCGGTGGCCCGCGGCCTCGGCGGATCGTTTCCCGCCACCTGGCCGGCGGCGTAGCGACCCGGCGGGGCTACACTTGCGGGCATGCCAAGCCCGCGCTCTCCGCTCGCTCACCGGCTGCGCCTGGCCGCGGTCGTCCTCGCCGCCGGGTGGCTGCTCTCGGGTGTCGCACGCGCCGCGGTTCCCCCTGCCGGCGGTGCGGTAGCCTCGGCCGCGCCTGCGGCCACCGAGGTCGGCCTCGAGATCCTGCGCTCCGGCGGCAACGCCGCTGACGCCGGGGTGGCGACCGCGCTGGCGCTCGCGGTCGTGCACCCGGCGGCCGGGAACCTCGGCGGCGGAGGGTTCGCCGTCGCCCGCACCGGGCGGGGCGTCTGGGCGCTCGACTTCCGCGAGACCGCGCCGGCGGCCGCCACCGCCGGGATGTACCTGGGGGCCGACGGGCGCCCGCGACCGGAGGCGTCGCTCGTCGGCCCGCTCGCCGCGGGCGTGCCGGGTTCGCCGGCCGGGCTGTTCGAGCTGCACCGTCGGCTGGGGCGGCTGCCATGGCCTCGGGTGGTCGCACCGGCGGTTCACCTCGCGCGCGACGGTTTCCTGGTCACGCCCAGGCTCGCGGCCGGCGTGAACGCCGCCCGCACGCTCCTGGCCCGCTTCCCTGAAACCGCCGCGGTATGGCTGCCCGGTGGACAGGCACCCCCGGCCGGCAGCACCGTGAAGCTGCCCAGGCTCGCGGCTGCACTTCAGGCGTACGCCGAGCGCGGCCCCTCCGCGCTCACCACCGGCGCGGCGGCGGCGGCAATCGTCGCGGCGTCGCGCAGGCACGGGGGGATCCTCACCGTGGCGGACCTCGCCGGCTACCGGCCGGTGTGGCGGGAGCCAGTCGTGTTCACGGCGTTCGGCTGGGAGATCGCCTCGATGCCGCTCCCCTCGTCAGGGGGAATCATCGTGGCCGAGAGCTTCGGGATCCTGGAACGGCTGGGGTGGGCGAAGGTGCCGGCGGGCTCGGTTGACCGGCTCCACCTGCTGGTGGAGAGCTGGCGGCGCGCGTACGCGGACCGTTTCCTGCTCGGCGACCCCGCCACGACCCAGGCGGGGCCGGCAGAGCTCCTCGCCGCGGCGTGGCTCGACCTGCGGGCCGCGCAGATCGACCGCACGCGGGCCACGCCATCGACGCTCGTGAAGCCGTGGTCCGGCGCGGCCGGACGGGAGCCCTCCCAGACGACGCACCTCTCGGTGATCGATGGCAACGGCGACGCGGTGAGCCTCACCACCACTCTGAACGACAGCTTCGGTTGCGGGCTGCTGATTCCGGAGCTCGAGATCCTCCTCAACGACGAGATGGACGACTTCGCAGTGGCGCCCGGCACACCCAACCTCTACGGGCTGGTGCAGGGCGAGGCCAACGCCGTGGGGGCGGGCAAGCGCATGCTCTCCTCGATGAGCCCGACGGTCGCATCGCGGGGCACGGAGGTTCTGGCGCTGGGCTCGCCGGGCGGTTCCCGCATCCCGACCGCGACCTCCCAGGTCTTGCTGGGTGTGCTCGTGGATCACGACGCGCTTCAGGCGGCGGTGGACCGGCCGCGGGTGCACAACCAGTGGCTGCCCGACGAGCTGGTGTTCGAGGACGGGGCGCTCTCTGCATCGGCGCGCGCGGAGCTCATCGGCCGCGGCCACACCCTCCGCCGCGTGGAGCAGATCGGGGAGGTGCACGCGGTACGGCGGCGCCCCGACGGCGGCCTCGAGGCGGCCGCGGACCCGCGCGGCCCAGGCGCCGCCGGCACCGTCGGGGCGGAGCGCCCGACCCCGAGCCCCGCGCCGTGAGATAGAATGCGCGGGCTCGACCCGGTGACCCCAGCCGGGCCGATCGTCGACCGAGGAGGCTGCTGTTGGTGACGACCGTTGCGGGCCCGGCCCTTTCTTCGCAGGAGTTCCGGGACCGATTCCTCTACTACCTGCGCTACGTCCGTGGGCTCGAGCTCGAGGAGGCGCAGCCGGCCGATCATCTCGCCGCGGTGCAGCTGACCATCCGGGAGGTCCTCATCGACCGCGCCGTGGCCACTCAGCGCGCCCACGCGGAACGCGAGCCCAAGACCGTCTACTACCTCTCCCTCGAGTACATGGTTGGCAGGCTGGTGGAAAACAACCTGATCGCCACGGGGCTGCGCGCGGTGGCACGCGAGGCGATGGCCGGGCTGGGCCTCGAGCTCGACCGCATCGTGGAGGAGGAACCCGACCCCGGCCTCGGGAACGGCGGTCTCGGCCGGCTCGCCGCCTGCTTTCTGGACTCGCTCGCCACGCTGGACTATCCGGCGCTCGGCTACGGGCTGCGCTACGACTTCGGCATCTTCCGGCAGGAGTTCGTCGGGGGGTGGCAGCGCGAGCGCCCCGACACCTGGCTCAAGGGCGGTTATGCGTGGGAGATCGCCCGCCCCGATCTGACGGTTCCGGTGCGCCTCGGCGGCACGCTCTCCACCGTGTCCGGAGAGAACGGGGAGTCGAAGACGGTTTGGTCGGTCTCGCGGGTGATCTACGGCGTGCCGTACGACGTGCTGGTGGCGGGATACGGCACCCGGACCGTGTCGATCCTGCGCCTCTGGAAGGCCGAGGCCCCCGACGAGTTCGACTACGACGTCTTTTCCAAGGGCGACTTCCTCGCCGCGGTGGAGGGGCGCGAGAAGGCCGAGGCGGTCACCAAGGTCCTCTACCCGTCCGACGAGGCGGAAGCGGGGCGCGAGCTGCGCCTCACGCAGGAGTACTTCCTCGTGGCGTGCTCGGTGGCCGACGTGGTGCGCCGCTTTCGCGAACGGCACGGCGAACATTGGGAGCTGTTTCCGGAAAAGGTTGCACTCCAGCTCAACGACACGCACCCAGCGCTCGCGATTGCGGAGCTGATGCGTGTCTTCCTGGATGAGATCCGGTTGCCCTGGGATCGCGCCTGGGCCCTCACCCGGGCGACGTGCGGGTACACGCAGCACACGGTGCTCGCCGAGGCGCTCGAGACGTGGCCGGTCAACCTGGCAAACCGCCTCATCCCGCGCCACGTCCAGATCATCTTCGACATCAACAGGCGCTTCCTCGAGGAGGTCGGCACGCTCCAACCGGGGAACGCCGACCGGCTGCGCAGGGTCTCCCTGGTGCAGGAGGACGGCGATCGGCGCTTCCGCATGGCGCACCTGGCGATCGTGGGGTGCCACCGGGTCAACGGGGTGGCGCGTCTCCACACCGAGCTCCTCAAGAAAGAGGTGTTCAGGGAGTTCGCCCAGATGTGGCCGGACCGTTTCGTCTCGATCACCAACGGGATCACGCCCCGGCGCTGGCTGCTGGCCTGCAACCCTCGCCTCGCCGAGTCGATCACCGCCAGGATCGGCGACGGGTGGGCCCGCGACCTCGAACGGCTTCGCGACCTCCTCCCGCTCGCCGACGATCCCACATTCCAGGACGAGTTCCTCGCCATCAAGCGCGCCAACAAGGTGGCGCTCGTCTCCCTGGTACGCGAGCTCTGCGGCGTGGAGATAGACCCGGACTCTCTCTACGACGTCCAGATCAAACGCATGCACGAGTACAAACGGCAGCTCCTGAACGCCATGCACATCATCGCGCTCTACCGGCGTCTGAAGGCGAACCAGCACACCGAGGTGAATCCGCGGACGTTCATCTTCGGGGCCAAGGCCGCGCCCGCCTACCGGATGGCGAAGCTGGTGATTCGGCTGATCAACGGGATCGCGGAGACGATCAACGCCGACCCGGAGGTGAGCGGGATGCTGAGAGTGGTCTTCATCCCCGACTACCGCGTAACGATTGCGAGCGCCGTCATCCCGGCGGCCGACCTCTCCGAGCAGATCTCCACGGCGGGGATGGAGGCTTCGGGGACCGGCAACATGAAGCTGGCGCTCAACGGTGCGCTCACTATCGGCACGCTCGACGGCGCCAACATCGAGATCAAGGATGCGGTCGGGGAGGAGAACATCTTCGTCTTCGGGCGCACCGCCGAACAGGTGGCCGAGCTGCGGCAACCCGGGCGCTACAACCCGTGGGAGTTCACCCGCCAGGACGGCGAGCTGGCTGGTGTCCTCGAGGCGCTGCGCGACGGGACGTTCGCCAACGGCGACGCGCGAGCGCTCCAGGAGATCTGGTCGTCTCTGATGGAGCACGGGGACCGTTTCATGCACGTGGCGGATTTCCGGTCGTACGCGGACGCCCAGACCCGCGCAGGTACGCTGTTCGGCGACAGGCGGGCGTGGGCTGCGAAGGCAATCCGCAACGTGGCGTGCATGGGCTCGTTCTCCTCGGACCGGGCGATCCGCGAGTACGCCCGCGACGTCTGGAACCTCACGCCGGTACCGCTCCCCGGCTGACGGCCCCGTCCTACTGGTAGCGCTCCCGGATGGTCGGGATGAGGTAGCCGGAGAAGGCGCGCTCGAGGTCGAAGCGCGGGGAGTACCCCCAGTCGGCGCGCGCCGCAGAGTCGTCCACGTCAGCGGGCCAGGCGTCCACGATTCCCTGGCGCTTGAGGTCGACGCTGTACGTGATTTCCGCACCCGGGAACGCCCCCAGCACGATCTGCCGGATCTCGTCGGCGGAGGGGTTGAAGGCGCCAACGTTGTAGACGGTGTGGTTGAGGCTACCCCTGGGGGCGGCCGCCAGCTTGAGCAGGGCCTCGACCCCGTCCGGCATGGCCATGAACGGGATGCGGGTGTCGGGGCGGACGAAGCACGCGTAGGGATGACCCTGTGCCGCAGCGTGGATCATCTCGGGGGCGTAGTCGGAGGTGCCCCCCGAGGGGACGGTCACCGCCGAGATGAGACCGGGGAAGCGCAGGCTGCGGAAGTCCACCTTGCCGGCGAGCGGCTCAGCCGCCAGCTGCTTGTAGCGCTTGGCGTAGTAGCGCCCCATGTGCTCGCAGTACAGCTTGTTGCAGCCGTACATCGTGGTCGGCTTGGTCCACTCGTTCTCGGTGACCCTGCCGACGCGCATCTTGGTGTCGACGTCGGGCAGGCCGTACGCCGCGATCGACGACGGGTACATGAACACCACCGGGCGCCCGTGAGACTCCCCCTGCTTCTGGGCGAACTCCAGCAGGTTCATCGTGCCCTCGACGTTGACGTGGTGCGCGGTCATGGGCGTGAACTCGGAACGCGTCGACAACAGGGCGGCGAGGTGGAACACGTGGTCGACCTCGTACTCGGAAAGGATCCGCTCCAGGAGGTCGGTGTCCAGGATGGAACCTATGAACTCCTGTTGGACCAGCTTCCCGAGCTGCGCCTCGAGAGGTTTGACGTCGAGCGTGATAACGGGGCGGTCCGTGTCCTCGGCGAAGCGCGTGATCAGGCCGTGGCCGATCTCGCCGGACGCACCGGTGATGAGCACGACGGGCTTGCGCAACATGGGTTTCCTCCTCCCGACGACGGTCGAACGTACCGCGCGGCCCGGCAGGGCACGTGAAAACTAGCACAACCGTGCCTCTCCCCCAACCCGAGTCTCGGGCCCGCCGTAGCTGTCGTCTCGTGTCAATGCCCGTCGAGGGTCTCTTGAATGTTGGGGCGGCCCTTGCGGCCGCCCGCGGGCGGGGGCAAGCCCCGCCCCTACACCTGTTGGCGCCACGCGATGGTTGTTCCCACACGCCGGCGCGCTGTCGCTACGCGACCGTGACTTCCTTGCAGAGGTACACGTCCTGGATCGCGTGCAGGAGCTCCACCCCCTGCGCCATCGGCTTCTGGAACGCCTTCCGGCCGGAGATCAAGCCGGTGCCGCCGGCGCGCTTGTTCACCACGGCCGTGAGCACCGCCTGCGCGAGGTCGTTCTTGCCGGAGGCGCCGCCGGAGTTGATCAGCGGCGAGCGCCCCATGAAGCAGTTGACCAGCTGCCAGCGCGTCCATTCGATCGGATTGTCGGTGGCGAGCTTCTCGTAGACGAGGGGGTTGGTGTGCCCGAACTTGATCGCGTTGTAGCCGTTGTTGCTGTCGGGGAGCTTCTGCTTGATGATGTCGGCCTCGATGGTGACGCCGATGTGGTTGGCCTGACCGGTCAGGTCGGCGGCGGTGTGGTAGTCCACGCCGTCCTTCTTGAACGCCGGGTTGCGCAGGTAGCACCACAGCACCGTGAACATCCCCAGCTCGTGGGCGTGCGCGAACGCCTCGGAGACCTCCTGGATCTGACGCCGCGACTCGGATGAACCGAAGTAGACCGTCGCGCCGACCCCGGCCGCCCCCATGTCGAACGCCTGGTCCACGTTGGCGTAGAGCGTCTGGTCGTAGGTGAGCGGGTAGGTGAGCGTCTCGTTGTGGTTGATCTTGAGGATGAACGGGATCCTGTGGGCGTAGCGGCGCGCGACGGTGCCGAGGGCGCCCAGCGTGGAGGCCACCTCGTTGCACCCGCCCTCGAGGGCGAGCTTCACGATGTTCTCGGGGTCGAAGTAGGAGGGGTTGGGCGCGAACGAGGCCGCGCCCGAGTGCTCGATCCCCTGGTCCACCGGCAGGATCGAAAGGTGCCCCGTGCCGGCGAGCCTGCCCGTGCTGAAAAGCCCGGAGAGGCTGCGCAGCACGTTGATCGGGCGGTCCGAAGGGACCAGGACGCGGTCCACGAAGTCGGGTCCCGGCAGGTGCAGCATCGCCTTGGGGATGCCCTGGCACTTGTACTCCAGCAGCGCCGCCTTGTCGGCGAGATGCGTGCGGATGGTCTCGATCATAGCCGTGCCCTCCAGCGCAGGAATTCTAACGCTGTTCTTGGCGATGAAGAGGTCCTTGGCTATGCCGGTGGGAGTTTCATACCGAGGGCGTCGGCCACGGTAGCGAAATCCGCGGGTAGCGGGGCGGTGAGGATCAGCTCGGGCGTGCAGGCGGTGGGGGGGAGGTGAAGGCGCCAGGCGTGCAGAAAGGTGTGGTCCGGCGCCAGCAGCTCGCGCAGCCGGGGCGCCCGCACGCCGCGGTGGCGCGGCCCCCCGTAGAGATCGTCCCCGACGACCGGGTGGCCGGCGTGCGCAAGGTGCACGCGCAGCTGGTGCGTACGGCCCGTGCGAGGCTCGAGGCGCACCAGCGCCACGTGTGGGGCGCGGGCGAGCACCCGGTACGCGGTCACGGCCGCGCGTCCCTCCGAGTCCACGCGCATGCGGCGGCGGTCGCGCCGGTCCGGGCCGAGGGGCAGCTCGAGCGATCCCGACGGCGGCGCGGGATGCCCCCAGACGAGCGCCAGGTAGACCTTGGCGACGGCACGCCGCCCGAAGGCGCGGGCGAGCTCGCGGTGGGCATCGGCGTCGCGCGCCAGCAGCACGACTCCGGAGGTGCCGACGTCGAGCCGGTGCACGAGGTGGAGATCCCTGGCGGCGAGGCCGTACCCGGCGCGCTCCCGCTCGGGGAGCGCGGCGAGCAGGCGTTCCACCGCGGCGCCCGGCTGGGCACGCCTGGTGGCGAGGCTGACGCCGGCGGGCTTGTTGATCGCCACGACGCGCTCGTCGGCATACACGATCTCGGCCGGCACCGGCCCAGCATGCCACACCGGCGCCCCCGAGGTTCTCGTTGCGGGACGGGTGCGAGACGAACCGCGAACGCGGGAGGGGCTCCGCAGACGTCATTGGGATCACCGGTGACTTCACGGGCGTCGCCGGCCCCGCCCCGGTGATAATGTCCCCCCGTGGACACCTGGGTCGTGGCGGTCTTTGCCTTCGTTTACCTCGGCATGCTGCTCGGGGAGATCCCCGGGCTCGCCCTCGACCGCACCGGCGTGGCACTGCTCGGGGCGCTGGCGCTGGTGGCGACCGAACGGGTGAGCCCGGCAGCCGCGTGGCAGGCGGTGGACGTCCCGACCATCGCCCTGCTCTTCGGTCTCATGGTGGTGTCCGCTCAGTTCCGTCTGGGCGGGTTCTACACGTGGGTGACCCGCCGGCTCGCCGCGGTGCCCGCCTCGCCCCCCGTGCTGCTCGCCCTCCTGGTGCTGGTGGTCGGAGGTCTCTCCGCGGTGCTCGCGAACGACATCGTCTGCCTCGCTGTTGCACCGCTCCTGGTTGAAGGATGCGCACGCCGTGGCCTGGACCCGGTGCCGTTCCTGCTCGCCCTGGCCTGCGCCGCCAACGTCGGCTCCGCGGCGACGCTGATCGGAAACCCCCAGAACATGCTCATCGGCCAGCGGCTCCACCTGTCGTTTGCAGGCTACGCGCTGGATGCGGCGGTGCCTGCGCTGGTGGGGCTCGCCGTCGTGTGGCTGGTGGTGGCGGCCTCCGCGCGGGGTTCCTGGTGGCGTCACACGCCGATCCCCCGTGTGGACGAACCCGAGTTCGACCGCTGGCAGACCGGAAAAGGGATCGTCGTGCTCCTGTTGCTCATTGCCGGGTTCCTCGCGGCGCCGATCCCGCGCGAGGTGCTGGCGCTCACGGCCGCGGCGTTGCTGCTCACCAGCCGGCGTATGGCATCCCGGGACATCCTGGGGATGGTGGACTGGCACCTGCTCGTTCTCTTCATCGGGTTGTTCGTGGTCAACTTCGCCCTCGCGGACTCGGGCGCCGTTGCCCGCGCAACCGCGGCGCTCCACGCCGCTGGTGTGGACCTGACTCGCCCCGCGGTCCTCTTCCCGGTGACCGCAGTGCTCTCGAACGTGGTCTCGAACGTTCCGGCAGTGATGCTGCTGCTTCCCCAGGCCAGCCACCCGTTGGCGGGTCCGGTGCTCGCGCTTGCCTCGACCCTTGCCGGGAACCTGCTGATCGTCGGCAGCATCGCCAACATCATCGTGGTGGATCAGGCCGCGCGGGTGGCGGTGCGGATCTCGTGGCGCCGGCACGCGGCTGTCGGAGTGCCGGTGACGCTCGCCACCCTGGCGGTGGCGGCCGGCTGGCTGTGGCTGCGGGCGACGTGAGCCGGTGCCGGAATGGTCAATCGCCGGACCCCCTTGACAACTATGATTTGTGACGTATCTTTGAATCGAGATGGATACGGACGTCTCGCCCGACCAGCCTCCAAGTAGCATCGACCGCGACAGCTTCTTCTGCGCGGCCCCGCCTGAGGTATCCCCACGCGGGGCCGCGCTTGCTTCTCCCACCACGGAAACGCCCGCCACGGCGGCGTTCTGCGCCACCACTCTCCCGCGGCGGAACTCCGGCGGGACCCTAGCCTAAGGGGACGAGAGCCATGCTCCCGCCGCCCCTGGGGCGAACTCGCCGGGCCCGGACCGGGTGGCCCACAGACCAAAAAGCTATAGAGAGTCTGCGTCCCTTTCTGCCCGAATTTCCTGCGGAAAACGCAGAGACCTCCCTTCCTGGAGGCAGGAGACCATGAAAGACAGCAACCTTGCCACGGACCCACTGATAGGTCGCGCGCGGCGCGAGGACATCTGCCGGATCTTCGGCGAGTCCTACGACCCCGCGCGCTGGAACGACTGGCGGTGGCAGATGCGCCGCCGGCTCATCAAGCCGGAGCAGTTCGAGCAGCTGCTGCGGCTGACCCTCGCCGAGCGGCGCGGTCTCGCCATGACGCAGGAGAAGTTCGCCGTGGCGGTGACGCCGCACTTCGCGGAGCTCATCGACCCCGACGACCCGTCCTGCCCGATCCGGCTGCAGGTCGTCCCGCGGGAGGAGGAGCTGCTGGTCGGCCCGGGCGACATGACCGACCCGTGCGGGGAGGATCATGACTCGCCGGTTCCCGGTCTGGTCCACCGCTACCCCGACCGCGTGCTGCTGCTGGCGCTCGACACCTGCGCCGCCTACTGCCGGTACTGCACGCGCTCGCGCCTGGTGAGCCAGGGCGAGCTCGATCCCTTGCCCCGGCGGATGGACGCGATCATCGAGTACCTCACGGAGCACACCGAGGTGCGTGACGTGCTGCTCTCGGGCGGTGACCCGCTCCTGATGTCCGAGGACCGCCTCGACGACCTGCTCGCGCGCATCCGGGCGATCCCCCACATCGAGTTCGTGCGCATCGGCTCGCGCGTGCCGTGCTTCCTGCCGCAGCGCATCACGCCGGAGCTGGTGGCCGTGCTGCGCAAGCACCGCGTGTGGCTATCGCTGCACTTCTCGCACGCGCGCGAGATCACGCCCGAGGTACAGCAGGCGTGCGACATGCTGGCCGATGGCGGCATCCCGCTCGGTGCGCAGACCGTGCTCCTGAAGGGCGTGAACGATGACGTCCAGGTCCTCAAGGATCTCTTCCACGCGCTCCTGAAGATCCGCGTGCGCCCCTACTACCTCTACCAGTGCGACCCGGTGGTCGGAACGGGGCACCTGCGGACCACGGTGCAGGCCGGCATCGAGCTGATGAGCGGCCTGCGGGGGCACACCACGGGGTACGCGGTCCCCACCTACGTGATCGATGCCCCGGGCGGCGGCGGCAAGGTGCCGATCCAGGCCCAGACCATCGTGGAGTACGACAACGGCCAGGTGCGCCTGCGCAACTGGGCCGGCGAGATCTACTCGTACGTGGACCCGGCCGAGCACGCCTGAGCGCATGGCCCTCTCCATCGGGCTCTGCTACGACCTGAAGGAGGATTACCTCTCGGCCGGCTTCGCGCCCGAGGACGTCCTGGAGTTCGACAGCGAGGACACGGTCCTCGGGCTCGAGGAGGCGCTAGCCTCCCTCGGCCACAACGTGGAGCGCGTCGGCCGCGGCCTCGAGCTCGCCCGAAGGCTGGTCGGCGGCGAGCGCTGGGACCTCGTCTTCAACATCTGCGAGGGCGTGCGAGGACGCTCGCGGGAGGCCCAGGTACCGGCGCTGTGCGAGCTGTTCGACCAGCCGTGCACCTTCGCCGACCCGCTCACGTGCGCGCTCACGCTCGACAAGGCGATGGCCAAGCGCGTCGTTCGCGACCATGGCCTGCCCACCGCTGACTTCGCGGTCGTGAGCACGCCGGAGGACCTCGCTGGCGTGAACCTTGCCCTCCCGCTCTTCCTGAAGCCCCTGGCGGAGGGCAGCTCGAAGGGGGTGAGCGGTCGCTCCCTGGTGCGCAGGCGGGACGAGCTGGACGCCGCGTGCCGCACCATGCTCGAGCAGTACCGCCAGCCCGTGCTCATGGAGGCGTTCCTGCCGGGGCGCGAGGTGACGGTCGGGATCGTGGGCCACGGCGCGAGCGCGCGCGTGGTTGGTGTGATGGAGGTCTCGTTCAACGACCACTCGGAGGCGGCCGCGTACACCGCGCTCAACAAGGAGGAGTATTTGGAGCGCGTCTCCTACCGCCTCCTTACCGACGACCCACTCGCCGCCCCGGCGCGCTCGCTGGCCCTGGCGATCTTCGGCGTGCTCGGCTGCCGCGACGCCGGCCGCGTGGACCTGCGCTGCGATGCCGGGGATCGGTTGCAGTTCCTGGAGGTGAACCCCCTGCCGGGGATCAACCACGTGCGCTCCGACCTCCCGATCATGGCGCGGCTAGCGGGGATCCCGTACGGGCAGCTCATCGGTGAGATCGTGGCGTCAGCGAGGTCGAGGTACGGCCTGTAGGAAAGGCACGGGGCGGAAGAGGTGAACCAGGAGAGGGCCGTTATCGCCCACACCGCGGTGGACCCCGCGGCGGACCCATCGACCTCCGACGTCCTGGACCAAGTGGCGGTTTTCCGGGAAGGGCTCGCCGCGCTCGGCATCCCGTTCGACGTGGTGGCGGTGCCGGAGGGCCGGGTGTGGGAGCACGCGGCACGGCTCGCCGGGTGCGTCGTCTGTAACCTGCTGGAGGCGCCTCCGGGAAGGCCGGAGCTGCACGCGGCGGCGACCGCCGCGCTCGAGCTGCTCGGGCTGCGGTTCACCGGCTCCCCGGCGGCCGCGCTCTGGCTGACCACCGACAAGGTGGCCACGCGCGCGCTGCTCGCGTCGTGCGGCCTGCCGGTGGCGGCGGGCGGGCGTCTGGATCCTCGCGACCCCTCGTTGCTGTCGCGCGTCCCGCCCCCGTGGATCCTCAAGCCCGCCTGGGAGGATGCCTCGGTCGGCCTGGAGGGCGACGCGGTGTGCAACACGCCTACGCAGGCGCTCGAGCGCGCCCGCGCGCTCGCCGCGCGCTTTCCCGGGCAGCCGGTGCTGCTCGAACACTTCCTCCCCGGGCGCGAGTTCAACGTCTCGATGCTCGCCGTCGAGGGTGGCGTGGACACGCTGCCGGTGGCGGAGATCGCCTTCGTGGACTTCCCGGCGGGGATGCCCGCGCTCGTCGGGTACGAGGCGAAGTGGGTGAGCGGATCGTTCGAGGAGACCCACACGGTCCGGCGCTTCCCCGGCTCCGGGGACGCCCCCCTCCTGACGCGGATTTGTGCGCTGGCGGTGGCCGCCTGGGAGGCGTGCGGCCTCTCCGGGTACGGCCGCGTGGACCTGCGCCTGGACGAGGCCGGCCTGCCTGTCATCCTCGAGGTGAACACCAACCCCTGCCTGTCGAAGGACGCCGGTTTCATGGCGGCCGCGGGGCGGGCGGGGCTGGACGCCGGGGAAGTCGTGCGCCGGATCGTCGAGGCCGCGCTGCGGCGCTAGTTGTCCCCGATCGGTGCTAGGCTTGGCCCGGTCAGGGTGGTCTCGGGAGGACGAGTGAACATTCGCACCGACCTGCGCCCGGAGGATCGTGCACCGCTGGAGCAGCTCCTGCGCGAGACCGGCTTCTTCAACCGGCAGGAGCTCGAGGTCGCCCTCGAATTGGTGGACGACCGCCTGACTCACGGGTCCAAGAGCCACTACCGCTTCCTGATCCTCGAAGACGAGGGTGCGGTGGTGGGCTACGCGTGCTGGGGGCTCATCCACGGCACCCTCACCTCCGCCGATCTGTACTGGATCGCCGTGCACCCCGGCCGGCAGGGGAAGGGCCTGGGCAAGGCGCTGCTGGAGGCGGCGGAAACCTGGATGGCGCGCGAGGGGCGCACGCGCGTGTACCTGGAGACCTCCACGCGGCCGCAGTACCTGCCCACCCGCGAGTTCTACCTTCGCTGCGGGTACGAGATCGCCGCCGAGCTACCGGACTTCTACGCGCCGGGGGACGGCAAGGCGATCTTCCTCAAGGTCCTCCCCCGGATCCACTGAGGACCCGGTTCAGGCCACCACCCGTCCCCGCCAGAGCGCACCTCGGCCGGCACGCGCGCGGAGCTGGATCACCGCGCTGCCGGATCGGCACCCTCGGGGTCGAGGCCGAAGCCGATGATCGCGGTGGCCACGGTCTCGGCCGGCAGCGCTCCCGTGCGGGCGAGCGCGGAGAGCGTCGTCACGACGATGCTCTCGGCGTCCACCTCGAAGTGACGGCGCAGCGCGGCGCGGGTGTCGGAGAGCCCGTAGCCATCGGTGCCAAGCGGGCTCAGTCCCTGCGGGACGAAACGCGCGATCATGTCGGGCACCAGCTTGACGTACTCGCTGGCCGCCACCACCGGCCCTAGCGTACCGGCGAGTAGGCTCGTGATGTACGGCTGGCGCGGGGGCTCGGCGGGGTGCAGCCGGTTCCAGCGTTCGGTCTCGAGCGCCTCGGCACGCAGCTGCTGGTAGCTGGTGACACTCCACACGTCGGCGCCGACGCCGAAGCGCTCGGCCAGGATGTCGGCGGCGCGCAGCACCTCCCGCATGGTGGTACCGCTGCCGAGCAGCTGCGCGCGCAGGGGGAGCTCGGCGGCGGCGCGGCGCAGCTGGTAGGCGCCGCGCACGATCCCGTCCTCGACCCCCTCGGGCATGGCGGGCATCCGGTAGTTCTCGTTGTAGAGCGTGACGTAGTAGAAGACGTCCTGCCCGAGCTGCACGATCCGCCTGAGGCCGTCCTTGATGATCACGGCCAGCTCGTAGGCGAAGGCGGGGTCGTAGGCGCGTACGTTGGGGACGACGGAGAAGAGCACGTGGCTGTGGCCGTCGTCGTGCTGCAGCCCTTCGCCCTGCAGCGTGGTGCGCCCGGCGGTTGCGCCGAAGAGGAACCCCCTCCCGCGCGCGTCGCCGAACGCCCACACCAGGTCCCCCACGCGCTGGAAGCCGAACATCGAATAGAAGATGTAGAACGGCACCATGGTCAGGCCGTGGGTTGCGTGTGCGGTGCCCGCCGCGGTGAACGAGGCCATCGCGCCCGCCTCGGTGATCCCCTCCTCGAGGATCTGGCCGTCCCTCGCCTCCTGGTAGCGCAGGATCATGTTGTGGTC
>Ga0102851_10000838_pt1 | contig 16529 bp, 14 predicted proteins | sample Mud3Dept3metaG_FD_79558 | JGI IMG/M metagenome (GOLD analysis project Ga0102851, IMG submission 79558) | Freshwater wetland microbial communities from Ohio, USA, analyzing the effect of biotic and abiotic controls - Mud 3 Core 4 Depth 3... | ecosystem: Environmental > Aquatic > Freshwater >... | reverse complement strand
GGGGGTTGCCTGTTGTGCTGTAGATGGATATCAAGCTCAGCACACGCTCGGGATACCTGATCGCAAGAGCCTGAGCAATCATTCCTCCCATGGACATGCCGCATATGTGGGCCTTGTCGATTTTCAGAGCATCGAGCAAACCGACCGCATCAGCAGCCATGTCCTCGATTGCATAGGGAGGGGTCACCGTCTGGCGGCTCATCAGTTTGCCGATTAGGTCCGCCATGTCAGGCACCCCTGCTTGGTTGAACTTTGTTGAAAGCCCTGAATCCCGGTTGTCGAACCGGATCACATACAAACCCGCTTCGGCAAGCTGTCTGCAAAAGGCCTCGTCCCAATAAATCAACTGGGCACCCAGCCCGACAATGAGGAGGATTGGGGGCGAGGACGGGTTCCCGAAGGTTTCATATTCAATGCTGATATGGTTTGCGCTTGCCTTGGGCATGGGATCACCTCCATAGCTGGAAGATGCATCGTTTTCCACGAGGGGATGGGAAGACATCCCTGGTTCTTTGTCCGAATCTAGCACAGATCCGATCTGAAAACCAGTTTCTCTTTTGTAAAACACGGAAAGGAGGGGCCGCATCAGCGACTGAAATCTTCGATCTGCAGGCATCCCGAGGGCCTTTCCGCTGTTGACGCAGAACTTCGGTTCTAATATCGTCGATGGGGCGCAAAGCGGAGGAGTAAGGTCTTGCGTGGAATGCATTTGGCAAAGTTCAGTCCCTGAAATTATTCAAAGAACGGTCACGAAGGCATTGCCCACGCTCGCAGTTCTATAACAGAGTCATCCCCCGAATTCCACCACCCGCTTTTGGTGGCAGGAAGAGTAGAAGTGCCTCCGCCTACAGGAAAAGGCCAAAAGATACTCGTGACTGCAGTCCGGGAAATCGGAATGCTTTGCAATCAGTCAGTATTCACTTTGTGCTTGACTGGAGGATAGGGGATCTCCCTGATGGCCTTCACTGCCTCTTTGCCTTCACAGCCTTCAGCATCATCCAGCCGTCCATTGGTTTCTTGGCTGTAACAACGTAGCCGATCGAGTCAAGTAATCGGCACACGTCTTCGGTGATCTGTCCAGCTTTAACCTCTATGCTCATCTCGGGCTCTCGGAGTATCTCCACGATCCTTTTTGTCAACACGATGGGAAATTTCCCGTTGTCGATCCCCCTAGCTTTAATCTCCACAGATTCCATGATTCTATTTCTCCCTAAGTTTAAGCTCACCATATCTCATAATCCGATGAGATGGTGCAAGAACTCGCATCAGATGGCCAGGAATGCAGGGGAATATGCCGTTGTGTGTCAAGGCAAAAGGAGTATCGCAAAAACGAACGATTAACCGCTTTTGGTTTTCATTTCTTTACATGGTTTTTTGCGTAATCCAGCATACCCTGAAAATCCACAACCACTGCGGGCTCATTTCCAACAACCCAAGCATCATGTTCCGATTCGATCAACGATACATCGCCCGCCTTGAAATCCCTTTCTGCCCCGTCATCCATTTTAACCCTCAAGGTCCCAGAGATGTGATATTGGAAATGGGGAGCTTCGCAACTCCTCGTATTTACCAAAGGCTTTACCGAGGTAGACCATCTCCACCCAGGCTGGAACGTTGCCCTCCCCACCGTTCTTCCTCCAACGTTTATGATTTCCAATTTACCTTTATCAAAAGCCCTCACCTCATCCGGGCTATTAAGACTTTTCCCTTCTATTTTTGCCATCGTAATCACCTCCTTACACTCTTGACTCCTATTTCTCTCGTCCATCAAGTATTAGAGAAATCATTTCTGAGAAGGCTCCCAGCTCAGCTATTCACTTGGGCATGCTTTTTCCCTTCTCTTACTCGACAAGATAGTCACGGTAAAGTACTTTTGCACTTAGGCAATCCATCTCTAGGAATCTTTGTCTTAACCGGGCAATGAACTGTCGCCTGTTCTCGTTGAATTCGCATCCAGATGGTCTTAGTTTTATGGCATTAGGAAGTGAAATTTCCAAACTGAGGGTTTCATTTCCAGAATTTTCACACCTTATTCCTCATTGTTTGAGGCTAGGAGCGGCCCCATTTTCGAATGGCAGGCCTGATTTGTGGGGGGAGTATCATGGCTATAAAAAGCCTCAACCAGCATCTCGCCCTTTTTCTGCTGCTGCCGGTGGCATTGCTCCTTTTTCTTACCGGCTTTGTCGGGTTTTTCTTTGCAAGAAATGTCCTATTGAAGGCATGGGAAGAGTCCTCGGTACTCAAGCTGCAACGGGCTGCACACTATATTGATATGCGTCTTAGCCGACCGCTACAGTTGATCAACATGTTTCACAATACAGGTGAATACGGGGGTGATGTCGTCATCCAGGAATGGCTCCTTGACCGGCTTAGAATCATTGAAGGCGTTTCAAGGGTTAACCTTGAGTGGATGGATACCGATCCTGAGTCAATCGGAATGGTGAGGGGTCAGGGGGCATACAGGGTGGGTCAGGAGCGCATGATGCGTTTTCGCCGCGGAAATATCTCTGAAGTGACTTCTCCCCGCTACGATGCCCAGGCTGGAGAGGAGACGGTTAGTCTCCTCTCTGATCTGAAGAATGAGTCCGGTTCAACGGTTGGCAGACTGAAGGTATCGGTACGCTTTGAACATCTGTTGCAGGATATAAAGAAGCTGGGCTAGTGGCAGAGCGATATGGCATGTTTGGTGGACGCTTCTGGGAAGTATCTCGCCCACACAGAGTCTTACATGAAGGGCCGTCACCACCTGGGCGAAATGAAGGATCCCTTTGAGTTGAGCGTGCTTGAGAGGATGAAGCAAAAGCACGAAGGAACCGTATTAGGCCCTGGACGTCCTCCGCGTATCGTAGGTGGGTTTTGTAGACTGAACAGTGCTCTTTGGGTCCTTCTCCTGTTTGCCCCTGGAGAAAAAGTGCTGGAGCCGATGATCAACTTTCGCCTCTATTACGGACTTGCAGGACTGATTTCAATCCTTTTCATATTGGTGCTCATTCGCTTCATCGGTGGCAGGATGGTCCGGAGCATCAGGGAGATCTCCAGAGCGGCCGACAATGTGGCAAACGGAAACTACGGTGATCCGCTCCAAGCAAAAACTACAGACGAAATAGGGCAACTTATAGGAAGTTTCAACAAAATGGTTAAAGGCCTAAAGGAGAGGGATTTTATAGAGAATACCTTCGGTCGCTATATGGATCGGGAAATCGCGAAGGAGTTGCTGAGTCGACCCAATGCAATGAAACTGGGCGGAGAGAAGCGAGAGGTGGCGATCCTGATGTCAGATATCAGGGATTTCACTACCCTCTCAGAATCCCTGAACCCAGAGGGTACCATTAGGGTCATCAACCACTATTTCTCATACATGATCGAGGCGATCCACAAGCATCGAGGAATCATCGTAGACTTTTTTGGCGATAGCGTTCTTGTCTTTTTTGACCCCCTGCAGAACCCTGTTGCGACAGCGACTCGTCAGGCTGTTCGCTGCGGAGTCGATATGCAGGCCAGGATGAAGCGATTCAATGAGGAAATGAAGGCCGAGCGTCTTCCTGAATTTAAGATGGGCATAGGGATAAACGTAGGCGATGCGGTAGTGGGGAACATTGGCTCCGAACTAAGGGCCAAATATGGGATCGTGGGACAGGCCGTGAACATCACCAATCGTATACAGGCTGAATCCAGAGGGGGACAGATTCTGGTTTCCGAATCGGTCTACCGCTATCTAGAACAAGACCTAAGAGTCAAGTCATCTTTCGAAGTTCTCTTGAAAGGCTTCAAAGAGAGGGTGACTCTTTTTGAAATAGAGGGTTTTCTGGACGAAACGACGCACTCCTGAAATTCACCTTTTGAAAATCTGTGCTCCTCTCGGGACCTGCCAAGGCGAACAGACGATCGGATTGTAGGTTTCCCAAATTTGCCTGTGAGGCGATCGGTTCTGTGTAGTAACGGAGATCGGAACCGTTTGCTCCATCGTCGAATTTAAGTCTCAATTTCTTGTTACATCATGCAAATAAAGGGTCTAGACATCTCTCCCAATAAGGTCTATCCTTGACTTAATTCTTACACAATTCGGTCTTCCGCTTACCTTTCGACCCAATCCTAAGGTCTTGGAAAGAGGGATGAAAGCATGCCATCGGAAGGGTTCGCGTTTCAAGCCTCCAACGGACACTCGTTTCTTCTTGGAGGCTTTGTTTTGCCCTGCCACAGGTGCCAGCAGGTCTCTTGATGAATACTGAGCGAGCAAAGCGCAAACTCAGTGCCATCCTTAGTGCTGACGTCAAGGGCTATAGCCGCCTTATGGGCGAGGATGAGGTCGCCACGGTTCGGACTCTGAAAGAGTACCGTGAAGTGATGTTTGGAGTGATCAAGGATTACCGCGGGAGAGTGGTGGATTCTCCGGGGGACAATGTGCTCGCGGAGTTTGCAAGTGTGCTAGATGCTGTCGAATGCGCTGTTGAAACCCAGAAGGAACTAAAGTCTAGAAATGATGTCCTGCTTGAAAACCGAAGGATGGAGTTTCGGATCGGCGTCAACCTGGGGGATGTGATCGAAGATGAAGGCCGGGTTTACGGTGACGGGGTCAACATTGCAGCCAGGATCGAAAGCCTGGCAGAGGGAGGTGGCATCTGCATTTCCGGGAGCACCTATGAGCAGGTGGAGCATAAGCTGCCCCTCAGTTACGAGGACATGGGAGTTCACAAGGTTAAGAATGTCGTCAGACCCATTCATGTCTACAAAGTTTTACAAACTCCCATTTCACCTGTCCACAGGGTGAACGAAGAGCCTGAGTCCATAGCCATGCCTTCCATTGCTGTGATGCCTTTCGTCAACTTGAGCGGGGATGCCGAGCAGGAGTACTTCAGCAATGGGATTACAGAAGAAATTATCACCAGCCTCTCAAAGACTCCGAAACTGCTCGTGATTGACCCCAGATCGACATTGGCCTACAAAGGGAAGACAGCGGATTTGCGCCAGATTGGCCGTGAGCTGGGGGTGCAGTACATTCTGACGGGGAGTGTTCGGAAGGCTGGAGATCGGGTTCGGGTCAATGCGCAGTTGATCGATGCCGGCCGTGGGGAGCACGTCTGGGCAGAACGGTATGATCGGGAGCTGAAGGACATTTTCGCTCTGCAAGACGAGATCACGTTGAGAATCACGCAAGCACTGCAAATCAAACTTACAGAAGGAGATCAAGCACGAATATTTGGAAAAGGCACGGACAACCTTGACGCTTACTTGAAGTGGATGCAGGGGCAAGATCTTCTCATTCGTGGTAACAAAGACAACAATACTTTAGCCCGGCGGATGTTTGAGGATGCCATCCGGGCCGATCCGGACTGGGTTCAACCCTATGTTTTATTGGGCTGGACCCACTTAATGGATTCATTAATGGGCTGGAGTTCTTCTCCCGAGGCCTCTTTTGATGAGGCAGTCAAACTTGGCAGGAAATCCCTCACATTGGATGACTCCTTGCCGGGTCCCCACGGACTGATGAGCCATATTCACCTTTACGAACGACGCCACGACGAAGCGATTGCCGAAGCTCAAAAGGCGGTAGACTTAGGGCCTGGTCTGGCATTCGTCTATGCATGGTTGGGGTCTCCTCTTATGTATGCGGGGAGGTCTCACGAGGCCATTAGATTCTTCGAGAAAGCTATCCGCCTCAATCCTTTCCCACCGGCCTACTGGATACGGGACTTAGGGGAAGCCTATCGCATGGCGAAACGATATGAGGATGCTGTCAGTGAGTTCAAGAGGGCGATCCAAATCAATCCCCATGATCTTAGATCTCACGTTAGCCTGGCTTGCACTTACAGCCTGATGGGCCGCGCAGCTGATGCCGAAGGGGCGGTTTCCACAGTTCTTAGGATAGAGCCGGGGTTTTCTGTTCAGGACTACTCGAAGGCACTCCCATACAAAGAAAGAGAAGATTTGAATTGCGTGATTGAGGCCCTGCGGAAGGCCGGCTTGGAGTGAAGCCTTCCGCCGGATGGATGTTGCCTGTGCAAAGGGAACCGGCTTTCGTTGACAATCGAGAATGGCATAGTTACTTTTCGGTCAAGTGAAGACGATGCACTGGGAGAGGAGGTGCAATGAAGGAGACCGAAAGAGAAATGACGTTGCGCGAGTACCTCTCTGTGACACAGGGCGACAGGTTTGAAGAAGAAGTGACCCGGCCAAGAGTGGAGATTTGGCCGGACGAGTGGTCCGACTGGGTCGCAAGTCATCGGGAGGATCAGTATAGTTTTGCCTGCTACGCAGATGGGCGTTCAAGCCCGTTTTGCCCCACTGGGTATCACTGATGCCAGTGTTCTGACTGTGTGCCGATAACAAAAACCCTCGCGACCTGCGGGGGTTTTTCATTCGCCTCGCCGTTTCTCTCTGCAGCAAGCTGCAGGGTATTCTGGCGAAGGCGATTAAATGGTCTAGACATTTCAAGCGAAAGGCTCTATTCTCCCTTTGGTGCGGAAGATTGGCCCCAAATAAAGCGTTCCCCCATATTTTTATAGGTACAATCGAGATCCTTCTGAGTTACCTGATGTCATTGTTTGCTGTTTGTGAAAGTAAGCCTGTTTGACAAGGGATGTGAATAACTCTTTGAGGCGAATCAAAACCTAAACAAGGAGGAATCGACATGAAATCGGAAGGATTAAGAAAAGCAATGGGTCTTTTTTTGTGTGTTTTTCTTTTCGTGCTGCTTCCGGTCCCCACCGTTGCCCAGGACTACCCGACGAAACCGGTAAACGTGATCGTCACCTTTGCACCGGGCGGGACCCTGGACGCGACTACCCGCATCCTAGCAACCAAAGCTGAAAAATTTCTCGGTCAAGCCGTCATCGTGTCGAACGTTGGGGGAGGGGGAGGTTCCGTGGCCCTGGCGCAGGTGGCCACGAAAAAACCGGACGGCTATGAAATCACGAGTTGCACCAGCACAGGCCTGATACGGATTCCCCAGTTGAGGGCGGTTCCGTATGGCCCGGACGACTTCATTCCGGTGATGCATTATGCGGCCGTGGAGTCGGGTGTGGTCGTGAAATCAGATTCCCTTTACAAGACCTTCAAGGACCTCGTGGACTTCGCAAAGAAGAACCCAGGGAAGGTGACGTATGCCACGTCCGGCGCGGGTTCGCCCATGCACATGGCCATGGAATTTGTGGCCATGAAAGAAGGATTTAAATGGACACACGTACCCCAAACCGGAGGCGCCCCGGGTCTTGCCGCTGTCCTGGGCGGTCATGTGACAGCCATGTCCGACAGCACGGAATGGCTTCCCCATGTAAAAGAAGGATCACTCCGGCTGCTAGCCACCCATGGGGAGAAGAGAATGAAAAGCTTCCCGAATGTTCCCACCTTTCGGGATCTGGGATACGACTTCATCAACGAAACCGTGTTCATGATTGCCGCGCCCAAAGGGACCCCCGCTTCGGTTATCAACAAGCTCGACGATTCCTTCCGCAAGGCGATGGATGATCCGCAATTTGTACAGACTATCGCCAACATCGAATTTGCCGTTTCTTATCGAAACTCGGCAGAAACAAAAAAGTACCTGGATGACGCGCACGCTCGGTTTGCGGAAATGATCAAGAAGCTCGGCATTCAAAAGGAAGCCGCCAAATAATTTCGCCCCCGTGGACCAATGCCTCTCGGGGAAATGGCAATGGGACAGGAAGCTTAAGGGATTGATGAAGACCCGTGATCAGACAAGCAGCCTTTTCTGGCTGCTTGTCTCCATTCTAGTCTTTGCAGAGTCCCTTCGAATAGGGGTTGGAACGGTCCAGAATCCCGGTATGGGGTTCATGACCTTCGGCGCCTCCGGGATTCTTGGAATCCTATCGCTCTCTTTGTTCCTTCAGGCTTGTGTTCGAAAAGGAGACCTCCGGCAAAAGCCGCTCTTGGCGGGCACGATGTGGAGGAGAATTCTCTTCGTCCTGCTGGTGCTCACGGTCTATGCCAGGGTGATGCCGGTTCTGGGGTATCTCATCACCACCTTTGTCCTCATGACACTGCTCTTCGGGATCCTTGAAAAAAAAAGAACCGGGTTTGTTTCGCTCTACGCCCTTGCGGCGACATTTTTCACCTATGTGGTTTTTTCAAAATGGCTGAACTGCCAATTTCCACAAGGCTTATTTGGGTTTTGAGGAAGGACCGTGGATTTTTCTGCCGGCATCATTTATGGGTTCCAAGTCACATTCCAGCCGATCAATTTTCTCTTTTGCGGTGCAGGAGTGTTGGTTGGAACTCTGGTAGGGGTTCTTCCCGGCATAGGCCCTGCCGGTGCCATGGCTCTTCTGCTGCCGGCGACGTTCAGCTTTTCACCTACGTCCACCATCATTTTGCTTGCGGGCATTTATTACGGCGTTCAGTACGGAGGCTCGACCACCTCTATCCTGGTCAAAATCCCCGGTGAGGCTTCTTCGGTCATGACCTGCATCGATGGGCACCAAATGGCCCGCCAGGGTCGCGCAGGCCCGGCCCTGGGGATTGCCGCATGGGGATCCTTCATTGCCGGGACGATTGCCAACGTCGGCCTTATGCTGGTAGCCATTCCTTTGGCCCATGCCGCCCTAAGACTGGGTCCCCCGGAGTATTTCGCCTTGATGTGTACTGGGCTGATCATCGTGACGTATCTCGCGCAGGGGTCGGTGTTGAAGGCCATCATGATGGGCCTGGTCGGGATCATCCTCGGTAGCGTTGGACTGGATCTCATCACTGGGTTTCCCCGCTTCACGTTCGGGATCAACGAATTGACCGACGGGGTTGGGATTGTGCCTTTGGTCATGGGGCTTTTTGGAATCTCTGAAATCCTGGAGAATCTGGAAGGAAGTCTTGAGAGGGAAATTTTCAAGCCGCGCATAAAGAACCTGTGGCCCTCCCTTAAGGACTGGATGGAAGCAAAATGGGCTATCGCGAGAGGGTCCGTGATCGGATTCCTTCTCGGGATTCTTCCCGGTGGCGGGGCGGTGATAGCCACCTTCGTCTCCTACGCGGTTGAAAAAAAGATTTCCAAGGATCCGGAGAAGTTCGGCAAGGGGGCCATCGAAGGAGTCGCGGGCCCGGAGTCGGCCAACAATGCTGCGGCCGGAAGTTCGCTCATTCCTCTTCTGTCTCTCGGAATCCCGCCGAACCCCATCATGGCCATCTTTTTCTCCGCGCTGATTATCCACGGAATTCAGCCCGGTCCTCTTCTGATCCGGCAGCACCCCGAGCTTTTCTGGGGGCTGGTTTCCAGCCTGTACTTAGGGAATGCTTTTCTGCTGATCCTTAATCTTCCCCTGATCGGGATTTGGATAAAGGTGCTCGAGATCCCTTACAAGATCCTTTTCCCTATGATCCTCCTCTTTTGCATCATTGGGGTATACAGCATGAATAATCTGAGCTTTGATCTTTACATCATGCTCTTCTTTGGGCTGGTGGGGTGGCTCATGAGGAAATTCGGTTACGAGGGAGCCCCACTCATTCTAGCTTTTGTCCTGGGCCCCATGCTCGAGAATGCGCTCCGACAGTCGCTTTTGATCTCCCAGGGCAATTTTCTGATTTTTTTCACCCGACCCATATCCGCTGTTGCTCTGGGTTTTGCAGTCCTGCTCCTATTGACCACTCTGCTTCCGAATTTCAAGAAACGACGCCAGCAGTATGACCAGTTCCACGAATGAGAGAACGTGTTGAGAAAGGATCATAAAAGCCGTATCGTCAACGGGGGAAACATAAGGATGGAAGAAGAAAAAGAATCAGCGATGCATCTAAGATTCTTCAGTGTAAAAATATAGGGTTCCACCAGTTACCTGAAGGTGGGGTGGCATGGACGTTTTGCTTTTTGAAAGGAGAATTAAAAGATGATTATTGATGCGTATACGCACATTCTTCCCAAGAAGTACCAGGAGGGTTTGGAGAGAAAGGTGGCCGGAAGAGATCCTCGCCTGAGCACCGTTCGCTATGCAAAGATAGTTTCGTCTCTCCTAGACCTTGATGCCCGATTCAAGATCATGGATGCATTTGGGGAGTATGTGCAGGTGATCTCAGTCGCCTCCCCCCCGATCTACGATATTGCTCCGCCCGATGTGGCAAAGGAGCTCTGCGCCATAGCGAACGACGAGCTCGCCGAGCTGGTTTTCAAGTATCCGGATCGCTTTGCTGCTGGAATTGCATGCCTTCCGATGAATGACGTGGATGCGGCCGTTGCGGAGGCGGAGCGTGCCGTCAAAGATCTGAGACTGAAGGCCGTGGAGTTTCATTCGCATGTAGCGGGAAAGCCTCTTGATGCACCCGAATTCCTGCCACTCTACGAAAAGATGGTTGAGCTTGACCGTCCCATATTTCTTCATCCTATGCGGGAAGCTACGACGCCCGATTATCCCGGTGAGGAGATGTCGAAGTACAGGGTCTGGACCAGCATCGGATGGCCTTACGCCACCGGTTTGGCCATGACCCGCCTGGTCTATGGAGGTGTAATGGAAAAATTCCCGGATCTAAGAATTGTCACGCACCATTGCGGTGGCATCATTCCCTTTGTCATAGGGCGGCTCGACTGGAGCTACGATTTCAATGAGATGCGGATGGGGTATCGAGACGTGTATTTGAAACAAAAACCCATCCAGTATTTCAAGCGGTTCTACTATGACACGGCGGTCAACGGAAACAGTTCGGCACTCATGTGCGGCCTTGCCTTGGCCGGCATCGATCATATGCTTTTCGCAACCGACGACCCTTTTGACAGCCAAAACGGCCTGCGCCTCATCCGGGATACCATCGCATCCGTCGAAGCCATGGGCTTAAGCGAGGAGGACAAGAAAAAGGTGTATGAAGGCAATGCCACTTCGCTGCTGCGGCTGCCCTTTTGTGCCCTCTCGATATGATGCGGATCTTCCATTACCGGGCAGCGGACCCAAGAAAGGAGGGTGAAGCGGTTTGTTTCAGGAAGAAGTCATAAAGGCCGACGTTCTTTGCGTCGGTGGCGGCATAGCCGGGCTGATGGCCGCGATCCGGGCCGGCGAACTCGGCGCGAAAGTCGTCGTCGCCGAGAAGGGGAATCCGCTTTATAGCGGCTGCGGCCGCATGGGCAACGACCACTTTGAGACCTGGGTTCCCGAGGTCCACGGTGAAGACATGGATGCCTGGATCGAGGAACTGCTCGGAACGGCGAAAGGGGAAATTCTGATCGGCAAGAACCTGCTTCGGGCTCAGTTCAGGAAGGCCTACGACGTCGTGCGGCTGTGGGACGGCTACGGAATTCCCATGAAACACAAGGGGAAGTGGGAATTTTCGGGCCATACATTTCCCGGCCGGCCCTTCACCCACATCAAGTACGAGGGCCGTTTTCAGAAGGAGATTCTGGTCAAACAGGCCAAGGACCGGGGTGCGCGGATCATCAGCCGCGCCATGATTTTCGATCTCCTCAAACAGGGAGAGGCTATTACCGGGGCCGTCGGTGTCGATACCCGGGCAGACAAGATATACGTTTTTCAAGCCAAAGCCGTTATTCTCGGAACCGGCAAATGCTCCAGGCTCTATCCCTGCCTCACGCCCGGGTGGATGTTTAACGACCCCCACGGCAATGTGCAGGCCGGTGACGGGCGGGCGATGGCTTATAGGGCCGGGGCTGAGCTGCAAAATCTCGAGATGCCACAAAGACATATCGGGCCGAAATATTTTGCCAAGTTCGGGCAGGCGACATGGGTTGGAGTGGTCAGAGATTGGTACGGTAAAGCAGCAGGGACCTTCGTCACTAGTCCGGATCGCAGGTACGGAGATATGATCTGCGAGGTCAGCAAACTCGCGCCCGAACAGTACACCATGGCCGGCAAGGGTCCCCTTTATATGGACTGCACCGGGATAAAAGAGGAAGACCTGGAATACATGCTCCACTGGTTTGTGCACGAAGGAAACATCTCGCTTCTCGATCACATGAAGGAAGAGGGCATTGATCTCCGGAAGCACCCAATCGAATTTTCTACTTACCCTCATCGTGGCGGAGGCCTGATCGTAGCCAATGAAAAGGCGGAAACCACACTTAAGGGTCTGTATGCGGCGGGAGACGAGGCCTTCGGGGACATTTCCGCAGCGGCAACCTTCGGCTATATCGCGGGGGAGAATGCGGCAAAGCAAGCAGGGAACACTGCCGAACCTGATGTGGAGCGCAGCCGACCCGTGATCGAGGACAAGAAGACCCAGCTCGATACTCTTCGTGGAAGGCAGTGCGGCCCCGATTGGGATGAGACCCAGGTCGCCCTGCAGCAGACGATGCTTGACTATGCCGGTCATGTCCGAAATGAAAGCCTTCTCCTCCAGGGCCTGCATCACCTGCGCAGAATAAAGGAAAAAGCGCGGGCCACCTTGACGGCCGGAAATCCTCACGAACTGGGCAGGTGCTTGGAAGTTCTTAACCTGCTGGACCTCGGCGAGATTACCTTCATCATGGCCCTGGACAGAAAAGAGACCAGGGGTCTTCATGTGCGACCCGACTATCCCTTTACCAATCCGACCTTGAACCAGGCCCATATCGTCAGCCTGAGGAACGGGCGGGCCTCGACAAGTTGGAGACCTTACTGAGAAGGAGAAGATCATGCCGCCCGTCATCGATCATGAAAAATGCACCAAATGCGGCAAGTGCGCGGATATCTGCTCTGAAGACGTCTTTTACGGATCCAAAAAAGGCGAAATTCCGAACGTGACCTACCCAAAGGAGTGCAGCCATTTCGCAGGTTGTGTCTATATCTGCCCTGCGAAGGCCATCACCTTGAGGATCCCTCTACCCATGCTGTTGGTGTACAAGCCATCGGAGGAAATCAGAACCACGTAGCGACTGGACCCAAGGATGGAGGTGTCCAGGCAGGTCTTTTCGATCAGGCCAGTTCTCGGCTGAGTCCTATCGCTCAATGAAATTGATCAGGTTTCGCCTCTCTCCCAGCAGGAATCGGCGTAGGTTTTCTCTGAAGATAGGGAGCACCTGTTCGACATAGATATCACTGAACCCGCCTATATGAGGGGTTATGATGACATTGTGCATTTCCCAAAAAGGATGGTCAGGGGGTAGGGGTTCTTTCTGGAAGGTGTCGAGCGCGGCTCCGGCAATCGTTTTGTTCTTTAAACCCTCGATCAGCGCTTCTTCGTCTATGACTTCCCCTCTTCCGAGGTTGAGAAGAAAAGCCGCAGGCTTCATGGCGGAAAGCACCGCTGCGTCGATCATCCGTTGGGTTTGAGGTGTGCTCGGGACCGCAATGATCAGGAAGTCGAGGTCTCCGAGAATCCCGGCCATCTCCTCCGGCCCCAGAAACACATCGACGGCTTCCACGTCTCTCTTGACCCGATCGATGCCGTAAACAGTCATCCCGAAGACTTTGCACTTGGCGGCAATGGCTTCTCCGACCACTCCGACGCCTAGGATCCCCACTTTCTTGCCGCGCAGAAGTCTCTGAGGCCAGCGATGCCAGAGTTTTTGATCCTGATTGCGAATGACCCGCTGGAAAGAGCGGTTCAGGGAAAGCATGAGGAGAATGACCATCTCGGACATCTGAGGTCCGTGAATGCCCCGCGCGGAGGTGAGGAGCACCTCTTTCGGGAGGGAGGGTAGGTTGACAAGCGCATCCAAACCCGTGGTCTTTGCCTGAATCCACTTAAGCCGCGAGGCTCTACTGATCAGCTCGTCGGAGATTTTTCCGGTAAAAAGGATGTCCGTTCTCTCAATGAGAGAGCCGACGGATGTTTCGATAGTGCAAGCGTGGATGACAACCTCGGGAAATTCCTTTTCTAGGGCGGTCTTGTAGTCGTCCGCCGAGTCATCAAGAATGAGCAAACAGGTCGGTTCATGTTCTCCAAGCCTGTGCGCCATTGGGTGGTCCTCTTTTCCTTTCCGCCAATCAGCAAATCGAATAAATTTCCTGGGGTGATCGGTGCAGACACCCGCTCACGCCGGATTCCGTGATCAGGTAGTTGTCACACACCCATACCCAGAGCTTGTCCGAACCGATGGTGGGGTGCACTGTGATGTTCATATTTGCTTCCAAAGGCATGGTTTCGTCGTTTCTGATTAACGGTCTTTCCACGAGGTCATATCCCTGACCATGGGCGTAGGCCCGTGTTTCGGGTAGGAAACCCCTTCTCTGGAGCAGTGTATTGTTGGCTTCCCAAATCTCCACGGGATCTGCTCCAGGCTTGATTCGTCTGAGGGTGGTCTGCTGTATCTCCTTTGCCGTTTCAAAAGCATCTTGCAGATTGGAAGGCACTCTGCCGAGAAAAAAGATTCTCCCGATCTCCGAATACATGCCTCCCGGGCCGTTAGCCTCGATCATAAGCGTGAACTGATCTCCTTCTCTGACTATTCGGTTCTGGAAGTGACGTTTCTGCATAGGAACCGGTTTTCCCAAAGATCCGGAGCTTCCGAGCACCAGTTGTTCTTCGCTGCCCAATTCGGTCGCTTTGTGGATGATATCTGCGATGATCTCAAAGTCCCTTCTTCCAGGCCGGATGGCGCCCTTGGCAAAGGTCATGACTTCATCTTGAAGCCCGGCAGCTTTTTTGATCAGGTCAATTTCCTCATCGCTCTTTACGGCTTTGATCGGGTCCACAAGGCAGGATGCATCGGAAAAGACCGCTTCAGGAAGGCTGTTTCTCAGGTGATCATAGAAAGCCGCAGACATGCCTCCTTTGCCCACAATGCCGATCCTGCCTCTCTTATGCCCTTTAAAGACATTCACGGCAAGTTCTGCATCATAGGTGTTGGTGTAACTCACACTTTGAAAGTAAGGGGCCGTGAGTCTTGTCTTGACGCCTCGAAGAGTCCAGGCCGGAGGTCCCAGATCGCCGGGCGGCTGACCCCCATGGGTGATGGTGGTCATTTCATCGTCAAGCGGAAAGATCACGGTGTGGGCCTGAGCGTTTCGTGCTGGAATGTCGGTGAACCACTTCACGTACCCCCCCAGCCATTCGTTGTCGTTTTGCATGACCAGGAAATCCAGGCTTCTTTCCTTCATTTTCTCGCGCACCGCTTGCCACCGTCTTTTCAGTTCAGTGGTTGAGATCGAGTGCGTCAATATGTCATTAGGGTTCTCCGTCATGATATCGATCCTCTCATTTCAAAAGAAGTTTTGTGCGTTCGGGCATTTTCGGCGGCCTCTTTTTCGCTGAGCTAAATTCGCTCAGATCAACGGAGAGGTCAAGTACCAACAGCTTAATCCTGCCCAGCTCGTATGACCGGTCATCAGTCTACGGGCTAAGGGGGTGGAATTCAAGTGTGTGATCGTTTCTGGCACCAATGAAGGGGTCCTGCCGTACGTCGCCACGGTTCAGGAGCTGGCAAAGATGAAGAAGCATGGAGGGTTGTGGGAGCATGCTCTTTTCACTCCACCGGTTCGAGCGCACAAGCAAAGGGTATGAATTCAAAGGCGGTGATGGAGAGGTCTACCGGTCGAGGATTTCCGCTCTTTCCAAAGGTGAGGGAGATCTCCTTGATCCCACTGAGAGCAAGTGTTGCAGGAAGAAGGATGTCCATCTCTTCTTCCTTTTCTTTTGTGGGTTTGAAACGGGTGAATATCCCTATAGGAATGGTCGAGAGCGGGAGAGGATCGTCCTTGGCCCTCTTGAAGGAAATGCGAGCATCCACCCCCTGTCCCTCTGATCGGTATCGCAGAACCAGTCTTCCATTTGATAAGCTGATGGTGCGATCCTCGGGGACAACGAAGGTCACGCCTCCCGTTCCTGTAAGCTTCGATGCAAAGCGGCAGAATCCTGTTTTGCGTGTGAATTTAACCCGGCTTTGATCCGAGGTCCACGGAAGGACACGATACCCCTCGAATAAAAGGTTTACTCTATCTCCCGGTTCATAGAGCTTTTCTAGAGCATCCGAAAGGTTTCGGTGTTCGAGATATCGATGCATGTTTTCCTGGGCTGATCCGATTCCCCCGAGAATCAGAGACAGGGTGTGAGCGGTTGTCTGGTACGGAATAATCATGTTTCTCGATGTGTCCCAGCCTTCCCAGGGGCCGTGAGAGGTGAATAGCGCCGAGACCGTCTGCCAATGCTCCTCCAGAAATCTTTCTATTTTCTCAGGGGCGATCGTGTAGGCGACCCCAAGGGTGTAAAGGGAAGGCGCGTGGGTGATGAGGGGTTTGTCGGTGACGGCCAGGTCGGGAATCCCGATGAGGCCCGTGTACTCGGTTCCGTTGCCGCTGTAGGCCTCTGACAAAAACCCCGGCAGATTCCTTGTGCCTGAGAAATCGAGCTCTATGTCCACGAGGGCTTCGAGGCTTTTCCTCCAGCCCGGATTCCTGAGCTCCTGCATGAAAAGGGAAAGCCCGAGCAGTTGGAAGGCCGATCCCTCCCACGCGGCAAGCGCATGGGTGTCTCTTCCGTCCGCATACCTGTAAGGCTTGATCTTGAACCCTGCATTTCGAATCGAAGCTTCCGGGAGCGCGTACCGCAAGACGGCAAAGATCCACGGCCCGCGAAATTCGTTGATAAAGTAATTCATCTGACCGGTGATCCAGTTTCCCCGGCCGTCGTCCCAGCCCACAAAACGGTCGGCAGTGGCGTCCCATCCGAAG
>Ga0102851_10000837_pt1 | contig 16531 bp, 15 predicted proteins | sample Mud3Dept3metaG_FD_79558 | JGI IMG/M metagenome (GOLD analysis project Ga0102851, IMG submission 79558) | Freshwater wetland microbial communities from Ohio, USA, analyzing the effect of biotic and abiotic controls - Mud 3 Core 4 Depth 3... | ecosystem: Environmental > Aquatic > Freshwater >... | reverse complement strand
TTGAGCGGATTACACGCTCCATGGGCATGGTTCTGATCGCCGTTGTGTATCGTGGATACCGCATTTGTGTCGGTGTCCACGACCACGAATGCCGGGGCAGAGCCGAAATGATTGAACACCGTGCTGGCTACGCCTTCATCGATCTGTACGGGGAAACAGACTTTCATTATTGTTCTCCTCCTGATGTGCTGATGTGTCTGTATTCTTTCGGTGATACCGCTATTGAAAAACGATCGCCTTCCCCTCCGTGAGCGCCCGGGCCGTCTTTCTTCGGGCCGCGGCAAGGATGCGCTGGACAGTCCCCCGCGAGACCCCCATCCGCTCGCCCGCCTCTTCCTGCGTAAGATCGTCGCGATCGCAGAGGCGGAGGACCTCGAGCTCATCTCGCGAAAGGGGGATCTGCTCAACGTCTGACAGGGGAATTCCCGTAGGCTTGAACGCCTTGCCGATGAAGCGGCAGCCGCAGCGTCTCGGTTTCTTACAGCGAGGTGACATGGCGCGCCCCATGGATTATGTGCATATGCTCACAATGATACGTCCCGGTCCTCACCTTGTCAAGGGGTATTTCACCGGTATGGGAATCAGCATCCCGCGGGGCGTTCGGCGATGCAGTTGCTCACACAGAAGGGGGCCCGGCCCGCCGGATCTCGTTCCGGCGCATGGTATTGTGGGTCCGGCCTCACCACTCAAGGCTCAACAACGCAAGAACGCCCGATGCTATGATGATCGTCCCAGTTATCCGGTTGATCCAGACCAGTTGATGGGTATGAAACCGCTTTCGATAGATGCTGAAGACACCGACCAGAAAGAGCCACCACAGCCCCGATCCCAGGAACACGCCGACGATCAGGACCGCCGCTGACAGGACGCTGCCCATCGTGCCGGCAAGCCCGAACCCGGCAAAGACCGCTGCAAAGGAGAGGATCGTCATGGGATTGGTGAGCGTCAGGAAGAAGGTCGAGGTGTACAGGCCGGCGTAGTGCCGGGCGGACCTCGGCAGGTCGGTCTTCTTCACCGGCCGGGCAATGAAGGCCTTGATGCCGAGATAGAACAGCAGACCGCCGCCGATCAGCCGCAGGGAAAACTGATGGTCGATCAGAAACGCGGAGATGAAGGTCAGACCAAAGGCGGCGATGAACCCGTAGATGGCGTCAGCCGTGGCCGCGCCCATGCCGGAATAGAATCCGGCCCGTCGTCCGTGCATGAGGGTGCGGCGGGCGCACAGCACCCCAATGGGGCCGACCGGCGCCGCGATCACGAATCCGATGATGAGTCCTTTCAGAATGAATACTGTCTCCATAAGGTGCTGCACATTCTACTGAATTCGCTTGCGGACCGCAAGGACTTTTGCCTTGGAGGAGCGGCGACGGTATGATGTATCTCATACCGCGGCTGCCGTGCCTGTGGTAAGCTGTAATCATGGAATCGATCATTGAACAGAGGAGGTACCTTATGAAGAACGATACCGAGGGAGGCTGCCCGTCCTGCGCATCCGTGGCAGTGTCAGATCAGGCAGCTGCGGCAGGAGAGGTGAAACGGCTGTCCCATTGGCCCGTCCAGATCAAGCTCATCGGCACCATCGCGCCGTTCCTGAACAATGCCGACCTGCTGGTGGCGGCCGACTGCACGGCCTTCGCGACGCCCTATTTCCATACCGAGTTCCTGCAGGACAAGAAGGTCCTGATCGGATGTCCGAAGCTCGACGATGCCATGCAGTACGTCGAGAAGTTCGCCCAGATCTTCAGCACCACGCCCATCAAGAGCGTCTCGGTCCTGAGGATGGAAGTTCCGTGCTGCGGCGGCATGACCGTGATCATCCGCGAGGCGCTGAAGAAGGCCGGCAAGAACATTCCCTTCACCGAGACCGTTATCGGGGTGAAGGGCGACAAGCTCTCGGAGAAGCCGATCAGCCTGTGATCGCGTCGCATCCGTTGCGCCAAAGCACCCTGAAATAGATCTGCCCTTCAGGGAGCAGTCATCTGCTCCCCTTTTTTTTCCTTTCGCACGCATCCTGCCTGCTGCCATCCCCTTTTCCATGCTTGTCAAACGATACGGACTTCAGTAAGATGGGCTCGACGATCGGGACTCCGCCCCCGATGCACGCGTACGCCCGCTTCGCGCCAAGGTCCCCCGATGAAAACAGGCTGCCAATGAAAATACTCCTCATCACCCCGCCCTTCACCCAGCTGAACACACCCTATCCGGCAACGCCTTACTTGAAGGGCTTCCTGGCTGGTCGCGGTTATGAGGTTGTTCAGGCCGACCTGGGCATCGAGCTCATCAACAGGATATTCTCACGCCAGGGTTTCCAGGAACTGTTCGCCGCTGCCAGGAAGGACGGCCGGCATTGTTCGCCGAACTCTCGGGAGATCATCAGCCGGGAGCGATACTATCTGCAGACCGTAGATATGGTCATGAGCTTTCTGCATTATCGGGACAATACCCTGGCCCAGCTCCTCTGCCGCAATGATTATTTGCCGCGAGCATCGCGATTTGCCCAGCTGCCCGACCTGGAATGGTCATTCGGGAACAATGGAGTGAACGACAGGGCTCGCTTTCTCGCCACCCTCTATATCGAGGACATGGGCGATCTTATCAGGGACGCGATAACGCCCCATTTCGGCTTCAGCCGTTATGCGGAAAAGCTCGGGCTGTCAGCCCATGATTTTGGCCCGATCGATGCCGCTCTTCGCCAGCCCGAAAATATCATCGAGACCTGGATGCTCGAGCTGCTGGAGGCGCATCTGGTCCGGCAGCATCCCGCTGTTGTGGGGATGACCCTTCCTTTTCCGGGCAATCTCTATGCAGGCCTGAAATGCGGCCAGTTCATGAAGGCGAAGCACCCCGGCCTGAAGATCATCGCGGGCGGCGGGTTCGTGAATACGGAGCTTCGCGACCTTTCCGAGCCGGCGGTCTTCGACTATTTGGATTTTATCACCCTCGACGACGGCGAACTGCCCTTCCTGAACATCCTGAAGCATCTGCGCGGAGAAATTACGCGGGAAAAGCTCACCAGAACGTTCCTGCGGATCGATCGCACGGTGACCTATTTTCATGATGACAAGGGAAAGGATCCCTCCCTTGCGGAGACCGGATGCCCGGACTATTCTGACCTGCCGCTGGACAGCTATCTCTCCCTCATCGAGATCGCCAATCCCATGCACCGACTGTGGTCCGACGGTCGATGGAACAAGCTCACCCTCGCTCATGGCTGCTACTGGCACCAGTGTTCGTTCTGTGATACCTCGCTCGATTACATCAATCGCTATGAGACCGCCCCGGTCGGGGTGCTGGTCGACCGGATCGAGAAGGTGATCGCCCAGACCGGGCAGGGGGGCTTTCATTTTGTCGATGAGGCAGCGCCGCCTGCGGTGCTGAAGGAACTGGCGCTGGAACTGCTGCGGCGAGGGATCAGTATCTCCTGGTGGGCGAACATTCGGCTGGAAGCCGCCTTCTCGCAGGACCTCTGCAGGCTGCTGGCGGCATCAGGCTGCATCGCCGCAAGCGGCGGGCTGGAAACCGCTTCGGATAGGCTCCTGCGGTTGATGAACAAGGGCGTGACCATTCGGCAGGCTGCTCAGGCGTGCCACAGTCTCAGCGATGCCGGGATCATGGTACATGCCTATCTGATGTATGGCTTCCCGACCGAGACTGCGCAGGAGACCATCGATGCCCTCGAGATCGTGCGTCAGTTCTTTCATGGAGGGCTCATTCAATCGGCCTTCTGGCACGTGTTCACCGCTACGGTCCACAGCGACGTGGGAAGGCATCCCGAAAGATATCAATGCACCATCCCTGTCCGCCCCGCCGGCAGGTTCGCCAGGAACGATCTCGTGCATAAAGATCCCCTGGGCGTTGACCCGCAGGCCTTCGCAACAGGCCTGAACAAGGCGGTCTATAACTTCATGCACGGCATCGGTACTGCGTTCCCCCTGCAAGAATGGTTCGATGTCCCGGTCCCTGCGATATCGGTCAAACGTACGACCGTCAAGCAGGCTCTCAAGGTGCGGCCGGTTGAGGACGGGGAAAGGATGCGGTCACGGGTCCTCTGGCTCGGCTCTCTCGTGGATGTCCAACTGACCGTGCGGACAGGAAAGAAAGGAGCCGGCGGCAGCAGACTTGCCATTCAGGGGAAGAGCGGGACGATCGAAATCCTTACGAGCGCTGAACATGCCGCTTGGCTGCATGGCATGCTCGAACGATGTTCCCTGCGGGCTTCCGAAGCGGTTTCCCTGGAAGATATCACGAAGGATTATGAAAGTCGTTTTTCTTCTGCCTTTGGACCGTTCCTGAGCTCCCCTGAGTGGAAAATGCTGCGGGAGAACGGATTGCTCCTGCTCTGATCGACCTGCCGGAAAGTCCATGGCAGGATCTCTATCACATGGTTCGCGGCCTGCAGCCGCAAACATCATCATCGCTCCAAACGGTTCGAGGGAAGCAGACATCTGCTTCCCTCGCTTTATCTCTCGCCCCGCCTGCGTCTCGCTGTGTCGTCCTACGCCTTGACCACCCGCACGAGCGTATTGTTCTCGTTCAAGCCGTCGATGATGGCCCCCCAGCCCGCCATATTGGTGATATAGTCGATGGCATCCCGGGATATCTCCTCGCCGGGGACGAAAAGCGGGATGCCGGGGGGGTAGACGGTCACGATCTCGGCGCAGACCCGCCCCGCGGACCGGTCGACGGGGACGAGCTCGGTGTCGTAGTAGAACGCCTTGCGGGGCGTCATGGCAAACCGGTTCGTGAGCGACGGGGGGTGGACCTTGTCCAGCGGCAGGAGCGCGCCCTGGAGGCCCGTTTCGGCCGAGATCTGCTGAAGCGCCGCAACGAGCCGGTCCAGGTCGTCCTGCCGGTCGCCGATGGACACGATCACCAGCACATGGAAGGGATCGGCCATCTCCACCTGGATCCCGAAGCGGGTGTTCAGCAGCTGGGAGACATGGTAGCCCGAGAGCCCCAGGTCAGACACGGTGATGGTGAGCTTGGTCACGTCCATGTCGGCCATGCCCGCCTGTTTTGCCCGCTCCTTCCCGAAGCAGGTGACCCCCGGGATCTTGTCGATCTTGGCCCGCGCTTCCTCCGCCAGCTTGATGGTGCGATTCAGGAGCTTCTTCCCCTCCGTGGCCATCTGCATGCGCGCCAGGTCGAGCGACGCCATCAGGATGTACGAGGGGCTGGTGGTCTGCAGGAGCTTCAGCGTGTTCGTCACGTCGTCGATGTTCACCCTGCCTGCCCTGGCATGGAGCATGGACGCCTGGGTCATGCCTCCCACGATCTTGTGGGTGGACTGGACGCAGAGGTCGGCGCCCACATCGAGGGCGCACTTGGGCAGCTTGGGGTTGAACTTGAGATGCGGGCCGTGGGCCTCGTCCACCAGGACGATCAGCCCCTTCTCGTGGGCATAGGGGATGATCCGCTCGATGTCGGCGCAGAGCCCGTAGTAGTTGGGGCTGGTGATGAGCAGCGCCCGGGCGCCGGGATTCGCGTCGATGGCGGCCTTCGCCGTCTCGAAGGTGACGTTGAGCGTCAGCTTCAGGTCGCGGTCGAAGGTCGGCTGGAAGAAGACGGGGGTCGCTCCGCTCACAATCAGGCCGGTCAGCACGGAGCGGTGGCAGTTGCGGGCGATCAGGACCGTCTCGCCGGGGCTGGTGGTCGCCGCCACCATGGCGTGGTTTCCCACGGTCGTCCCGTTCACGAGGAAATAGGACCGGTCCGCTCCGGCCGCCTTGGCGGCAAGCTCCTGGGCTTCCTTGATGACGCCGGTCGGATTCTGGAGGGAGTCGACCTCGTCGAGGGTCGTGAGGTCGATGGAAAAGACCCGCGGCCCGACGAACTTTCGGAACCGCGTCGCTATGCCCTTGCCGCTCTTGTGGCCGGGCGTATGGAAGGAGACCTTGCGGCTTTCCGCAAGGGTGACCATGGCATCGAATAAGGGGGTGCGGAGCTGCTCGTCGTCTGCGCGGGGAGGGGGGCTCATGGCCTTGGCCTAATGATAGGAGAACAGCGGCGAATTGTCCTCGATGATCTTGTTCTGTTCCGCCATGGCCTTGCGGATGTGCTTCGGAAGATTGAAGAGCCCGATGTGCGCGATCCCGTCGTAGAACCGGGGGTCGCCGGTGATCCGCTTCGCGATCATGCCGTCGACCTCCTCCGGCGTCCATGTCCGGGGGTCGATGTTCTTGGAGGCCAGGGTGAAGCCCCAGGGAAGGCCGAAGGACGGGATGGGGATGTCATAGGGCGCTACCACCGGGAACACCGTCGAGAGGGTCTTGTTCACAGCGGTGAAGTTCAGGAGCTGGTGGAGGGCCGTCGTACCCGCCTGGAGGGATATGGTACCGTCCGGGCTGAGGCGCTCCTTCACGATCTCGTAGAACTCCTTCGTGAAAAGCAGGTAGGCCGGCCCCTCTTCCACAGGCTCGGAGATATCGATGATAATGACGTCGTAGGAATCAGAGGTCTCTTCGAGATACTTGCGGGCGTCCATGTAGCGGAGATCGGTGCGGGGGTCGTCGAACGCGCCCGCGCTCCACTGGGGAAGATATTCCTTTGACTTTTCAACAACTTCTTGGTCGATGTCGACCATCATGCAGTACTCCACCGTTTTGTGCTTCAGCACGTCACGGAGCGTGGCCCCCTCGCCGCCGCCCACGATGAACACCCGTTTGGGGTTCGGGTGGGTCAGCATGGCGGGGTGGACCAGCGACTCGTGATAGATGAACTCGTCCGTTTCGGTGGACTGGATCTTCCCGTCCAGGACGAGGGACCTCCCGTAGCTCCCGCACTCCATGATGTCCATCTTCTGGTACTTCGTCTGGGTGCTGTGCAGGATCGTGCGGATGCCGTGGAGGTGCCCCTCTTCCGGACTGGTGTACTCAATGAACCACTTGTAGTTCTTCGGCTCGATCATGCGTACGCCGGCTCCTGCAGCGTCACCTTGTGCGGCAGCTTCGCATGGCCGAGCACGCCCCGCTTCATCTCGACGATGGAGTGGTTCTTGGACTCGAACTTTTCGATGAGGAATTTTGCGGCCGTCTGCGGCTTGATGAGGTCACCGCAGGTGAATACATCAACTGCGGCGTAGCCGTATTCCGGCCAGGTGTGAATGGCAAGGTGAGATTCCGCAATGACTACCATTCCGCTGATGCCAAAGGGGCTGAACTCGTGGAAAGCGACCTCGACAATCGTCGCCTTAGCCTCCAGCGCGGCATTTTTCATTGCTTCGGTCACATATTCTAAATTACTCAGGGTCTTGGGGTTGCAGTCCCGCAACTCCAACAGCAGGTGAGTTCCCAACGCTTGCAACCTGTTTGCCTCCTTCTCCGCCCGCCGCCAGCTCCCGGGCTTGCCTCCCGGATCAGCGAGCACCGCCTCCCACTCACGCGGGAGGGCTGTGATCGTTCACGCCTCGTCCGCCCTGACCTCGGGCGGCGCCTACTCATCGAAAGTTGATTGTTATTTATCAAAATCGTCACGGTCTGTCAATAAAAAACATCACGAGGGCTCATTTTTTTTCGCGCGCGCTCCGAACTTCGCGTCGACGGTCGTTCGCGCGGCGCTCGAGCGGGAAATCTCCCTCCTCGGCCGCCGCTCCGAGGGCCCGACCGGCGTCTTCGGACGGGAAAAAATCCTTTACAACCTCCGGCGAGTGCTTTATAGTGCGTCTCGCATCGCCGGCAACGAAGCTCCGAGGCGAGTGCCGTCCTTCTCGCTCCTGTTGTCTGGCTCCTGACCACGATGATACGGAGGTTCCCGCCCCATGTCGGATGAAAAAGGCTTTGTCGAGATCGCCTCGGTGCTCGTGAACCCCGAGATCTTCACCCGCCCGTACACCTGCGACGTAGAAAAGTACGGCTGCAGGTCCATGTGCTGCTACCGGTCCTGCATTGTTCCGCCCCACGAAGCCGAGCGGATCGAGAAACACCTGGACGGGGTCCTTGCCTATCTCTCCCCGGAGAACCGCGAGGCGGTCAGGAAAAACGGCGGGATCCTGGGAGTCTGCGAGAAGCAGTGTCCCACAGGCTGCGTCATCCACGAGGACGAGGCCCGTGCCATCCGGAGGGACTTCGGCGGCAAGGATTTCCGCTGCGTCCTGCTGTTCAACAATGACTGCGCACTCATCTACACCACCAAGGACGGCCTCTGGTACTGCTCGGTCCACACCTATGCCATGGAAAAAGGCATGGTCTGGGAGGAGTTCAAGTTCGCCGACTGCGTCCAGTACCCCCTCTCCTTCTACACCACCGAGGACGGCAGGAAGGTCATGTCCATCCAGGACACGCCCTACCTGAACCACATCCCGTGCATGAAGGACCCCCAGGGCGAGCCCATGTTCAAGAGCCTCAAGAAGACGATCGAGACCTTTCTCGGCAAAGACTTCTATAAGGAGCTGGCAGCCCATGCCGGAAAACATCACAAAAAGTAACATGCTTTAATGAACGGGCCGGGACGGTCTACCGGAAACCCCGGTCGTTATGGTATAATGCAACGTTATGAATACACTCTTCCTCAGTTTCCTCGCCGCAATCGGCGGCGCCGTGGGACTCGTGACGCTCAGCAGGGCGTTTGACCTCGAGACCTACACCACCCGCATCTTCCCCCTCATCCCCATCCTCTATGCCATCGTGTATGAAGCGCTCGAAAAGAAGAAGTCCGGAAAGACGAGGACCATCCCGCCGGCCGAGGCGAGGGAGGAGATGAAGGCTGCGGCTACCACGATCTTCCAGAACATCACCTTTGAGCGGATCGTCCTCGACGTCGGCGTCAGCCTGCTGATCAAGTTCGCTCTGGAGGTCATGCTGACGGCAACCTACCTCAGCGCGGGCAATCATACGTTCGCCGAGACGTACGGCACGTTCAATATCGAGACCGTCGGCAGGTTCCTGCGCGGCGACCATCCGTGGCTCAGCGGGAACGAGGGCGTGCTGGTCCTCGCCCTTATCGCGCTCATCACGAGCCTCGGCACCGGCCTCTGGATCGGCTCCACCACCAAGGCCCTTCCCATTCTCGAGGGCGTCATCGCCGGAGCGGTCGTCACGGTGATCACCACCATGACCAATCTGATCGTCCTGTACCGTCATATCGAGAAGCTCGCCGAGGACACGGCGCAGACCTTCGGGTATGTCTCCCACGTGGGGTTCGCCGTCGTCGTCTGCCTCCAGGTCCTGCTCTACGGGCTCTGGAGCGGCATGGCCAACCGCGCCAAGGCCAAGCGCCTTGCCCGCACCTCCGAGAAGAAGGCCAGACGGGCGCGGAAATAACCTCCTCGGTCATCCCCTCCATCAACCGCAAACAGAGCGCCTCTGAACCGCGATGGCCATAGGCCACTTGGGCGCAAAGGCCACCAAGAACATCATGCCAAGCAACGGCATGGCTCTTCCCTCGCGTTCTTCGCGTCTCCGTGGCCGGTGGCCATCGCGGTGAGACAGGTCGTTCTGGGGTGGTTGTTTCCGGGATTACGGGAACCGGCGGGTGTCGAGGTAGTGTTTTTTCCAGTAGGGGTCGTCCATGCTGTCCTTCCGCACGAAGCCGCCGGTGCTGGGGGCGTGGACAAATTCGTTGCCGCCGACATAGATGCCCACATGGGAATACTTCTTCCCTGACTGGTTGAAGAACAGCAGATCGCCCTTTCGGGCGCTCCAGAGCCCGACGGAGCGTGTGCTGCTCCTGATCGGGTCCGTACCATGGGGCACATCCACCCCGGCGGTGAGATAGCTGTACCGGACGAGTCCGCTGCAATCGAATCCGGCGGGGGTTTCGCCCCGGAACTTATAGGGCCGGCCGACCATGGCAAAGGCGGTCTCAGCGGCCTTTTCGCCTGCTGCAGGCGAATACCCCTCGATACGCCTGACCGGCGCGACGGCGCAGGCGGCAAGCATGCCGAGCAGTGCCACGGCCGCGCCCGCGGTCCTGATCCCCGCTGAAATATTCATCGGCCCTATACTAAGGGATGCTGTTCGTGAAGTCAACGGCAGACGCACAAACCGCGTTGTGACGCGCGTCACGCTTGCCAGAATTCCCTTGACGCTTCTCCGGCGTCCCTGATATAGTCTTTTTCATGAAGCACAAGGTCACCTTTCTTCCCGACAACGTCACCGTCGAGATGGAGCATGACGACAGCCTCTTCCGGGCCGCCAAGGCCGCGAACGTCTACGTGCTCTCCTCCTGCGGCGGCAAAGGCAACTGCGGCAAGTGCAAGCTCGTGGTAAAGAGCGGCACCGTCGAGCCCGGCAAATCGAACTCCTACCTCACCTCCGAAGAGGCGGGCCGGAACTACGTCCTGGCCTGCCATTCCCGCGTGCTCTCCGACCTCACCGTGGAGGTCCCGCCCGAATCGCGGATGCAGGCCAAGCACAAGATCGCGACGGGAGCCAACACCGAAGCGCTGTTCAAGCTCCTGCGCGAGGCCGGCGGATGCCTGGATTCGCGCATCATGCGCGTTTACCTGCAGCTCAAGCCCCCCACGCTGGACGACAGCATATCGGACTTCGAGCGCATCCGGCGCGCCCTCGACGAGCGTGGCTTCGACGCGGACTACCTGCACATGAACCACCTGATCCTGAAGAAGCTGGCGCTGGTCCTGCGCGACGCCGCCTGGAAGGTCACGATCTCGCTCTTCGGATCAGGCGATGTTACCGAGGTGCTGGACATCTTCCCGGGAGACACGACGAAGCAGCGGTACGGCGCGGCAGTTGACATCGGCACCACCACCGTCGTCGTCTACCTCGTCGACCTCCAGAACGGACACATCGTGGGGACCGCGTCGACCTACAACGCCCAGGTGAAGTGCGGCGACGACGTGATCACGCGCATCGTCTATGCCACGGAAAAGAACGGCCTCCAGGAGCTGCAGGACCTTGCCGTGGGCAACATCGCCACGATGCTGACCGAGCTTGCGCACAAGCACGGCGTCGAGCCGGGCATGGTGGAATACATCGTCGTCGCAGGCAACACGACCATGTGCCATCTCTTCTACGGCGTGAACCCCCAGTACATCCGCGAGGAGCCGTACATCCCCACGGCGGCCTTCTTCCCGCTCATCCGGGGCAAGAACGTCGGCCTGGCAATCTCCCCCCAAGCCGTTATCTACGCCATGCCCAACGTGGCGAGCTACGTGGGAGGGGACATCACCGCCGGCGTGCTCGTCTCGCAGATGCACAAGCAGGAGAAGGTGTCGCTCTTCATCGACGTGGGAACGAACGGCGAGATCGTCCTCGGGAACAAGGAGTGGCTCGTCACCGCCGCCTGCTCGGCCGGCCCCGCCTTCGAGGGCAGCGGCATCAAGTTCGGCATGCGCGCCATGGAGGGGGCCATCGAAGAGGTCGAGATCGACCCCAGGACCTACGAGGTGAACTACCGGGTCATCGGCGACGCCAAGCCCATCGGCATCTGCGGGTCCGGCATGATCGATACCCTGGCCGAGATGTACCTGACCGGCGTTATCGACCAGAAGGGGAAGATCCGCGAGGAGATCAAGTCAAAGCGCATCCGCCGCGGCGACAGCGGGCTCGAGTACGTCCTCGCGTGGCGGGTGGAGGGCGCCATCAACAAAGAGATCGTGCTGACCGAGGTGGACCTGGACAACCTTATCCGCGCCAAGGCGGCCATCTACGCCGGGTTCGGCACGCTCCTGTCCCAGATGCACATGACCTTCGCCGACGTGGACAAGATCTTCATCGCCGGCGGCTTCGGAAGGTACATCGACGTGGAGCGGGCCATCATCATCGGCCTGCTGCCCGACCTCCCGCCGGAGCGGTTCCAGTTCCTCGGCAACACCTCCATCATGGGCGCCTACTACGCCCTGCTGTGCGACAAGCTGCGGCACGAGGCCGAGGATATCGGCAGGAAGATGACCTACCTCGAGCTCTCGGTCTCCCGAAGCTTCATGGACGAGTACATGTCGGCGCTCTTCCTGCCGCACACCAACCTCGACTCATTCCCGACGGTGAAGCACCAGATGAGGAAGGCGAAGACCTGGTATCCTCCCGAATAGGACCGGCGCGCACCAGACGCAAGAACAGTACGGCCGTCCCGGCAGATCACGCCGCGACGGCCTTTTCGTTTCGTGAGATACCCAACGCAGCTAAGCAGCGAGCGCCGGAGCGCCCTGCAACCCCTGAATCCAGGGGCAAGCGCATTCCCTGCAGCTGCCTACGGGGTCAGCGAACGATGAGCCATTGATCCCTCCGCTCACGGCCGGAAGAGCGCATCATCGACAGCGGGATTGATGAAATATCGGTCGATGGTGGTCACGCTGATCTTCCTGCCGCCGGCATAATTGACGATGCGGAACGGCAGGATCACGCCGTCGATGGTCCGGAAGTCGCCGAACTCGGCGCTCAGGCTCGTCGTTTCCGTTCCCACGGCAAAGGTCCCCTCGCACTTTACGATCCGGTAGTTCTCCGCGTTCACGAACACTTCCATCCGGTTCCCCGGGCGGTCGGTGCAGCGAAGAACGCGAACAGCGTCGCCGTTCACGGTATCTCCCCGCAGCTCGGTCACCGAACAGGAGCCGTCGAGGAGACTGTACGGCAGGTCCAGCTCGTTGTACTGATGGACCATGGCGTGGAGCCGGGGGCCGGTCACTTCCTCGAACTTTCCGCCTGTACTGCGATATCCCTTGCCGTTGTGCAGGACTCTGCGTTCCGAGGACCGGCTGTACACGATGTCGACGACGAGGCTCCCGTCACGCCGCAGCGTGCGTCGGTAGGTCCCTTCGTCGCCGCGCATGAATGCCGTGATACGGCCCTCGGCCGCTATCGAATGGACAGCGGACAGACGTTCTTTCCCGCCGTATGCCTCGATGATCCTGTCCGCTACCGTACCGCTCTCAGCCGCGTACAGGGACGGGACCGCGCTCGCCGCGATGACGGCCGTGGCCAACGCCAGCACGCACACCATCCTCCGCGCCATATCACCTTTCCCCTTCGGCGGTCCTGAGATCGCCTGCCTCGGACCACGAACATGTGCCCTGCCAATTCGCACCATCGTGCGCCTCCGGCAATGAAAAAGCCGCCCGACACATCCTTCCTTCGGGCAGCTCCGTGCTGATTCCGCACTGGATTCAGAGTTACAGCATCTTCCCCATCAGCACCTCGTCGATGAGCTCCCGCCCCACCTGGATGCGGTTCCTGCGCACCCCTTCCTCGGCGAACCCGGCCTTCCGGAACATGTTGAGGGACTGTTTATTGGTCGTAAAGATGTTCGCTTCCAGTTTCCGGTACCCCTTCTCGCCCGCCCACTCGATAGCGTAGGCAAGCAGGTCCGATCCGATGCCGAGGCCCCGGAAGGCCTCCCGGAGATGCAGCCCCACGTGGAGGATATGGGCGGTCTCTGCCCGCCTCCCATCGTCGGCCTGAAGGGCCGCGAGACATCCGATCGCCTCGCCGCCCATCGCGGCCACGATCAGCAGGTTCTTTGCCGCATCCAGTTCACTGATGTACTCCCGCTCGGACGCCGGGTCCTTGCCGTAGTGCTCCATGAGGACATAGCTGCGCTCATTGGCATTCGACCTGACGGTATCGATGATCGCGCAGGAATCCTCGGGTTGCGCGGGTCGAATAATCATTTCCCTTCCATCCTTCGCATGGAACGTCCTGACCGTTTGCATGGCCCCCCCCTTGTCGAGCAGTGCACCATTATATCCTGGAACGGGGACGACCGCATAAAAAAATCGAACGATCCCCCTCCCCCTGACGGTCCGGAGGTCAGACAGGGGATGCCGCCGCGTCATGGTCTGCAGCCGGGAGCAGAACGGTGACCGTCGTGCCGGTCCCGACCTCGGACGAAATGGTGATGAGCCCCCCATGCCGTCTGATGATGGAATGGCAGACCGCCAGGCTGAGTCCCAGCCCCTTCTTGCTGAAGGTATCCTTGGTCGAATAATAGGGGTCGAATATTTTCGGCAGGTTTTCCGCGGCAATGCCGATCCCCGTGTCGCGGATCGTGACCCTGACATAGGCTCCTTCCGGCAATTCCAGACCGCTCCGCGGAGGGACGCTGATGTTCTCGCCGCGAACGGCGAGCGATCCCCCCTGCCGCATGGCCTCGATCGCGTTGTTCACCAGGCTGGTGAACACCTGACGGATCTGGTTTTCATCGACCGGCACCGGATGCAGGTCCTGCGGCAGGTCAAGTTCGGCGCTCACGGCCGATGTCGCCACCGCCTCCTTGACGCTCCCGGCGATGATCCCCTGAATCGGCATCGGGCTCCGGACCGGTTCGCCGCCGGTCGCGAAGGTCAGGAGCTGCCTGCTGAGCTCCTTGGCGCGCAGGCAGGCGTTCATCGCGGCCGCCAGGATCTCGCTCCTCTCGCTTTCCTGCTTTCCGGCCTCCTTCGCCATCTGGATGTGCGCTGAGATGACCGCCAGGAGGTTGTTAAAGTCATGGGCGATGCCTTCGGCAAGGATGCCGGAGGACTCGAGGGTGCGCAGCCGGGCGTGTTCGGCCTCCGCTTTCCTGCGCTCCGTATTCCACTTCAGCACGACGATGACCATGATCACGCTTGCCGCGGCAAAGAGGACATACAATGACGCGAGCATGAGCGCGTCCCGCCGCCACGGCGCCAGTACCGCGGCGGTCTGGCGGTCCACGACCAGCACGAAGGGATGGCCGACGTTCACTTCCGGCGGGCGGCAGGTGATGACCGCGGCGATCCGCTCCTCGCCGGCGAACCCGGACTTGCCCCGGAAGAGGGAAACATCCCTGCCGGACTCCCGGTGCAGTTGGAAGAACGTGCCGGGCCGGGCGAGGCTCACGTTCCCGTTCTCTCCCTGCCGGTTCGGGAGCGAGAGAAACAGTTCCCCGTTGTCATGCACCATCCTGATGCTGTTGTCCGGAGCGTAGAGCACCGACGTGAGCAGCGTCGTGAAGTATTCCTGGTCCAGCGTTGCCGCTATGACGCCGCCGAACTTTCCCTGCCAGTCCGTAAAGGCCCGCGAAACATTGACGACCGTCGTCCCTAACGCCGACCTGAAGGGCGGCGAGATGATGAGCTGTTCCCGGTGGACCGCCTCCCGGGCCGCGCGATAATAGTCGCGTTTTGCCGATTCGAAGCCGATGATCTCGGCCCTGCTGGACAGGATGATGCGGCCGCTGGCGTCGGCGACGAGAAGCGTCCGGATGCCCCGGGCGAGCTGGACCTGGTGGTAGAGATACTGGTTCAGGCCCTCTTCATCGGGCCGGTGCGCCATCTTCATGATCTTGCTGACGTCCTTCATGATGATGTCGATGAAGGCCAGCTTGGCGCCGAGATTTTCATTCACGACCCGCGCTTCCGCAAGCAGCCGGTCCTCCGTGCTGGCGATAGACCGGTCATATTCCCGAAAAATCTGCATCCCCAGCACAACGCCCAGGAGCGCGAGCAGGGCCAGCACGCCGGTCCATACCATGGCGCGCCCGGTTATGGCCCATTTTCCGAAGGTATGCGGAAAAAATCTCGCGTCCATAGGATCCCCTCTCATGCCGCGCAGCAGGAGAACGCATCTTCTGCCGCGGCCGTTACAACCGGCGGACCGGGCCGTTCCCGACCCGGCCTCCGCATCTGGAAGCGCCGGCGATGGCGATCAGCGGGCGGTCGCCGGCAGGAACCGCCTCAACCCCTCCCGGAACGGGACCGGCTCGATCCCGAAGGCCTCCCGGATGTCCCTCATGCCGCAAACGTTGTCCTCCTGCAGCATGACGAGCTGGTCCGTGGTGACCGGCGGCTTCGCCATCACGGTCTCGGCGGCCTTTGCTATGGTCCGCATGAAGAGCATCGGCATGTGGACCGTGGGCCTGCGGATGCCCATTGCCCCAGCAATGGCCTTTGTCACTTCTTCGTACGTGAGCTGTTCCGGCCCGCCGATCTCGAACGTCCTGCCCAGAAAGGAGTCGGACGTGACCGCCTTTACGATGCAGCCGGCCACATCATCGATGAAAATAGGCTGCACCTTCGACCGTCCGGACCCGATGACCGGCAGGACCGGCGAGAGCCTGATCATCTCGGACATCCGAACGGTGAATTGATCGCCTGCGCCGTAGATGAGCGACGGCCGCAGGATCGTATAGGGGAGGCCGCCGGCCTTTACAAGCTGTTCGGCCTCCCACTTGCTCCGGTGGTACGCGCTCTTCGCGTTCTCCCTGGTGCCGAGCGCGCTCTGGAAGAAGAACTGCTTTACGCCGGCTCGTTTCGCCGCCTCAAGGACATGACCGGTCCCTTCGATATGGACGCTCCGGAACGTGGATCCGCTCGCCTCCTGGATGATCCCGACAAGATGAACGACCCGTTCCATGCCTGCTGCGGCGGTCTCGAGCGACGCCGGGTCGCTGATATCTCCGGCAACGACCTCCACACCGAGGTCCCGCAGCCAGGCTGCCCTCGCGGCGCTCCGGACAAGCGCACGGACCGCGATGCCGTCCTTCCGCATGCTTCTGATGAGATTGCTGCCCACAAAGCCAGTACCGCCGGTGACAAGGATCATGGTAGACAACCTCCCGCAATGATTTTACCACAGGATCTCACTTGTCAGGAGTAAAGAGTTTAGGAAAAACTTGT
>Ga0102851_10000836_pt1 | contig 16559 bp, 16 predicted proteins | sample Mud3Dept3metaG_FD_79558 | JGI IMG/M metagenome (GOLD analysis project Ga0102851, IMG submission 79558) | Freshwater wetland microbial communities from Ohio, USA, analyzing the effect of biotic and abiotic controls - Mud 3 Core 4 Depth 3... | ecosystem: Environmental > Aquatic > Freshwater >... | reverse complement strand
TCTCGCTCCCCAGCGGTCCTGCCCAGGCGGACAAGTCGGGCACCAAGATCACGTTCGGCCTCGGCCACGGCTGCGAGGTCGGGGGCGTCCACTACGACACGTTCAAGGTCCGCGTCGAGATCCCCGCCGGGATGACCGCCGTGCGGCCGATGTTCAGCGATTTCGGCAAGCCGACCGTCACGAGGTCCGGCGTCGACGTGACGTCGATCGAATGGACCAAGGACGCGAACGACGTCCTCGGCGGCGACGACGGTTACTACGAGGTCACGATCCGCGCGAAGATCCCGAACGCGCCGTTCACCCGGCTGCCGATCGTCGTCCATCAGATCTGCCTCGTCAGCGGCATCGAGGTGACGATGAGCTGGGATGTGCTGCCGCCCGGCACCGGCAACACGGCGCCGGTCCTGACGATCCAGCCCGCGCGCCTCAACGCGACCGGCTGGAACAAGTTCACGATCCCCGCGGGCGTCACGGTGCCCAACGCCAACCTCGGCACGTACTTCGGCGATGCGTTGATCGTGTGGAAGGGCACGGAGGCGTTCAGCGCGAACGCGAACACGGTCGCGCTGATCGAGGCGACCACCGGCGTCACCAAGCTCACCGGGGATCTCGTCGCGGGTGACGTGATCTGGGTCAGGTACTGATCATGACCCGCGTGATCTTGTGTGCCGCCCTGCTGTTCGCGGCGTGCGGCGACAACCTGCCCGGCGTCTCGCGAGATGCCGGTCCCCACGACGACGCACCCGCCGACGCGGAACCGCAGGCAGTGGGACCGTGTCTCGACCAGCCGACGGATCTCCTGCGCCCCCCCGCGGGTCAGCTTCCGTGCGAGCTTCTGCCGCCCGGCTTCACGGCCACCGCGACAAGGACCCCCTGATGCTGGCTCGCATTCTTCTGATCCTGTCGCTGCTCTCGTTCGGCGCGTGCGGCGACGACACGGGTGGTGGCGGTCCCGACGCGAATACGATCGACGCCGCGACCCCGGATGCGATGCCGCGCCAGGTGATCGAGGCGTCGCGCCCTCTGGAGGTCGGCGCGCTCGTCGAGGGCACGATGACCGGCGGCATGGGCGACGTCGCCGTGATCACGCTGTCCGCGCCGACCGCGGACATCGGCTGGAACATCCACGGGCACGCGAACGGCGGCACGCAGATCATCTACGAGGAGCACGACAAGATGACGGTCGCGTACACGTTCGCACCGGCGACCCACGCCGAGTGGTACCTGCTCGTGCGCAACGAGGGCACGGCGAACATGGAGGTGATGGTCAAGGTCGAGCTGTTCGGGAACATGGTGTGGACATGGCTGTAGGACGGATCCTCGCCGCGCTCGCCGGACTCGCGCTCGTCGCGTGCACCGAGGAGCCGCTGTTCGGACCGCCGACCGAGGCGGTGTGTCCGCCCGGCGGCACCGCCCTGACGTACGAGAACTTCGGCAAGCCGTTCATGGAGGCGTACTGCACGCGGTGTCACGACTCCGCGCTCGTCGGAGCGGCGCGCCACGGCGCGACGTCGTTCCATGACTTCGACACGCTGTTCGGGATCAAGGCCGTCAAGGCGCACATCGACCTGACGACCGCGTCGGGGCCGGCGGCGACGAACACGTCGATGCCGCCCGGCGGCAGGAGCCCGTCGACCGCGGAGCGCGAGCAGCTCGGCGAGTGGATCGCGTGCGGGCTCCCGAGCACCCCCTGACCCGACGGTGTGCCTGACGGGAGACGATCCGTCTCCCCGGGAATGCACGCGGCGGGCCGCAACCCGCCGGAGTTCTTGGTCCCGGGCGGTGGTACGTCGCGTGCTGTGAGGAGACGGATGTCCAAGGACCTCCCGACCCTCGATCTCCACACGCTCCAGACCGTCGGCGGCGGCGCCGCCAAGACCCGTCAGGACGAGCTCAAGCTCGCGATGACCCAGATCAAGGACTCGCTGTCCTCGCTCAAGAAGCAGGTCACCGCGTCGTCGTCGACCGATCCGACGCAGATGATGGTGATGATGATGATGATGAAGAACCGGTAGCCCGCGGCTACGGCACGCCGATGATCTTGTGGGTCTGCAGCGAAAGCCGCCATCGCGGCCGAGCGTGGACGAGGGCGATCGTCTTCGCGAGCGTCTGCGCGTAGCGGTCGTCCATCCAGGGCTGCAGGAAGTAGTGCTCGCAGCGGTACCGCGCGGCATAGCGGTCGAGCACCGCCTCGTCGACGGTTTCGTCGACCACGACCTTGAGCTCGTCCGCGGGGAGCCCGTCGGCGAGCACGATGCTCGCGGGGTGATGCTGCGGCTTCGGCGAGATCGTCAACCAGTCGACCGCACCGGCGAGCGGCCGCGTGCCGTTCGACTCCATGTGTACGCGGAACCCCGCGCCGCGGATCGCGGCCGACAGCGGCTCGTCCCACTGGAGCGTCGGCTCGCCGCCGGTGACGATCACGCGCCGCGTGTCGCCGGTGTCGAGCGCGCGCAGCCGCGCGACGATCTCGTCGGCCGCGTGGCGCTCGGCGCCGTCGGGCGCGAAGTCCGTGTCGCAGCCGGTGCACGCAAGGTTGCACGCCGCGAACCGCAGGAACACGACGGCGCGGCCGGCGTGCGCGCCCTCGCCTTGCAGCGTGGGCCCGAACATCTCCTTCACGAGATAGCGGCGGTCGGACATCGGTGACGCGGGATGCTATAGCGCGGAGGTGACCCGGATCCTACTGGTCGCGGTGCTCGCCGCGGCCTGCGGCAAGGCCAAGGACACCGGCAGTGACCCGGTTGTCGTCCCGGCGCCCGCCGTCGGTAGCGCGGCCGGAGAGCCCTGCCAGGCCCTGCCGTTTGCGGAGTCCGCGCCGGTGCCCGAGGCATCGGGCGCCGCGTGGCTGACCCTCGACGGCAGGCCGGCGCTGGTCGTGATCAGCGACAGCGGCAACGCGGGCGCGTATGCGATCGTCGACGCCGAGACCGGCGAGAGCCGCGAGACCGGCACGCTGCCGCTCGGCGAGGCGGGCGACGACCTCGAGGGCCTCGCGACCCGCGGGGACATGATCGTCGGCGTGACCTCGTCGGGGTGGATCCGCGCGTGGACCCGCGTGGCAGGTGGCTTCGCGCTCGTCGAGCCCGCCTATCCGCTCGGGCCCGTCGATCTGCCCAACAAGGGCGGCATGGGCGACACGCCACCCGCGGGCACCGGCATGGTGTGCGGCGCGCACGCGACGAACTGCGGTCGCAACTACGAAGGGCTGTGCCTCGTCGCTCCGGCGCACGCGAAGGGGCCGTGCGTCGGGTTCGCGGCGTCGAAGGCGGACGGCCACCTGTACTGCGTCGTCGAGGAGGCCGGCAAGCTCGCGGTGAAGTTCGCACCGCGGATCGCGATCGGCCGGCCCGGCGTCCTCGGCGATTGCGCGTTCGCCGAGGACGGCACGCTGTGGGTCGGCTCGAACCTGTTCGACCTGGCACAGGTCTACCGGGTCGACGGCTGGGCCACGCCCGAGTCCGCGAAGGTCGTCGCGCTCGCGCCGCTCGGCATCGGGTTCCCCGAGACCCTCGCGGTGCGTGGCGACGTGATCTACCGGATGTCCGACACCGGCGGCGCGCCGAGCCTGATGACGAAGTTCCGCTGCAGGCGTTAGAGCCAGCCGAGCGCGAGGCCTGCGAGCGCTCCTCCGAGGACGAGCCACGGCGAGCTCACCTTGAAGTGCAGCGCGATCGCGGCGGCCGCGGCGATCCCGATCGTCGGCAGATCGACGATCGAGGTGCGCCCGAGCTGGTACGAGACGACCGCCATCAGCGCGAGCGACGCGACGTTGACTCCGTCGAGGAAGGCGCTCGCGGCCGCGTTCTTGCGGAGCCACGGGACCAGCGGCCCACTGGCCGCGACGAACACGAACGCCGGGAGGAAGATGCCGAGCGTGGCGACCGCGGCCCCGCCGAACCCACCGAGCAGGTAGCCGATGAACGTGGCCGCGGTGAACAGCGGGCCCGGCGTGATCTGGCCGATCGCGACGGCATCGACGAGCTGACTCTCGGTGAGCCAGTGCAGCCGCTCGACGAAGTCGGCGCGCAGGAACGCAAACAGCACGTACCCGCTGCCGAACAGCACCGAGCCGATCTTCACGAACGTCAGGAACAGCCCGCCGAAGCTGAACGCCGACGCCGCGGCGGCGGGCCCGAGCGGGACCAGCGGCAACCAGGCGACGGCCGGCGGCACGTGCCGCAGCTTCGTCAACGCCATCAGCGCCCCTGCCGCGGCGAGGACCGCGAGCTCGTGGATCCCGAGCAGCACGGCCGCGGTGCACGCCGCACCGAGGAAGCCGAGCAGCAGGGTCTTCGCGGCGGTCCGCGCGAGGCGCCACAGCGCGAGGGCGATGATCGCGATCACCACCGGCTTGACGCCGCGGAATACCGCATCGACCTCGGGCAGTGTCCCGTAGCGGACGTAGGCCCACGCGAGCGCAGTCACCATCAGGGCCGCGGGCACGATGAAGCACGCGCCCGCGACCACCAGGCCGAGCCAGCCGGCGCGCCGGTACCCGACGTGGATCGCGAGCTCGGTCGAGTTCGGGCCGGGGATCAGGTTCGTCGCGCCGACGAGGTCGAGGAAGTCCTCGCGCGTCATCCACTTGCGGCGCGCGACGACCTCGTCCTCCATCATCGCGACGTGGGCGGCCGGCCCCCCGAACGCGGTCGTGCCCAGGCGCAGGAACAGGGCGGCGACCTCGCCGAGCGCGCTCACAGGGCCATTGTCACCGAAACTTCGCCGACGTGGCAGGAGGCGCTACGATCCGAGCGTGCAGTGCCCTTATTGCACCGGCGACTCCAACGTGACCGAGACCCGGGTCACGGCCGATGGCATGCGCCGGCGGCGGCTCTGCACCGCGTGCAAGCGGCGGTTCACGACCTACGAGAAGCTCGGCGCGCCCGGCCTCAAGGTCCACAAGCGCGACGGCACGCTCGAGCCGTTCGACGGCGAGAAGCTGTTCACCGCCCTGCAGCGGATCTGCGCGCATCGCAGCGGCGTGCGCGACGAGGATCTGCGCCGGATCGCGCGCGATATCGAGGCGACGCTGCTCGACGGCGGCCGCAAGTCGGTCGCGTGGAGTGACATCGTGCGCGCCGCGCTCGATCGGCTCGCGAACGTCGATCCGATCTCCGCACAACGCCTCGCCGCGAACTACACCGACGAGAGCGGTGCCGTTCGATTCGACGGCGGCGCCAGGGCAGATCCGACGCAACAGCTCGGTCTGCCGCTGGACGACGACTAGAGAAGCAGCGAGAGCGGGTGCGGCCCGGGGCCCATTCCGGACCGCACCCTCAGTCGAGTCACCACGTCTCGACTGTTCTCGCCATGTCCGATACCTGGTACACGCGGCGTGCCATCGCTCCGTGTGCGTCGTTCCGCGTACCTGGATGATCCTCGACGGCGACGCGCGCGTCTTCGAGGTGACGAGCTGCAACCTCGGAGAAACGGCCCGTGCAGTGGCCAGCGATCGCGACGCTCGACAGCCGAAATAGCGAAGCGGGTGTGGCCCGTGAGGACCACACCCGCTGGGGTGCGAGGTTGAGGTGACGTGCCTACCAGCGGCGGAACCGCGTCGACACGTTGATGACCGGTGCGGCCGAGGGTGCGGCGACGACCGTCTGCTGCGGCTGCGGGCGCAGCGCCATCATCATCACCATCATCGTCGTCGGGTCGCTGAGGCCGCCCGCGGGCTTCGCCTGCGCCGAGGCGAGATCCTTGATCGAACCCTGCAGCGCCGTGAGCTGCGTGGTGACCGCGTCGTTCTTGCCAGCGCCGCCCGTGACCGTGACCAGTGCTTCCGTGGTGAGCGTCTTCATTGTCCGTATCCTTTCGTGGTGTGACCCTCCTCTGTGCAGCGCGCGTGCCGCCGTCCCGCTCGTGTTCATTCGAGGACATCGCGATCGATCGACGCGTTTGCACGTCAACTCGTCTCGACGATCTGAAACCTCGTGGAGGCAGATCGCCCGAAACCGTCGACGGGCCCGAGGACAGTTCCTCGGGCCCGCCGGTGACGTCCGAGCTGATCGCTAGCGTCCGCCGCGTGCCTGCATCATCTGCTGCATCATCTGCATCATCTGCTGGCCACCCTGCGCCTGCGTCTGCGCGAGGTTCTGGCCGACCGCGGTGATGATCTCTGCGAGCTGCTTGATGCCCTGGAGCACGGCGGGATCAGGTCCACTCGAGCGGCTGACCCGTCCACCCGTCACGGCCTGGAGCGACGCCGGGTCGATCGACTCGAGGGCATCACGATCGTGTTCGTTGCTCGCCATGGTTGGTCTCCTCCTCGAGGTGGACGCCGGGATCAGCAGCCGCGCTTGACGGAGACGTTGATCTGCGGGACCGGAGCCGGGGGCGGGGCTGCCGCGGGGGCCCCGCCGCCTCCGCCGCCCATGCCGCCCATCATCATCATCATCATCATCATCTGCATCGGGTCCTGGCCCGACGAGCTCTTGCTCGAGGCGAGATCCTTGATCGAGTCGCCGATCGACGTCAGCATCGCCGTCAGCTCACTGTTCGCGCCGCTCGCCCGCGCCGTGACGCGGGCCGCGCCGCCGGCGACGTTCGCCAGCTGCTCGGCATCGATCGACATGAACGGGTCCTGGTTGTCCTGCTTCTTGGTGTTCGACATGGGGCGTGTCCTTGTGGTGGGGAGGTCGGTGCCGGGTGAACGGCGGTGACCAGTTCATGAGCACGCGATGTGCCACGCCGCAGATCACGTGCGATCGGGTACCTGAGACCGCCCCGGCCGGGGCGTGACTCCCAGATCGCTACCATCGGTAGACGATCGCGGACACCCACGGCTCTCGACGACAACGGACCGAAACCGCCGCCGAAAACGCCGACGGGCCGGCACATGGCCGGCCCCGGACGTCGAGCAGCGCTCGCGCGAACAGCTAGAACTGGATCCCGAGGTTGACCGAGCCGTTGACGGTGGAGTCGCTGGACTCCGACACGCCTTCCTCCTCGGTGATCACGCCAACGCCATCGTACGAGATCGTGAACTTCTCGTAGGCGATCGCGCCGTGGACGAACAGGTTCTGCGGCAGCGGGATCACGAAGTCCGCATCGAGGCCCATGCCGGACGCGCGGCCGGGTCCGTACCAGTCGACCGAGCTGATCGGGCCGACGTCGAGCAAGTACATGTACTTCGCACCGAACCCGACCGACGCGCGCTCGGTGATCGTCAGGTCGAGGTGGACCGCGCCGCCGATGTACGAATACTCGGTATCTGGGACCTCGAACGTCTCCGGCGCGTCGGGGATCAGGTAGCTCGACGTGCCGTAGCTGACCTCGCCGTCGATCGAGACCAGGCTCGCGAGGGCATGGCGGTAGTGGATGCCGGCCTTGTACGCGCTCTGGTCGATCACGTACTCGGCGACGGACTCCCCGTCGTCGAACGTGACCTCGGAGCCCGCGGACTTCGAGAGCGCGAACGAGAACCCGATGCCGGACAACGCACCGTCGAGCTTCTTGCTCGGGAACGGAAAGACCGCGCCCTGGAGCGCGAGGCCCTTGCTCGGGACGCCCGCATACGACATCGGGCCGGTCTGGTTCTCGGCGGTGATGTCGAGCGAGCGCGCGCCGTAGTAGGCACCACCCGCGATCCGGAACCGCGGGGTCGGCACGGGGACGTGTGCGGCGGTCGGGTCGGAGATCTTGCCCTCGTCGCTCGTCGCGCCGAACAGCGAGACGAGGTCGGAGTTCTCGGACGCCGCGAGATCGGGCTCGCCCGCCGCGACCTCCTTCTTCGCCTTCGCCGGCCTCTCGTTGTCGTCGTCGCCGGCGGTCGACTCGCCGTCGGTGCCTTCGGCGTCGGCGCGCCTGCTGCGCTTCCTCGCGGTCGGCTCGTCGCCGTCCTCGGTCTCGTCGGTCGCGTCGGCGACGCGCGTCTTCTTCTTGCGCGGCAGGTCCTCGTCGAGGTCGTCGACCTTCGGAGCCTTGGCGCCGATCATCTTGCGCGTCTCGATCACGCGGAGCGAGCCGCCGGCCGGCTCGGGTGCACCCTCGATGTACGCGAGGACGCCATCGAGCTCGTCGGACAGCTTGCTGCGGCTGTCATCCGACAGCCCCTTGGCGCCGACGCGCACCGAGACCGTGTCGAGCTCCTGCCCGGTCGAGGCCTCGCGGATCGCGACGGTGAGCAGCTTGTGGCGGCCCTCGTCCTGGACCCAGCCCTCGATGATCGCGTCGACGCCGGACGACCTCGCGGCCTTCTGCCACGTCTGCGGTCCCGCCGACTTCTGCTGGGCGCGGGCGCGGGCATCCTCCCAGCGCTGCTTCGCGACGACGTCGTACTGCTCGCCGAGGATCTTCTGGACCTCGGTGCGGCCGGCGTCGGCGAGGCTACGCGGCCCGTCGAAGTCGAGGATGACCACGCGGCGCGGCTTGGCGTCGACGCTGGTGGCTGCGCCGCACAGCGCAGCGGCGGTGAACGCGAGGCGGAAGGCGTTGGTGGTGAGCGACATGGCGGGTCCTTCGGTGGGCGTGGGCTGAGGGGCGAGGAGAGACGTGGTGGGTGAACGGCGCGGCCTAGCGGCCGCACCAGCACTGGGCGCAGTTGTTCGCGGTGCCGGCGTTTCCCGAGATCGCGGCGACGGCCGTGCCGACCTGCGCGCAGTGGTCGACCTCGATCGCGCGGCAGATCGAGAGCGCCGGGTTGCTCGCGATCGTCACCGAGCCCCAGACGCCGTCGAGCATCCGCGATAGCTGACCGAGGCCGGTCAGGCGCAGGTTGTTCGAGATCGTCACGCCGCCGGAGATCCGGTTCATGCCGGTCGGGATCAGGTTCGTCAGGTCGACCAGCGCGTCGTTGTCATCGACCACGAGGGCGCCGCCGATCTGCGCGAGCGACCCCATCGAGCCGATGGCCGCGAGCGCCGGGTTTGCGCGAAGCGTGACATCTCCTGCGATCGAGGTCGCGGCCAGGCCGCTGATCTGCGCGAGCTGCGGGTTGCTCGCGACCTCGAGGCGGCCGAGCGTCGCGAGCACCGGGAGGCGGATCGCCGTCGCACCGGTGCCAGTGATGTGGACACCGCCGGTGACCTTGGCCAGCTCGGCGAGCTCGACCACGGCGAGCTTCGCGTTGTCGGTGATCCGGAGGTCGCTGTCGACCTGGACGATGTACTTGAGGCCGTCGATCGCGGTGAGCGCCGCGTTGTTGCGGATCGTATAGCCGACCGAGAACGGCGTGCCGCCCTGGGTCGCGCCGTCCCAGCGCTTGACCGCCAGGTTGTTCAGGTTGGCGAGCTTGGAGTTGCCGCTGACGAGTAGCGAGCCGTAGACCTTGATCGTCTTCTTGGTGCTGATCGACGTCAGCTGGGTGTCGACGAGCTCGAGGTCATTGACCTCGATCAGGTCATTGAGCCGGGCGAGCGTCGTGATGGCCGGGCCCTCGATGCGAAGGTTCGCGTTGAGCGACCAGCAACCGGTGGGCAGGGCGTCGAAGTCCGCGTCGCTGCGGATCGTGAGGTTCGTGGTCCGTTCCTCGGGGTCGTCGCACCCGACCGCCGAGGCCGAGCCGCTGCCGTCGTCGCCGTCGGCCTTGCAGCGCGTACCGACACACTCGTCACCGCCCACATCGGCGAGACACGAGGCCGTCATCAGGAGGAGTCCGAAGAGGATGGGGCGCATGGTGTTCTCCTTGATCAACTTGCGTGCCGTAACCCGCGGGATATGAGCTCCGGTGGTTACAGTCGACGAGGCCGGGTGATCGGGCCCGACGATGTCAACCGAGGGACGCATGACTAGCGGCGCTCTCCCCGGGGGCGAACGTTGACGCGGTACTGCTCGAGCAGCGTGCCGCCGAGGAACTGCAGCTGCGCGACGGCGATGTGGTAGTCGGCGACCGCGCGACCGCGGCGCAGGCGCGCCTCGATCAGCTCGGTCTGGCGCTGCATCACGTTGTAGTTCGTCGCCTTGCCGCTGACGAAGCTCAGCCGCTCGGCCTTGAGGTTGTCCTCACCGACGGAGATCGCCTTGTCGGACAGCATCACGCGCGTGCGGGCGAACGTGACGGCCTTCACCGCGTTGACGACCTCGGCATCGATCTGGCGCTCGAGATCGGCGCGGTCGATGTCGAGGCGGCGACGCTTCGCCAGGGCCGCGTCATGGCTGGACTTCGCGGCGCCCGACAGCTCGAACGACACCTGGAGGCCGGCCATCACCTCGAAGCGGGTGGCCCCCCCGAGTGCGCCGATCGACTCGCTCGTCGTCTGTCCATCGCCGAGCAACCCGCCCGACAGGCTGACGTCGACCTGCGGCAGCGTCGCGTTCTTCGCGACCTTGACGTCGACGTCCGCGATCTTCTTCTGCAGGGCGAGGGTCGCGAGCTTGCGGTTCGCCTTGCGGCTCTGCGCGAGGACCTCTTCGATGTCCCACTCCGACTCTCCGATCTCGAACGCCTCGCCGGGGCGCATCAGCACCTCGCGGCGGCCGAGACCGAGGCCGACCTTGCGGCGGAGCTCGAGGGACTTCTTCTCGGCCTCGAGCTGCGCGCGGAGCTGCGCTTCCTTGCGGACCGCGATCTCGTAGATCACGGCATTGACGGCGTTCTGCGGCGCCTTGCCGGCGCGGAGCTCCTCGCGCGTCAGCTTCTCCTGCGCCTCGGCGAGCGCGAGTGACTCGGCGCGGATGTCGACCTCGTGGCTCGCGTAGGCGAGCTCCCAGTAGCCCGCGACGACCTCGCGGATCATGTCCTCGGCCGCGAGCTGCGCCTTGATCGTCGCCTCGGAGAACGCGAAGTCCGCCTTCCTCTCGGCGGCGAGCGCGACGTCGGGACCAAAGCCGCGGACGAGCGGCTGCTTGAGCGTGAGGCGCGCCGTCGACTGGATCTGCGGGCACTTGTCTTCGTCGGCGCCGTTGAGGCCACACGTGGAGACCTGCGGGTTGCCGCCGCTGCCGCTGCCGGAGCCCGTCGCGGCGGCCGTGGTCGCGAACCCTACCGGGACGTTGATCTCCCGAATGCTGCGAGCGACGCCGACCTCGAGATCGAGTCGTCCGCCCGTCGGCAGGTTGCGGCCCAGACCGATCGCTCCTTGGATCGAGTCGGTCGCGACGGTCGCGAACGGCGCGACCTCGACCTGGCCGGTGACCCCTTGCTTCTGATACTGCGCGCCCATCGTCATCACCCATTGCTGGTTCGCGCGGGAGGCGCCGGCCTGCCCCTTCGCGACGGAGCGATCGACCTTCGAGCGCACGACATCGGGCGAGCGGCGCATCGCGACCTCGATCAGCTCGTCGAGCTTGAACTCGATCACCGCATCGGCCTCGGGGCCGTCGCCTTCATACGCGTCCTCGTCTTCGTCCGCGCGCGCAGGAGGCGTGGCGAGGATCGTGCCGAGGGTCCCGAGGGCGGCGGCGACCAGGTACGTGCGGCTTCGCATGACCACTGGCTTGAGCAGTCGCCATGCCACGCGTAACTCCTCTGTCTACCTGCGGATCCACGAGCTGCACGCCGCGGGACTCGACTACCTCGGGTTACGGATCGCTGCCCCACCCCCCAACGCTCCCACCGGTTGTCGACCACGTTCGACACCGGATCTCCCGACGTTGAGGCGCGCCCACCGCGTGGTCCTGGCTTTGCATTTTCGGTCCACCATGAGCTACGGCAACGAAGAGGCATCGACCCATCGCCGCGACGCGCGGCCGGTGCTGGCGCCGGAGACCCTCGACGATCCGGTGCACGCTCACGAGCGGACCACCGAGCCGCCGACGCGACTCCGCGCGGACGCCACGCCGGCGAAACCGTTCGTGCAGCGCTCGTCCGTGCAGCCGCACGCCTACGAACAGCCGTCGTACGCGCCAGCTGCGTCTCCACCGCGCGAGCGAACCGAGCCGTCGGTGCACGCGCTGCAGCCGGCGCTCGCGCCGCTACCGCGCAGCCGTTCGGCGCGTGGCACCGCGGACGTCAGCCCACGCACCGCGAAGCCTGTCGTCGATGCGCCCCACCCCGCCGACGTCGCTGCCGCGCGACGTAGCTCCGCGAAGATCCCGACCGACTCGGTGCGCAGCGCTCACTCCTCGTCGAAGCCACGCGAGGCACCGCGCAGCGAACGCACCTCCTCGAAGTCGGTCGCCGAGCCCGCTCCCTCCGCACACTCGCGCAGTGCGCGCGGCTCGTCGCCGGGCATCGAGCCGGCGCCCGAGGCCAGGTCCTCGTCGAGGTCGGCCTCGAGGTCCACGAGTGAACCGAAGCTCGCGCGCGGCTCCTCGAACAGCGTCGCCGAGGCGGCCCCCGCCGCCGGTCCCGCGGGTCCGATCCCCGGGATGATCGACCCGCTGCAGATCATCATCCCGCCCGAGCTCGGGCCGTCGATCTACAGCTGGGTCCGGCGGCTCGCGCTGCAGGCCGACCTCCAGACCGCGGACCGCGTGCTGCGCGATGCGCTCCTCGAGATCACGTCGTCGCTTGCCGTCTCGATCGTGTATCCGGGGCAGGACGGCCTGTGGACGCTCGGCACCGATGACGAGATTCCCCGCGACGCCACCCCGATCATCGCCTGCGCCCAGGCGCGGCGCGCGCTGATCGCGTCGCACACCGCCCTGATCCCGATCGTCACGACGAGCGAGACGGTCGGCGTCATCGTCATGACCCGCAACCCCCGCAACCCGGGCTATCTGCCCGTCGAGCAGATCGCGATGATCGGCCTCGCGCGCGAGTCGGCGTCGATCCTCCATCACCTCGCCGTCCAGCACCTGCAGAGGGCGCACGAGCAGAAGGCGGACAAGGGCTCGCTGTACCGTGGCGAGGCCCTCGAGGCGCACCGCACCAAGGGCAACGAGGGCGAGCTCGTCCAGCTCTCACCGGGCTGGGTCCGCCGGACCTATCCCCTGCTCGTCGGCGCGCTGGTGATCGCGGCCGTGTTCTCCGTGTTCATCACCGTGCCGACGTACAGCACCGGCTCCGGCGTCGTCGTGATCGACGGCGCCACGGTCAGCGCCCAGCAGGGCGGCACCGTCGATGTCGTCCTCGTGCAGCCGGGCCAGGCGGTCAACGCGGGCGCCGCGATCGTGCGGCTGTCCGCGCAGGCCGAGCTCGACGAGCTGACCGCCGCGCAGACCGAGCACAACGGCATCCTCCAGCAGATGCTGTTCGACGCGACCGACGAGCAGGTCAAGAAGCAGCTCCACGCGAGCCACAACCGGCTGACCCTCGCGGAGGCCCGCGTCAGCGCGAAGACCGTCCGCACGTCCAAGCCCGGCACGATCTCCGACATCCGGGTCCGCCCGGGACAGCCGCTCCAGCCCGGCGAGCCGATCGCGACCGTCCTGCAACGTGGCGCAGAGCCCGAGATCTTCGCGTTCCTCCCCAGCAAGGACCGCCCGCGCCTACGCACCGGGCAGACGCTGCAGATCGAGCTGATCGGGTACACGAAGACCCGCGAGCTCGCGACCATCACGTACGTCGGCACCGAGGCGATCGGCGCCAACGAGGCGGCCAAGGTGGTCGGACCGACGCTCGCCGACTCGCTCAAGCTCGGCGGTGGATCGTACGTGCTCGTCAAGGCGCGGCTCCCGAGCCGGACCTTCAAGACGGAGCACAGCACGCTCAACTACCACCACGGCCTCCCGACCAAGACCGAGGTCAAGATCTCGGAGAAGCCGTTCCTCGTGACGCTGCTGCCCGCGCTCGAGAAGTACCTCCCGGACTGACGCCGGGCGCTTCCTCCCCGCGGCCGGCCTCACCCGCCGGCCGTTTGTCGTTTCGGGCGCTTGGGGGTGGGGACTCGGGGTTGTCAACCTGGGAACGCACCCTGACCTCGCAACACCCGGAGGTTACGTGTGCAACCACCGGTATCCATATCCCGCGGGTGACGGCACGACAGTTGAACAACCAGCGGACGTGGCCCACGACAACAAGAACATCGTCGCTTCGTTCCCGGCGCTCAAGAAGCTCGGGTTCGCCGGCAAGAAGGCGGTGCCCTTTGTCCAGCAGCTCGAGTGGACCGACTGCGGTGCCGCCTCGCTGTGCATGGTGATGGCATTCCACGGCCGCGAGTCCAAGCTCGCCGACGTTCGCGAGGCGATGGGCATCGGCCGCGACGGCGTCTCGGCCAAGGCGATCCTCGACACCGCCGAGCGCTACGGGATGCAGGGCCGCGGCATCAAGGTCGATGTCTCGCAGATCAAGCTGCTGAAGACCGCGACGATCCTCCACTGGGAGTTCAACCACTTCGTCGTGTTCGACAAGCTCGTCAAGGGCGGCGTCCGGATCGTCGATCCGGCGACCGGCCCGCGCGACGTGCCGCTCGACCAGTTCGGCAAGTGCTTCACGGGCGTCGCGATCGAGCTCGTGCCGACCGACCGCTTCACCAAGACCAAGGCCGAGAAGGGCCGCCTCGTTCGCTACTGGAACGAGCTGATGTCGGAGAAGGGGCTGTTCTCGCGCGTCATCGTGATGTCGCTCGCGCTGCGCCTGATCGCGCTCGCGCTGCCGTTGATGACCGGCATGATCATCGACCGCGTCGTCCCGCGGTCGGACTACCACCTGCTGTACGTCTGCCTCGCCGCGATCGGCGGCATGACGCTGTTCAACCTGATCTCGGAGATCGTGCGCACGCACCTCCTGCTCCACCTGCGGATCGCGCTCGACACGAAGATGACGCTCGGCTTCCTCGACCACATGGTGTCGCTGCCGTTCTCGTTCTTCCAGCGCCGCTCGACGGGCGACCTGATGATGCGCGTCGACTCGAACGGCACGGTGCGCGAGGTCGTGACGAGCAAGAGCATGTCGGCGTTCATCGACGGCGTGTTCGTCCTCCTCTACGCCGCGATCATCTTCTACGTGAACCCGACGCTCGGTCTGATCACCATCGTGATGAGCGCGTCCGAGGCGATGGTGTTCCTGTGCGCCCGCCCGACGTTCCAGCGTCTCCTCGCGGCCGACCTCGACAAGCAGGCCAAGGCGCACAGCTACATGGTCCAGATGCTCGGCGGCATGGAGACCCTCAAGTGCGCCGGCGCCGAGCGCATGGGCGTCGAGAAGTGGTCGAACCTCTATACCGACGAGCTCAACGTCAAGATGCGCCGCGCCCGGGCGTCGGCGTGGGTCGACGGCATCCGCGGCGCCATCGCCTCGCTCGGACCGATGCTGATCCTCACGATCGGTGCGAGCTCGGTCATGACCGGCAAGATGTCGCTCGGCATGATGCTCGCGATGAACTCGCTCGCGTCGAGCCTGTTCGGTCCGCTGTCGCAACTCGTGTCGAGCGCGCTCGAGCTGCAGCTGGTCAAGGGTCACATGGATCGCATCGACGACGTCCTCCAGACCAAGCTCGAGCAGGACCGCGACGTCGCGCAGACGCCGCCGCGCCTCCGCGGTGCGGTCCACGTCAAGAACGTGTCGTTCAAGTACGGCGAGCAGGCCCCGCTGGTCGTCCACGACGTCACGCTCGACATCGCGCCGGGCATGGCGGTCGCGCTCGTCGGCCCCTCCGGATCGGGCAAGTCGACGCTGCTCAACCTCCTCTCCGGTCTCTATCAGCCGGTCTCGGGAGAGATCACGTACGACACGCGCTCGCTCAAGGACATGGATCTCCGCGCCGTGCGCCAGCAGATCGGCATCGTGCCGCAGCACCCGTTCATCTTCGGCGGCACGCTCCGCGAGAACGTCGCGCTGACCGCACCGGGGGCGACGCTCGACCGGATCCAGTCGGCGTGCAAGGTCGCCTGCCTCCACGACGACGTCACGGAGATGCCGATGACCTACGACACGGTCGTCTCGGATGGCGGCGGCTCGCTCTCGGGTGGCCAGCGCCAGCGCGTCGCGATCGCTCGCGCCGTCATCCGCAACCCGAGCCTGATGCTGCTCGACGAAGCGACCTCCGCGCTCGACAACTCGACCGAGAAGCGCGTGATCGCCGCCCTCGAGCGCCAGCGCTGCACGCGGATCACCGTCGCGCACCGCCTCTCGACCGTCCGCAACGCCGACCTGATCGTGGTCATGGACAAGGGGCGCATCGTCGAACAAGGCACCCACGACCAGCTCGTCAACAAGGGCGGGCTCTACACCAAGCTCGTCCAGGCCTCGCAGAACACGCCCACCACGGAGATGCCCTATGACCAGATTCCTTCCGATCGCGTTGCTGGCGGCGTGTCAGGGCGCAGCTCTCACGCCGGTCGAGCCTGATCCGACCGAGGCGCGTGCCCCCGTGACCCCCGAAGCATCCCCCGTTCGCCCCGAGTTCGTCGGTGTCGTCACCTCGCGCGTGACCAAGGTGATCACCTCCGAGGTCGATGCCCCCGTCGAGCGCCTCGCCGTCACCCTCGGCCAGCGCGTCCGCGCCGGCGACACGATCGCCAAGCTCGACGACCGCGCCCTCCGCTCCGAGCTCGAGGGCGCGCGGTTCAGCGAGCGCGCGCTCGCCGGCGAGGTCGGCGCCGCGGCGATCCAGGCCAACGCCCTCAAGCAGAAGGCGAGGAACGAGCGCCTGCTCGCCCGCGCCGGCGCCTCGCCGATGAACGCCGTCCGCTCCGCCACCGCCGACTACCGCGCCGCGGGTGCCTCGACCGGCGCCGCCTCCGGCCGCTACGCCCAGGCGAAGAACACCCGCCAGCAGCTCGAGGTCATGCTG
>Ga0102851_10000834_pt1 | contig 16576 bp, 18 predicted proteins | sample Mud3Dept3metaG_FD_79558 | JGI IMG/M metagenome (GOLD analysis project Ga0102851, IMG submission 79558) | Freshwater wetland microbial communities from Ohio, USA, analyzing the effect of biotic and abiotic controls - Mud 3 Core 4 Depth 3... | ecosystem: Environmental > Aquatic > Freshwater >... | reverse complement strand
AGGGCGATGGCCTGGCTTTTGATGGTGATCCCCCGCTCGCGCTCGATGTCCATGTTATCCAGGATCTGGTCTTTGAAGTTTCGCTCATCGACCATGCCGGTTAATTGAATGAGGCGGTCCGCAAGCGTCGATTTCCCGTGATCAATGTGTGCGATGATGCTAAAGTTTCGTATGTTTTTCATGGGTTGTCTAAGAAAATGTGTTTCAAATCCCCCCGTCCCCCTCTTTGCTAAAGGGGGGTGAGGCGGGATTTTGGTCTTACGGGATTTGAAGAATATCTCGAATAATCTACTCATTATAAATTATTTCTTGCAGAAAATCTCCCCTTGTGGTATGGTCAACCAATTTTTTAAAAAAGACTATTTGGGAGGATCATATGAAACCAAAATATTTGTGTTTGCCTCTCGGGATTATGCTTTGTATTGGAGCATTTTTTGTTTCCACGCCAGTCCGGGCGGTCGACATGAAGGAAGGTATGTGGGAGCATACGATGGAAGTCAAGATGGAGGGTATGCCCGGGGCTCCTGTCATGCCCTTTACCACGACGAAGTGTATGACGAAGAAGGATCTGGTTCCTCAGTCGTCGGAGAAGAAGGATAACTGCAAGATCCTTGAACAGAAAGCCACCGGCAATAAGGTGGTTTGGAAGGCCAGGTGCACGGAGAAAGATTCGGTCATCGAAAGTGAAGGGGAAATCACTTACAGTGGGACCACCTATTCAGGAAGCCAAAAGACAAAGATCACAGAGAAGGGCGGACAGGTGATGACCTCGACGGCAAAGATGAAGGGGAGCCGAATCGGGGACTGCAAGTAATGCGTCAATAGGCTCAATAAAGAGCACATCGCTGTATCGTTGCCCTTATGCTCTTTACGTATGATGGAAATCCACAACAATTAAAAGGGGCAACGGAGCAGGGATACCAACCAAGATTTTAGCCGGCGTGGAAGGCGTGGTGGGGTACTCCACGCAGGCCCCACTCGTTAGAGACGAAGGGCAGGGCGGGACTTGTCCTACGTTCATGAATCTAACGTACCTGGGGACTGTTTGCCTCTTGCTTAATAACGAAACGGGATACGACAGCGGGTCTGAGAAAAAAAGCCGAAGATCCGGAGGCCAAATTTTGTTTAGAGGAGGGAATATGGGCGACAAGACAAAGAAAGTCTGGAAGATCGGTCTTATTTATCTCGTCATTCTGGGAGCCTTTTCCGCGGCAGGGGCTGAATCTGAATTCAAGGACACACCCTATTTTACCGGGATGCCGAGCTACAAAATAACTGAGGCAACAGACCAGGAGTTTGCCGACTACCGTTTTTATAACGGCAAAGATTGCACTACCGTAGAGGGGAAAAAGCATTACAGGGCGTATACCTTAAAAGAAGGCGCAAAGCAGTCCAGCGAACTTCAAATTTCACGCAACTATTCGAATTCCATCAAGAGTATGGGAGGGTCCATTGTATTCGACGGGGAGTGCTCTGGCGCAAACTGTGCGGAAAACTGCGGCGGTCGCATGATGATCGGGAAGGTCCTAAAGGGAGGCAATGAGCTCTGGGTTGAGGTGGTGCCTTTCAATGAAGGGAATGATTACTACCTTACGGTGGTCGCAAAAGAGGCGATGAAACAGGATGTCACAGCGAGTTCCATGCTAGATGCCCTCAACCGTGAGGGGCATATTGCCCTTTACATCAACTTTGATACTGGCAAATCGACCATTAAACCTGAGTCTAAGCCGATTATTGCCCAGATCGTTCAGATGCTCAAAGCGAACCCCAAACTAAATATAGGTGTGGAAGGTCACACAGACAATGTGGGTAACCCGAAATCGAACAAAACACTCTCTGACGAGCGGGCAAAGTCGGTTGTTGCAGCGATTGTAGCGCAGGGGATCGATGCCAAACGCCTGAGCGCTGCGGGTTATGGCCAGGACAAGCCCATCGCCGATAACAAGACGGAAGACGGCCGGGCCAAGAACAGACGGGTTGAACTGGTAAAGAAATAGCAAGGGAATTTGGCCAGTCTTATTCAGAAAGTCAGATTCCTCCCGCCATCACCTTACCGCCTTCCTCATCACAAAGAACGGGGCATGATTCGAAGTAAATACAGGGGGGTCTCTTCTCAGAATCGAGGCAATGGCAGGATGTCTCTTGAATTCCTTGTCTAAGAATTGCCTGATCCGTGGCCTGCTCCATCCTTTCGGATGATCGAAATTCGCATAAAGGGAGAGGTCCCCTTCGTAGAAGGATTTTGTTTTCATGTGCTGGGCTTCCGGTGCGTAGATCGGCATATTGAATATGGCGAGGTTCAAGAAACCGATGCGATCGTGGTGTTTCACAACAAATTCGAGAGTCCTTCGCGCCTCAGTCTGGCCTTCGGGTGGAGTTCCAAAGAGAATATAGACGTAGGTGGCGATGCCTGCCTTCTTCAGATTCTTCAAGACCGTTGAAGCCTCCTCAAGATCAATCCCCTTTTGCAGAGCGTCAAGTACCGCCTGATCTCCTGATTCAAGGCCGAGCTTTAACAGGATACATCCTGATTGCTTCAGGGCCAGACAGAAATCCGGGTCAAGCAGATGGCGGGTAAATCTGGCAAAGCCGTACCACGGGGCGCCCGGAGGATGTTCGGAGATTGCCTTCATCAGTGATGGGCTGATGGCGTTGTCGAGCAGATGGATGAGAGATGGTTTGTGGTGGTCAAGCAGTCGAAGAAGATCACCGATGACCCGTTCGACAGGAACGGGAAGATAGGGATTTCCTTCAGCCCTTTCCGGGCAGAAAGAGCACCTGTTCCAGTAGCATCCGGTTGAAGAACTGTAGGGAAGGATGGGTCCGGGAGCAAAATAGTCTCTTCCAGGGAGGGAATCATACTTGGGGCTATATGGGTTATCTCCGGACGGCGTTACCCCCATGATGGAGAGGATAGAGGCTTCCCCAGGCCCGGCGACAAGGTGATCCACCAGGCCATCAAACGGGTTTCTCCAGTGAGGCCTTCTCATCCAGGAGGTCACTAGTCCTCCGCCTAAAACCAGCTTTACCCCAGGGCACTCCCGCCTAAGAAAACCGATCATTGCAAACGTACACAGGGCCTGGCTTAAATAGTTCAATGAAAATCCAATGGCCGAAGGTTGTTGAGCCTTCAGAAGGTCTACCAATCGTTTCTCAAAATAGGGAGAGAAGGGATTGGCCTCAGGGTTTTCTGCAGCTCTCAGAAGGTCTGCACTGCTTGTTGGAGAGAGTTCTTCATGCTCATAGTTCGCCAAACCGAGGCGCACGCGACTGGAACGGGCCGTCATCGCAAGAATCCGGTTCAGGTCGTTGATGGCTCGACGATAACGGTTTTCAGACTGGTAGAGGCCCCAACCTTTTAAGGAATTCAGATGTTCGGGGAGATGACGGGTCGCGCGGGACGTCCAGGTATCGGATGGCGCAGGAGAGACGTTCAGGAGGCCCAGGAGACCTTCTAAATTTGCGTCTAAAACCCTGTGCCCAATTCCGTGATGATCCAGGGCGCCACAGAGTTTTGCTACGCCTGCTGGGGGCTCGCATGGTTTCGAAACAGGAGGATAGATGAGGATCATGATGGTTTCTTATGAGGACGTCCGAAATTTATGACACCCTGTTTTTTCAGCTATATATAAGACAGATTGCGGCTGTATAGCAAAAAGAGGGGGTTTCACTGCGGCGGAGCACGTCCAGCGATTTGAGGTTTCCGCTGTAAGATTTTCCTCGGCACGTCTGCCCGATTCTGCAAAGCCCGAGTCCGAAACTGAAGGGGGATGAGCCGCTGGATGTTTAAGATTGTGTTTATTTAAAGATTGATGTATATTCGAAGTCATTGGGTGGGAAAAGGGTTGTTCCTTTTCAAAATTCTTTCTTAGATGAATTCAAAGCGCATTACCAGGACTGACAAATCTGGGTGTTCCTTTGGAATGGGGAGCTGCTGCTCTGAAGATTTCCCATTTCTCGTGGAGATGTACACCAACTTCTATCCGAAACCCGCCTCCCAGGGGCTGCCGCCTGAAGACCCTGAGGTCTGTCAGAGCTGGGTGAAGAATCTCTTGGAAATAGGCGAGAACTTTCTTGCATGGAGAGGAGAAAGCGTGATCGGACATGTCTCACTGGTCCCCGATGGACAGGGCAAATCATGTGAATTTGTGATCTTCGTTGATCAAAATCATAGAAATCTCGGGATCGGGACTGAGCTGACGCGTTTCGTCCTGGAAAGGTCTAAACATCTCGGCTACGACTCAATCTGGTTAACAGTCAATGTATCAAACTTCATAGCTATTAAGCTCTACAAGAAGCTCGGTTTTCAATATTCCGACCTGGATAGCTCTGAGAGGGTCATGAAGATTAAATTAAGTTGTCCTTTGAACTCGCAGCGATAAGCCCTACGATGAAACATTTGCGAGAAGGTATTGGAAAAGTTTTGTGGGAGCTTTTATCGATTGAGAGTTACCAAGGAAGAGCAATATGAAAAGGGGGGAGTCCATTAGAATTCTAATTACAGGCGGGACGATTGATAAAGAATATGATCCGCTCAGGGGGGAGTTGACTTTTTCCAAGTCCCATTTATCCAACATGTTAAATCAGGTCAGGTGCAAAGTTAGATTCGTTTTGGAAGAGATTATGCTTAAGGACAGTCTCGAAATGAGGGGCGAGGATCGAGAAGAGATCCTGAAAAGGTGTATCAATTGTGCGGAGAGCAACGTGGTCGTAACACATGGAACGGACACGATGGTCGAAACAGCTCTATTTCTTGGCAAAAATGCGAAGGGGAAGAAGGTGGTTTTGGTAGGCGCGATGATTCCCTATGCCTTCGGTGCCTCCGACGCACTGTTCAACCTGGGTTGCGCATTTTCTGCTGTTCAAACTCTGCCCCCAGGGGTTTATATCACGATGAACGGAAAGATTTTTTTTTGGAATAACGTGAGAAAAAATAAGGAATCCGGTGAATTTGAGGAAATGACCTAGGCTCATTTGCGATCTCAGCATAGCTTCTCCGTTGAAACTTCCTGCCCTCACAGGTGCAAGGCTCACCTGATCAATGATCAGTTCTCAGTCAAAAAACGTCATAAATTGTTTTCATTTTGAATCTCCACTTCTTTCAAATACCATTTAAGATCAAATCGTTATATCGATTGATGGTTGTTGGCATTGAAATTGCTCATATTTACAACAATATAAGGATTCTTCATTCAAATTTTCCGATAAAGCCAAACCACGAGTAATCGTGGGACGCCTGCCCGCCGTAACAGGTGGGGGGTCCGCTGCCCCGGAGAAGGGGCGGGCGGGGAAAGCCGCGGGTCCCACTGGGACTGCCGGGTTGCCGAAGTTAAATCTTACAGGAACCGGATTGCCGTGGCTTTAGCAGAGAGGCAATCCGGTTTTTCAATTCGAGGGCAACGGGGTCAGTGCAGTGAGAAGTACAATCATCAACAAAATATTGTCCTTCCAGTATCGTCTTGGGAAGCTCATCGGGAGAAGGAACGCTGCCCATATCTGCATTTTTATTGAGAGGACCTTCACGAATCTCTTTGGGAGAGAGGTGTGTTGTGATGGGAAATGAAGAGCTGGCCAAATATTCAATGTATGATCGTCTATGGATACCGCAAGACTTTGTCACGGGGAGCAACGACATAAACGATGTTATCTATTATCTCCGGGCGGAACGTGAGTTCGAAATCTTCAAATTGACCACGTTTGTAACAACAAATTTGGTCAACTTCGAGAAGACAAAGATTTCGCGGTTCAGATCCCACCCAGCCCCGCCAAGTGAGAGCACGGTGGAACCATTGCATCTCGACAACGGCGAATGATTTTCAAGTTTCAAAGATTCCCGCATCTCTCGTTTTTTCCGGTACAAATCAAGGATCATCAGACCCTCGAACCTGGCCCATTACGGTTCTGAAAGTGCCTCCTGGTTCAGTTTTCACTGGTTCAAGCCAAATGTCAAAATTATTTCTGCGTTTGGATGAGTCACTCTTTGGACACAGGAGTGGGGAGTGATGGAGCGGGTTTTCGAAAAGTGAGAAGTCTTTGCTTTCAACTTGACCTTTGTGGTTTTGAAGGTTAGATGACATTGATAAGTCTTTTGATTGACAGATCTAGGAGTTATAGCTATATAGAAAGAGTCTGGTTTTTCCATTTCAGATTGTGCGCTTTTCGCCAGGAAGATTAAATGGAGCATTACTTTACAAACCAAAAAAATCAAATAGTTGCACGAATGAGGGAGTGCATAAGGGTGTTTATGCAGAAGGAAAATATTCGCTCCCATCGACAGTTCTGCCTAAAACATGGGCTAAAACCCTCAACCCTTGCAGAATACCTGAAAGGACGATTGAAGCCAGAGTTTATTGGGAAATTGGCTTTTATTACGGGTTGTTCGGAGAGCTGGCTGTTAGTAGGCCAGGGTGAAATGTTTGGGGAAAACATCTTGGCAAAGGAACAGGATAGCACTATAGACGGTACAATCCGAATACCCTTTGGGTGGGAGGTCAGCGTATTCACCCCGGAAAAACTTCATGGGCAAATGGTTTATATGAACTTCCCCGCGTTATACCCATTTGACATGATCGCAAGGGGGAGGAAAATGCTGGCGTTGTATCTCGATGTGAATGCAAGACTGATTGGGTGTAAAATTCAGAGAGGGTCGATCATTGTAATCGACCAGAACGAAACGGAAGTAAAACCTGGCAACTCTTACATGCTGATGGGCAAAGCCGACGGAAAGGTCTCGATTAAAAGATTTAAGGATAAATTAGATCATTCAGATTCATTTATCATGGGCAGAGTCTTTGCCGATGCAAGGTTTTATTGAGAGTCATTGATACTTGTCCCTCCTAAAAACCTCCCAAGAATTTGTCAAGAATTTGTCTTGACAAGCAGCCCCCTTTTGAATACATTATACGCGAAATACGTGTATATAACCAAACCCTCTTTCTAGAATACTTTCCCAACCCCCAACTTGTATATTGGAGAGCTCTGAGATGGAGCATAAAACAAAAGTGGGGATCGACATGGGGAACGACTCATCGAAGCGAGAAGCTGCATTGTCGCGTGCAGAGCAAAAAATGAGAGAGGAAATGGATCAGGCATGGAAGGACTTCTTCGAAAAGAATCCGGATATGAAAGAGGAGGACGTTCGGCGACGGGTTGAGGAGCGGCTGAGAAGCAAACAAAATTAGAAGGATCGACACCAGGGTGTTTAAGGTCACGGTCAAATAAGTCTATCACATTTTGAGAATCAGTGAGAAACGGAGAAGTGCGTGGGATCTAAGTAAACCCCCATCCTCCTTGATAAAGGGGTGGATAGCGGTGAGTTTCATTAAGGCGAAGATAGCCGAGCTACCGAAAGTTAAACCAACGGTAAGCCCGGCTTTTTTGTTGGGACCTCATCTAAATTAAGAATGTTTGAAAAATATGTTAAAAAGGTACAGCAAGCCAAGAAAGGGGGTGAGCATGAAAAAATATTTAATCGCCGTTCTCTTTGGTTTGATTTTCACCGTGGCCATTGGATGGGCCGCTGAATCCCTTGATAGATATAAAGAACAATTATCACAATCAAGAAGAATACAATCTTTGGAATCGAAGGTTGCAAACTTGGAAGAGCAGGTTAAAGGCTTCGAGGAAGGGCTTAAAACGTTGCAACTTAGGGTTGAAATAACAGAAAAACAATTACGAAGAAGATAACAAAATGTGATATGGTGAAATCGAATAATCCTAACCGGCATTTGACAAAGAGAGGGGTCCAGAGGATGCGGACGAGCTAAGGTTCTTTATCGACCTGAGTCAGCGGTTAGTCCAGAGGGAGAGGTTGGAGCACCATCGGAAGAACCGGGAATGACCCTTGGCGCAATGGGACCACATTCTACACGATCTCTTGTGATTTCCTGGGCTATGAAAGTTAAGTGTTTAAGCTTACAGACGGTGTCAAGTATCATGGTAAGGTTTTCTTGAACTCTTCGCCCAGTCATTTGAGCAAAGCATGCTTGATTTGAATCGGTAATCATCAATGGTATATTTTCCTTGACATTCAACTCCCCTTTTCGTAAGTTCAACTCATCCAAGAGCGAGTTCTTATCAAGGGTGAGCCCTTGCAACCATTTAGGTATATTCAAAAATTCTTCTTCATTCCAAAAAATGAAAGGAGAGTAAACATGAGCAGATTTGGAACCATTTCAATCATTTTGGTATTGATAACAATTTTCGGTTTGGGTGGTAGTTTATCAGCTGGTCAATTGAATGGCGTAGGAGATAACCAAATTGATGCCCTTGGATATTACTATATAATTACTGGAGGGAAATTCCCCACAGGGAATATCCCCAATGGTGATAACGCCTCGGGTGGCACTTTTCGTTTCCTCCTCGATGATCCAGACTGGGGTTATCCGATCGGAGAATGGCAGAAGGACGATTGGTTCACAGATAATGCCGGGTTTGCACTAACTTTAACGTATCAGGGCTCTATTGTTTACGATAACAATGGCATCGAAGATGGCACTTATGGGGATTATTATGACGCATCCGGGAGTCATGGAAACCATGGCCTTTATAGAGGCTATTCCATGTCGAATAACTGGGATTGGATCTACGCAGGCTATTTTAAGATAACGCAAGCAATAACTTTTGACCAGATTATTGGCTATTTCGATCCCAACGGTTCGAGTGCTGATGCCTTCCCGTTCAATCCCGATTCGCCGGCGATTCACTATCGGATGAACATATGGTCAAATATTACAGGCAACCTACTCCCCGTCAATACAGGTGGTTTTACAGGAGATGTTTTTTCAACAGATAATGTCCGAGGCAGCTTCTTGTGGGGAGACACTGGTGTTGACCGTGTTTATCCGGGTGTTGCAGGATTTCCAGAAGCTATTTACCGTTTGGTCTTTACCCTAAAAAGCCCGATTACATTACAGCCTGGAATATATTGGTTTAGTCATGACGCAGCTATTCTACCAGTAGCTACTAGCAAAGAGGCGTGTAAAAACTTGGGATGGCAGTCACTTATCAGGGCCGACTTCAGCGCATTCAAGAACCAGGGGGATTGCATCCAGTATGTTCATACCGGCAAGTAATCTTGGAGGGATGACAGAGAACACAGAGGGGTCAGGCCGCAACATGTGACAAGGTGGTGACGATAGGGAGGGGGCTATCTACCGCGTTCTTTGACAAAGAAGAAAAAGGGATTACGTTTTTATTAAGAAAACTTCAAGGACTTTGGCCCGTGAGACTGGGCCCATAAAGGAATAAAGTGTGAAAGGCCATCACCTTTTGCAAGAATTCGGGAAAGAATGCACAAATAGACACTATTGGGGCACCGGCGAAACCCAAAAGTGGAGAACCTTAATTACTTCAAATCGGTCCGAATAAGAATTACGGTTCTGAAAGCTCTATCGTAATACCGTTCAAGGCGTCGGGCAGGGTCATCGCAATCTTTTTTCCCCGTAGACCTATTCGAGGCTTCTGGTCCATCATCTCGACGCCTCTTTTGATCAACGTCTCGACATCCTGTTCGATGTTGTCCGACACCACGCAGAAATGATGAATGGCGTCTCCTTTCTCCCGGTTAAAACGTGCCATAGGACCATTGTCGCTATTATCCTGTAGAAACTCCAGGGGAACTCCCTTGGTCTCTACGACGGCACATCTCATCTTCTTGTCCGGGAACTCTTTCACGGCAGGTTTTTCAAATTCAATAATTTGCGACAACGCCTTCAAGCTTTTTTCCAAATCTTTAACGACGATACCCAGATGACCGATCCCTTTGATCATGGCTTTCCCCTTTCAAATATTTTTTTGCCAAATTATTTGGTCAGATCATGAACTTCTTTCTTAGACGCGCTGATACCAAAACTAAAGCATATCTCCCTAACCTTTGTCAATCGAGAAACCCTCCCTGACGCCTCCCTGATGCTGGAGCACAGCTCGTTTCTGAAATTCTCACTTCCAAAAACTTTAAACGTATTGTACAATGCAAATCGTAATGGATGGTTCACAATCTTTCCGACTTTGTTTATGATGAAGCCTCTCACGATCGTTGCTCCTCACAGCTTCGAACCTTCCTTTGAGAAGACCCTGCTTTCTCTAACGACGTCAGACTTGGTCGAGCGTATGGTCATCATCAGTCCGGAGCCGGTTCATTTGAAAATCCCCAAGGGTCGTGTCCTTGCCGCCGGCCCCCTTCATTCGCAAGAAACACTCCGCTTGATGCTTGGCGAGGTTCGGACGAAATACCTCCTTCTTCTCCCGGGATCCCAACAAATTTCGATTGAGCCTGAAGGCCTGGAGAAACTCTTAGACAAGACTCTGTCAACAAAAGCAGGCCTGGCCTACTCGGATTACTATGATGAAAGAGAACGCGAAAAGACCGTTCACCCACTCTGCGATTATCAGCCGGGGAGTGTCCGCGATGATTTTGACTTTGGCGCGATAATGCTTTTCTCAGTTTCCGCTGTCCGCGAGGCCCTGAGAAAATATGGCGTTGTTTCGGGGACGAAGTTTGCCGGCCTCTACGATGTTCGTCTGAGGGTTTCAATAGACCACGCGGTCTATCATCTGCAGGAGCCACTCTATTCGATTATCAGAAACGTAGAGGAAAGTCGTGTCCTGCCTGCCGGCAGGCAAGAATTGCCCCCTCAGGAAGAGATATTTGCGTATGTTGATCCCCGTAACGAGGCTGCCCAGGACGAGATGGAAATCGTCTTTACGGATTATTTGAAGAGAATTGGGGCTTATCTGCCTCCTGATCACTTCAAGGAAGTTGGGAAGGTAACAGAATTCTTCCCGGTAGAAGCCTCTATCATCATTCCTGTGCGGAATCGGAAAGAAACGATTGCCGAGGCTGTGAAAAGCGCCCTGTCTCAGGAAACGGATTTTCCCTTCAACGTCATCGTCGTCGACAACCATTCGGCAGATGGGACGACGGCGATTCTCTCCGATCTGGCCAGGCAATATTCCAGCCTGAAACACATCATTCCGAAAAGGACGGACCTTGGAATTGGCGGCTGCTGGAATGAAGCGATTCAAGACAAAGTCTGCGGCCGCTATGCGGTACAGCTCGATTCGGACGATCTTTACAGCAATCACTACACTTTGCAGAAGATGGTCAACATGTTACGTCGGAGCAACGATGCCATGGTGATCGGTTCTTACACCGTCGTCGATACCAGGCTGCAGGAGGTTCCGCCGGGACTCGTCGACCACCAAGAATGGACCGATGAGAATGGTCACAACAATGCGCTGCGCATCAACGGCTTGGGGGCACCGCGGGCTTTCAACACAAGCCTGATGCGCAGCATCGGATTTCTCAATGTGAGCTACGGCGAGGATTATGCGGCAGCGCTCCGGATCTCGCGGGAATACCGGATCGGAAGGATCTATGAAAGTCTCTACCTCTGCAGGCGCTGGTCGGGCAACACCGATGCGGCTCTCAGTGTTGGAGAGGCAAATCGAAACAATGCCTTTAAGGACAAGATTCGTACCGACGAAATTCTGGCCCGGCAGAAAATCGCAGAGGGCATAGCACATGGGGCATAGCGTGACTGCTCTTACCTGGAGAAAAGTCTGTTTGTCGATGATACTTTTCCGGCATCAATATGAACCCTGGCCGGAGGCCGAAGGGTTTATGGAGATCGACCCATTGCCCCAACAACAATGCTTTTAGTCGTAACCCTATACGCGATGTTCCATGCGCTTTGCTATTTTCGCCTCGGAGGATGAATCACAGCAATGGGAATTGTCATCCGGTCCTGGGAAAAGAGCGATCTCGCCTCCATCCGCAGTATCACCTGGGGGGCCTGGATTTCCACGTACTCGAGTTTCATTCCCGAAAGCGACCTCCGATCCTACTTCGATATTCACTATACGGAGAAATCCCTCCTCAGGATGTTTGATGATCCATCCATGCATGGTTTCATTGCGGAGATGGACGGTCAGGCCGCCGGGTACGGACGGCTTTTTTTCAGGCGAGATGAGAATCGTCTTTATGTTTCTTCCTTGTATTTTCTCCCTGAATTTGAGGGGCAGGGGATGGGCCGCCGGCTTTTCGAAGCAGCGGAGAGGTATGCGACAGAAAAGGGCCTCGAAGAATTGTGGATCGGGGTGATGGTCAAAAACAGAGGGGCGCTCGATTTTTACAGAAAAGTGGGGTTTCAGTTTGTCCGGGAAGAACCTTTCACCATGGGAAAGACGACAGTGAGCCATCTCATCGGTTACAAGAGAATAGGAAGGAGCGCGTGGATTCGTCAGAAGACTTACACGGCCTTCGAGGAGGGGGAGGAAAGTCTCCCGGGACTTTGTCTCAGGCTCCTGTCGGAACAGAGAAGGAGCTGGCAGGGCCTTCGGGAAGGTTATGAGTCGTTGAAGAACGTGAGAGAGCGGGATTTGTCCTGCGGCAGATTTTCCGTCCGCCTCCAGTACAATCCCGGAAGAATCAAGAGTAGTCTAGCCGACGTAGGCGAGAGAAAGGCGAACGAGGGCAGGTGTTTTCTCTGCCTGGATCGTCTGCCTGAAGGCCAGAAAGGGATCCTCTACCGAAACGAATATCTGATCCTCTGCAACCCTATGCCCGTTTTCCCTGATCACTTGATCGTCTCCCATTTAGACCATCGTCTCCAAGCGATCGAGGAACATATCGATCGGTTTCTCCAGCTCATGGGTGATTTTGGGTCCGACTGGATGGTCCTTTACAACGGGCCGAAGTGTGGGGCTTCCGCACCGGACCACCTTCATTTTCATGCGAGCCCGTCAGGACAGATGCCCATCGAGAAAGAAATGCACGCAGGGAATAGCATCACCCTGACGAAGCAGGTGGACGGGGCTTTGCTGTATCGTTTGAGAGATCTGGGGCGGGAAGCCCTCGTCCTGGAGGGGGATGACCCGACGGCTGTGGGAAGCGCTTTCGGGAGACTTTTGAAGACCCTAAAAAAGATTCTTCTCATCGACGAGGAACCCATGATGAATATTGCCGGGTTCCAGAACGAGGGGAAATGGCGCCTTGTGATCTTTCCGCGCCGGAAGCACCGTCCAGAGGCCTTTTTCAGGAAAGGGGACGCCCGGGTGGTGGTCAGCCCAGGGGTCATCGATATGGGAGGCCTTCTGATCACCCCCGTGGAAAAGGATTTCGAAGGGTTGGGGAGAGCGGATGTGGAAAAGATCTACGGAGAAGTATCGCTTGAAGAGAAAACCGTAGGCCATGTTATTACGGCTCTGGGGTAGTCTCTACCGGAAGCTCATTTGGGCGGACGCTTACATCACCCTTCTCGGTCAATTCACTTTCATTGGGTTTCTGTTCCTTGGGTTCTTCGGTGATAGGTTTTTCCACCTTGGGTTCTTCTGCTTTGGGTCCTACTATTTTGGATTCTACTGTCTTGGGTTTTTCGACATTGGGTTGTTCTGCTGATTTTTCACGAGTCACGGATCTTGCCCGGGTCACAGAGAACGAAGAGCCTCCCATGCCGATAAAGGGGAGGGTATCCTGACCTCTTTCCAGATTGGCGATGATCCGGATCTTCTGGTCAATCCCTTTCAATTTGGAGAGTTTTTTCTCCAGGTCTTCGATCTTCGTCGAGAAGAGTTGGATATGGGACTTCTGAATCTGCGACTGCTGCCGCAATTGATTCAGGAGAAAGGTTTTCTTCCTCACCTGGACGTAGTCGCAGAAGAAGAATGTAACGGAGAATTGAAAAAAGAGGAGGAGATAGGTAGCCATTCGAAGGCTCTCTTTTTTAATCCTCAGACGCCTGATGCCGAAGGTGGTGTGGCCGAAAACGAGAATATTAATATAATCCTTGTCCATGAAGAAACCCTTGTCCCTTTCTTCGCGGCCTCCTGCCAATCCTGCACCGTCACAGTCCAGGGGGGCCCCTGCCGGTCAAAATCGAATCAAAAAACCAGACCTTTTCTCGGTTGAAGGGGAGACATTCATCTCCAAAACCACGTTCCCATTCGTCAGATCAAATGAGAAACAGACTCCCATAAATATTTCTTTGAATGTTTCTTCTCTTGATTGCAGAAGTTTTAATTTTGTAAAGGTGGCTGCTTGCTCCAATGAGTGATTTTCGTCTGGATAGGCCCTCCAAGTAGATTGCCCAGAATCGGAGCTTGAAGATTTGGTTTCCGTCGTATGCAGGGGGTTGGAGAATTGATGTCTCCAGACATTCTCTGAGAACTCACGCGAGTAAATCACCTTATCCAACGGTTCCAGCCACTGCAACCTTTTCTTTTCCGCTAGGATGCTTAAGAAGGTTATTTCTCTGGGCCTGGCCTGGCTCTTTTTCAGCCACTCCGTCGATCCTTTTGCAGGTTCTGTCTTTTTCAGCATCGTGGCTTTATTTTCACCCATTTTCATCGTTGTTAATTGAACGGCAGCGTCATTGTTTGATTTGACCGGATCACACCATGCCCGGGCGATCATCCCAAAAATGAACAGGGTTAACAAAATTGAAACTCTTCTCAGAACCACTTTTCTTGGGCCCTTCCGAGCATTCGAGAAAAAACAGTGGAAAAACAAACCTAATCTAATCTTGCGATCTTTGTCTTGAAGTGGATCAAAATTTGAATGAGTTAATGAGCAATTTAAGTGCCAAAGGACTTGCATTGTAATCGTCGGGGAGCTGGAATAAAATTGATCAGTCCAGATGAGAGGATCGTTCGGCCGTTTTGAGAAAGAATGGAGGAATCGAATGGAGGGAAAAAGAGGAATGGGTTTCAAAAATAAGAGGAGTGTCGGAGGTGCTCCGAACATGAAGAATAACAAATCAAAATTGTTTGCAATGTGTTTTGTCCTTATTCTACTCGGTACATCAACGCTTCCTCAAGAAACTCTTTCTGCGTCTCAAAAGAGCTTTTTGTGGAAGATTCAGTCAAAGACGAATACGGTTTATGTCTTGGGTTCACTCCATTATTGTAAGAAAGAGATCTATCCTCTCAGCGAGAAAATTGGGAAAGCCTTTACAGAATCGGAGATTCTGGTCGTAGAGGCAGATGTGAGTGATATTAAGAAAATTGACATCCAAGAACTCATAGAGCGTGCTTTTTATCCGGGGAATGATGCGTTGGAAAAGCATGTCTCCCCGGAGATCTACGAATGGGTCGTGAAAGAAGCAGGCGGGCTGGGTATCCCTGTTGAGCTTCTGAATAGGCAAAAACCCTGGTTTTTAGCCATCACGTTGGTTGCCTTGGAGAGTCTGAAATTAGGGTTTGACCCCAATCTTGGAATAGACAAGTATTTTCTGTCAAAAGCCGAAGGCGGGAAGGAAATATTGGAATTGGAGAGTCTGGATTACCAGCTGAACCTCCTTTCCAGCTTTTCCGATAAAGACCAGGAGCTATTTCTATTATATACCTTGAAAGACTTGAAGATATTGGAGCAAGAGTTGGGTAAGTTGACCCAGGCATGGAGTTCGGGAGATACGAAGGCCATGGAATCCATTGTGACGAGGAGTGTTTCAGAAGATAAACGGTTATCTTCTGTTTTTGAAAAAGTCCTATACGAAAGAAACCGGAAAATGGCCTCGAGAATCGAAGATTTCTTGAAAACGAAGAAGACCTATTTTGTGATTATCGGGGCAGGCCATCTCGTGGGCAGCCGGGGAATCGTTGAAATCCTGAAGGGGAAAGGGTTTCTTGTTGAACAATTATGAATCAACGGAGTCTTCGCCATGTCAGAGCCTTCACCCCGTCGGAAATCATACCCCACCGCCTTGCATTGGGGTCATGCTTTGAATTATTCTGGCGGGGTTTAATACAAACGCATTAAATCTCATTCCATCGATAGCGTCGTCCCTCACCCTAACCCTCTCCCCAGCGGGGAGAGGGGAGGGTGAGGGGCCGGGGCTTATTTAGCCGATTTGATCATCTTCAGAAAATCTTCCTCCAACTGTGCCCCCGAGGATTCCGGTGTGAATCCAAGCAGGAGTATCCACCCTGCCTTGCTCTCCATGATCCCCATGGGCGTTTGAAGGGATACGGTTTTGCCGGCAGCGTCGAGAAGACCTCGCCACAGTTCGGTGACCGCCGTCAGTCCTCCATCGGTCTTCAGTTTCGTTTCTTTCTTGAGGGCCTCTTGACCTTTGGGATAGACCGAGGCAATTGTCTTCAGGCCAGCGATACGAATGCTCCTGTAATCATAGCGCCAACCCTTGTAGCAGAGCACCAAAATAGTGGTGCCTGCCATCTTTTCAGACTTGAGGGACCCGACTACTTCTTTTTCAGAACCCTTGGGGATATCTTGCTTCACCCAGCCCTCCGGCAGGGTCAAGGAAAAATTATCGTAGTTGAATGAAGTCTCTTGAGCAACGACCGGGTGGGCAAATCCAGCCAATCCAAGAAGAAAAGTGCTGAGCAGAATACAACGACTTGACCATGACCGTTTGAACATGTTCGCCTCCGATTCAGATAGGTTAGGGTGGGTTCGTATGACCGGATGTATCACATACCGCATGGGGGTGTTGTTAAGGGGGCGGGAAAGAATAATTGAATTGGAGGGGGGATTGGCCCGGCTTCCTCCGTCGGGCCGGATGCAAGGGAAAATTTGTATAGACATGTGCGATAACTTTCTGTTATATGGAAAGAAATT
>Ga0102851_10000832_pt1 | contig 16608 bp, 15 predicted proteins | sample Mud3Dept3metaG_FD_79558 | JGI IMG/M metagenome (GOLD analysis project Ga0102851, IMG submission 79558) | Freshwater wetland microbial communities from Ohio, USA, analyzing the effect of biotic and abiotic controls - Mud 3 Core 4 Depth 3... | ecosystem: Environmental > Aquatic > Freshwater >... | reverse complement strand
GAGCGCCACAAGGGACTCACCTTCGTGTTGGTTCCGCTCGACACGCAGGGGGTCACGGTGCGACCGATCGCGCAGCTCGATGGCGAGACCGGCTTCGCGGAGGTGTTCTTCGACGACGCGCGCGTACCCGTCGCGAACCGGCTCGGCGGCGAACACAAGGGCTGGAACGTCGCGATGGCGACGGCCGGCTTCGAGCGCGGGCTGATGCTGCGCAGTCCGGCGCGCTTCCAGGAGACGGCGCGCAAGCTGGTCGCGCTCTACCGCGAGAACGAAGCGAGCGCGCCGGGCGGAACGCGCGAGGAAGTCGTGCGCTGCTGGATGCACGCCGAAGCGTACGCGCTCGACACCTATCGCACCGTGTCGCGGCTGCTCGGCGGCGGCAAGATCGGTTTCGAGGCGAGCCTCAACAAGATCTTCTGGTCCGAACTCGACGTGCGCATGCACGAGACCGCACTGCGCATCCTCGGCCACCGCGGGGATCTGCTGCCCGAAGCGCCCGCTGCGCAGGGTGTTGGAGACTGGCTCGACAGTTACCTGTTCTCGCTCTCCGGTCCGATCTACGCCGGCACCAACGAGATCCAGCGCAACGTGATCGCCGAACGCATCCTCGGCCTACCGAGGAGCTTCTGATGCGTTTCGCGTTCACTGACGATCAGCTGCTGCTGCAGAGCACCGTGCGCGACTTCTTGAAGAAGGAGTGCACGCCCGAAGCGGTGCGCGCGCTGTGGGCGAGCCAGACCCGCCATGACGCGACGCTGTGGAGCAAGCTCGCCGAGCTGGGTGTGTGCGGCGCGCTGCTACCCGAAGCGCAGGGTGGCATGGGACTCGACGAGCGCGACCTCGTGCTCCTGCTCGAGGAGACCGGCCGCGCCGCGCTGCCCGAGCCGGTCGTCTCAACCGCCGCGGTCGGCGTGCCGCTGTTGCGCGACGCGCGCAACCACCTCGATGAGGGGGAGGGCCAGGCGCTGCGCGCCCTGCGGCTTTCAGACGCGTGGCTGCCGCGCGTCGCCGCGGGCGACGCGATCGTCGCGGTCGGGCATCCCGCCAATCCGTTCGTGGCCGACGCGGGTGTCGCAGATCTGCTGCTGCTCGCGCACGGCGACGAAGTGCACGCGCTCGAACGCGCTGCGGCCACGCTGACGCACCAACCCGCCAACGATCCTGCGCGACGGCTCTTCAGTGTTGCGTGGACGCCGTCGGCGGCGACCTGCATCGCGTCGGGCGACGCCGCACGCCGCTTGCTCGACGCCGCACTCGACCGCGGTGCGCTCGCCTGCGCCGCGCAGGCGCTCGGCGTCGCGGAGCAGCTGCTCGACCTCGCGGTTGCCTACGCGAAGCAGCGCGAGCAGTTCGGCCGCGCGATTGGTTCGTTCCAGGCGCTCCAGCACAAGCTCGCCGACGTGAAGGTGAAGCTCGAATACGCGCGGCCGGTGGTCTACAAGGCGGCGCATTCGGTGGCGACCCAGATCGCAACGCGCGCCGTCGACGTCTCCCACGCGAAGCTCGCCGCGACGGAGGCTGCGTCCTTCGCCGCGCGCATCGCGCTGCAAGTACACGGCGCGATCGGCTACACCTGGGAACAGGACCTGCATCTGTGGATGCGGCGCGCCTGGTCGCTCGAGCGCGACTTCGGCGACGCCCCGTTCCATCTCGATCGCGTGTCGGCCTTCGTGCTCGCGGACGGCGCCCCGATCGGACCGGGCCACACCTTTCGACAACCCGAGTAGTTCCAAACATCCTGGAGACCCCATGGCCGAGGCCTACATCATCGACGCGGTGCGAACTCCCGTGGGCAAGAAGGGAGGCGGGCTCTCGACGGTCCACTCCGCCGACCTCGGCGCGCACGTCATCAAGGCGCTGATGCTGCGCACCGGTGTCGACCCCGGCGCCGTCGAGGACGTGATCTTCGGCTGCTGCGACACGATCGGCTCGCAGTCCGGCGACATCGCGCGCACCTGCTGGCTCGCGGCGGGCCTGCCCGAGCACGTGCCCGGCGTCACGATCGACCGCCAGTGCGGCTCGTCGCAGCAGTCGGTTCATTTCGCCGCGCAGGCGGTGATGAGCGGCACCAGCGATCTCATCGTCGCGGGCGGCGTGCAGAACATGAGCGCGATCCCGATCTCGTCGGCGATGACGTGCGCACAGCCGCTCGGCTTCCCGGATCCGTTCAGCGGCTCGAAGGGCTGGGTTGCACGCTACGGCGCGGGTGAGGTGTCGCAGTTTCGCGGCGCCGAGATGATTGCGGAGAAGTGGGACATCACGCGCGAGGACATGGAGGCGTTCGCGCTCGAGAGCCACCAGCGCGCGATCCGCGCGATCGACGGGGGGCGCTTCGCAAACGAGATCGCGCCCTTCGGCGACGTGCGCAGCGACGAGTGCCCGCGCCGCGATACCAGTCGCGAGAAGATGGCGAAGCTGAAGACGCTGCTGCCCGATGGCCGCCTCACGGCCGCGGTGTCGAGCCAGATCTCGGACGGTGCGTCGGCGATGCTGATCGCATCGGAGCGCGCGGTGAAGACGCACGGACTCACGCCGCGCGCGCGCGTGCACCACATCAGCGTTCGCGCCGACGATCCCCTCTACATGCTGACCGCGCCGATCCCGGCGACGCGTCACGCGTTGCAGAAGGCCGGCATGAAGATCTCCGACATCGCCGCGGTGGAGATCAACGAGGCGTTCGCCCCGGTGGTACTGGCGTGGGAGAAAGAACTCCATCCCGACATGGCGACGGTGAACCCGAACGGCGGCGCGATCGCCCTCGGCCACCCGATCGGCGCCACCGGCACGCGCCTGATGACCACGCTGCTGAACGAACTCGAACGCAGTGGCGGCCGCTACGGCCTCCAAACCATGTGCGAAGGCGGCGGCCAGGCCAACGTCACCATCCTGGAAAGGCTGTGAGGAGAAAGGGGACGGTCCTCGACGAGGACGGGCAGAGGAGAAAAGGGACACACCTCGCAGCGCCACTCGCGTAGCAAGGCCTGGCTGAGCGGCGCGGTCATCCCACTCCTCGTAGCGAGGCGAATCCGCGTGGCGAGCGCCATCGGACCGAAGGAGACGAAGATGAGCAGAATCTGTGACGGCCGCGTCGTCATCATCACCGGCGCCGGCCGCGGCCTCGGCCGCGCCCACGCACTCGCGTTCGCCGCGGCGGGCGCGAAGGTCGTCGTGAACGACCTCGGCGTCGAGAACGACGGCCGCGGCGGTTCGTCGGGGCCCGCTCACGAAGTCGTCGAGGAGATCCGCGCCGCGGGCGGCGAGGCGATCGCGAACGGCGCCGACGTCGCCGACTTCGCGCAGACCGGCGCGCTCGTGAAGGCGACGCTCGAAGCCTTCGGCCGCCTCGACGTGGTGGTGAACAACGCCGGCTTCGTGCGCGACCGCATGTTCGTGTCGTGTTCCGAAGAGGAGTGGGACGCCGTGCTGCGCGTTCATCTGAAGGGCCACTTCTGCATCTCGCGCCACGCCTGCGACCACTGGCGCTCCGAGTCGAAAGCCGGTCGCGCGGTGGACGCGCGCATCATCAACACCAGCTCCGGTGCGGGCCTGCAGGGCAGTGTCGGCCAGAGCGCCTACTCCGCGGCGAAGGCCGGCATCGCCGCGCTGACGCTGGTGCAGGCGGCGGAAGTGGCGCGCTACGGCATCACGGCGAACGCGATCGCGCCGTCCGCGCGCACGCGCATGACCGAAAGCGTCTTCGCGGAGATGATGAAGGCGCCGGAGTCCGGCTTCGACATCATGGATCCCGCGAACGTCTCGCCGCTCGTGGTCTGGCTCGGCAGCGCCGAATCGAAGAGCGTCACCGGCTGCACCTTCGAAGTGGCGGGCGGCAAGATCAGCCTCGCCGACGGCTGGCGCACCGGCCCCGCCGTGGACAAAGGCGCGCGCTTCGAGCCCGACGAGATCGGCGGAGTCGTGCACGAGCTGCTGAAGAAGGCCGTGCCCGCGCAGAAGGTCTACGGGACCTAGTTCCATGCAGCTCGTGTTCACGGAGGAACAGGAGGAACTGCGCCGCGCGGCGCGTGCGTTCCTCGCGGATCACTCCGCGTCCGAGCAGGTGCGCGCAGCGATGGCGAGCGATCTCGGCTTCGACGCCGACACCTGGAAGCGCATCGCAACCGAACTCGGCTGGACCGGCGTCGCCATCCCGGAAGCGTATGGCGGCGCGGGACTCGGCTTCGTCGAGCTGGTTGCGCTGCTCGAAGAGATGGGCGAAGCGCTGCTCTGCGCCCCGTTCCTGTCGAGCGTGTGCATGGCGGCGCCCGCGCTGCTCGCCGCGGGCGACTGTGCGCCGGCGCGCGAGTGGCTGCCCGCGATCGCGGAGGGTCGCTGCATCGCGACGCTCGCCGTCGCGGAAGCGAGCGGCGGCTTCGGCGGGCACGACGTCGCCACGCGCGCGCGCCGCAGTGGCGACGGCTTCGTCCTCTCTGGCGAGAAGCGCTTCGTGCTCGACGGGCACTGCGCCGATCTCGTACTGGTGGCGGCGCGTCGCGAAGCCAGCGCGGGCGACGACGGTGTCTCGCTCTTCGCGGTGCGCGCGGCGTCGCCGGGCGTCGAGCGGCGCGCGTTGACGACGATGGACCAGACGCGCCGCTTCGCCGATGTGTCGCTGCGCGACGTGCGCGTCTCGGCTGCGGCTCTGGTCGGTGTGGAAGGGCAGGGCTGGCCGGTGATCCAGCGCGCGCTCGACCTCGCCGCGATCGCGCTCGCCGCCGAGCAGGTCGGCGGCGCGCAGCGCTGCCTCGATCTCGCTGTCGCCTACGCCAAGGAACGCGTGCAGTTCGGCCGCCCGATCGGCTCGTTCCAGGCGATCAAGCACAAGTGCGCGGACATGATGACGGCCGTGGAGTCGTCGCGATCGGCTGCGTACTACGCTGCATGTGTCGCTACGGAGGGCGGTGCGGAGCTGTCGCGCGTGGCGTCGCTCTGCAAAGCCTGGTGCTCCGAAGCGTATTTCCGCTGCGCGGCGGCCGCGCTCCAGATCCACGGCGGTGTCGGATTCACCTGGGAGTACGACGTGCACCTCCACCTCAAGCGCGCGCGTTCGATGGAAGCCTTTCTCGGTTCGCCCGCGTGGCACCGCGAGCGCGTGGCGGCGGAGATCGGGCTGTGATCGCGATCGACCTCGCGGGCCAGGTGGCGATCGTCACGGGCGGCGGGCGCGGCGTCGGTCGCGGCATCAGCGAGCGCTTTCTCGACGCCGGCGCCGAGGTCGTGATCTGCGGGCGAAACGAGCCGGAGTCGCTGCCGAGCGCGGCGGGGCGCAAGGCACAGTTCGTGGCAGCCGACGTGCGCGAGCTGCAAGCCATCGACCGCGTGATCGCGTTCGCGTGCGAGCGCTTCGGCCGCGTCGACGTGCTGGTGAACAACGCCGGCGGCTCACCGGCCGCGCCGGCCGCGACGGCGTCGCCGCGCTTCTCCGAAAAGATCATCCAATTGAACCTGATCGCCCCACTGCACTTCGCCCAGCAGGCCAACGCGGTGATGCAGACGCAGCCGGCGGGCGGCTCGATCATCAACATCGCGAGCGTGTCGGCGCTGCGCCCGTCGCCCGGCACCGCCGCCTACGCGGCCGCGAAGGCGGGCCTGCTGTCGCTCACGCAGACGCTCGCGGTCGAGTGGGCGCCGAAGGTGCGCGTCAACGCGATCACCGCGGGGATGATCAAGACGGAGCTCGCGGAGATGCACTACGGCGACGCCGCGGCGCAGGCGCGCGTCGCGGCGACCGTGCCGCTCGTGCGCCTTGGCACACCACGCGACGTCGGAGACCTCTGCGTCTTCCTCGCCTCGTCGCTGGCGAGCTACGTCTCGGGCGGCGCGCTGTTGATGCACGGCGGTGGCGAGCGGCCCGCCTTCTTGGACGTCGTCGAAGCCGCCGCTCGCTGACCTCCCACGCGATCGCGCGCTTCGCTATTGAGGGCGAGGGGGAAGGAGCCAGCGATGGGACGACTCGACGGCAAGGTTGCGCTCGTGACGGGCGCGGCGCGCGGCACCGGCGCGCTCACCGCGCGGCTCTTCGCGGCGGAAGGCGCCCACGTGGTGCTCGCCGACGTGCTCGACGAAGCTGGCGCCGCCGTCGCGCGAGAGATCGGCGCGGCGGCGCACTTCATCCATCTCGACGTGACGACCGAGCCGCACTGGGAACGTGCTGTCGCCGAAACCGCACTCCGCTTCGGCCGGATCGACGTGCTCGTCAACAATGCCGCGGTGTTGCACATGTCCGCAATCGCCGACACGTCGCCCGAAGACTTCTTGCGCGTCGTGCGCGTGAACCAGCTCGGCACCTTCCTGGGCATCAAGGCGGCGATCGAGCCGATGAAGGCCGCCGGTGGCGGTTCGATCGTGAACGTCGCGTCGGTCGACGGCTTGCGCGGCCAGAACGGTGTGGTGGCGTACGCGTCGAGCAAGTGGGCGGTGCGCGGCATCACGCGCGTTGCGGCGCTGGAGCTGGGTCGCTACGGGATCCGCGTCAACACGGTGTGTCCGGAAGCGGGCAGTGCCTTCATGGTGGCGCCCTACATGCCGCCGGGCGTTCCCGTCGAGAAAATCATCCCGCGCATGCAGCCAACCCTGTCGTACCAGAAGGACCGTACGCTCGAAGCGCTGATGCAGGACGTCGCCAACGCGATCCTGTTCCTCGCGTCCGACGAGAGCCGCTCGTGCACCGGCTCCGATCTCGTCTGCGAAGGCGGCAACACCGCGGGGCGGATCGTGAAGGGAGCCCCCGGCGCAACAACTTGACAAGAAATAACTTGACGCCCGGCACCGCTAGGCGAGCTTGGCGATCACCGAGTCGCCGAAGCGCATCATCACGTCGCGCTTCTGCTCGATCGTCGAGTGCGGGCCGATCTGGTAGGTGAAGGGCCATGCGCTGGTCGCGGTCATGCCGAGGTCGCCGAGGCGTTTGAAGACGTCGGCGTCGGGCGGTGTCGTGAGCGGCACCAGCGCTTCGAAGGGCGCCGACGCGCGGCCGGCCTGCACGCGCAGTTCGCGCAGCCGCACGAGCGACGCGTGCGCGTCGTCGGGGCTCTGGCCGTTGCCGATCCAGCCGTCGCCTAGCGTCGCGGCGCGTCGCAGCGCGGGCGCGCCGACGCCGCCGATCCAGATCGGCACGGACGCGCGCGGCGGCGGACTCATCTGGAACGAACCGAGATCGAAGAAGCGACCGCGGTGTTCGACCATCGCACCGGTCCACGCCTTGCGCAGTACGTCGATCATCTCGTCGTAGCGGCGGCCGCGCGTCGCGAAGTCGACACCCATCGCGTCGTACTCCTCGCGAAGCCAGCCGGCGCCGCAGCCGAGCATCACGCGATCGCCCGATAACAGCGCCACCGTTCCGACCGCCTTGGCGACTTCTAGCGGATGCCGCAGCGGCAGGATGTACACGAGCGTGCCGAAGTGCAGCGTCTTCGTCACGGCGGCCATCGCGGCGATCGTCGTCCAGGGGTCGGGGAACGGCATCTTGCCGTCGAACATCGGCTTGCCGTCTTCGGAGTACGGATACTTCGAGCGCAGCTCGCCCGGGATGAACAGGTGATCCGAGAGCAGCACGCCGTGGAAGCCGGCTTCCTCCGCACCGCGCGCGATGTCGAGTAGTTGATCGGGCTCGGAGAACGACGCGACCTGCCAGAACTTCACGGGGGCTGCCTCGCGATCACTTGGGGTAGTAGCGACTGATCGTGTCGACCACGCACGCGGGCCGCTCGCTGCCTTCGATCTCCACCGTCACGCGGATCTTCGCCTGCACACCGCCGTCCTTGGTGTTCTCGACTTCGATCAATTCGGCGCCGCCGCGGATGCGTGAGCCCACCTTGACGGGCGCGGGAAACCGGATCCGATCTGCGCCGTAGTTGACGCCCATCGAGATGCCGCGTACCTCGACGATCTCGGGCAGGAAGCGGTTCACCAGCGAGAGCGTGAGATAGCCGTGCGCGATCGGCGCGCCGAAGGGTCCCTGCGCGGCGCGCGCGGGATCGACGTGGATCCACTGCTGGTCGTCGGTGGCGTCGGCGAAGAGCTGGATGCGCTGCTGCGTGACTTCCATCCACGCGCTGTGACCGAGGTGCTGGCCGACCTTCGCCTTCAGCTCGGCCGGCGTCTGGAACACGGTCGCCACGGGACCTCCTACGGGTGCTGGCTGGAGACGGAGACACATTCTCCGGTCATATAGGACGAGAGGTCGCTCGCCAGGAACACGATCACGTTGGCCACTTCCCACGGTTCGGCGCCGCGGCCGAAGGCTTCGCGCGCGGTGAGCTGGTCGAGCAGGCCCTGGGGCGTGACCTTGGCTAGGAACTCGTGGGTTGCGAGGCTCGGCGACACCGCGTTCACGCGCACGCCGTGCGCCGCCGCCTCCATCGCCGAACAGCGCGTCAGCGCCATCACGCCCGCCTTCGCGGCGGCGTAGTGCGACTGCCCTTCCTGCGCGCGCCAGCCGAGCACCGAGGCGTTGTTCACGATCGCGCCGGCGCGGCGCGCGATCATGTGCGGCAGCATCGCGCGCGTCATCCGGAAGGTGCCGGTGAGCGTCACGTCGAGCACCTTCGACCACTGCTCGTCGGTCATCTCGACCACCTTCGCGTAGCCGCCGAGCCCCGCGTTGTTGACGAGCACGTCGACGTGGCCCCAGGCGCCCGTCGCCGCGCGCACCAGCGCGTCGACCTGCGCCTGCTGGGTGACGTCGCAGAGCAGGTAGCCGGGCCGCACGCCGGTCTCGCGCTCGATCTTCTCGGCGGCCTCGCGCAGCCGCCGCTCGTGCAGATCGGAGAGGAAGACGCGCGCGCCTTCCTCGGCGCAGCGACGCGCGACAGCGTAGCCGATGCCCGTCCCGGCTGCCGCCGTGACGAGCACGGTCTTGCCGGCGAGCAGGCGGCGACCTTCGGGGTAGGGCGGGGCGGTCGGCTTCATCGCGGCTCCCGCGGCAGGCCGAGTGCGCGCTCGGCGATCAGGTTGCGCTGGATCTCGTTCGATCCGGCGTAGATCGTGTCCGAGCGCGTGAAGAGGAAGAGGCGCTGCAGGCGCGTCAGCTCATAGGGCGCGCCGGCGGCGATCTCGGCGTCCATGCCGAGCACGTCCATCGCGAGCTTGCCGAGGTCGCGGTGCCAGCTCGCCCAGAACAGTTTGGTGATCATCGCTTCGCGCGGTAGCTCGGCGCGCTCGGGTCGCGAGAGCGTACGCAGCGCGTTGTAACGCTGGATCTGCAGTCCCATCCACGCGTGGGAGAGTCGCTGGCGGAGCGCGGGATCGTTCGCTGCGCCGTTCTGTTTGGCGACGTCGAGGATCTGCTGCAGCTCGTTCTGGAACTGGAGCTGCTGGCCGAGCGTCGAGGCGCCGCGCTCGAAGGCGAGCGTGCCCATCGCGACCTTCCAGCCTTCGCCCGGCGCGCCGACGAGGTTCGCTTCCGCGGTGCGCGCGCCGTCGAAGAAGACTTCGCTGAACTCCGAGTCGCCGGTGATCTGCACGATCGGGCGGATCTCGATGCCGGGCTGCCGCATCGGCACCAGCAGATACGAGAGACCCTTGTGGCGCTGCGATGCGGGATCCGTGCGGCACAGGGCGAAGCACCAGTCGGCCCACTGCGCCCACGAGGTCCAGACCTTCTGGCCGTGCAGCACCCATTCGCTGCCGTCGAGGTGCGCGCGTGTCTGCACGTTGGCGAGATCCGAGCCGGCGTTGGGCTCCGAGTATCCCTGACACCAGATCGCTTCGCCCGCGACGATCGGCGGCAGCAAGCGCCGCTTCTGTTCCTCGCTGCCGAAGGCGATCACGGTGGGGCCGAGGAGTCCCTCGCCGATGTGGCCGAGCCGGCCCGGCGCGCCGGCGCGCGCGTATTCCTCGTAGTAGATCACCTGCTGCATCAGCGTCGCGCCGCGACCGCCGTGCTCGCGCGGCCAGCCGACGCAGGTCCAGCCGCCCGACGCGAGCTTCTTCTCCCAGGCGCGCCGCTCGTCGAGCATCGAATGCTCGTCGCCGGGACCGCCGCGACCGCGCACGCACGAGAACTCGCCGCCGAGCGCGTCGGCCAGCCACGTCGCGACTTCGCGGCGGAACGCCTCGTCCTCGGGCGAGAACCGCAGATGCACCCTCGAAGCTCCTTCTCGACGCCACCTGACGCGTGTTGGCGCGCGGCCGTCCGGCCGCGGCGCGAGATCATGGGGAAGACGCAAGCGTGATTATGATACGCTCCGTCTCGTATGCAAGGATCCCCGCTTTGAGCGCAGATCCGCTCGCCACGACCACGATCCCGCAGCTCGTCGAGGCGGCGGCGGCGAAGTTCGGCTCGCGCGTCGCGATCGAGGACGGCGCGGTGCGGCTCAGCTTCCGGGCGCTCGCCGCCGAAGCGCGCCGCGCGGCGCGCGCATTCGTTGCGGCGGGCGTCGCGCGCGGCGATCGCGTCGCGATCTGGGCGCCGAATCATTGGGAGTGGATCGTCGCGGCGATCGGCCTGCAGTCGGCCGGTGCGGTGCTGGTGCCGCTCAACACGCGCTTCAAGGGACGCGAGGCCGGCTACGTGCTGCGCGCCAGTCGGGCGCACGTGCTGGTGACGGTGGGAGAGTTCCTCGGCACGCGCTACGTCGAGTCGCTGCGCGGCGAAGCGCTGCCAGACTTGACTCGAATCGTGTTGCTGCGCGGCGCGGCGAGCGGCCCCGACGTGCAGAGCTGGAGCGAGTTCCTCGCCGCTGGCGCGAGTGTCTCCGACGCCGCCGCGCGCGAGCGCGCCGAGAACGTCGCGCCGGACGACCTCTCGGACCTGCTCTTCACCTCCGGCACGACGGGCGCGCCGAAAGGTGTGATGACGACGCACGCGCAGAACCTGCGCGCGTTCGCGACATGGAGCGAAGTGGTGGGGCTGCGCGAGGGCGATCGCTACCTCGTCGTGAACCCGTTCTTCCACGCCTTCGGCTACAAAGCCGGCTGGCTCGCGTGTCTGCTGCGCGGCGCGACGGTGCTGCCCCACGCGGTCTTCGACGTACCCGCGGTGTTCGCGCGCATCGCCCGCGAACGCATCTCCGTGCTGCCCGGCCCGCCGACGCTGTACCAGTCGATCCTCGCGCACCCGGGGCGCGCGAGCGCCGATCTCTCGTCGCTGCGCCTCGCCGTCACCGGCGCCGCGGCGATCCCCGTCGAGCTGATTCGCCGCATGCACAGCGAGCTGGGCTTCGAAACCGTGATCACCGGCTACGGCCTCACCGAGTGCTGCGGGATCGTCTCGATGTGCCGCTTCGACGACGACCCCGAGACGATCGCCACCACCTCGGGTCGCGCGATCCCCGGCATCGAAGTGCGTTGCGTCGACAAGGAAGGCCGCGAAGTCCCGCGAGGCGAACCGGGCGAAGTGATCGTGCGCGGCTACAACGTGATGCGCGGCTACTTCGAAAATCCGAGCGAGACCGCGAAGGCGATCGACGCGGACGGCTGGCTACACACCGGTGACATCGCCGTGATGGATGCGCGCGGCTATCTTCGCATCACCGACCGCATCAAGGACCTCTTCATCGTCGGCGGCTTCAACTGCTACCCCGCCGAGATCGAGAGCCTGATGTACGGCAGCGGCCTCTTCGCACAGGTGTCCGTAGTGGGTGTACCAGACGAGCGCATGGGCGAAGTGGGCGTCGCGTTCGTGGTGCCCACGCCGGGCAAGGAATTCACCCCCGAGGACGTGGTCGCCTGGTGCCGCGCGAACATGGCGAACTACAAGGTCCCGCGGCGCGTCGAGATCGTCGCGTCGCTGCCGGTGAACGCAGCGGGGAAGGTGATGAAGTTCGAGCTGCGCGAGCGGGCGAGGCACTGAGACTCGAATCGGCATCGGCGAGTTCGGCACGAGGGAGATCCAGGGTGTCGAGAAAGAAGCGCCGGACGCGACAACTTGACGCGCAAACAACTTGACGCCCGGCACCTTCTTCAGCGCGGGCGCGCGATTCCTCCGAGCGCCATGTCCACCATCGGGTCTACCATCTTCGCCTGGATCTTTCTTCCGGTGAAGAAGAGACGCACGGCGATCGGGCCGACGATCAGGTCGGCGGCGAGGTCGAGGTCGAGGTCCGCCGAGACTTCGCCGCGCGCGACGGCGCGTTCGAGCGCCTGCACGAGCGGCGAGCGCCGCTGCAGCAACACCGGATCGAAGAGTTCGGCGAGGGCGGGATCGTGCGCGCGCTCGCTGGCGAGCGCCGGCAACACCGCCGCGAGTGGGGTCTTGTTGAACAGCTCGAGGTAGCTGCGCAACATCACCTTCAGATCCGACGCGAGCGATCCGGTGTCGGCGTCTTCGAGCGCGGGCAGTCCGCCGAACGCATCGACCACCAGCGGCAGCTTCGACGCCCAGCGCCGGTAGATGGTGGCCTTGCCGACGCCCGCGCGACCCGCGACGCCTTCGACGGTGAGCGCGCTGAACCCCACTTCGCCGAGCAGCGCGAGCGTGGCGTCGAGGATCGCCTGGTGCGCTTCCTCGCTGCGCGGGCGACCTGCGCTGGCCGCGACGTCCTTGTCGCTCGCGGTAGCGCCGCGTCCACTGCGCGCGCGCCCGGTCGCAGCTCGCTCGATCTTCGTCAAAGCCCGCCCTTCCCGACGAGAGCGCGATTACGATACACTACGTTTCGATATCCACCAGGAGGGGGTCGAGGCCGCGCCGACGTGCCCCCATCCTGGCGCAGTTCGAAGGCGCAGGAGGAACGCGATCGTGAGCTTCGTCGCATCCGAGGAGGCGATCCTCGACACCGCGCGCAAGGCGACCGGTCTCGACGATTTCGGCGGCGGCTCGTGGCGCGATCACTTCCACGCGTTGCTGCGCGCGTACGACGAGGAGTCGCGCCTCACCGAGGCGGGTCGCCAGATGGTGCTCGGGGAGATCGGCGGCGTGCTGGCCGCGCGTCTCGGCTGCGAAGCGGCATGGAAGCGCGATCCGTCGCTACTGCGCTCGGAGATTCGCCGCCCCATCTTCATCCTGGGTCTGCCGCGCTCGGGAACGACCGCGCTGCACTTCCTGTTGGGCCAGGATCCCGCGAACCAGGCGCTCGAGTACTGGCTCGCAGCCGCGCCGCGACCGCGTCCCCCGCGCGCGACGTGGCAGCAAGAGCCCGCCTTCCAGGCGGCGGTGCAGACGATCGAGTGGATCTACCAGACCGATCCGGGTCTCAAGGCGATCCACCTGCTCGAGGCGGACGGTCCCGAGGAGTGCCGGCACCTGTTCCTCCAGTCCTTCCTCGATCACACCTTCGACTCGAATGCGACGATTCCGAGCTACACGAAGTACTTCGAGGCGCAGGACATGCGCTCCGCCTACGAGCGACACCGCGACGTGCTGAAGTTGATCGGCTCGCCGACGCCCGAGCGGTGCTGGGTGCTGAAGTATCCCGCCCACATGCGCGAACTCGATGTGCTGCTCGACGTCTACCCCGACGCCTGCATCGTGCAGACCCACCGCGACCCGGTGAAGGTGCTGCCGTCAGTATGTTCTCTGGTCACCGGTTGGCGCTCTCTCTACGAGGGCTCCGCGGACGCCCGGGCGATCGGCGCCTGGCAACTCGAGATGTACGCGTCGATGATCGAGCACGCGATGGACGTGCGTGCCCGCAGCAACCCCGCCCAGTTCTACGATTTCTCGTTCCGCGAGCTGATCGCCGACCCGGTCGCCGCGATCGAGCGGATGTACGCGTACTTCGGCATCGAGGCCTCGCCCGAGGGCAGCGCGCGGATGCGCGCCTGGATCACCGCCAACCCGCAGGGCAAGCACGGTGGTCACAAGTACACGCTCGAGCAGTTCGGCCTGGCCGAAGGCGAGATCCGCGCGCGCTTCGCGCGCTACGCGGAGCGTTTCGGCGTCGCGGCGGAGACCGGCGCGTCGTAGCGAGCCCTCCAGACCATTCGGCCCCACGGGGGCTCCTCCTGCTCCCGCGTCCGATTTCGTGCCACGCCCTGACGCGAACAGCCACTTCATCTCCAGGTGCGCGATTGCCTGCGCCCCAAGGAGGTTGAAGGTGCGCTCGAAGCTGGTTCTCAGTGCTGTTGCACTCTTGTTGATTGCCTCGGCTCGTCCGGCCGCGGCCGATCCGATCGGTGTGCCGGGTGGTCCGGCCTGCGAGAACGATACCTGCCAGGGCTCGATCTACTGGTTGGAGTACGACCCGACGCCGCTCGGGTCGGATGCCGACAGCACGCAGTACGAAATCGTCCTGCGCATCGACACGACGGCCTACACGGGTGGCGGTTCCAATATCGACGACGTGGCCTTCAAGGTCAGCCCGAACCTGGACGGCGTGGCGTTGCTCGATGCGCCGGGCGGTGCGGGCGACTGGTCCGCGATGCTCGGCGGCATCAACGCCAGCGGCTGCGACGCTAACGCCAGCAACGGCTTCGGCTGCACCACGTCGAACGATGACAGCAACGCGACGCTGCCGTTCGCGGGCATCTACGAGTGGCGCTTCGTGGCTGACGTTCCCACCGGAACCTTGCTGACGGACCCGTTTGCCGCCAGCATCAAGGCTCGTTACGTGGATGGCGACGGCGAGAAGATTGGCGCCCTGGTATCCGAGCCGATCACGCTCCAAGTGATCCCGGAGCCCGGTACCGCCCTGCTGCTGCTGCTCGGACTCGCGGGGATTTCCCGAGTCGGTACGGCGCGCAGTTAGCGCAGCGCCGTCCCCATCCCGGAAGGCGCCGTTCGCAGAGCGAGCGGCGCCTTTTCCGTAGCGGGGATTCAGCGGAACGAGCGATCGAAGAGCGCGTCGATCGCGAGCGCGCCGTTCTCGGTGAGGAAGCGCGTGCCGGTGCCACAGAAGTGCGGGTGGCGGCGCCGAGCGACGTCCGAATCCGACTCCCTTTCGCGTGATCAGTCCTTCTGGTTCCTCTCCTTCGGTCCGGTCTCCTGGAGAAGGCCGGACCGCCGCTTCTCACGCAGCCGATGGCTGTCGCGGCGGATCGTCAGCACGTGGCTGTGGCGGAGCAGGCGATCGAGGATCGCGGTGGCCATGCCTCCCGCTCAATGGGTCGGTAGCCGACCTTGCCGCGACGATTGATTCGCACGATAGGACCTGATTCGTTCATCGGCGGCGTTGGCGATCTCGGTCTCCTGACGAGCCAACGCAATCGCGCGGGTTTTCTCAGCGGTCTCGATCGCCTCTTCGAATTGACCCGCTTCGGCGAGCGCGACGTCGAGTGTGCCGAGAAAGCGCGGCTCCTGGCTCTGGGTCAGTTCACAAGCGCGTCGCGCCAATTGCACGGCATCGCTGCCATTGCGGATTTCCGCCCTGGGATGCGTGGCGAGAATCCATGCGAGTTCATTCAGCGCGGCCGGATGATCCGGACTCAGCGCCAATACCCGGCGATAGTTTGAAATGGCCCCGGGGCCGTTTCCTTCCATTACGAGAGCGCGCGCGAGGTCGTAATGAGCCTGCGCATCGCCCGGGCGAAGCTCCACGATCGATTCGTAGTGTTCCCGAGCCTCGCGCAATCGGCCGAGTTGCGAGAGGGCTCTGCCGAGTTCGCCATGCGCTTGCCAATCGCCGGGTCGAAGCAGCGCTGCGAGCGAAAGAGGTCGGACCGCGTAGATCGGCGTTCCCTGTTCGACCGCAGCTCTTCCCATCTGTCTGTAGTGTTTCGGCAGATCGGGTTGGAGCCGCAGGGCAATCGCGAATTGTTCGCGTGCCCTTTCCGAGTCGCCGGCTTCGGCCAGGACCTTCCCCAAGCTCGCGTGCCCGTCCGGGTCAGCGGGTGTTTTCTTCAGGAATTGATTCAAATGCTCCAACGCTTCCTGGAACTCGCCCGTCTCGGCAAGCGCAAGTCCCAGGTCCCTGTGCACGACGGAGAAGTCCGGGGTGGACTCGAGCGCGGCGCGATAATGGGGAATTGCCTCGGCAGCTCTACCCAATCCGGCCAGCAGCAGACCCAGGTTGTAATGCGCCACCGAGTTGTCGGGTTTGTACTGGATCGCGGCGGAATAGTGGATGGCTGCCTCCTCCAGTTTTCCGTCGAACACGAGAATGTTGGCGAGGTTGTTGTGGACTTCCGGATCTCGAGGTCTGAATTTCTCGGCTTCGAGGAACTGCGCACGCGCGTCGTTCATTCTTCCCTGCTCGAGGAAGGCAATTCCCAGATTGTAATGTGCAAGCCCGTTGCGTGAAGTGACGGCGATTGCACGTTCGAACAGAAGTTGGCTGTTGCGCCAGAACCGAAGTTGCTGAGAAGTGGCAACCATGGAGATGCCAAGTACGCTGGCAGAGATCACCACCAGCGTCGTTCGCCGACGCGGCCAACTTTGCGTGAAATCATGAACGCTCCAAACGAAAATGATCGCGAGCCCGATCAACGGCAGATACATGTAGCGGTCGGCCGACGATTGCTGCCCGACTTGCACCAGGCCAATCACCGGCACGAGCGTTCCGAGAAACCAGAACCAACCTGTGGCGAGATGAGGTTTTCGCCGCGCGTTCAGCACTGTGAACGCCGTGATGCCGAGCAGGGCGAGGGCACCGCCGAACACGATCCACGTCGGCCGAGCTTCCGGATACGGATAGAAAACCGCCAGGTCGGTCGGCCAGATCGCGTCCTCGATGTAATGCAGATAGGAAACGATCGCATTCTCGACTCGCGACCGGAGCGGAAACTTTTCGAGCG
>Ga0102851_10000831_pt1 | contig 16609 bp, 8 predicted proteins | sample Mud3Dept3metaG_FD_79558 | JGI IMG/M metagenome (GOLD analysis project Ga0102851, IMG submission 79558) | Freshwater wetland microbial communities from Ohio, USA, analyzing the effect of biotic and abiotic controls - Mud 3 Core 4 Depth 3... | ecosystem: Environmental > Aquatic > Freshwater >... | reverse complement strand
TGATGGGAAGAGACACCGGAATCCTGAAGGACCAGGTGATTATCCTTGGCCCGGCCGATCGCCGTGCGGGCCTCACGGATCTCAAAGCTCTTGCGCCCTCCGTCGGGGTAAAGAATTTCGATCCTGGCGCTGACCGCCTGGGGTTTTTCGGCCGTTTCTCTCCGCCTCAAGATGAGAGCGATGACAAGTCCGATGCTGCCGAGCAGGAGAGCCAGCAATACAAGCAGGGGCCGGGGAACTGCCGGGGAACGTTTGGCCGCCGGGCTGCCGCCTCCTCCTGACGCAAGACCGGCGGAGCCTGCCCTGGAGGAACGGCGCTCCGATCCCGGGATGATCTTTTCCGGGAGGGCTTCCATCGGGGGTTCCTCACCTGGAGTCCGAGGAGCGATGGCCTCCTCCATGATCTTTTCGATATCCAGATGGGCGGCCATCCGGGCGCTGCCGAGAAGTTTCTGGGCGTCGTTTTTTCCCTGAACGTAGCCCAGGGCGGATTCCGCCTCCACTTCGATTTCGCTGATCCGTTCCGCCCCCGCGTACATGTCGAGGACGATCCGTTTGGATTCCGGGTAGATCTCGGCGATCCGGGAAAAGAGGAAGAGCATATCCTCTTCGGTCTGGGCGCTCGTTCGCACTGCGCCCGGACTGTATACCAGTCGAGCGGTTACGACATCTCCTTTGACTTCGATCGCCTCAACAGGGATGGACTTGTCCTTGAGCTGAGTCAGGAGGTCGGCTCTCTGGTCAACGGCGGGCGCGGGTGAGATAAGCAGGCCGGCGGCCGCCGCCAGGATGATGGTAACACGCGTCAGCCGCGCGGATTCCCATGGACAGATGCCTAGGAGGGGAGAGGAGCGCGAGTTTCTTTTCATAATCGATTACCTCTCCTTTATGCAGGCGCCGGCCAGCTCTTCGTCAAGAAGGTAGGTCGTGCCGCCCATCTTGGCGTAAGGGACCGCTCCCCATCCAGGGACGTTTCGGTAAGCGGCCTCCGATACCATCCCGCATCCCGTCCGGACCGCTTCCTCGAGCGTCCCGAACGGGCCGGCGAGCTCGTCCTTCTGGACATATTCCTGGGACATTCCGAAAAGCCATTCATCGCAACACCGCAGCTTCGATTTGAACTCGGACTCCGCACCCACGTGGATGCGTCCTCCGGGGCCAGCCCCGCACCGGTCGACCCAGATCATGTATTTGACTTGAGGCGGAGGCGAGGAAGGGAAGTTCCGCGGCGGTTCTGGCTCCTCGTCGACATCCGGCTCCTCCTCGGGGGTTGGCTCAGGCTTTGCCTTGACCTTGATTGTGCCGATCTTCATGGGTCCCGGCTCGTACTTATCCCAGCCATAGGGTGGGCGGAACACGGCCTTCGCCGGGCTATCCGGGTCGGAGTCGATCTCGTACCCGAAGTCCGGCAGTCCCGGCCGCGGAAGATGGCGGCCGAGATCCTTGGCCGTGACCTCGACATCGTAATCTTTTTCCTCCACATCCTCGCCGAGGTCGGGGAAGAAACTTCCCTGCCATCTATTTTCGTCGGTCAGGCGGCCGGGGACGATCGTTCCGCCTACCGTAACCAGGACTCCGCCCGGATCCATCCTTTTCTTCGCCGAACCTGAGCTGGGGCCGAAGACGATCGTTATGTCGAGCGAACCGTCGCTTCCGAAGTCGGATTGCTCCCCCCGGATCCGTTCGCGCGAGGTGACGATCGGATAAGACCTCCTTTCCGACTTGACGGCGATATGCTCGGCCGGGATCTCCCGCTCGGCCGTTGTTTCCCGGAGTTCCAAGGAAAAACGGCCTCCGTTTCCTCCTTCCTGAACGATGGTGACTCCCTGGATGTAGGGAGGAGGATTGACGATGTCGTGGAACATCTCCAGCAGCCCTGCGTTATACTCGACGGCTCTCTTCAGCGCCTCCCAGGCCAGGGCTTCGTAAACAGCCATTCCGGGGACGTCTTTGATGTTGATGGTCGGGATGATGTAAACGGGTTCCAGGGCGGCCAAGCCTCTCAGCTCGAGATATCTTTTGAGCTCGGAGAGATCCTGAGGAGGATAATATTGAGAGGCCAGGTATTCGAAAAGGTTGAGCAATCCAACGGGAAGCGTTATATGCGTGGCCGCAGCGAGCTTCTTGCCCTCTCGAGCCAGGCTGTCGAAGTAATCCTCGGGTTTGGGAAAACGCTGGATCCGCTCTCCCGCGATCAGGGGAGGGGAGAGGCTGGGGAAAACGCTCTTCTCGTTCTTGGCGATCTCCTGGGGACTCAGGTCTCCGAGTTCGAAATACTCTTTAACCAGGCCGAAGTCCACGAGGTTCTCGGCCAAGCCCTCGTATCCCATGAATTTCGTTCCGGCGTATTCTCCCATCATCCGGTCGCGCATAAGGATATAGGCCGTCCTGAGCAGCATGATGAAGGCCGTCTTTTTAAGAGGGTCCTGGATGAAGCTGCTCTTTTCGATCGCGGCGATGACGGGTTCTCCGCAAATTTCCTCGATGGTATCGGGCAGAATTTTCCCGCTGCCGGGATGGGGAATGTTGGCCCCGTGGTCCACATCGGACATATCTCCCAAGAGGTGCCCGACGTGCCCGAGCCGAAAATAGGCGACCTCTTTGGATTCCTGGGTGTAATCATAGGCGCTGATGGCCCCCGGCCAATTCAGGATATTGCCCGTCTTGAGGTCGTCGAGGGCCCAATCCCGGGTGCCGTCAAAATACCCTGAGGCCGGGGGTTGGAGTTTGCTTCCTTCCAGCTTGGGCCAGGCATAATAATGATAGTAAAACTTGCAGCCCTGCTGGCCGGCCGGGGCGTCGGGATCATAATAGTGACGGAACGATCGCTCGTTCCCGCGCAGTACCGGCACGTAGTCTTCGAACCGGCAGCCCATCATCATCTTTTTCAGGAATACCGGGTTGGAGAGTTCCGGGTAGTAAGCCGACGGCCGGTCCTTATCCAGCCGCTCAATCAGCCGAACGGCTTCGAGGAGGACGAGGGTATGGACCTTGTCATACCAGCCCCAAAGTCCGGTGGCGATAAAGCCGCTGATGAAGATTCCCAGCGTCGCCTTTTTCCGGATTCGTCGAAGAGTTGGGTTCATGGGTCACCTCGGTTGGCCTTACGGATATAAATATTGTTTCGGAGCACACAATCACCAGCCGGGGCGAGGGGCTGGATCGCGCGCCGAAGGGAATATCTCAAAACACGCTCATTCCCTGACTACTCGTTTATGATCAGGCGCGTCGAGCCGACGGCAATCTTATCGCCCTGATAGACGGCGGCTTCATCAATCCGCTCGCCGTTGAGGAAAGTTCCGTTGGCGCTTCCGAGATCCCTCAAGATGAAAGAACCTTCAGAGATGACGATCTCGGCATGATATGCAGAAACGTCGGGATCATGGAGGACCAGCGAATTGTCGTCGGCCCGGCCGATGGTCGTGCGGGCTTCCTGGATCAGGAAGGTTTTGCGCCCGCCATCACGGTAGATGACTTTGATTGAGGCGGCGACTTTTTGAGCGCCCGGCGTGGGCCTTCTCCGCCTCATCACAAGGGCGACAACGAGCCCGGCGTTGACGAGCAGGAGAGCCAGCAGTCCGAGGAGCGGCAGGGGAATCGAAGTCGAGGCTCTCGCCGCCGGACCGCCACCTCCGCCGCCTCCTGCAGCCGGGCTCGGAGTTTGTTTCGTCCTTCCCGCCGCAGATTCTTCGTCCCTCTTTTTTAAGGTTTTTTGGCCGGGCTCAGGCCCTTCATCCAGGTCGATGGTGATATCCGACTCCGTGCCGGCCGCTCCGCCCGGCTCTTTGGATGTCCCATCTTCGGGGGCGTCCTCTTGGGCCTCCATTTCCTCCGGATCATCGCTCCCGGCGTAGATGATGAGGATTTCCTCCGCCTTGATCCCGCCGGGCAGTCTCGCTTCCAGGGGAAGCCGGAATATGCCTTTGCTCTCGGCTTGGATCTTCCAGACGAGTTTGACCTGGCTCTTCCCCTCCAGGACTTTCACGCGCTGAGAGGGGCCGCCCGTGATCTTGATGCCTTCAACGGGTGTCAGCCGAACTTCGATGTCCTTGGCCGCTTCCACTCCGTCATTGATGATTTCGACCGGAGCTTCAAAGACCTTGCCGACCGGCGCACCCTCGATCGGCAGGGCGTCGATCTCGAGATCCGGTTTCCCGACGACGACGACTTCAATGCCGGCAAAGGACGGGCCCGTCGCAGTCCGAGCCTCGGCGTTGATGAGGAATTTTCCGGCCTGACCGGCTTTCACTCGCGCTTCAAGGATGAGTTCCGCGCCGGGTGCGAGCTCCTGGGGCCCGACGGACACGGGGTCCGAGGTCTGCCAAGAAGTGGGCATCCGGAGATGAAGTTCCGCCTGGGAGATCGTCGTATCCAGCGTGTTGCTGAGAGTTGCTTTCACTAAGATGACTTCGCCCTCGGCGAAGCGGGCCGGCACGGTCAGGCTTAAAGGGATCCCTATTACAAAAATGTCGGCCTCGGCGCTCGCGCCCTCCGTTGCGCTCCCAACAGCCGCTTTCCAGCGGTACTGGCCTGAAGTCGCGAACACTTTTCCGGGGATATCGACCGTCCCCGCCCAAGTGCCGTTACGAGGGGTTATCCTTATCTCTTGGAGATGTCTGAGCTCGGGTCCGGAAGCATCGGGCCCTACCGCCCCTCCGTTGAAGTCCAGAGGAAAATACTTCACCAGAAGGGTAAGGCTGACCGGAGCATCGGTTGGCAGGTTCGAGACCTCGACTTTCCCTTGAAAAGGGGCATTGAGCGGGCCTTCCTGGGGACCCGCCACACGGACCAGAGGCTTTTTCTCGTCCGGCCGATTTTGCCCTCCTCCTCTCCCCCAATGATCAAACAGAGAGACCAAGGCCGGGGGAAAGAGAGAGGCGGCCGAGTAGCTGGGCGAGGACCCGGAAGCGTTCGGCCGATAGTTCCCGACGTTGTCCTCCATTCCGCTGAGTCCTCCGAAGTAGACATGAGTCGCCGAGTGAGGACTGGAGGGAGGAGTATTCGTCAGTACCGTGACTTGGGACGGATCCCAAAACTTCTTAGGGCAATCCTTTCCCTTTTCGCAATCGACCACAATTTCATTAGTGGCCGGCAGGTTGCATTCCGTATAGACAAAGACTTCGTCCTGTCCGTCCGGGTATTGGTTCCCGGCGGGCCGCCGAGGTACGCCCGTGATCTCGTCAAGGCCTGGCACGGCAACATACACGTCGGCATCTTCGTCCGCGGCTCGCTGTTGAGGGGTTGCATCCAGTATGGCCCAACCTCCCTGGCTGTTGACTGACGGGATCCAGGCTTCGTTCCAGCAGTGAAAATTCCAGACCTCAAAGTCGAGGCAGCGCCCGTTTTTATCAAAAAAAGCACTCTGGATCCCCCAGGGAACATATTTGTCATGGCCGCTATCCCATGTTGTGACCGTCCGCGCAGGGATTCCCACGCTGCGAAGGAGAGCGGTCAGAACGACTCCATAGGTGAAGCATTGGCCATATTTGACGATCTTTCCGGTGTCTGTAAACTGCTTGCAGATCTCCGCTACGGCATTCCAAGACCCCGGATTTTTTTCCGGCCAGTAGGGATTCCAAATCCAAACCCCATGCTTGTTGGCGCAGTCGATGCTCTTCTGAAGAGCGTTGTTACCTGAGACCTCCGTCCTCGTTCCCCCCAAATAGCACCGGCTCCCCGTCCACTCGCCATTTCTGTTTTTACACTCTTCTTCAGGGATGCTCTCGAGACTCCCTCCCGTCAGACAATAGGGATCCCACCAGGCGCCGTAGATCATCTCCTCTCCGACCTTGAGGGTGAGGAGTTCGGCGACATCTTCGGCGCTCTTCTTTTCGGCTTCGGAGAGCTCGTCGACGAAAGTCAACGCGGCTTTAAACGTGTCGGGCGCGTAGGGGGAGACATCAAAGCCGCTCGGGGCAATATACGTCTGGTGGGTGACCTCATTATAACGAGGGAAGAAAACTCTGTCCTGAGCCTCGACCGTATAGGCGCGGGCTTCATCATCGCCAAGCGGCTTTTTCTCCCGGACGGAAACATCATGCAGCCCGAATCCCGGGAAGGGGTTGAAAAGGACAGCCAACTCCGGGTCCAGGGCCTTCCGGTCCATTTCTTCATCCGTTTCGTCTTGGGTGAGAGCGACCTCGATTTTATAATAGCCTATTGGAATCGCCGAGGGCGTGAAGACATAATAGCGGATCTTGGTCGTTCCGAGCTTTGTCTTTCCGAGTTTAGCCTTGAGAAAAACCCATTGGGTCGGATTGGGCCGGCCTTTCTCGATGCGCTCATCGTCGATGAATAGCCGGACGTTATGGATTTTCGAATTGAAATGGCTGGGCGTGACGTCGATTCCGAAGTACTGGCCCCGGCGCGCCGCCAGAATTCCGTTGGCAAGATACTCTGAGGTCCTGTTTCTCTTGGCTCCCTTGAATTCTATTTTTTCGATCTTCGGCTTCTCGATGTTCACCTCAATAGAATCCTGACCCTCAGCCCCGTCCCGGTCCTTGACCGTCACTGTGATACGGGCACTTCCCGGCAGACGCGGGGTCCAGGAAAGCGTGTTTCGGCTTCCCGTCGATCCTCCGGCCGTCTTCCCCGTGTCGAGCCTCTCGACTTTCCAGGAATACCGCAGCTGTTGGGGCGTATCCTTATCATCGCTCGCCTCGGCGATGAAAGTAATCCTCAGTCCGATGGTCAACGACTCGTCAGGTTCGCTCAGCCGGATACTCACCTGAGGGGCACGGTTGGTGGCGGGGAACTCCGCCCTCTCAGTGGGTGCGAGTTTCGGGGGAGGCGGCGCCGGGCAGCGGATCCTATTGTATATAGCGCTGAGTTTTGCCGGAGGGAGTCCCTTGATGGCTTCACAGACCTGACGAGGTGTCGTAAACGGGCCGGCGAATAGCTCGGCTCCGCTCTGATACTGGCCGATTTCGGCGGGCCTCAGGATCCCACCTTTTTCGTCGGGAAGAGACGCATGGAGTATGTAATTATCGTTCTTGACCTTCCCATATTCGGCCGTGATGGTCCAGGAGAGGTGCAATACATAGAGGGGTTGCCGGAAGGGCACGTCGAGGGGATCGGTCTGGCCGGATAGAGGCGGTGCTCCGGATGACAAAAAGCAGGTCAGGCCGATAAGAAAGGGCACGAGGGACAGCCAGAGGAGTCCGGACTTTCCGTGGATAAGAAACGAGAAGCCTTTTCTAGACATCCTCCACCTCCTCCAATACCCGCGCTCCCGCCGCGGCCGGATCCGCCTATCGGCCATCCGCTAAAAGAGGAACTTGACGCCCATCTGGATCTTTAAAAAGGACGTTTTAATCTCCAGAGGGGTCACCTGGTCGGCGATCTGGCCGGCAAATTCCTGGTCGACAATCCAGGTATTGCCCGGGAAATTGTTGCCGGCATATTCCCCCGGCCGGGGCTGCCACGGTTCGCGGGTTGTCTTTCCGATAAAATAGACGGCCTCGGCCGCGATGGCCAGCCGCGCGGCCAGCCGGAAGTCGAACCCGGCCCCGACGTTGAACCCGATCTCTCCGATGGACTTGTCAATGCCGAGGGGGATGTCGATCCAGTCGATATACTGATGAGTGGCATCCCGCCAGGTGAACCCGAAGCCGCGCGTCGCGGCGGCCTCCGCTTTTCCCAGGAAGTAGGAAACCCCTCCCAGGATATAAGGAGTAAGGATGCCTCCTCCTCCCATCTTGAGGATCGCGCTCAAGCTGACTGGAGATAGGGAAAAACTGCCGGTGGCAGGCCAGGCATCGTCCTTGGCATTGCCGCCGGCCGCCTTCCATTCCCAGGCGATGGCATAGGTGCTCTGGCTTCCGGAGGCGAGGTTCCGGCTGAGGTTGAAGTCATAGCGGAGTTGGATGCCGAATCCTCCCGCGAACAGGTAGCTGAAGGAAACCCCCAAACCCGGGGGGGCGGCGATTTTGTGGCCGATCGACCCCGATTCAAGAACGCTCTTGAGCCCGCCGTCGCTCCATTGCTCCGAGTAAGTGCTGGATTCGGTCAGGAAGGAACCGGAAACAAACCCGCCCATGATGGCGAAATCCCCTTTGGGACGGGTCTTCCTTTCCGGTTCAGCCCGCCTTGGGACCGGGGCTGGCGGGACCGCCGGCTTTTTCGGTTCCTCGACTTTGGGGCTGGGTTTCGGGGCTGCTGTCTCGACATACATCTTATGAATGTATCCGGTGACCAGGACCCCCAGAGTGTTCCGGTATTTGATCTCATACCAGTCTCCGGTCATTTGGGCCCCTTCGAACTCGGTTCCCACGGGAATGTTTTCGCTGATGATCTCGGTCTCCAGCCCGGGGCCCGACCGGATGGTGGCATTCTCGACGATGACCTTGATCCTAATCGTCTGCCCGGAGATCGATCCAAACAAGAGAAGCAATCCCAGCAGTGCACCATAGAGACGACATCCGTCTCGAATCTTCATCTTCACGGCGTCTCCTTTCCCGGCGGTTTTTTGTCCGCCGTCTGATACGTGATGTTGAGTATCTTCCACTTCCCGTCCTTCTTTTCCATTTTCCAGATGATCTTTCCCTCGAACAGAACCTCCCGGATGCGCCTGGCCGTGGATACCCCGGTCATGATCTGGGTGAAGCGGACCTCGGCCCCGAGCTCGCCGTCGGAAGCCGGGCCGATATCCATTTCCACCTGAGAGGCCTGCGCCTGAAGGCTTTCATAGAGTTTGAGCAATACGGCCGCGTCTTTGTGGATGGCCTGATAGAGGTCGGCCGAGCAGGCGGCCTGGTAGAAGGCAGGCAGGCTCCCGTCGGCAATCGAGCGGGCATAGGCATCGACGGTCCGTCTGATTTCTCCCCGGGCGAGCTTCAAAGCCGCCTGCCTGGCGTATTCTTTGGCCGCGCTGTTGTCCGGGTCGAGGCGGAGGACCTCCCGGGATTCGGCGAGCACGCGCTCGTAGTCTTCGGCGGAAAGCCCCTCCTCAGCCAGCTGGAGATGCCGGGCGGCCTCGGCGAACCTTTGGGCTTCGACGATCCGTTTTTTCTCTTCGTCCTCCATCCGCTTCCTGGCGATCGCCAGGTAATACTGCGCGTTTCTGTGATCGGGCTGCTCCCGTAAGATGCTCTCCATCGAACGGACGGCGTCTTCATAACGCCCTTCCCTCAAGGCGGCCATCCCCTCGTTATAAGTTTTATCCAGGTCGATGCTCTCTATCTCGTCCGGCGCAGCCTGAGCCTCGGTCTCGGGCACCACTTTTTGCTCCACTTCGGCCTTTTCTTCTGTCGCCTTTCTTTTGGCCGGTTCCGGGCCGGCGGGCTCTTTGGCGGCGGGCTTGGGCGCCGGGGTTTGCGGAGGCTTCACTTCCTCTTTTTGGAGGGGCGGCTTTTGCGGCGCGGCCGTTTCGGAACGAGGCGTTTCGGCCGCCGCCTCCGCCATCGGAGTCTCTTTGGCCGCGAGAGGCTTGTCCGTTTCAGCAAGGCCGGCCTCCGTCCGCTCCGGGATCTCGACCGGGCTCTTTGGCTCCGCCTCGGGAGATGGAAGCTGTATTTCCCGCCGGATGGAGGTCTCCTCCTCGGGAACAGGCTGAGGGGGAGAGACGACGGCGGGAGGAGGGCCGTTTCGACCCCCCAGAAGCCGCGGCAGCTCTCCCCGGCTCGAGTAATAGTATAGGGCAAGAACTGCGGCGGCGACGACGGCCATCATGCCGGCCACCACGAAAAGCAACGCCCTTCTCCGCTTGGGCCGAGTTCCGGCTTGGGCGTCCGTTCCCGGCGGATAGGCCGGCTCCGGCTCGGGCCTATGGAAGGCCCGTTCGGCCAGCGGTTGGGCGTCGGTCAATCGCCTGAGGTCGCGGGCGAGGTCGGCGCAGCGCTGGTATCTTGCTTCGGGGTTCTTGGCGATGGCCCGGCTTACGATCCGATCGATCCCTTCGGGCAAGCCCTTTTTGCAGTTTGTGACCGGCGGTGGGGTCTCGTTCATGATTTTGTAGATGATCGTGGTCAGGCTCTCTCCGGGAAAGGGCTTGTTCCCCGTCACCAGTTCGTAGAGGATGGTTCCCAGAGAAAAAATGTCGGTTCGGTGGTCGATCTTTTTGCCCGCGATCTGTTCCGGAGACATATAAAAGGGGGTGCCCATGACCGTGCGGGTCAGGGTCAGGGTGGAGGAGGCGGCCAGCCGGGCGATGCCGAAGTCGACGATATGGGGTGCTCCCTCCTTGTCGATGAGGATATTCGCCGGTTTGATATCGCGGTGGATGACGCCTTTCCCATGGGCATAGTCCAGGGCGTCGCCGACCCGGGAGATCAGTCTGATGACTTCTTCGAACTCGAGCCTCTTGCCCGATGCCAGGAGCTTTTCCAGGCTCTGGCCGTCCACATATTCCATGGCGATAAACGTTTGCCCCAGGTCTTCGCCCACTTCGTAGATGGTGACAATATTGGGATGGGAGAGGTTCCCGGCCGAGCGGGCTTCCCGCATGAACCGGACTTGGGCCTGCTCCTGCTCCGCCGGGTCACTCAGGAGCTCGAAACGGATCGTCTTGACGGCCACGGGGCGTTCGATGTAGGGATCCAGACCCTTGTAGACGACGCCCATGGCTCCTTTTCCGAGCTCGCCCTGGAGGATGTACTTTCCTATCCTATCCATATCTTTTGCGCCGTCTGCGCGGGCGACGGCGATCTCATCTTAGCTCATGGGCCAGAAGCCCGACAATCGCGCCGAGAAGGGTGCCGGCCAGAAGCAAACCGACAACATACGGCCAGAAAAGACGCTCGGGGCGCCGGACGAGTCCGATGAGCAGAAGAAGAAGAGCTCCGAAGCAAAGCCCAAGAATCGCCCCGAGTCCGGCCCAGAATGCCTGACTGTGCCGCTTCGGACGGCCGAGAAAACGGCCGAGCGCCTCGCGGCTTACACCGGGACTTGTCGTGGCCAGAAATCGCTGGCCCGCGCTCATCGCTTCTCCGGATGGGGCCTTGAACACGAGCCGCAGGTCATGCCAGGCATCATCCCTGCCGGAGGACAAGGCGAAGGTCAGAATATATTGGTTCCGGAGCTGGTCGGCGATCGTCTGGTAAAGACGGATGAGATCCCGGGGTCCGGCCGCCCGGAAGAAACTTCCCCCGGACCCGGAGGCCAGATCGATCAGGCTGCTCTCGTCCACACCGGAGCCGAGTCCGATGGTGAAGAGAGGCACCGACCGCTCCTTGGCCGCGGCCAGGACTTCGGGCCGCTTCAGCCGGCTCCGATTGTCCTTGCCGTCGCTCAGGATGATAAGGGCGAGCCTTCTCATGGAGGTCCGCCCCAGGATTTCCAGCCCTTTATCCACGGCGTCATAAAGTGCCGTGTCCTTGCCCAGGTCGATCCCCCTGACGGCGGCATCGGCGAGTCCGAGGTCGGCGGAGAGCTCAGAGTCCACCCTGACCGTGTCGTCGAAGCTGACGACGGCCGCCTGGTCGCCGGCGCTCATCCGTCCAAGGAAATCCAGGGCGGCTTGTTTGGCCTCCGCCAGAGCCGTCTTCATGCTGCCGCTCCGGTCGAAGACCAGGCCGACGGCCATGTTCTCGCCGCCTTCCAGAGCGGAGCGCACGGAGGACACGACTTGGACGGCCCCGTCGATTGTCAACTCGATCTCATGAGCGGCTATTCCCAGGATGGATTTCCCGGCGTCGTCGAGGACCGAGAGATAGACGGTTATCTCGGGAAGCTTCGTGATGTCCACCCTCTGGATGGTCAAGTTTCCGGTAGAGGCGAGGATCGAGCCGGGCGATAAAAGGATGGGGAGGACCGCCAGAAAAAACCGGCGGATTCCCTTCAGCCTCAAAAAGCCCAGGTCAATCATGGGAAGCCCTGTCTTTCTTCGACACTCCGGCGGGGAAATCGAGCTTTATGGTATCCCCGAAAATGCTCTTCTTGGCCTCCCCGTCGCCGGCCTCCCGAAAACGAAGAACGACGGCGGTGATATTGTCATGTCCTCCCTGCCGCACGGCTTTCCTGATGAGCCGGCGGCAGGACTTTTCCGCGGACTTCTTCCTTCCGAAGGCCCCGGCCAGCTCCCGCGGGGCCAGAGCCTTGTGCAGGCCGTCGGAACAGAGAAGGAGATAATCCCCGTCCCGCAGGGATACATCGAAGAGATCGACATCAACGGCGGCTTCGAAACCGAGCGAGCGCGTCACCATATTCCGGAGCGGCGAATGGAGGATTTCGGCCTCCGGCATTTTTCCGGCCCGGAGCTGCTCTTCCTTCCAATTGTGATCTTGGCTGATCTGGGTTAGGGCGCCGTCGCGGCAGACGTAGGCGCGGCAATCCCCGACATTGGCCACCAGGGCTTTCTCCTTTCTGATGAGCACAGCCACCATCGTCGACCCCATGCCGGTGAGGCTGCTGTCCAGGGAGGCCTGGCGGAAGATCTCCCGGTTGACCTTCTCGAAGCAGACTTTGAGCAGGCGCCGGTCGTCGCGGGCTCCGTCCGGATCCGACAGGGCGAGAGAAAGGCACTCTCTCAGGACCTTGACCGCCAGGGCGCTGGCGACTTCCCCGCCGAAATGACCGCCTATGCCGTCGGCGACGGCGGCCAAGTGAAGGGGCGGAGATCCTATTCCCGGAGGAAGGTCAATCCGGCGATAGAGGTAGTCGTCCTCGTTGGCTTTCCGGACCTTCCCCCGATCGGTGTGGCCGAAGGCTTCGACAGGCATGATCGAGAACCCAGGGAGGTTCCGCTATTACCGTCATTCCCGCCGAAACTTGAAAACCGTCTTTCCCGTTTCGATCAGGTCTCCGGCATGGAGCTCCGCCGCCTCGGTGATGATGCTCTTGTTGAGAAGCGTCGGGTTGGTCGTGCTTTCGTTCCGGATGGTGAACGTCTGTTTGATGTTGTCATAGAAGATCGAGGCCTGTTCCTTGGAGACCGTGTCGTCGGCCAGCTCGACGTCGTTTTTCCGGGCTCCCGGCCGGCCGATGGTCGTGACCTGCTTATGGAGAGTGAATTCTTTTCCCCGCTCCGGGCCCTTTTCGACGATGAGGTCCGCCCCGAGGCTGACATAGACCTGGGTCTTGTCGGGAGCGGGGGCGGGAGCGGCCGGGCCGGCCGGAGAAATCTTCCGGGTTTTATCCAACGCCGGCTCTCCGGCTCCCGGGCGGATGCCCGGACGGATCGTGGCCGCCGCCGCGCCTTTTGACTTGGGCCGGAGGAGCAGCACGAGGAACACGATGAGCAAGACCAGGAAGAGGAGGACGCCGCCGTAAAGAAGCAGCCTCATCATCGCCGACAGGCCGGGGGAGGTCCTCTTGGCCTCTTTGAGATAGGGCACGCTCGCATTTTCCGGAGCCTGCAGGATCATGCCCTTGACCGCGTAGGTTTTTCCGACCGGCGGAAGGTCATCCGTCGCCACGGTCAGCGTATCCTTCGTGCTCTCGTCACGGAGCTGATAGGTGCCCCTCGTCGTGCCCTCCGGATCGGCCTTGACGGAGACGACCTGGCCGGCCACGGTGACTTCCGTGTTCCAGTACCTGTCCTTCCTTTCCAGGATATCCCGGATCCATTCCTGGTCAGCCGCGGCTTGAACGGCGGTGATACAGGTCAGTGTGAGGATGGAAAGCAGCAAGCATAGAGAACGCTTTTTCATAATCCCTCCTTGGCGCTTCTCTGGCATGGTCGGATTCTCCTCATTATCTGCTCCCCGAAGCGTTTGTCAACAAAAAACTCATTGCGGAGCGGAGGGGTCAGGTCTCAACATTCAACACATAGAGGGATCCTTCTCTTGGATTCTATTTTTCGACGCTTCGGGGATAGGGTATAATCGACGGGACATCCTCAGAGGAAGGTTTCCCCATGCAGCGAACAGCTCTGATTGGAAATATCGTTCTCTCGGACCGAGTCTTGGAGGGCGGCGCAGTTGTCATCGAAGGAGAAAGGATCGCCGGCGTCCCTTCATCCGCCGAGTTCCGGGCGGGCGGGGAGATCGAGGTCGTTGACTATCGCCCCCACTATGTCGCGCCCGGGCTCATCGACCTTCACCTCCATGGGGCCATGGGAAAAGATGTGATGGATGGCTGCGCGGACGGACTCTCAGAGATCGCCGCCCACGAAGTCCGTTGCGGTATCACCGGGTTTGTGCCGACGACACTGGCGGCGCCCTGGCCGGCGATTCTGGGCGCGGTCGAGGCAGTGAGGGCGGCGAGCGCGGCCGGAAAAGGAGCGGAGATCCTGGGGGTCTATCTCGAGGCCCCATTCCTCAATATTAAAAAGAAGGGGGCCCAGAACCCCGAATTCATCAGGCCGGTCGAGGAAGGGGATATCCCCCGGTTGGCCGAGGCGGTCGGATCTCTCCCGGCCGTCATCACGGTCGCTCCCGAGGTCGGCGATAACCTGCGCTTCATCCCGGCCCTCAAAGAGAGAGGCTGGGCTGTCTCCATTGGCCATTCTGATGCTGCGTATGAGCTGGCGATCCAAAGCTTCGAGCGGGGCATTACTCAGGCGACCCATCTCTACAATGCGATGAGCGGGTTCCTGCCGCGCGATCCGGGCGTCATCGGCGCTGTCCTGGATTCCGACGGCGTCACGGCCGAGCTTATCGCCGACGGAATCCATGTCCATCCCGCCGCCCTGCGGCTGGCGGTCAAGCAGAAAGGAGCCGACCGGATCTGCCTCATCACCGACAGCGTCAACGCTTCGGGCCTGGGCGACGGAGGTTTCCGGGTAGGCGGTCTGGACGTCGTGGTCAAGGATGGAGAGGCCCGGCTCAAGGATGGCGGCGCGCTGGCGGGGAGCGTCCTGACGCTCAACCAAGCCATAAGGAACATCATCCGCTGGACCGGCGTCCCCATCAGCGCCGCCGTTCGGATGGCCTCTCTCACTCCGGCCCGTGTCCTCGGCCTCGACCGTGATATTGGGAGCTTGGAGAAGGGAAAGCTGGCCAACCTGGCGGTCCTTGACCGGGACTTCAATATCATCGCCGTTTATATCCGGGGACGTTCCCCGAAGTGCCACCCTTCCTCTTAAAACAGCCGGGTTGGGCGGCGAAAAAATCAAACGAGGAAGGGGCGGCCTTCAGGCTGATATGACACCGATCTTGGAGGTCAAGATGAAAAAAGAACACGTGACAGGTTCTCTGAAAGCGGGGCCGGCTGGATTCCTGCTGGCCATTGGACTTTTGCTTTATTCACTCCCGGCCGTCGGCCGCAGCTCTCCTTGGGCGCCCGGTGCGGACTCCAACGAGTCGGTGCGCAAACGTCTCTTGGAACGCTATGCGGACCTGCTGATCGAGAAAGGGATCTGCGATGAAAAGGGTCGAGAGATCGACGCCAGGCTTGGGGACCTTATCCGGGGAGCCGGTTCCAGAGGATTGAAAACGGATGAACAGATCCTTTCGGCCGTCCTCCGCGAGCTCAACTATTCCGCTTCGAACATGGGCGGCTTTCCCGGATGCGCCTTCGACCGGCCGATCGGGCACACGCTCATCCGATACGGCAAGACGGTCGCACCCGGGGATATAGAAGCCCAGGCCGAAGGCAGTGCCTGTCCCGCCGGCGGGATTGGAGCGGGTTCATATGAATGGACGATGAGCGGCCATTTCCGCTACTGGTTTTTGAAATCCGGCTGGATGGTTGACGACACGGTCTGGGCCGACCAGTTTCATGCCTTCATCAAGCAGGACGGCAAGGTCGTTGTCCAGACGCTGTCCACGGATGCGCCTCCCGATGGTTCCCTCGGGAGCTGGAAATGGAAATACCCCGTAGGGAAGGGTAAGTACTACGCCCTTTTTCCCAAATCCGGTTTTTCCTACGAGGAAAACGAATCTTTCCCTATTAAACTGGCCGTCACCCAGTTTTCGCCCATCATCGCCCATAATTATAGAGAAACCAGCTATCCCGTCGCGGTTTACAGGTGGATCGCCGAGAACCCCACCGGCCGGCCGGCCGAGCTCAGCGTCATGCTGACTTGGCAGAACATGATCGGCTGGGAGGCGGCCGCTCGCAGGCAGCCGTCCGACTTCGCCTGGTCAAGGGAGAGCGCCGGCAGCATAAACGAGTTTATCCAGGATGGGACGACCAAGGGGATCGTCTTCCGGAAGAAAGGCGCCGACCTCAAAACGGGGAACGCCCTGACGGGTACGATGTGCATCGCCGCGGCCGAGGTCCCCGGCCAAACAGAGGTCAGCTTCACCACGGATTTCGACCCCGCCGGCGACGGGAGCGAGGTCTGGAAGACATTCGCCCTGAACGGCACGCTCTCCGGTTCCACGGAATCACGTCTGGCCGCACCGGGCGGGCAGCTGGCCGGGGCCATCGCCGTCAAAGTGAGACTCGGACCGGGACAACGGCTCGAATTCCCCATCGCCGTCGCCTGGGATTTCCCCTATTATGAATTCGCCAAGGGAGTCAAGTACCTCAAGAAATACACGCGGTTCTGCGGCGCGACCGGCGACATGGCCTTCGCCATCGCCGCTGAAGCCCTGGACCGGTACGCCGACTGGGAGGCGGCCATTGACGAATGGCAGAAGCCGATCCTCGGCGACCCGCGCCTTCCCGGCTGGCTGAAGCAGTCGCTGCTCAACGAACTCTATATCCTGGCGGAGACGAGCATATGGGACGCCTCGACCAACCTTCACACCTATCTCGAGAGCGCCGATTATCTCATGTACGGGAC
>Ga0102851_10000830_pt1 | contig 16619 bp, 19 predicted proteins | sample Mud3Dept3metaG_FD_79558 | JGI IMG/M metagenome (GOLD analysis project Ga0102851, IMG submission 79558) | Freshwater wetland microbial communities from Ohio, USA, analyzing the effect of biotic and abiotic controls - Mud 3 Core 4 Depth 3... | ecosystem: Environmental > Aquatic > Freshwater >... | reverse complement strand
CAGAGGGACGCTGGGGAGGATGCTCGTGGACGGAGCGAAGAGCGTGTTCATCCTCAAGGAGAAGATCGCCGTGAAGGCCAGGATCTACACGATCGGTGGTTTTTCGGCCCACGCGGACCAGAAAGAGCTCCTCGAGTGGCTGGGCCTCTTCCATAATCGCCCGGAGGTGTTCATCGTTCACGGCGAGGAAAATGCCGCCCTGGATTTCGAAAAGGCTGTAAAGGCAAAGCTGGGTCTTACCACCCGTGTTCCCGTTTACGGGGAGTCTTTTGAAATTTAGTCCGTAAAAATTGTCAACGGGTTGTTGCCTAGAGACACCGAGCAGGATTCTTCCTGCGTATGGACGGTTTTTGAAGCGACAGACCGTTATGATTTTTTCAGCTTGAAGGAACCGGTCCTGGTGAAGGGGAACGTCGTGGCCCCAATGGCCGTGCTGACGCGGGCCGTTCCCTCTATTTTGTAAACGCTTTCGCGGGCGGAAAAGATGGATTTCAAAAGACCGCCTGTCGGGCTGAGACGGGCCGAAACGGGAAGCTCAACGGTGGATTTGGCGGATGCCGGGAGTTTGACCTCCTGGGCCAGGGAGCCTCTTCCCACTTCACGATTGTCGAGAGAGAACGTGTAATCAAGGGCCGTCATCGTCAGGTCGAAGCGATTGGGATTTTCAGCTTCCACTTTCAGCGTGATGTGCAGATCCCCGGAAGATATCTGGTCCACGAGAATTTCTTTGACGCTCAGAGCAGGCTTTTCAATCCACCAGGAGAGGCAGGAAACCAGGAGCAAACAAAGCCCGGCAGTTGCGACTCTGCATAAGGTTTTCATGATCGTTTTTTCTCCAGGCTCTCAATGTAGGGAAAATATTTGCCGTTGTCAACAGGGGCATTTTCAGCCAGCGGGCGAGTGACGGAGGTGAGCCGGACGGCGCTCACCTCTGATACGGGGGTTTTCTTCGTGGAAGGGGAAGATCGGGGCAAGCGGATCGCGTGGTTGAAAAACCTGAGACCGGTGAGAAAGCTTTTTTTCCTGGGTATTGCCTACTTCTCCGTGATTGTCCCTCTGGGGATGATTGAGGTCGTTTCCTCTGAAGTCGTGGTGACCTCGGGGCAGATATATATCTACCTGATGTTTGCGGGTCTTTTGCTTGAATTGATCCTTCGGAGATTGTAAGACGGGGGAAACTCAGTCTTCCAGCAGAACCTTCATCCGTGCCACCAGGGAGATCTTCATGTCCCCTTCGACCTCCGCGTACTGCCATTCGAGGGATTCAATGTAGCAGTGAAGATCCCTGTGACCGGGAACGCTCATACGGAGAAAGTCACCTGTTTTCGGCAGGATCTCGGTCGGGACCTCGCAATCGTACAGAAAGTTCTTGTTGATGGAGGAAAATACGACTTTGACCTTTTCCATTGCCTCCGCTCCCCGGGCAGGATGGTACAGGGACCCACTTCTGACGTTCCCCTGGTGAAAAAAAGAATGGTTTGATAGATTTATCGTCATAAGTAAGAAAATCCTTAGCGGAATATGTTAAAATCATTCAAAATTTAATGAACAGTCCATGAAAAGGAGGGGCATCTTGGATTTGAAATCGAAGTGTGCGGTCATCACCGGCGGTGCGATGGGCATCGGTTTCGCCACGGCGAAACGGCTCATCGCCGAGGGGTGCCAGGTCACCCTCTGGGATTTGAACGGTTCGGCCCTGGAGGATGCGAAAAAGTCACTTGAAAAATCGGGGGGCCGGGTTTTCGCCCATGTCTGCGATGTGACGGACAAGGCCAGGGTGTATGAACTGGCCAAACAGGCCGTGGCGGACATGGGTAAAGTCGACATCCTCGTCAACAATGCGGGCTACGTCATGGGCGGGGACTTCATCGAGCAGCCGGACGAGGTGTGGGAAAAGACCATAGCCGTGAACCTCACGGCATTCATATACACGATCCGGGCCTTTCTGCCGGGCATGTACGAGAGAGACTCCGGGCATGTGGTCAACATCTCGTCGGCTTCGGCTCTGGTGGGTGTCCCGTGTCTTGCCATGTATGCCGCGACGAAATGGGCCGTCTGGGGGCTCACGGAGTCCTTGCGGTTCGAAGCCTGGGAGCGAGGCAAGAAGGGGGTAAAATGGTCCACCATCCATCCGTGCTATATTGCCAAAGGAATGTTTGAGGGGGCAAAACTCCGGGGCATTGGAAACTGGATTGCCCCGCTTCTCAAGAGTCACGACGTGATTGCGGAGGCCATCGTGGAATCGGCCCTGAAGAAGGGCCGATACTCCCCGAAGCGCCCGAGAACGCTCAGGTCGATGATCCTTTTGAGGGGCCTGGTTCCCGACGAGCTCTATCAATGGGTTGTTGACCTTATAGGCGTTACGGGAAGCATGAATAACTGGTGCGGACGAAAAGAGAAATAAAAATCGTCCCGCAGGTTAAAAAAGCATTTAAATAAAAGGACATCAGTGCCGATATGAGTGAAGTGGGGGCGATGGATTCGAGCAAACCCCGGATAGCGACAGCATTGACCAGGCGACGGCAAGGAGGAGAGAAAAGTATCTTCTTGAAAAAATTGCGATTTTTGCTAAGGTTGACGCCGACGGGGTCATAATCGGGTCGCCATTGCTGAAGATGTCCGAAGGGGGATTATTTACCATCCCGCTGGTATGGTTCTTGTAACATATTAAAAGGCCTTTAGATATCATCTTGCGTCTTACAAGCTTTATTTCGGGGATTCTTTGATGCTCAGCCGCTGTTTAAAGTTCGTGAAACCCTTGATCGTGATGCCGTTCTCTCTCGCCATTGCAGTGGCCCTCTTGGCGACGGCGGATTTCGCCTCGGCAGATATCTACGGTTTTGTCGACGAGGAAGGCGTCATCCATCTGACCAATGTGCCGACGAACCCGCGATACAAGGTCTGGATAAAAGAGAAGAGGGTCCTCTTCAACCTGGGTCCCGACTATGCCAAGTATGACAAGGTGATTGAAAAGACGGCCCGGAAGTACGATGTGGACCACGCCCTCGTGAAGGCCGTGATCAAGGCGGAATCCAATTTCAACTCGAAAGCCGTTTCCAGGAAGGGCGCCAAGGGTCTGATGCAGCTCATGCCGAAAACGGCATCCAGCCTGCGGGTGGAAGACTGCTTCCATCCGGAGGATAACATCGACGGCGGTGTGAGATACCTCCGTTACCTCATGACCGTTTACGACGGAAACCTGCCGCTCGCCTTGGCGGCGTACAATGCCGGTGAAAAAGCAGTGGCCCGCTACCGGGGGATCCCGCCCTACGCCGAGACGAAGAACTACGTGCGCCGTGTCATGCGGTACTACGAAGAGTACAACCGGAAATCAACGCCGACGAGCCTCTCAAAAGCGGACGCACAGGTCCAGAATGTGTCCGCATCGTCAAACTGAGTTCCCCGGGCAGATGACCCGCCGGGATTTCCTCCCTGCAACTTCCCCTTCAGTATTTTTTTCTTTTAAGTCTTAAATAAGGAAAAGCCAATCTATGGATGGATACGCCGCGCTACGGCACGGGCGGCGAGGATGCCGCTTGCTGAGGACTGAAGGAGCCCGCGGGTGATCCCCGCGCCGTCGCCGATGGTGAAGAGATTCCGGATCTTTGTTTCCATTTCCGGTGTGACCTCTATGCGGTTTGAGTAAAATTTCACCTCGACGCCGTAGAGAAGCGTGTGGTGGGCATAGACACCCGGGGCGAGTTTTTCCATGGCCTGGAGCATCTCGATGATATTCAGGAGATGCCGGTAAGGGAATACGAAGCTCAGATCACCCGGCGTGGCCTGCGGGAGCGTGGGCCGTGTAAGGCATTTGGAGATACGCTCTTTCGTGGACCGGCGCCCGGCGAGAAGGTCTCCCAGGCGCTGAATGATCACACCGCCCCCGAGAAGATTCGCCAATTGAGCGATATAGCGGCCATAGGCAATCGGATCGTCGAAGGGTTCCGTGAAGGAATTGCTGACGAGGATGGCAAAATTGGTGTTGTCACTTTTTTTTGTCGCGTAGCTGTGACCGTTCACCGTGACAAGGTCGGCGGTTTTTTCCGTCACGACCTCCCCGCAGGGGTTCATGCAGAAGGTTCTCACCTTATCGTCAAAGGTTTTCGAGTAGTAAATGAGTTTGGACTCATAGCTGATATCGGTGATGTCTTTCAGGACCATTGCGGGAAGCTCGACCCGGACGCCGATGTCCACGGGGCTTGTCTTGGTTTTGATGTCCAGGGATTCCGCCGTTTCCTTCATCCACTGGGCCCCTGAGCGGCCCGGGGCCACAATGACAAACCGGCTTTCAAGGACTGTCCCGTCGGCGAGTCTGACGCCCCCGACCTTTCCCCCATCGGCCAGAATGGCCTGGACGGCGCAGCCTGTGCGGATGCTCACTCTCCCGGCGAGGGAGTCGTGCATGCGCGCGAGGATCGTCTGGCAGTTTTCCGTTCCGATGTGGCGGATCCGCGTGGGGATGTATTCAAGGCCGGCGAGACTGGCCCTTTCAGCGAGGGCCTGCACCTCCGGTGAAATATCCCCGAAGAGCCGATCCGGCGCGCCGTGGCGCACATACACCCGGTCGGCCTCGTTCAGAAGATCATAGAGGTCCTTCTTTTCGAGGAACTCTCCCAGGTACCCGCCAACCTCCCGCGAGAGGGTCAGCTTCCCGTCACTGTATGCGCCGGCACCGCCCCAGCCGCAGAGCATGTCGCCGGCGTCGAGACGATTCCTCTCACCGATGTCCTTCCCCTTTTCAAGGAGGACGACATTCCGGACTCCGAGATCGGCCAGGGTGAGGGCGGCGAAAATGCCCGCGGGGCCCCCGCCCACGATCACGACTTCATATTTCATCAATGGCCTCCGCTCCAGGATAACTCCTTGCAAGGGTTGTGCAAATTTCCCCTCAGTGGGGAGTCCGGAGCCCTCGAATCATCGCGGTCGTGGCATCGAGTTTACGGGCCAGATGCCCGTATGATTTCCCGTCCATGCGACCGGAGGGGAAGAAGAGAACGGCAAATCGGTAGATGCCGTCGAGGACAGGCTCTCCCCTTCCGACCGAACCGTGAATGTGTCTCAAGCCGGACCGCCCGACGATCCCGAGGACGTCTTTTTCTTGCGCGGCATGCCTGAAGGGAAAGAACAGAAGAACCGATGAATCTTTTGACTTGCGGAAGATCATTTCGAGAATCGCTTCGTGGCCGTCGAGGAAATCGTCGTAGGGATCGAGGAAGATGAGATCGTATGGCTTCTTTTGTTTCAGTACATCATATCCTGATTTTATTTTCAACGTAGCGATGCCCAGGCCTTTGAAACCATCCAGAGCTTTCGGATTTCTGTCGAAGACCCCCAGGCGGGCCGCCGGACCGAGGACTTTTCGCGCGATGCAGACACTGCCCAGATAGCGGTCCCGGGACAAAGCCTTTTTTTGTATTTTGAAGAGCGGAAACCGGGAAAGATGCTTCCCGATTCTTTCTGCCTGGCCTTTGCCGATTCCATATTCGTCGAAACCGCTGAAGGTGTCGGCGTAACAAAGGGGCTTCGCTTGCTTCTTTTTCAGAAAGGAAAGGATCTCGATGAGCCAGGAATGCTTGAGCAAATCCCCGATATTCCCGACCCGATACCGGACGGACTTCGTCTCCCCGGTCTGCCCTTTCATTCATCAGCCCTTTGCCGATCGGGTGTAGATCTTCGCTCCGTCGCGAAGCGACCCCTCCAAACCCACGTTGAAACCGTTGGCGTCGCGCACGGCAAGATCCCCCGCCTCGGCGGCGTCGTAGAGGGACTGGTCGAAGGCGATGAGTGCGTGTTTCACTTTCATGCCCCGGTGAAGCGTGACCTCGTTGTCGTTCACGTAAACGGTCATTTTGTCGTCGCTCATGGTTTCACCACAATCCTTCCTTCGGTTTTGGGAAAAACGGGGGATTTTTGCTTAAGGTAATCCAGAAAGGCATCCCTCACAGTGTCGCCGATCACGGCGTTCTTTCCGTCCCGGAAGATTCCGAAACGGTCACCGCCTGCGGCGAGAAAGTCATTAGTCGTCACCCGGTAGTGCCGCGAGTGCTCAACGGGCTTGCCCCCGATGGAAAGCGCCTGAACCCGGGTGCCTTCAGGCGCCGCGAGATTATAGACGACCTTCAGGCCCGACACCTGCAGCATGCCCTCGGTCTTTGCGTTCTGTTCCAGGATGCCTGAGATCTGTGCCCCCGTGAGGTTCATGGTCATGAGGTTGTTGTCGAAGGGCAACAGCATGTAGACCTGCTCCAGGGTGATCTTCCCCTTCGGGATGGTCGTCCGGATTCCTCCGTTGTTCTGGATCGCCACGTCGGCCCCCGTCGCTTTGCGCATGGCGTCACAGACGAGATTCCCGAGATTGGACTCGTAGGGCCTCTTCGCGAGGTCGACGAGGGTCTCCCCGACGACACGGCCGAATTCCTCGCGGATCTGGTCGTCATATTTCTTGATGATCGCGGCAACGGCCGTGTCGTAAGGATCATGGGGGCCTGCCTTGACCTTCCGGAGGATCCTTCTTTCGGGATACTGCACGATCTTTCCCGAAGCGGTGTCCACGGAGATCTTCATGACCCCGAGCTTCTGACCATAGTAGCCTGCCTGAACGATGATTGTGTTATCGACGACGACCGGCCTCTTCACCTCCGTGTGGCTGTGTCCTCCCACGATCAGGTCGATCCCCTTGACGGCAGAGGCTATCTCCCTGTCCTCATCGAGCCCCATGTGGGACAGGACGATGACGGTGCCGGCCCCTTCCTTCCGCACTTTTTCAATCATTGCGGGGAGTATTTTCTCGACGGGGATCACTCGGTACCCCTTGAGATTGCCGGGTTTCGACGCGTAATGCGTCTCGGGGGTCGTCATGCCGATGACGGCAAACTTCAGCCCCTTCTTCCGGATGATGATGTAGGGTTTTACTCCCGGCAGCAGCCTGCCCTTGCCGTCGACGATGTTGGCTGAAAGAAACGGAAAGCTCGCCGCGGCTCTCAACTCGTTGAAGGCCTCCATCCCCCAGTCGAACTCGTGGTTCCCCAGGGTCATGGCATCGAACCCCATCCGGTTCATGACCTCAATGACGGACTTTCCGTGGAAGAGATTCGAGATGGGGGTCCCCTGGAACATATCCCCCGCCGAAAGCAGGAGCGTTCCTTCCGGGTTTTTCGCCCGTTCGTCGGAAACCATTTTTGCGATCCAGGCCATGCCGCCTGTGCCGGGCTTGCCCTCCTTGCCCGGTTTGGAAAGGAGGTTGCCGTGAAAGTCGTTGATGTGAAGGATGGTCAGATCAATGACGGCGCTTTCCCGCGCCTGGGGGGAAGAAACAACAAGAAAAAGTATCAATATGCAGAGAAAGAAACGTAAAATTCCAGCCATCAGCCTGCCCGGTGTTGTTTCGAAAGCCCGTCACAAACTTACTAGGGACAATTTAATTGACAATGGCATCGTTCATCAAGTAGAAAAACCGCTGATTCAGAACAGGATGGAAACATGGCGGAGACCAAACCGGATCGATTTTTCAACGGGTTCGCACTCAGGGCCCTTTACGGGGGCTGGAGACCTTGCAGAACGCTTGTCTTCGCGGCGTTCATCTTCATGCTGCTTGTCCTGCCCCCGGTTTCCGAGGTCCGGGGGGAAGACGCCGCCGTGCCCGGGATCATGGCGGTTTACGGTGATACCAGGGGAAATCCCGACATCCATCGGAAGGTCGTGGAGGGTATCTTGAAGTTCAACCCCCGCGTGGTCTTCCACGTGGGGGACCTGGTGAGGAAGGGGGCGGGTCAAAAGGAGTGGGCCAATTTCAAGGAGATCATCGCCCCCCTGACCGATAAAGCGGAGTTCTTCCCCGTCCGCGGCAATCACGATGCCGGTTCATCACATTACTTTGACACCTTCACGCTGCCCGGCAATGAAAAGTGGTATTCCGTCGAGCGCCACGGTGTCCAGTTCGTCCTTCTGGACACAAACAGCAGGCTCTCTCCCGGATCGGAGCAGTACCGGTGGCTCGAGGCGGAGCTTCGGCGCTTCAGCAGAAAGGACAAGTTCGTTGCCGTTGTCCTGCATCACTCCCCCTTCTCGACGGGCATTTTCTCTGATGAGAAGGGACTTCAGAAAAAGATCGTGCCCCTCTTCGAGAAATATGCCGTCGACATCGTCTTCAGCGGCCACCACCACTTCTACGAGAGGCTGCGGGTCCATGACGTCACCTACATCGTCACCGGCGGGGGCGGAGACCCTCTTCATTTTCAGCTTCGCTATAGCCCCGACAGCGCGGTTTTCATGAACGTTCACCATTTCTGCATCTTCAATGTTTCCGGTAATGAACTCGTCCTGGCGGCATACGACGTGGATCTCAACCCCATCGATCAACACAGGATCCGGAAGAGAAAGTAATCCGCCGGGAACGGGAGGCTCATGAAAAAGTTCTGCGCCCTGCTCATCTCCGCCGCAACGGTTGTTTTGTGGCCCCTCCTTTCATTCTGCAGCCCGCCGGATGACCTCGAGTCGCTCTCCCGGGAAAAGAAGCATCACCGCGACGGGGGTTTTTTCAACCCCTGGCTTCCGGCAGAAAAGACCGGAAACATCCTGAGGCTTCTCGAGTGGAAACTGGGTACCAATCCCTATTCCGAAGCCAAGAAAAAGAATCCCGTTTTTCCGGTGACAAGACCGGACATCGCTCACATTCTGGAGGCCGGGGACTCCGTTACTTATCTGGGCCACGGGACACTCTGGGTCCGGCTTCAAAAACAGAACATCATCACGGACCCTGTGTTCGGCGACATCGTTTATTTCATTCGCCGGCACGCTCCATTCCCCATCCCGCCGGCGGAACTCCCTCCCATGCAGGTCGTCCTCATCTCCCACAGTCACTATGACCACCTCGACAAGAGCAGCATCCGGCAATTGGGCATTGGGCCGCTCTACCTGACACCGCTCGGCTACAAGGACTGGTTCGCAGATGTAATCCCCGGTGCCCGTGTCATCGAACTCGACTGGTTTGAAACCTACACCCACGAAGGCGTTCAATACCGGCTTCTTCCCGCACAGCACTGGACGAAGCGAACCCCCTGGGACACGAACCGCCGTCTCTGGGGATCCTGGCTCATCGAGTCCACTGACCGGAAGGTCTTCTTCGGCGGCGACTCCGGTTATTTTCACGGATTCTCTGAATTCCGGAAGAAGTACGGACCGATGGATGCGGTGCTGCTGCCCATTGCCGCCTATGAACCCGCGTGGTTCATGCGGACCTACCACATGAACCCCGATGAAGCCGTAAGGGCTTTCCTGGAGCTGCGGGGCAAAGTGCTGATCCCCCAGCAGTGGGGGGTCTTCGACCTCACCGACGAACCCATGGACATGCCCTCCGGGGATTACCGGAGGGCGGCGGAAGCGGCCGGTTTGGAAGAAGGGCGGACACCTCTACTGTCCCATGGGAGGACATGGTTTTTCCCGGGGAGATAGCGGACGGCCTGCAGTTCAGAGGACGATTTTAACGGCGGGGTGTCTCCTCAGGCATTCGTAGATGGTCAGGCGCTGGTCTTCATTCAAGACGAGGATCTCGACATCGAGACAGATGTATTTTCCCGAGGCGCTCCTGTTCGACGGCGTGACACTGTGGGCAATATCCTGCACGACCCCGGTGACGGCGCTTCTCAAGACGGCCTCGTCGGTTCCGATGACTTTGTATCCCCACTGGCAGGGATATTCTATGTCGGGCTTTCGCCCCCGGCGGTCCAAAATCACGACAGATTCCTCCGGCAGCAATGGCTTTATTTAAGGCATGCCCGCTGCCCTGTCAAGCCCCGCCTTTCTGTGGATTTCCCCGTGGCTTAACCGGTTTACTCCGGCGGTTGTCGAAAAAATGGCAAAGCGCGAGAAAGGGGTGGTGATAAGGCATCCGGGGACCGGCTTGGCGCATCACCGCCCGGATGTTTTCCCGCATGACGGGGCGGAAGCAATGGACGGGACACCTGGCACAGGTTGTTTTGCCCTGCTGAAAGGGGCATTGTGCGAGGCGTTCGGTGCTATAGGCCAGGAGTTCACTGCAGGCTGGACAGATATCCGCCTTCGTGCCGTGAAGATCCCGGCAGTAAAGCCGGATCATGGCTTCAACGGTCCTGGCTTCTCTTTGTATCCGGGAGTCTTTTGCAGGCATGGCCGGTTTTGTTGAACTAAGGGTAAGGTTTTTCGGGGCAATCCCGGGGCTCAGCCCTTGCGGATGATGGTACCCACGTGCTCCCCGTCGAGGGCTTTTGTGATGTTGCCTTCGACAAGGCCGTTGATGACCTGGATCTGGTCCATCACTTCACTGTTTTGAAGTATCTCGAGGCAGGTTCTCTCGACGATGAGATCGTCAAGTTCCATCGAGAGAATTTCTCCGGCCGTGATGATCGGAATAAATTCAGCCCGCGGGTTTTTCTTCGGGTTGTCCGTGTAGAGGCCCTTTTCATCCTTGACGAAAATGCAGGTTCTCGCCCCGATCAAATCCGCGATGATCAGGGTGCCCACGTCCGTCCGGTGCAGGGGAATCCGCCATTTGGGCGATGGGATGGCGAAGTAGTCATAGGGCGGCATACCGTGCATCACGGGAATACAGCCTTGGGAGAAGTAGGTCGGGAGTTTCATGATCTCGTCGTGACCGATCTTGATCCCCCCCCAGGGTGAAAGGAGTGTGGCGACAAGGAGGGCATTCTGTTCGGAGACGGAGCTGCCGAACTTCGATATGATCCCTGTCGGCATCCCCAGTTCGAGGCCGATGGCATAGATGTGACGGCTCCGGGTGCCGCCGCCGGTCGTAAATAAGATTCTGTGCCGATCCTTGATGCCCGTGACCTCCTTGACAATGGCAGGCAGGGATTTTTTCCCTAGGTCGCAGATGGATTGACCCCCGAGCTTTACTACATTCACGTCGGGAAAGAGCCTCTGCTGGGGGGCCACCTCATAGCCTTCAGTGAAAGACCGGCTGAGGAGGCTCTCCCCCATGAGTTTGCTCTTGATGTGCAGACGCTTCCCGTCGCGGTCCCTGATGAGCCCCATCAAAACCCTCCTCAGTCCTTGATTTCCACTTCTTCGTCACTCTCCCCGCCGCGCTCGATCATGACCAGCTTTGCGCCGACGGCCGACGCAATCTGTTCAAGCTCCTTCCTGCGAAGGTGCTTTCCGTAAAACTGGATATCAACCCCCGAAACGGCGAGAAGTTTGAACCGGGGTTTCTTTTCCCCTTCACCGACCTTTCCCCTCTCGCGATAGAAAATGATGCCCGGCATCTTGATTACCTCCTTTGTGCGGTCTTCTGCCTACTTTATTTGTCATCCTACCACAAAAGAAAGCCGGCAGGCAAATACGTGACAGGGGTCATCTCCACGTCACTGCCTGCCGGCTTAAACCGGGCGTATCAACTATTCTAGAAGGATAAGGTCAGCTTGTGCATGACAATGTAGTCGTCGTCGATCTCATTGCCGGTAGAAGTACCCTTGAAATAATCGCCGACCCACCAGTAGCCGAAACCGATCATGTAAGAGAGGTTGTTGAAGATCTTGTAAGTGGCGGTGAGGTCGAACTCACTGCCGTAGAAGTCGTCCACCGCCGTGCCTTTCTCATCCGCTTTGGCCTGCCCGTAAGAGGCCTCGAGTATGAGCTTTGGCGTCACATTCCAGCCGGCGAAGACCTGCCAGAGCATGCAGTTGTCTTCCATATAGGAGATTGCGGCATTCCCTGCCCCGTATCCGGACCAGTTGCCGGTCCAGTTGTTCATGGGGTTGTTGAACATGAGAAGGAAAGGGTCCCAACTCTGGCCCATGAAGATCGGCCCGCTCGTGATGCCCAGTACACTTCCTTCCACCTTGTCCGACGTCGATGGGTCGTCGCCGGTCTCAATGGAACCGAGTGCGCCCACATAGAAGGCCCCTATGCTGTACTTGGCTTTCGCATAAAGAGCCCAGGCATCCAGGTCCACATCGTCTTGGGCGCTGTTTCTGAAGTCCGCCCACTTGCCGAAGCCGTACCAGCCCTCGGCCTCAAGGGCAAGACTGCCGAAGGTCGCCTTGGCGTAAGGATTGATCGTGTAGAATTTTCGCACAAATCCACTGGCTGTTGTCGCGCCTCCCGGCCAATTCTCCACCGTACCGGCCCCCGTACCACCATTTGCGCCATAGTCGTTGTAACCATCGTAGTAGTATTGCAACTGGGCGCCCGCGGTGCCGGCCTTCCATCGGTAGTCCACGCCAACGGAGTAGATGTCCAGATCCTTGTTGGCGTAGAGGAGAGAGGCGCCGGAGCTGCCGATGCCGTAGGAGCCGCCCTCATGCGGCTTCTCCCACTGGGCCATGAAGCTCCAGGGTCCCAGGGGATAGATCCACTTCACACCGGCGCGGGCCGCGTTGGAGTCGAGGAACTGCGTTCCGTAGCAGACGCAGTCGAAGTAGCCGACGAGGAAACGGCCGATGGCGGTGTTGAAATCCACATAGGCGCGTTCCCACTCGAGGTTCTCCTGCGTTCTGATGGAGCTTCCGTTGATGCGGTAGGTATCCGCGTTGGTGGCACCCGTCTGGTCCACGGGGCGGTTAGTGTTGTCATAGCCGTGGACGCGGCCCCAGGAGCTGTCGCCCCATTTCTTTTCCAACGCGTCGAAGCGGGTCGAGAGTGTTAAACCTTCAGCGATCTTGAACTCGGGCTGCATCCTAAGCCTCTGGGACACGAAGCTTGCCGAACTTCCCTTTCCATTCGCGCTTGCAGCAAGTGCATCACGGCCGTCCTCGGTCCTAAGGGAATGATTGCTCTCGAAAACGCCCGCCGCGTAGTAGGTGCCGCTGACCTTGATGTCGACGGCCGAGGCGGGGGCACCGTAGACCGCCACGAGCCACGAAACAATGAATATAATTAATAATTTTCTCATCTCCTCCTCCTTTCTGTTTGACAGGAAATGACCCCTTTTATCATCGATTTCGTCCGGACATGAGCCCTTTTTCACACTGGATTCTCACCCGAATACTTTTTATCCCCTCCGGATCGGCCCCTTTCGTATCAGAAAACGGTTACATTCTCATGACAGCAACATTAAGTTTTTATGACGACCCCCTCTTTTTGTCGTCATTATTTCTTTCTTTTTTCCCAGAGAGTGCGCCATAAGCCGGGACCGGCGGGTGCGACGGCGATGACCGCTTTGTGTCCCAAAAGTCTCGGCCGGAGCCACCCGTTCGTGTGAACCCAATCGCCGGCACAGGGCGCTATGCCGTCCCGGTCCATGGGGATGACCTGCATTTCACGGCGCTCCAATTCTTCAACGGGCACCCTGTCGGGGAGGTCCCTCAACCGCCCGAACTCGATGAAACGCCCGCTCCAGCCCGCGGCCGTCAGACCCACGGCGGCGACAGCGCCGATGATGCCGTCGTTAGTCCCACCGTGCCCGGAGAGGTGAAACCCCCTGGCAGCCGTCAGGGCCTCCTCCTGAGAAGCGATCGCTTTCGTGCAGCGAACACCAAAATCCATGAGTGCCGAAAGCGAAAAACCATTCTCAGGGGCGAGGCACAGCCCCGGATCGCTTCCCGGGGCTGATTCCTTTTCGATGTGGGCGATGGCCCGACTGAGCAGCTCCTCCGCCTGCGATGGTTCCCTCAAGACGATTACGGCGCAGGCCGAGCTGTTGTGCGAGGTGTAGGGAATGCGGTCATCAACCAGAAGCTGCTGGCGAACAACCCCCCAGAGGCGGCATCCCCCGGGCAGAAGCGCCTCAAAGCGCCGCGCGATTTTTCCCGTGCCCGCTTCGGCATCGATGGTATCCGTGTCGTCAAAGCCGATGTAAACTTTCATATTGGTATGTTTATGATCCCCTTGATGCATTTTGTCACATGCTCATTTTGTTGATGACGTGGACCGCCGTGGCCTTGAACTGGGCTGTCACCTCTTTGCCTTCACGAAGGCTTAAATCCTCCATGGCATTTCCTGTCACGTAGGCCACAAGAGGGAAGCCACAGGCAATTTCAATCTTGACGACTAGGCCCAGGAACGTGATCCTGCTGATTCTCCCGGGAAAGACATTCCTGGCGCTGGTCGCCATAACGGGCGGAGACAGCGACAGGGTCACATTTTCGGGGCGGATGCAGAGGGTGACATTTGTGCCGGCCTCGACATCCCCGGCGACCTCGATTTCGTTCCCGTTGACGTCGACAAAAATAGACCCTCCCTGCTTTTTTCTGACGCGGCCTTGCAGGATCGTCTCGATGCCCACGAAGGCGGCGACCAGTTTATCGACGGGCCGGTTCATCACATCGGAAGGGCTCCCGATCTGGACGATTTTCCCGCCGTCCATCATGGCGATCCGATCCGAGAGCCGCAGGGCCTCGTTGCGGTCATGAGTGGCAATCGCGGTGGTCGTCCCCGTTTCAGCGATGGCTTTTCCCAGGTCGACGATGATCGCCTCACGGGTCGGCGGATCAAGGGACGCAAAAGGCTCATCGAGAAAAAGGATCTCCGGCTTGATGGCGAAGGCACGGGCCAGGCTCGTCCTCTGGGCCTCGCCACCGGAGAGCGTCCGGGCGGAACGGCCCCCGAGATGACCGATACCGAAACGATTTAGCTGCTCGGTGACAATCTGCCTGATCAGGTCTGTTCCCAGTCCGCGAATTTTGAGCCCCGACGCTACGTTCTCGAAAACCGTTGTGTCAAAGAGGAGGGGCTCCTGGAAGACCATGGCGAGCTTCCGCCGATACTCGAGGATGGCATAGCTGTCCCCTACCTTTTCGCCCCGGAAGAGGATGTCCCCGGCCGAGGGCCTCATCAGGTGACATAACGCCTGAAGGAGTGTCGTCTTCCCGGCGCCGTTGGGGCCGATAAGGCTGAGTGTCTCCCCTTCCCCGATGATGAGTGAAGGCACATGGACGAGGAGACTCCCCCCCCGGATGACCTTCAAGTTTCTGGCTTCAAGAATGGCGTTCGCAGTCGTCACCGCGGTCTTTCCCTCTGCTGGATCTGTGTGAGGACGAGATTGATCATGTAGGCGAAGATGAGGAGAATGATCCCGAGGGCAATAGCGATGTCGAAGTTGCCCCGGCTGGTCTCCATGACCGTCGCCGTCGTGAGGACGCGGGTGTAGCCCTTGATGTTGCCGCCGACCATGATGGAGGCGCCGACTTCCGAGATGACCCCGCCGAAGCCGGCCATCACCGCCGCCAAAAGAGGGAGGCGGGCCTCGCGGACCAGGATCCTCACCATCTGAAGCCTCGTGGCCCCGAGGGCGAGGATCTGCAGCCGGAGCTTCTTCGGGAGCTGCTGCATGGCCGCGAGCGATATTCCCGTCACGATGGGGGTGGCAATGATGGCCTGGGCGATGATCATGGCTGCCGGCGTGTAGAGGATCTCCATGAACCCGAGGGGGCCGTTTCGCCAGAGAAAAATGGTGACGAAGAGGCCCACGACCACAGGCGGCAGGGCCATGCCCGTGTTGATAAGGCTCACCACGAACTTTCGCCCCGGGAATTGCGTGAGGGCCACCACCGTGCCCACGGACATCCCGAAGAAGAGGCTGATGAATGTCGCGGTGCCGGAAACCTTCAGGGAGAACCAGGTAATACCGAGGACCTCGGCATCAAAGGTGAAAAGCAGGTGGAAAGCCTTCCGGATGCCATCAAGGATGATGTCCATTTATTTTCCCAAATCCTCCACCTTCTTGCCCGCATCGGGGAAGAAGAGGGGGGAGCCGAACTTTTCCACGCCGAAGGTCTTGATGATGTCCTGTGTTCCTTTCGAGACCATGAAGTCTGCGAAGGCCTTTCCCCCGGGGGCGTTCACCTTGGGCCATTTCTTGGGGTTCACCTCGATGACGTGGTAGACGTTCAGGAGGATGGCGTCACCCTCCACCAAAATGTCGAGGCCGAGGTTTTTCTTCAGGGCCAGGTAGGTCCCCCGGTCGGCCAGCGTATACGTTTTTTTCTCCGCCGCAACAGCCAGTGTCTGACCCATCCCGAGCCCTGTCTGCTGGTACCACTTCTCCCCCTCGTACTTCACGCCGGCGGCCTTCCAGATATCCTTTTCCTTCGCGTGGGTTCCCGAGTTGTCGCCGCGCGACATGAAGATGCTGCCCGTTGCGGCAATCTTCTTGAAGGCCTCGGAAGCCTTTTTTATGCCTTTGATCCCCGCGGGATCACCGGGCGGGCCCACGATGATGTAGTCGTTGTGCATGACCAGACGGCGATTCACGCCGTTGCCGTCGGCCATGAACTTCTTCTCTGCAGCCTCAGAGTGGACGAGGAGCACGTCTGCCTCACCCTTGGCGCCCATGGCCATGGCCTGTCCGGATCCAACGGCGATGGTCTTCACGAAGTAGCCCCTCTTCTTCTCGAAGACGGGGATCAGGACGTCGAGAAGCCCCGAGTCCTGGGTGCTCGTCGTTGTGGCCAGAATGATGTTCTTCTGAACGGGAGCCGCATCCACCGGGATGGCGGAGACGGCTGCCATGAAGATCCCGGCTGCCATCAGTGAGAGAACAGCCATAAAAAGGCTTTTGCGAGTTTTCACTTCTTTACCTCCTTGCATTCAAGAGATGGATATTCCGGGACGGCGTCAGCCCTTGGTCCCGTATTTTTTCCGCCAGGCCTCTGAGTTCGGGAAAAAGAGGGGGCTTCCGTAGGTATCCT
>Ga0102851_10000829_pt1 | contig 16623 bp, 13 predicted proteins | sample Mud3Dept3metaG_FD_79558 | JGI IMG/M metagenome (GOLD analysis project Ga0102851, IMG submission 79558) | Freshwater wetland microbial communities from Ohio, USA, analyzing the effect of biotic and abiotic controls - Mud 3 Core 4 Depth 3... | ecosystem: Environmental > Aquatic > Freshwater >... | reverse complement strand
TGTGGCGTCGGCACGCCAGGGCGGAGCGTCCCTCGATATCCTCTCCGGGTTCGTTGCGGGGAACTTCTCCGCATTCTGGGAAGGGCTCATCATCCTGGTTCTTATGCTCATTGCCTATCTCGTCTCCTTCAACCCGTCCATTCAGGCCCTCATGCCCAAGGAATTCGCCTTTGCGGCACCGGTCTTCGCGTTCGGCCTCGTGGCCTTCGGCTTCCTCGGTATGGGTCCCGTTACCATCGCGGTTGACAGCTTCGGCCCGGTTTCAGACAACGCGCAGTCAGTCTACGAGCTCTCGAGAATCGAGAGTGTGCCCAACGTTGCTGCAGAGATTAAAGGGCAGTTCGGTTTTGAGCCTGATTTCGAAAATGGCAAGGACTACCTCGAAGAAGCCGACGGTGCAGGCAACACGTTTAAGGCAACCGCCAAGCCGGTGCTCATCGGAACAGCCGTGGTCGGTGCCACCACCATGGTCTTCGGCATCATCATCCTCCTCGAGCGTATCTATGGCGGGGCGGTCGCAAAGCTCTCCCTCGTGCAACCTGAAATCATCCTGGGACTTCTCATGGGCGGCGCGGTGATCTACTGGTTTACCGGTGCTGCGACACAGGCTGTAGTAACGGGTGCCTACCGTGCGGTCGTCTTCATCAAGCAGAACATCCAGCTCGACAAGGAGACGGCATCCATCCAGGACAGCAAGGAAGTTGTCAAGATTTGTACCATCTATGCACAGAAGGGCATGTGGAACATTTTCATCGTCGTCTTTTTCATGGCGCTCTCCCTTGCCTTCTTCAACCCGTACTTCTTCATCGGCTACCTGATTGGCATTGCTTTCTTCGGACTCTTTCAGGCAATATTCATGGCGAACGCAGGCGGCGCCTGGGACAATGCCAAGAAGATCGTTGAGGTTGACCTGAAGGAAAAGAATACGCCGCTCCACGAGGCCACCGTCGTTGGCGACACGGTGGGCGACCCATTCAAGGATACGTCATCCGTCTCCATGAACCCGGTTATCAAGTTCACCACGCTCTTTGGTCTGCTCGCGACCGAGATTGCCGTCACCATGCAGTCCCAGACGGTCAAGACGGTTGTAGCATCAATCTTTTTCATCGTGGCCCTGATCTTCGTCTACCGGTCATTCTACGGGATGAGGATAGGGGAAGAAAAGCTGTAGAAAAGCAGATACTGCAAGAAAAGGCGCCCTGCAACAGGGCGCCTTTTTTGTTTCGTGTTACGAGTTCTGCACTGCCCGCTTACCGCTGCGTCAGTCCCGCAGTGCAGCGCGGGCTGGCTTTATTGGTAGGCGTTATGGCGATTCGTATTCAAGATGGAGACCGAGGCGTTCCGAGGGCTGGGCTGCGCAGGCGTACCTCGTGGTACGTCGAAGCAGAACTGACCGAAGGACAACGAGGTATACGCTTGAAGACGAATCGCTATCACCGGTCACGCCACGACCTCCTGCGTTCAGCCTTTAGCCGCCGTTTCCGTGCCTCTCGCTGTTTCCTTCTTTCCTTTTCAGAGGGTTTTTCATAGAAGCTTCTTTTCTTGATCTCCTTGAGCACCCCCTCCTTCTGCATCAAGCGCTTGAGGGTCTTTATAGCCCTTTCTATATTGCCGTCGTCGACATGTACTTCCACCTGTGATCTCCTCCCGGTATCTTCCTAGTATCTTCTTAATATCTTCTTAATGCCTTCTTAATATCTTCTCGGACCGCGTTTATCCCTGCTGCCCCTGTCCTTCTGGGTCCGGGCTTCGTCCACGTTCAGGGTACGCCCCATGAACTGCGTGCCATTCAATCCCGCCTTGGCTTTATCTGCACCTTCCCGCGTCGCCATCTCCACAAACCCAAAACCCCTGCCTTCAATCACATTCACGCTCTGAACCTCGCCATACTGCGCAAAAGCCTCTTTGAGTTTCTCCCTGTCAACGGAATAGCTCAAGTTACCGACGAACAACTTCGTGCCTTGCATAACGGCCTCCATTTTTCGGTATCTCTCTGTTCGGCAGTCTTTCGTGCAGACAAAACCGGGAGAAACGTGAGCGCTCCGTAAACAGGAGAAATATCGGAGAGTATATTAATAGCGCATAGCGTACCACAGAATCCAGAGAAAAAGAAAGGAAAAGAGCAGGCCGCCTGAACCGACGGACTGCCGGTCACAGCCCTACCCCGTCGATCCTGGCGTTGCAAAAGGCGCAGACGCCGTCTTTAACATGGTACTCGGTGACGCTGAAACCCCAGCGCTTGATCACGGCCTTCTTGCACTGGTAGCAGTACGTGGACTCACCCTCCAGGCCCTGGATATTCCCCGTATACACGTACCGGAGCCCGGCCTCCAGGCCAATCTCCCGGGCTCGTATGAGGGTCTTCGACGGGGTCCGGGGCGCATCGTTCAGCTTGTACGTAGGGTGGAAAGCGCTCACATGCCAGGGTGTCTCGGGCCCGGTCTCGTCGAGGATGAACCGGGCAATCGCCCTGAACTCCTCATCTGAGTCATTGTGGCCCGGGATGATGAGCGTGGTGAGCTCTATCCAGATGCCTAACTCCTTGTATTTCTTGATGGATGCGAGCACGCCTTCGACGCGAGCACCGCAGACTTTCGTGTAGAACTCCCCGGATATGCTCTTCAAGTCGATGTTGGCCGCATCGAGATAGGGCTGGATTGCGGCAAGCGGCTCGTCTTCAATGTAGCCGTTGGTGACAAAATTGTTGAAGATGCCCGCCTCCTTGGCGAGCCGGGCTGTGTCAAACGCGTATTCAAAGAAGACCGTGGGTTCCGTGTACGTGTAAGAGATACTCCGGCAGCCGCTTTTCAGGGCAAGGTCCACGACCTCTTTCGGGGACGTCTCGTCGCCGAATACCCGGCCGTGGTCGCGCGCCATCTGTGAGATCTCGTGGTTCTGGCAGTGGAGGCAGCGGAAGTTACAGCCCACAGTGGCAATCGAAAAGGCCTTCGACCCGGGGAAAAAATGGTAGAGGGGCTTCTTCTCGATCGGATCGACGTGCCAGGAACAGGGCAGGCCGTAGACGAGCGTGTAGAGCGTGCCGCCCCTGTTCTCCCGAACGCCGCAGATGCCCCGTTTGCCGTCACTGATGACGCAGTGGTGGCGGCAGAGAAAGCAGTCTACCCTGCCGTCATCACGCCTGTTGTAAAACGACGCTTCTTTCACGGCGCACCCTCTTCTTGGGCACGAGCTTCTTTCGTGGACGCGCGCCGAAGAGGATCCTCACAACATCGTCCATGTCCTTGACGGGCACGAACGTCACCTTCTTCTTCACGTAGTCAGGGACATCCACGAGGTCCTTCTGGTTTTCTTCGGGGATGAGCACCTTCGTCAGCCGGGCGCGCGCCGCAGCGAGCGTCTTTTCCTTCAAGCCCCCGATGGGGAGGATCCTGCCGGTCAGGGTGATTTCGCCCGTCATGCCGACCTTTCGGTCGACCGATCTGTTCGTGAGTGCGCTGATCATGGCTGCAGCCATGGTGATCCCTGCTGACGGCCCATCCTTGGGGATGGCGCCCTGAGGCACGTGGATGTGTACCTCCAGCTCGTCGAATGTGTCTGCCGGTATGCCCAGTTCAGCTGCCTTGGTCTTGATGTATGTGAGCGCAGCCTGGGCAGACTCCTTCATTACGTCGCCCATGCTCCCTGTCAGGGTGAGTTCCCTGCGCCCCTTGCGGCAGGAGGCCTCCACGTACATGAGTTCTCCACCCGTCTCGGTCCACGCAAGACCGCAAACCACTCCAATGTTCTCTTTGCCGATTGCCGTCTCGGGGATAAACTTGGCCGGTCCCAGGAACCTGGGCAGGTTCTCAGGCGTGACTGTCACCTTCTTGTCGTTCCCCTCTGCCAGCCTCCGCGCTACCTTCCGCGATATAGAAGCAATCTCCCGCTCGAGACCCCTGACCCCTGCCTCGCGCGTGTAATCCTGCGCCATCTTTTCAACGGCTTTATCTGTGAATTTAAGAAGGCTTCTCTTCAGGCCGTTCTCTTTGAGCTGCTTCCGAATGAGGTACCGTTTCGCGATCATCAGTTTCTCGCGCTCCGTGTAACCGGGCAACGAGATTACTTCCATGCGGTCTTCCAGGGCCTGCGGGACCGTGTCAACGCGGTTTGCCGTCGTGATGAACATCACCTTGGAGAGATCGAACGGCAGGTTCAGGTAGTGGTCACTGAACGCGCAGTTCTGTTCCGGGTCAAGCACCTCAAGCAACGCACTCGCGGGGTCGCCCCGGAAGTCACTGCCGATCTTGTCTATCTCGTCCAGCATGAAGACAGGGTTGTTTGTCCCGGCCTGCTTGAGCCCCTGGATGATGCGGCCGGGCAACGCGCCCACATACGTCCTGCGGTGACCCCTGATCTCGGCCTCGTCCTTCATCCCGCCCAGCGAGATGCGTAAGAAGCTCCTCCCCATTGCCCTGGCGATCGACCGGCCGAGGGAGGTCTTGCCCACACCGGGAGGTCCCACAAAGCAGAGGATAGGGCCCTTCATCACCCCTTTGAGCTTGATGACGCTCAGGAATTCAAGAATCCGTTCCTTTACCTTCTCAAGCCCGTAATGGTCTTCGTCGAGTATCTTCTTCACCTTCGCTATGTCGATGTTGTCCTTGGTCGAGTGACTCCAGGGCAGCTCCACGAGCCACTCGATGTACGTCCGCAGCATGCTTGACTCTATGGCATCCGGGTGCATGCCCTCAAGCCGCTCCACCTGCTTCTTTGCTTCCTTCTCCACCTCTTTGGGCATCTTTGCTTTCTTGATCCGCTTACGGAGGTCCTTGCCCTCGTCTTCCCTCTCGTCCGCCTCACCGAGCTCGGAGCGGATCGCCTTTATCTGCTCGCGCAGGAAGTAATCCCTCTGGCTCTTGGTCATCTCATCTTTGGCCTGAGAGAGGATCTTCGCCTGCATGTTGAGAAGCTGGATCTCTTTGCCGATGATTTCCGAGAGTTTTTTCAGCCGCTCGATAGGATCAACCACCTCGAGTATCTCCTGGGCCTTGCCCACCTGGAGTCCCAGGTTGGCGCACGCCACGTCGGCAAACCTGCCCGGCTCGTCGATTGTGTCAAGCACGAGCAGTACATCAGGAGGCACCATCCTGCCCATGGAGACGACCTTCTCCATCTCCTCCTTGACGTACCGCATCAGCGCTTCGATCTCCAGCGTGATCTCCGTGATGATCGGCTCTTCTATGGCGCTCGCCCGTACGAGGTACGTGGGCCTCTCCTGCTCATATCGCTCGATGCGCGCCCGCTTCAGGCCCTGGACCAGTATCTTGATTCTGCCGTCAGGCAACCGCAACATGCGCATGATCTGGGAAACGACCCCCACCGAGTGGATCCTCGTGGGCAGGGGATCTTCATCCGTGAGATCTTTCTGGGCCGCAACCAGTATCAGGCGGTCCTGAGAGAGTGCCTTCTCAACGGCGTTGATCGACATCTCCCGACCGAGAAAGAGCGGAAGCGTCACCGAAGGGTACATCACCATGTCCCGGACGGGAAGAAGCGGAAGTACCTCCGGTATTTTTACTGTTTCATATTCAATCATGATTCTACTGCCTCCATTTTCTTACGATGCCAGAAAAGCCTTGAACGCCCGGTAGGTCTCGTAGATGTCAAGCTTGTTGGAGATTTCAAACGGGGAATGCATGGCGAGCAGCGGCACACCTACATCGATAATATCCATGCCGTATTCGGCAAGATACTTAGCGACGGTTCCACCTCCCCCCTCGTCAATTTTTCCCAGCTCTCCTGTTTGCCAGATGATACCTTCCTTGTTAAAGAGACGTCGTATCTCGGCGACATACTCGGCGTGGGCATCGTTGGCGCCCACCTTCCCCCCGTGACCCGTAAACTTGGTCACACAGACCCCGCCGCCCAGATAACAGGCGTTCTGTTTCTCATGCACATCCTGCCAGTTCGGGTTGACTGCCCCGTTCACGTCGGCGCTTATCGCCTTCGAGGCAAACAACGCCCGACGCACCAGGTCATCTAGGCCATCCAAGCCATGAATGCGGCCATCGGTCGCGGCAGCCCCAGACGCACCGAGCACATCATATAAGAACATCTCGACGAAGCGCGACTTGGCGCTCGTGTTGCCCTCGGAGCCTATCTCCTCCTTGTCCACGAATATCGCCAGTACCCCGTGAGTTGGGTCCTCCATATCGCAGAGCGCGCGGAGCAGCGGATACGCCGAAGCCCGGTCATCCTGGCCATACGCGCCCATCATGCTCCGGTCGAGGCCCACATCCCGCGCCTTAAATGCAGGCACGATCTCGATCTCGGCGCTTATAAAATCATCCTCCGTCACTCCGTAGACGTCCTTTAAGAGCTTGAGCACGTGCTTTTTCACGGGCGCCTGCTCTTCGCCCAGGAGGGGCAGGCTGCCAAACAGGATCGTCAGTTTCTCCCCCTCTATTGCGTCCGCCACCTTCTTTTCGTCCTGGTGCTTCCTCGACAGGTGGGGCAACAGATCGTCTATGGCGAATACCGGGTCAGCCTCGTCCTCGCCGATCCTGACCTCCACGCATGTCCCATCTTCCTTGATGATGACGCCGTGAATGGCAAGCGGCATGGCCACCCAGTGGTACTTCTTGATGCCGCCGTAGTAGTGCGTCCGCAGAAGCGCCAGGTCCACGTCCTCGTACAGCGGGTTCTGCTTGAGGTCAAGCCTGGGGGCGTCGATGTGGGCCATGATCAGCCTCACGCCCTCACTCGCCGGATGCGTCCCGGGACGCCACGCGATTGCCTCTTTACCCCTGTTCAGCCGGTAGACCTTTCCGCTTGCCGGGTCAGGAGAAAAACCTGCCTCTTTCAAGGCGGTTTCTACACATCGCACGGCCTCGCGTTCCGTCTTGGCAAGGTCAAGAAAGCGCTTGTAGCCCTCACAAAACGCAAAAATCCGCTCAATTTCGTCTCTTGCCTTTCTTTTCCAGCCTGATTGTCTTTCCATCGGGGGGTAGTCAATACCTTACCAGAATCGCACTGCTGAGTCAAACCAGCCACACAGCCGAGGCGGGGTCCGGGGGCTTGGGTCCAGGGTCCCGAGAAACTAGGGCCCAGACCATATATAGTCCATCGCTAGGTCCGGCCGTAGTCATCTTCAAGCCGTGCGATATCGTCCTCGCCGAAGTAGTCACCGGTCTGCACCTCGACGAAGACGAGCTCCCTGTCGCCGGGGTTTTTGATGCGGTGCGCTGCCCCTTCCGGTATGTCCACGTGCTGGCCAGCAGAAAGGTGAATTTCCTCGGTATTGCGCGTCACCACTGCTTCCCCTTCGACGATGAACCAGTGCTCCCTCCTGCGAAGGTGCTTCTGCAGAGAGAGGCGCTCCCCCGGGCGGACCACGATCCGCTTCACCTTGTGGTTGGGGGCGTCTTCAAGGACCCGGTAATAACCCCAGGGACGATGATCTTCTTCAAGCATCGGCTATATTGTATGGGGGCGCGCCTGACTTGTCAACGACGATGCCCTTGTAAGAAAAGAGCACACGAGGCTGGCGAGTCAGCGCTCCGATATGGTAGAATACACCCTCGCCGGAAAAAGGTTGCACTTCAAGGAGGATGTGTGAGGACCATAACAGGGATGAACCGGATCACGGATGCGCTGGCACGTCGGATGGCGTGTCGGTTGGGTTATCTGTTTCTGGTGGCACTCTCGATGGTTACCCTGGTGACCAAAGACCTGCAGGCTCAGGCTGCTCAAGCATCATCCCAGGAAAAGGATATCTCATTCTCCGTCACGGCTGTCCCGATCTACCAGTTCAAGGCCAACCTCGACGAAGGGGGCGACGTCAGCGCCTCCCAATACATACTCAAGCTCGAGGCGAGGAGGGGCTTCAGCAAGGCCCTCTCCATGGGCCTCGCTCTAGAGTATGATTACCGCGATTACTCATTTTCCGGGGTGACCTCCCTTGGCGGCCGCGACCCCTGGGGTGATGTGCAGGGCACCGGCCTGAGCCTGCCGGTCGTCTATCGCATGAATGATCAGTGGTCGTTCTTTGTTTCCCCGTCTGTCCGGGCTTCATGGGAGTCGGGCTCCGACTGGGACGACTCCTTCGTATACGGCGGGGTGGTCGCGGCATCATACACGGTGTCCCCGAACTTTCGAATCGGCGCAGGCTTCGGCGTCTTCACCGGGCTTGAGGATACGAAGTTCTTTCCTCAGATCGTCATCGACTGGAAGATTACCGAGCAGTTGCGTCTCACCAACCCGTTGCGGCCGGGCCCCACCGGACCGGCCGGTCTCGAACTCTCCTACCGCTTCAGTAAAGAGTGGGAGACGAGCGTTGGCGGCGCCTACCGCTCTCTGCGGTTCCGCCTTGACGACAGTGGCGTTGCTCCTGAGGGTGTGGGGGAAGAAAGCGGCGTGCTGGGCTGGCTCAGCCTCTCCTGGATGCCTGTGCAATCAGTCGACCTTGCCCTCCTCGGCGGCGCTGTACTCGGCGGTAAGCTCAAGGTCTATGACCGAAGAGGCCACAGGCTCGCCTCTGACGCGTACGATCCGGCACCGTTTGTAGCGCTCTCCGCGAAATTCTCATTCTGATGGCACCCTCTCAACCGGCCTAAAATAACCGCACGGGTGGATTCAAGCTGCGGGGAGCAGGCCGCCCCTCGCGGGTAGCCGCGCGCGACGATGGTCGACTGGATTTTAGTGGGAATGTCCCGGGCGGCGGACAGGACGTGAGGCAGGGGTTAACGCAATACACCCGTCCCCCGGGGCTCGTGTGGCCCCGACGGCTCTTGCCCGTCGTGAAGGGTCGAGACAATCGAAAGGTTAGGGCACGCTATGTAAGGACGTGGAGTCCGTTACTTTTTCTGCTTACTAGCCTTCAGCATGACCCAGCCGTCGAATTCCTTTGCCTCAACATGATAGTCCAGCTCGTCAAGCAGCTTGCGCACGTCTTCGCTGGGTTGTCCACGTTCAAGCTCGATGCTGAGTACCGGGTTCCTGAGCATCTCGACGACCTTTCGTGTGCAAACGACCGGATATTGACCGACAATCCCTTTGAGTTTAAGTTCTACAGATTCCATGTGATTATTTTAAACGATTTTGTTTTTGTATGCAACTGACGTGGATGCCACCCTCATTATTTCGCCAGACCCTGCAGAGCGTCCCTCATGCGGCCTAAGGCTTCGGTGAGCCTTTTTCTGGAACACGCAAAGTTGAGCCTCACGAATCCCTCTCCTCCCTTGCCATATTCCGTCCCGTCATTGAGGGCCACCTTTGCTTTCGTAAGAAAATACTCAAACGGGTTTCCGGCAATGGCGGAGCGCCTGCAATCGAGCCACGCAAGGTAGGTGGCCTCCATTCTTGTCATCCGTGCACCGGGAAGGTTCTCTGTGAGGTACTGCGCGAGGAAATCTCTGTTCCCCTTCAAATAGACGAGCACCTGATCCAACCATTCCTGCCCATCCGTGAAGGCTGCCAGGGCAGCCGCAACGCCCATGATATTTACGTGCGGCATGAGACCATGGCTGCCTGTGATCCATAGTCCGCGGAGCGCGGGATTTGTGATAACGGCAAACGCGCAGCCAAGGCCGGGTATGTTGAAGGTCTTGCTGGGGGCCATGAGTGTGATGGTTTGATCGGCCACCTCTGGTGCCAGGGTCGCGATCGGTATGTGGCGGTAACCGGGATATACGAGGTCGCAATGAATCTCGTCGGACAGGATAATAAGCCGGTGGCGCAGGCAAACTTCGGCCAGCCTCTCCAGCTCAGCTCTCGTGAAGACGCGGGCCACAGGGTTGTGCGGATTGCAGAGCACAAAGATGCGGGTTCGATCCGTGATTGATTGCTCTAACGCGTCGAAGTCGATCTCGTACGTATCCTTCGTCGCGACCAACGGAGGATCGCTCACCACGCGGCCGTGGATGACGGGATCACGGATGAAGTGGGAGTAGACGGGTGGCTGAACCAACACTCCGTCGCCAGGCTCTGCATATACCTGAAACGCGAGGTTGAGCCCGGAGACCACGCCCGGCAGGAAAAGTATCTCCTCCGCCTCGACCTCCCAACCATACAGCCTTTTGAGCCGCTCCCGGATAACAACATTCAGTTCTGCCGGCGGACGCCCGTACCCGAAGACACCGTGTTCGACCCTCTGACGGAGCGCGTCGACGATTGGTTGTGCTGAGACGAAATCCATGTCCGCCACCCATAACGGGATGACATTCTCATCATATTTTTGCCACTTGTAGCTATCCGTACCTCTCCTGTCTATGTTCCGGTCAAAATCATATCTCATCGATCGGTCCTGCCTTTCGAAGCCCCGCTCACCTCGATCACTCTAACCGTTCGGCCCGCCTCCTGTTTCGATGGTTCCCCTCGTCTTACGGAGACATGCCCCATGGCGTGACGTGCAATTCTACCATACAGCCGGGTGAGCAATCTCGCTGCGCCGCAACGCGTGAGAAACTTGTGTGTCGAGCGCAGTTGAGACGGGCCCTGAGGCAGGGCTTGACCCTGATGATTTCGTGGGGACAGTAAAAAGGCAGAGCCAGTTGACTCTGCCTTTCGCGTTGAGGTTTTGGTTTGATCAGCTTCTAAACCTTCTCCTGGCGCCTGCCAATCCGACAAGGCCAAAGCCGAGAAGAAGGAGCGTGGTAGGTTCGTTTTTTGGCCTTCCTGATCTAAGGGGATGGCAAACCGCTTTACGCCGCCAATGAAATGGCCCACTCGGCCTCTAGTGTAATCTGCGCCGACATATCATTTCATTGGGAATAGCGATAGACTCGCAGGAGCCGCGCTGCAGGAGGCATAACCTGTCGTATCAGGGTGAAAAGCGTGTATCAAGAGTTACGTATTATGTGCGGTCGTCCGCTCGCCCTCTCGTATCGGTGTCGATTAACACAAAAGCTATCCGGCATGGTTGATCCGTTCGGTTGCTCCAGGCGTGGTTTGTGCCTCGCTGGATCAAACAATCGCCCGCCTTCAACAACACCTCATCCTCGTCCATGACTGCATATATTTCTCCGGACAAAACCACGGCATAATCCAGGGTGTTGGTTCTGTGCATTCCAGGGTGGCGCGCACCCTCTTTCGCCATTGCGTGTGCGGCGCCCATGTCGCGAAACGCTGCTTCTCGGTCCAGGTTGGCAAGGCGCACTTTGTCCGGAGGGTATTCGATGATGCGGAATAGAGTGCCGCGTGGCGGAGGCTCTATCGTGAAGTCACGGCCGCCTAAATCCTCGACCCGCGCATTATCAGCGGGCATCGAGGTTGTCATCCAGAGATCGGTCACCGCGGTCCCGCCGTATCGTTCGAATATATGGATATGCGGGGCATCGCCATCTGAAACAATAACAGACTTCCCTGTATCGTTGGTACCGGTAATGACCAGGCGCGTTCGTTTCGCCATCAGAAGAGTTTGACCCCAGCGATCTTCTCCACCTTCCTTGTTGGGCCGGACAGTCTTGTCGCGGCCCTCTACTTCTTGGGAGTAAGATTCATCCTCTTTGCGATTTCGACTCCTACCTTGTATTCCTCATCAGTCATCTTTCGGAGCTCTGCCGGCGATTTGTATTCGCAAATGCTGCCCATCTTGTCGATCCTGGGCTTCGTCGCTTTTACGGCCTTTTCGATGGCCGGTACCAATGCGTTCCTCGCCTCGTCGGGAATGCCTGCCCCCGCATAAAGTGCGAACCAGGTGGAAAAGAGCCGCTGTTTGTACCCCAACTCCGTGATCGTAGGGCACTCAGGATAAATGGGCAGTTTGTCTGAGGTCAAAAGAAACCTCATCCTTCCAGCTTCCATATGGGGCTTGACCTTCGCAAACCCATCACAGGTGGCCTCCACATGACCGCCCATGACCGCCGTCACCACCGATTCGCCTCCCTCGAAGGGCACATGGGTCATCTTTGTGCCGGTGATGGACTGGATCATCTCTAGGACGAAATGGGGGGTCGAGCCTACACCAATGGTGCTCACCCTGATCTTCTCCGGGTTCTTCTTTGCGTAGTCGATGAATTCCGGAAAATTCTTCCAGGGGGCGTCGCCTTTCACGCCAATGCCCTGCGGAAAGTAATAGTGGAACCCGAGAGGCTCCACGTCCTTGACCGGGTCGTACTTCACGACTTCCGGATGGGTGATCGGTGCATAGACGAGCGCTGAGGCGCCGGCATACACAAGTGTATACCCGTCCCTTTTTGCCCTCACCATTGCATCCGTTCCCAGGACGGCCGAGGCGCCCGGCCTGTTATTGGGAATGATCTTTACTCCGAGAATCTTCTCCATTTCCTCCGCCAGCATCCTGGCGGTGATATCTCCCGTTGCGCCGGCTACATAAGGAATGATGAGCTGGATGGGGTGGTCTGGGTACTTTGCGTAAGACGCGGAGGGCGCAAGCAGGCCAAAGCCAACCGCACATATGAGAGCCGCAAACAATACTTGTTTCCCCTTCATGTCTTTACCTCCTTGTAAGTAAAATTATAGATAAACGGTGCCCGGGTTTTCTGACATCTTACTCCCCTCCCGCCGGAATCGCAACAATAAAGGTCGCATGTCAAAGGTCGCATGTCCCACCGGCTCTTTCCGAAGGTTGTCAGCGCAATCAATTGACAATACAGCAGAATAAGCTTATAGTGTAGGCCAGGTGACTAAGTAATAATCGACTGCGTCAGAGACTCATTTCAGTTTGTCCAAGACGTTCTCCTAACGAGATGCTATCCGGTCATATGTTGCTTTAGCTACCAATCTATCTCAATAAAGAGGTGCCATGGGTTTTAGTTCTTTTAAGCTTCATCCTCACATAGCGGCCGGTGTCAAGGCACTCGGCTACGAAATCCCGACTCCCATACAGGCGCAGGCGATTCCACCGGTCCTCGCCGGCAAAGACGTTATGGGCCTTGCCCAGACCGGGACGGGCAAAACAGCGGCATTTGTGCTGCCCATTCTGGAGCGCCTGATCCCGGGCCCTCGCGGCAAGGTGCGTGCGCTGATCATTGCGCCAACACGGGAACTGGCGGAGCAGATCCACGTAGCAATCGGAGAGATGGGGCGCAAGACCCATCTGAAAAGTTGCACGATTTACGGCGGTGTCAGCATGAATCTGCAGATTCAGAAGCTTCGCGCAGGCGTTGATATCGTTGTGGCATGCCCCGGTCGGTTACTTGACCACATGTCGCAGAAGACCATCAACCTCTCCGGCCTGGAAGTCCTTGTCATCGACGAGGCCGACCGGATGTTCGACATGGGCTTCCTCCCCGATATCCGGCGGATCATCAACCAACTTCCGCCGAAGCGCCAGACCCTGATGTTCTCAGCCACCATGGCCGATGATATCCGGACGCTGGCACACGACGTGCTGCACAATCCGGTCACCGTGCAGATCGGCCATTCAGCGCCAGTGAGTTCCGTGTCCCATGCGCTCTATCCGGTCACGCAGCATCTGAAGACCGCACTCCTCATGGAGCTCTTGAAAAAGACCGATACGGAATCGATCCTGATCTTCACCCGCACCAAGCACCGGGCCAACCGCATCGGGGAACTACTGGAGAAGGCAGGGTACAGGGCGACCTCACTCCAGGGGAATTTATCCCAGAACAGGCGTCAGGATGCGCTCGACGGCTTCCGCGACGGCTTTTATCAGATCCTCGTGGCAACGGACATTGCGGCCCGTGGCATCGATGTCTCAACCATCTCCCACGTCATCAACTACGATGCCCCGGATACAACGGATGCCTACACGCACCGCATCGGGAGGACCGGCCGCGTGGCAAAGACCGGCGACGCGTTCACCTTCATTACCCGCGAGGACGAGTCCCTGGTCAGGAGTATTGAACGGGTCCTCGGCGCAAAGATCGAGCGGCGTATCCTGAAAGGGTTCGATTACAAGAAGGCAGCGCCACAGCGCGATAGCGAATTCTCCCGCTCGCCGCGCGCGCCGCAACGCCGGCGGACGCAATCGCCGCCAGAGCCGACCGGCGGACGCACGGACACGGGAGCACGGCCCAACGCAAGCTCCACGCAGCCGGCACATACTACCGCCCCTGGAGCCATGGTCACGACGTGGGCTCCGTCAGAGAGACGATGGGGCAGGAGACCAACCAGCAGATCCGCCAAGCGCTAATACCGATGTACATTCAAGGTGGGCGACCCCGCCTTCGGCCGGGTACCCGCCACTCCCTTCCCGACAACATGAGGCACTCTCGCGCTGAACGTGGTACAATGCCCGCGAGGGAGATTCGCGGTGAGCATTCAGAAGCTATTAAAAAGGTTCGCACGAATGAGCAGGTTCCTTCTGATAGGAAGAGTCGTGGGCATCGGGGAGAAACTTCTCGATGTTCTTGTGATCTCCTTGATAATCAAGGTAGGAATCGTCGCAGAGTTTTTCATCGTCGTTCCTCTTTACGCCTGTTATTGCATGGGAATCGTTGTGGCGTATGACTATTTTCTTGCAAAGGGTTACGATTTCGCTGGGCTGGAATACTTGCGGAATATGGAGAAGGGGAAGATGGGGAGAAAACAATTCTTCCAGAGATTTCTCCAATCAGTGATGAGAAGAAGATATTCTATTTTTTGGATTGGAAGTGTCGCTCAAATGAATCCGGATGGAGTAACGCTCCTTCTGAGAAAAGACAGGACCAGCACGTTGAGAAACTTCCTGGGGATTACCCTTCCCTCAACTGTCCTTTCGATAGCATTTTGGACCATAGTCTTTAAGCTGGGCATTATGGGGGTGAGTTACTTCACACTCTTTGTTCAGTAGGGTGGAAGAGCTCAGCTACGCATGCCTGGCCCTCGGTGGGCACTTTCATCAGGTTGGGTAGCCGGATATCTCCGTAACTGACGGCCAATTGGAACATAACGCGTGATCGACTTTATCGGAACACAAACTCCGGGAATGCTTTGGACCCATCAGTAATACGTCACATATTAAACAACTCATTCGGCATTACATCCTTTCGGCACGGCCAATGGGAGATTATTTCGTCGGTCTTGAGCAAACGGGACACGCTGGCCGTAATGCCGACAGGCGGAGGAAAATCCCTGTGCTATCAACTCCCTTCCCTCTGCCAGAAGGGAATTACGTTGGTGATAACGCCCCTCATCTCACTCATGAGAGATCAAGTGTCGGCCCTGAAGGCAAGGGGAATCGCTTGCGGGTGCATTAATTCAGGTCAAGACTCGACCGAAAACCGACGCGTTTTTCGCGAGCTTAAAGCAAGTGAATCATTCCTGCTCTATCTTTCTCCCGAACGAATTCAAAAACCAGGCTTTGAGCACTGGCTGAAAACTGCCCCTATCTCGCTGTTTGCCGTTGATGAAGCTCATTGTATATCCCAGTGGGGGCACGATTTCAGACCCGATTACGGCAAGCTCAATTTGCTTCGCACGTTGCGCCCGGATGTTCCCATCCTTGCCACCACCGCCACAGCTACCCCTCAGGTTTTGAAAGACATCGCAAAACAACTGAGACTGAAGGAACCAAGTCAGCATGTCTACGGCTTCTATCGCCCCAATTTGTATTACCAGGTTGAGTACTGCGACGACGAGCACGAGAAGTTGGCCCTTGTCCGAGCAGCGCTCGACCGGACACCTGAGGGAAGAATTATCATTTACGCGGGGACACGAAAACAATGTGAGGATCTGCACAGCGACCTGTCCACGCGGTACCCCGGTGTCGATTACTACCATGCGGGGCTTTCAAGCGAAGCGCGAGACTATGTACAAGGGCAATACGACAAAGGCGACGTCAGGATATTGGTAGCCACAAATGCGTTCGGGATGGGCGTGGATAGTCCGGATGTCAGGCTCATCGTTCACTATCAGATGCCGGCGAATCTGGACTCGTATTATCAGGAAGTGGGCCGGGCAGGCCGGGATGGAGAACATTCCACGTGCCTTCTCTTATACGCAAAGAAAGATCGCGGGCTTCAGTCATTTTTCATACGTGAAAGCAATGCCCGTCCTGAAATCAAGAACGCACGCTGGAAATCACTGGATGCGATTATTCAGTACGCCGAAGGTGGTGAATGCCGGCATGCTGGAATTCTCACGTACTTTAAAGATGTCGATCGAGTTCAGCACTGTGGCCATTGCGATATATGCGCCCCGGACTCCTCGAGAAAAGTTCCACATACCTTCGTGGCCCCCACAAAGACAATCACTCGGAAGGGAAAATCAAAGGAGAAGAAATCAGGAATCGAGAGAGTTGCAACTCCGCTGAGTGCTCAGGAATCCGCGAGGATGAGGGCCATTAAAGACTGGCGACTCGAATATGCAAGGACACAAGACATGCCGGCCTTTTTGGTTTTTAGCAACCGAACATTGGAAGACCTGGCCAGAAAGATGCCTGGAACGTTAGACGAGTTGAAAGAAGTTTATGGGCTGGGCCCGCAGAAAATAGAAGTGTTCGGTAAAGAGCTGCTTGAGATCCTTCATGAGATGGGCTAAAGCTGACCGGCAGTCGCTGAGTTGGCCCTGCTCACCTTGCTAGCCGCCGAAGTGATACAGTGCGTAGGGGCATTCAAGGCGAAGGGCACGGGTCGTGAAGTGGCAATGGTGAACGGGTGTCGAACATGTGGGAGGATGGTTGACCGTCTTCTATGGGAGGCATACAATAAGTTCATAGGCAGAGAAGAAGGCTTTGACGGAGGCGGTTTTTAGTGAGATCTTCACGGATATCCTGGCTGT
>Ga0102851_10000828_pt1 | contig 16624 bp, 14 predicted proteins | sample Mud3Dept3metaG_FD_79558 | JGI IMG/M metagenome (GOLD analysis project Ga0102851, IMG submission 79558) | Freshwater wetland microbial communities from Ohio, USA, analyzing the effect of biotic and abiotic controls - Mud 3 Core 4 Depth 3... | ecosystem: Environmental > Aquatic > Freshwater >... | reverse complement strand
TCACGCCGGCGGTATCGTCCGGTACCCTTCGGGCGTCCTGGAGGGAGGCGCCGATCCGCGCGGCGACGGGGTCGTGGCGGCGTACTAACGCCCCGCACGCCGTGGCGGGAGCGGTATCATCTCGCTCAGGTGATTCGCCGGCGTACCGCGGCAGAGATGAACTCGCTCAGAATGACCACGCCGAAAACGGCGATCAGTATGACGGTGACCTCCTGCCACATGAATTGATTGATGGCAGCGTAGAGCAGGATGCCGATGCCGCCGGCACCGACGAATCCGAGCACGGAAGACTCGCGGATATTGATATCCCAGCGGTACACCGTCGTTCCGTAAATGACGGGCAGGACCTGGGGCAGGATTCCGATCCACAGAACCTGCATTCGCGAAGCCCCGGTCGCTTCGACGGCCTCCACCACGCCGGCATCGATCTCCTCGATGGCTTCGGCCACCAGCTTTCCCAAGAATCCGACGGAGCGGAACGTGATAGCCCAGATTCCGGCCATCGGACCGGGGCCGAAGATGGCCACGAACAGCAGTCCCCACACCACCGTGTTGACCGAGCGGGATGCGACCAGGATGAACCGGCCGATGAACCAGGTGAAGGAATTGAAGGTGGTGTTGCGGGCCGCCAGGAACGCAACCGGAAAGGCCACCAGAACCGTGGCCGCGGTGCCGAGCGTTGCGATGTGGACTGTCTCGATCAGGGGACCGATCACTTTCCGGATATACCCCGCCTCGGGCGGCCACATCCGGGTGACCAGGTCCAGGGCCTGAACGTGCGCGTCCAGAAAAAAGAACCAAGCAATATCCAGGTTGCTGAGCGACCAGGCAACAATTGCGACAATCCCGAGATACCAGGTGTAGCGCAGCAGCGTCTGGCGCGGGCTGAAGCGGCGCCAGACCTCGGGATGTTTGACGGCATGCTGGCTGGGCGTCATCGCAGTTGATTTCTTACCCAGTTCGAGAAGAACTCGCCGACAAACACGAGGGAAACGATGGTCAGCAGGATCGCCAGACTGAAATCGTAGTCGTAGCGGCTGAATGAGGCGGCCAGGACCTGACCGATGCCGCCGGCGCCGACGATCCCCACGACGGTAGAATGGCGGAGATTGGCATCCAGTCGGTAGATCGACACTCCCAGGTACCGGGGCAGCCCCTGCGGCGAAACGCAGAAGATCAGCAACTGGGGGAATGTGGCGCCGGTCGCGCGAATGGCCTCCAGTTGTCCCGGCGGCATGTTCTCGATGTCTTCGGCCAGCATCTTCGAGATGAAACTGGTGCTGGCGACGATCAGCGTCAGCACCCCGGCCAGAGGACCGAAGCCGAAAATCTTGACGAAAAAAATCGCCACGATGATTTCGTGGAAGGTTCTGGACAGGATAATGAAGGCCCGCGCGGCCAGATAGACGGGCTTCGGCACCAGGTTAGAGGCGCCGCAGATCCCCAACGGCACCGCCAGGATCATGCCGAAGAAACTGGCCGCCACCGCCATCTGGACACTTTCCAGGGTCCCCCTGATAAGGAGGCTCCACCGACTGAAGTCCGGCGGCAGCATCCGCAGAATCATGTTGACGGCCCGAGGAAGGCCATCGGCGGCGCGGGACCAGTTGATCTCCAGGGTCGCCAGGGACCACACCAGATAGACCACAGCCAGGGCGGTCAACCCATGCCGCGCCCACGGATTTTCAATGGTGCGGGTGCGGTGCCACTGGGGCGCGTCCGCGCGATCAGTCAAAGATGACGTGGGCATCATGCAAGCGATTCTCGCACAAGGCTGTCTTTCCCATCAGAGGGCCCCCTGGCCGGCTTCTCCGTCTCGCCCTCCACCTTGCGGATCGTGGTGCTCCAGTCCTCTTCCCCGTAGATTTCGGTCAGGACGTTTGCCGTGACCCGATCGGCCGGGCCGTCGAAGACAATTTCCCCGCCGCGCAGGCCGATCACCCGGTCGGCAAAGGACTGAGCCAGGCCGACGTCGTGCATGTTCACCAGCGCCGGCGTCCCGCGCTCGTGGGCCAGTTCGACCAGGATGCGCATGATCTGGCGGGAAGTCTTGGGATCGAGGCTGGCCGTGGGTTCGTCCACGAGCAACAGATCGGGTTGCTGCATCAGCGCACGGGAGATGCCCACCCGCTGACGCTCGCCTCCGGACAAGGCATCCGCGCGGGTGCTCTGATAGCCGGACAATCCGACCCGTTCGAGCAACGCGAAAGCGGCAACCACATCCTTGGGTGGGAATGCGCGGCGGTAAGTCCGCCAGAAACCGACGTACCCCAGCCGGCCGGAAAGCAGATTCTCCATCACGGTGAGGCGCTCAACGAGATTGTATTCCTGGAAGATCATGCCCATCCGTCGGCGCACCTTGCGCAGGTCGCGACGGTTCAGCGCCAGAATGTCAACGTCATCGAGCATGATCGTGCCGGATGTCGGTTCGACCAGCCGGTTGATACAGCGGATAAGCGTGCTCTTTCCGGCGCCGGACGGCCCGATGATGGTGACTACTTTGGGATCCTCAACAATGAAACTGACGTTCTTCAGCGCGGCGGTTCCGGTAGGGTAGACCTTAGAGAGGCCGGAGATTTTCAGCATATGGGGTGGGTTCCCGGAGGAGCACACTGCCGCCATCTCCGGAGGAAATGGCGGCAGTGCCTGGGTTGAGAGGTGACCGCAGTCTCTTCCGTCGCTCCCACTTCGACGCTCGTCACTTGATCTTTTTCAAGGCGTCCATCGTGTACGCCTCTTTATTATCCTTCTGGATGGTGCGGATGATATCCCAGTGCTTCTTGTAATCGGCCGGGATGAAGGTTTCGGCCTGTTTTCCGAAATCCTTGGCGAGCCCCGTCCCCTTCCAGTCGAAGGTCAGGAAAGCGTCGTGTACCTTCTTTTGCAGGTCGGGGTGCAGGTTGTAGATGTAGCCGTATGCGGTGCCCGGAAACTGCTCCGATTCCCAGACGATCCGGACGTCCGAGCGGGCGAACATCTTGCGTTCGATCATCCGGTCCATGACGGTGGAGGCGACAGGAGCGGCATCGTAGTCCTTGTTGACGACCCCCATGATCGAGTTATCGTGTTTGCCCGAATAAATCACCTTGTAGTCCGTGTCGGGGACGATCCCTTCTTTCTTGAACAGAGCCCGCGGCGCCTGGTCGCCTGAGTTGGATGCCGGGGTCACATGAGCGACCTTGCGGCCTTTCAGGTCCTTGACTGTCTTGATATCGGAATCCTTGTGGGTGATCAACCACAACCTGTACCCTCGGAAGGCCCCGTTCTTGTCGCCCATCATGGCCACGGGGTGAAAGCCGCCGAGGTTGACGCCGTATACCGTCGCGCCGGCGGCAAAGCCGGAAATATGCAGGCGGCCGGAACGCATGGCCTCGACCTGAGCCGCATACGACTCGGGTCCATACCACTTCACCTGCCTGCCGGTCTTCTTGGCGATGTGATCCATGAGCTCCTTGAACACATTTTCATAGACGGAAGGGTCCTCGACTGCGGTGTAGGAAAAGATGAGCGTCCCCGGATCGAGCCATGTGCCCGCATCCTTGGGGGTGTCCGCGAGGAGATCGCCGTCCTCGTCGCAGTAGCGAACGTCCAGATCCCCGCGGTTCTTGCACTGATCCGCTGCCGCCACCGGGGCGACCGCCATGGAGACGACCGCCAGTACGGCAAGACTCACGATCCCGATCCACGCCGCCCGCCGGAGCAACGCTGCACTGTTCATGGGCACCTCCTTTGGACTTTTCGGATGCGCAACAGCTTGCCACTTCCGCCGGCCCGGAGGACACCGTTACCACGCTGGCCGGTTGCACAACGCTGGCCGCCAGGGCTTCCGACTCGATCCCCCTCCAATGAAGAAAGTATCCGTTACACCGCCGAAGGGTGTCAAGGAGGAACACATCCACGCTGCGTTTGAGCGGGCTATAGATCCACAACCCAGCCCTGATCCTTCAGTCGGCGGTCCACGCGGTCGCCGCCGGCTTTGAGGCGGATGCCGGCGCGCATGGAATCCCAGATGGGTTTGCTGGCGGCCGCCAGCAGCGGGAACACTCGGTCGGCGTAGTCCATGCTGGATTGCAGCGGAAAGACGGATGCACCCGACAACAGGGGGGCGACCGTGGCGCCGGCCTCGGACAGCACCAGCCACCCTCCGGCGATGTCCCAGATCTTGGGCAGCAATTCGCAGCAGCCCACGGCCATGCCGCGGGTGACGGCGGCCAGATCGTAGGCCGTCGAGCCCAGCAGGCGCGTCTTGGGCCGCAGGGTGAACTCCAGGGTGCGGAAGCCGCGCGAGTCAATGATGAAGAAGTGGTTGCCGTGAACCTCGGTCGGCGGCTGCACGGAGAGCGGCCGGCCGTTCCAGACAGCCCCCTGCCCGCGCACGGCACTGACGCGCTGGCCAAGGGGTGGGAAATCCAACACCGCCAGCAACGGCCGGCCTTCGTGGAGCAGAGCGATGCTGCAGCCCCACACCGGCAGACCGTTGGCGAAATTATTGGTGCCGTCCAGCGGATCGACGACCCAGGTGAACTCGTCCCCCCGGTAGAACGGAGAGGTTTCCTCGGTAAGGACGCCATGACGGGGATAGTGGCTTCCCACCGTTTGGTGGATGAAGCGATCGACCTCCAGATCGGCCTGGGTGACGAGGCTGCCGTCGTATTTGGTCGAGGCGGTGGCCCTGCCGAACCAATTCAGCAGCCGGCTTGCCGCCTCGTCGGCCAGAGTTTCGGCAAAGTGCCGGAGCGCCACAAGTTCGACTTGCATGCCCTTCGCCCTTTCGCTGTAAGAGCTGTAATAGTAGATCGACGGCGTCTTCCCGTGTTGACCGACACGAGGACGGTTCAGAGCGCGGCGCGGGTACGCCTCGGAGGCGCAGCATGGCGGCCTTTCTCAGGGCCGCACGCAGTATCCGGCGCGTCGGTGGCGGCTGTCAAGCGAGAAGCCGGACCCCGAGGAGGCGCAGGGCGGATGCGCTCGGATAGGCGCTCGGATAGGACTTGCATGCGCTTGACGCCTCCACTATCCTTCCTTCCGCCATCATGTAGAGGAGGTGCGAGATGCCGTGGTTGAAGGTGGTCGAGGCCCTCAAGGCTCCGGCGGGGACGGCGTGTACCGTCAAGGGGTGGGTGCGGACGCGGCGGGACTCGAAGGCGGACGGCGGCCTGTCGTTCATCACGGTGCACGACGGGACGTGCCAAGATCCCGTTCAGGTCGTGGTCCGCAGCAGTCTGGCGAACTATCAGACCGATGTGCAGCGCCTCTCCACCGGCTGCGCGGTCGAGGTGGACGGCGCGCTCGTCGTGTCGCAGGGCAAGGGGCAGGCGGTGGAGCTGGTCGCCTCGGCCGTCCGTGTCGTCGGGTGGGTGGACGACCCGGACAGCTACCCGGTGAGCGCGAAGCGCCACACCTTTGAGTATCTGCGAGAGGTCGCCCATCTCCGCGTCCGCACGAATACCTTCGGAGCCGTAGCCCGCGTGCGCCACACGCTGGCGGTGGCGCTGCATCGGTTCTTCGACGAGCACGACTACTTCTACGTGCACACCCCGATCATTACCGCCTCCGACTGCGAGGGGGCCGGCCAGATGTTCCGGGTGAGCACGCTGGACCTCGTGAATCTTCCGCGCACGTCGGCGGGCGCCGTGGACTTCTCCCAAGATTTTTTCGGCCGCGAGGCACGACTCACCGTCTCCGGGCAGCTGAACGTCGAGAGTTACTGCTGTGCGCTGACGCGCGTCTACACGTTCGGCCCGACCTTCCGGGCGGAGAACAGCAACACCAGCCGCCACCTGTCCGAGTTCTGGATGATCGAGCCCGAGCTTGCATTCGCGGGACTCGACGAGAATGCCGATCTGGCCGAGGAGATGCTGAAGTATGTCTGCGACGACTTGCTCCGGCGTCGGGGTGACGACCTGGCGTTCTTCGATCTCCGGATCGAGAAGGGGGTCGTGGATCGGCTGAAGCACGTGATTGCAGCACCCTTCCGCCGGCTCACGTACACCGAGGCCGTGGACGTTCTGAAGAAATCCGGCAGGAGCTTCGAGTTTCCGGTTGAGTGGGGCACCGACCTCCAGAGCGAGCACGAGCGGTACCTGACGGAAGAATACTTCAAGCAGCCGGTCATCCTGGTCAACTACCCGAAAGAAATCAAGGCGTTCTACATGCGCCTGAACGACGATGGAAGGACGGTCGGGGCCATGGACGTCCTGGTCCCGAAGATTGGCGAGATCATCGGCGGTTCGCAGCGCGAAGAGCGCCTCGATGTGCTCGACCGGCGCCTTGACGAAATGGGCCTCCGGAAAGAGGACTATTGGTGGTATCGCGATCTCCGACGTTACGGCACCGTTCCCCACGTCGGATTCGGGCTGGGCTTTGAGCGCCTGATCCAGTTCTGTACCGGGATGGGAAACATCCGGGACGTCATCCCCTTTCCGCGTGCCCCACGCCAGGCGGATTTCTGATAGGGGGACGGGTCGCGGCGTGCCCGAGAGCGCGGAGTGTCTGGAGGGGTGCCTGTGGAACACATCGAAGAGCCGCGGTTGGATATTCGAGAGCGCGGGGCGAATCAGCAGACGTCCGACCGGCGCCTATTCCTGCAGCTTCAAGTCTTCACGGGCTGTACGGATCCAAAGCCCCTCATGGCGGCCCTGGACGCGAGCCAGGCCGAGACGGTGCTTTATCTGGACGTCTGTGACCCCAAAGGCGTCGGCGTCCTGACCATGACCGAGGATCCGACGTTTTTCGTGACCGGCCTCCGTGAGTTGCTCAATGCGCCTCCCTTCGGCGACCTCGCCCGTCGGCCGGAGTTCACCATGTTCGGCAGGACGTACTCCTCCGGCTTCGAAGTGGACCTGGAGGAGTACCTGCTGCGGCGGCCGCGCCGGCTGGCCCGCAAGGCCGACTGGCCCTGGGCCGTGTGGTACCCGCTCCGGCGCACCGGCGCCTTTGCTCGCCTCTCCCCGAAAGAGCAGGGGGCAATCCTGCGGGAGCACGCACAGATCGGGCGTGCCTACGGAGAGGCGGGCTTTGCCCAGGACATCCGACTGGCGTGCAACGGCTTGGACGCCAACGACGACGATTTCGTCATTGGGCTCGTGGGTCCGGACCTGTACCCGCTCTCGCATCTGGTCCAGAGCATGCGCCGAACCATCCAGACGTCCGAGTACATCGAGAAACTCGGTCCCTTCTTCGTCGGCCGGGCTTGCTGGCAGGGCGCGGTTCACTGAGGCGTGACCCCGCCCTTCGGCTACGATACATCTTGCAGAGACCACAAAGCTGTTCCGCAGACCGGAAGTCTAAGCGTGCGGATGGCGTCGTCGTGTCTCCTTTCACCGGCCCGCCGGGCTTCCGGCGGTAGAGCCGGCGACCTCGGCGACACGAGTTCCATCCCGAGAATGTGGCTCCGCCGGGACCCTGTCATCATTCGATCCGCTCGGATCGTCCGCTTTCGCGGCACGCTTTCTCACACTTCTCGCACGTCAACTATCTTGATGGCCATCGGCTGAAGCGTTTCGACCAGCGTGGCCTTGGGCACGTCGGCGACTTTTATGGCTGCCAGGAAATTGGACGGGTCTTCGCCCAGGAAGGTGCCCAGCGCGATGATATTGCCGCCCTGCTGGGCGATCGCCCCCGTGACCTTGGCGAGCGTGCCTTTCACGTCGGGCAACAGCATCGTCAGCCGGACTCCCTTTTGGCGCGCGCCGAGCAGCTCCAGGAACAGCTTGAACAGGTCGGTCTCGGTGATGATGCCGACCAGTTGTCCGTCGCGTACGACCGGCAAGCTGCCGATCTTGCGGTCGGCCATGATTCGTGCGGCATCTTCCACGGGCGTGTCTTCCGTCACGGTGACGATGTCCTTCGTCATCACCTCCGCCACGGTCAGCTTCGACAACAAGTAGTGGAGCTCGTGGATCGACAGCGACGTCGCCGGCGAGGGCGAGGCGTACAGCAGATCCCTCTCGGCCACAATCCCGACAAGCTTGCCGCCCTTGTTCACCACCGGGAACCGCCGCACGTGGAACTCGCGCATCCGCTTCAGCGCCTCTTCAACCGGTGTCTCATCCGTGATCGTGTAGGGGTTCCTGCTCATTCGCTCATGGACCAACATGGCGGGCCTCCTTGTGGTGAGCGTTGTCTCCATGCGCCTCGCGAGGAGTCGCGGGTACACGCGATAGGGCCACGCGTGAGACCGAACGCGTGCCAGCTTCTCGTATCGCCAGGCCTTTTGGATTCCGACCGCGGACCCCGTCCCGCGCTGCGGCCGGACCGCCGCCGCCGTTCTGTACACTAGAGAACCACATCTCGCGCCGGGGGTCAATGCGCGGCGTAGGTTGCGCGGCTCTTTCTCCTTGACACCTCGCTCCGGTCGGTCGGATACTTCGCCAACCTTGGGACATTGTCCGGGTCGCGCGGAGGCTCGGGCTGGGGTGGCTCCAGGGGGTTCGCCGGGGGATCGACAGTCGGATCGTCATGCGGCCTCCCAAAGCCAACTCCTCTCATCACATCGCCGCGGCTCGCGGTGTAGAACCACGGCATTTCCGCGGTGCGCATACCGTGCGCCATGGTCGACTTCCATATCGACAGCCGCGTGGGCACGTTGTCACTCTTCACAGGAGGGTCGAGCGATGCGGAGGCTAGCGTTTGTCACGCTGATTGTCGCACTCATCGGGGCCGTCGGTGTCTCGGAGGGCATGGCCGGCCAACGGGCCGCCGGCAAGGCCCTCATCGTTGCGCTGGACCAATCGGACGTGAAGACACTTGATCCGGGGCGCCAGTTCGAGTATGCGGCACAATTTATCGATCTCAACTGCTATGACACGCTGTTGGCCTCCAAAGGCGGGAGCGAATTGACCACGTATGTGCCAGCCCTCGCGACGGAGTGGAGTGTGTCCAAGGACGGTAAGGAGTACACCTTCAAGCTCCGGAAGAACGTGAAGTTCGCGAGTGGGAACCCCTTCACCGCAGAGGACGTCCGCTTCACTCTGATGCGGCTGAAGAACGTGAAAGGGAACCCGGCATGGCTCATGGATCCCCTGAAAGAGATCCAGGTCGTGGATTCCCACACAGTGAAGATGGTCCTCAGCGATCCGTTTGGCGACTGGCTGGCCCTGCTCACCGGCCCGAACTCCGGGATCCTGGACGCCAAGCTGGCGAAGGAGCATGGCGCCAGCGATTCGGCCACCGCCGACAAGGACGACAAATCCGAGGAGTGGCTGAATCAGAACTCGGCTGGCAGCGGCCCGTTCGTCCTCAAGGGCTGGCTCCGCAGCAACGCCATCAAGCTGGAGCGCAACCCGAACTACTGGCGTGAAGGGCCGAAGGTCGCCCGGGTGGAGATCCGCGACGTGCCGTCCCCGGCCACGCAGAAGCTGCAGGTGGAGAACGGGGACGTGGATATCGCCCTCAACGTCACGCCCGATCTCATCGCGGGCATGCGGGGGAACAAGAACATCAAGATCATTACCGGCCAGTCACTCGACAACATGTACCTCGGTCTCACGACCGGCGCGCAGATCCACCCAGTGCTGGCCAAGAAGGAGGTCCGCCAGGCTATCCGGCACGCCATCGACTACGACGGCATCATCGCGCTCACCAACAAGCAGGCCGTCCGCGGTCCGGTGGTTTACTCCGTCGGTCTGCTCGGCCTGAGCCAGGCGGATGCTGATCGACTAAATCCCAAACAGGACCTCACGAAGGCAAAAGAGCTGCTGGCCAAGGCCGGCGTGCCGAACGGCTTCAAGTTCCCCCTGCGCTACGGAACCGGCCCGTCCCCCGTCGGCATCACGTACGACGCGGTGGTGCAAAAGATCCAGGCCGATCTAAAGCGGGTTGGGATCGAGGTGGAACTGGTCCCGGAGGAGTTCGGGGTGATGATGACGAAGTACCGCGCCAAGCAGGAGGCCGCCGTCGTCTCCTACAATACTCCGGACTTTATCGGCCCGTCCTCCTGGGTGGGACAGATGGTTCTCCACACCTGGGCCCCCCGGCTGCATTACGACAGCCCGGCCGCGAAGGAGCTGGCGAACAAAGCCAACAGCGAAGTCGACCCCAAGAAGCGCGTGGCGCTGTACCAGGACCTGATCAAGCTCCTGCTGGACGAGGGACCGTACGTGATGCTCGTGCAGGGCAAGGTGCAGGTCGTGACCCGGGCCAACATCGAAGGCTACCAGTATTTTCCGATCGGGCACGCGCGGCTCTTGCCAGTGACCAAGAACTGACGGGAGCGTCGTGGGTCGTTATATCGCCCGGCGGCTGGTGTTGATGGTCGTGGCGGCGCTGGGGGTGACACTGATTTCTTTCATCGTCTCCCGCGCCGTCCCGACCGACCCGGTCGTCTCGAATCTCGGCCAGATCGCCTCGCAACGACCGGAGATCGTCAAAGCCTTCCGCGAGAAATGGGGGCTGGACAGGCCGTTGCACGAGCAGTACCTCGCCTTCGTCCGCAACCTCGCGCGCGGCGACCTGGGCACTTCTATCAATACCCGCCGCTCGGTCACGACGGATCTTGCCCACTTCATGCCGGCGACGATCGAGCTGGCCACAGCCGCCATCGTCTTCGCGCTGACGCTCGGACTCCCGCTGGGCATCTTCGCCGCCATCCGGCGGGACGGTCCGATCGATCACCTCGCCCGCCTCGTCTCGCTGATCGGCGTCTCCATCCCCATCTTCTGGCTGGCCACGGTGTCCCTGGTCCTCTTCTACGCCACGCTGCAGTGGACAGTCGGCCCGGGGAGACTTGGCCCCCAAATGGAGGCCCCGACCTTCGTCACCGGATTCTACACCGTCGACAGCTTGCTGGATGGGGACTCCGAGGCCTTCTGGAGCGCCCTGGCGCACCTGGTGCTGCCGGGCCTCGTGCTGGCGAGCTCCATTATGGGGCTCGTCACGCGCGTGACCCGGTCCTCGTTGCTGGAGGTGCTTTCGCAGGACTACATGCGGACCGCGAGGGCCAAAGGGCTGCGCGAGTTCCACGTCATCGCCCGGCACGCGCTCCGCAACGCCCTGATCCCAACCGTGACCATCCTGGGCCTCGCCTATGGCGGGCTTCTGTCCGGCGCGGTCATGACAGAGACGATCTTTGCCTGGCCGGGTCTGGGCCGCTACGCCTTCCAGTCCGTGATCACCAACGACTTCCCGGGAATCATGGGCGTCACCTTTGTCATCGGCATCATGTACGTGGTGGTAAACCTGGTCGTGGACGTGCTCTATGCCTGGCTCGACCCCCGGATCCATTACGCATAGGATCTAACTTGATCAACACCCACAGTCTCCAGGAGACGAGGGCCGCGGAGGCGTCGGAGAGCGAGTGGCGCAGGGTCTGGGAGCGACTCTCGCGCAATCCGACGGCGATGAGCGGGCTGGTGCTCGTGCTGGGGTGGGTGCTCGTCGCGCTGCTGGCGCCCTGGATCGCGCCGTACGATCCCATCGAGCAGAACGTGATGAACCGGTTGGCGCCCCCCTCGCCGGAGCACTGGCTCGGCGTGGACGGGCTCGGGCGGGACATCCTGAGTCGGGTGATCTACGGCGGGCGAGTCTCGCTGCCCGTGGCGGCGGCTGTGGTCATCCTCGCGGCGATCTTCGGGACGCTCTACGGCGGGCTGGCAGGCTTCCTGGGCGAGTGGCCGGATGAGGTGGGGATGCGCGTCGTGGACATGGTCCTCGCCTTTCCCGCGCTCATCTTGGCCATGGCGATCGCGGCCGCGCTGGGACCCAGCATCCGCAACTCGATGCTGGCCATGCTGCTCGTCTGGTGGCCGCCCTACGCGCGACTCGCCCGCGGCCAGGTCCTGGCCCTGAAGGCCTCGGATTTCGTCGCAGCCGCGCGGTCGCTCGGGCTCTCGGAGCGGCGAATCCTGGTACGCCACGTGCTGCCCAACGCGGTGGCCCCCTCTCTCGTCCTCATGGCCATGGACTTCGGAAATGCCATCATCATCACGGCCGCCCTGTCCTTCTTAGGCCTGGGCGCCGTGCCACCCACCCCCGAGTGGGGTGCCATGGTCGCGGAGGGGCGCGAGCTGATGCAGCAGTGGTGGATCTCGACGTTCCCGGGTCTCGCGATTCTCACTGTCGCCATCGCCTGTAACTTCATCGGGGACGGCCTGCGGGACGCCATGGATCCCCGGCTGCGACTGCGGTAGATCCGCCCACCTTCCGGCCCCGTCGCCCCTCGGCAAACCGGCTCAGCCCGACGCGACACACAGCGCACGACGGGTGCACGTCACGAGATCTGAATGTCGGCGTTCCGTCGCGCCTTGCTGCCTTCTTGCGACAAGATCGCCCCGCAACGGCCCGAAGCCGTAGAGGTGGGGATCGGGGCCCGTTTGGCGCGAGCGTGACGCAGCGGCGTCGAGGGGGAATTCTGGCGCGGACGAGGGCAGCAGCCGCCACAGCGATGTCGTGGCGAAGAGGGCTAGTGCTCCCCACCCGGCGCGAGCACTTCCAGCAGCCGCCGGAACCGCAGGGATGCGGCGCCGCCGGCCGCGACGAGGTCCGCCATGATCTGGCCGGTCCCCGGGCTCATCATCATGCCCAACGTGCCGAATCGCGCAGCCACGTATGCGTTCTCGCACTCCGGAAGGCGGCCGAGCACGGGTCGGATGCGGTGGGGAGGCGGCGACCATCCCTCGAAGTCGCCGCGATGCTCTACGAGGTGCGCCTCGCCGAGACCCGGTAACAGTTCCGTCGCACCGCTGAGGAGGTGCATCCGGACCTCCTCGGTCGTCAGGCTCACGTCGAAGTCCTGCTGCAGATCCGCCTGACCCGCGTGGCCCACGATGACATCGCCGCCGGCTTTCGGGATGATTGTCACGCCGTCCGGAGCCACCAGCCCGCACGGCGGCAGGGGCGCAGGCGGGTGCATCCGGATGCACTGTTCGCGGTTCACGAGCACCCGGATCTCGCGCCCTAGGGCGGCGGACGCCCGGGACGTCCAGGGACCGGTGGCCAGGATGAACGCGTCTGCCTCGACCTCCGCTCCGGTCGCCAGGACGGCGCACCGGACTTTGCCGCCGGCCTTCCCGAAGGCCACCACCTCGCCTTGCCGGATCGTCGCGCCGCGCTTCTCGGCTGCCTGGCCCAGGGCTAGGGTGTAGCGGTAGGGCTCGACCTGCAGGTACGGCAGCGCCATGCCGCCCCGGCTCAGCGGATTGATGGTAGGAAAGAGCGCTCTCAACTCCTTCGCCTCCATCCAGTGCCCCTCGTGGTATCCCTGCCGCTGTTGCAGGGCCAGCGCAGCCCTGTACACCTCCTCCTGCTGCTCGGTGTAGGCCAGCCGGATCCAGGCTAGTTCGCCGTACCCGATGTCCACGCCCGTCGCTTCGCGCAACTCCATCGCCATTCCGGGAAGGCGGTGGTACCCGAGCCACATCAGCTCCAACCAAGGATGTACGCTGCCAGGCGGCATGGAGAAGAGCAAGTCCGGCGGCTGGTCCTCCAGCGCTAGGAAGCGGGGCGGGTAGGCAAAGACAGCCCAGGATTTGCCGGAAGCGCGGGCCGCGATGGATTCGCGCTCGATGATCTGCGACCGGATGCCCAGCTTGGCGAGGTGCAAGGCGATGGAACACCCCGCGACGCCGGCCCCGATGATGACGACGTCGTGCAATGCGGACATGACATCCTCCTCTCGTCGAGGTCAGTGAAGGGAAGGCAGAAGGCTGCTCTGGTGGAGCGAGAGGGGCCATCCAGCGGGCGGCGCCTCGTTCCTCGTGGCATCCGGCTCCCCTACAGCCGTGGAGTGATCGGGATCGTTGAATGTTGCAGACGGAGAGCCGTAGACTATCGTGACGACCCCGTCAAAGGATGTTCCGTGCTGCCGCTGAGCTTTGTCGCCGTCCCACTCAAGACGCACGAGTCACCCGTACGAGTAAAGCGAACCTCCGGAACAGGCGATCAGAGTTCTACCCTTCGCACGCGGCACGCGTCAACGGGATTCTCGGCCGAGGCATCGCCATGAGCCATCGACTCGTGGAGGCTGGAGATGGGTGTGGGTGTCGCTGTAGATTCCGGCTTTCAGCCGTCGGCACCGGCTGGGTCAGCCGTGAGGTCCCGACGTCGTCGGGGATCGATTGGGGCACGCCCCGCTGGGTCTCGAACCGGCCCGTGAGGGCGAAGGTCAGGCTGGTCCTCACGGGGAGGCGGTGCCTCGGCCACGGCTTCGGCTCGAGGCCGTGCCCGGCGCCATCGCGCGCTCCCGCCAGCGCCGGCCGAGTCCGAGTTTGCCCTTGACAGCCGAAGTTCATGCGCCGGATACTTCACTCACGCCGGGAAACGCTCGCGCCGTGCGCTGAGGCCGGGCCCGATACGGCCGCTCGGAATGGTCAAGAGGCAGCCGAGCGCCGGATTGTCGGTCGGCGCCGACGGCGAATTCCTTCCGCCCAAATTCCTATCGGTTCAACCAGAAGACTGGAAGGCGCACGCACAATCCCCCCGGAGCGTAACGCGTATCAGGGCTACAAGGCACCTGTACCGCAAGGACATATGGATATTCTGCTTGCCAATCCCAAGAGCGTAAATGCCTTTGAGTCATTCGGCATGGTCTTTCCTCCCCTCGGCCTCCTCTATGTCGCGGCCGCGGCAGAAGCGGCGGGCTTCACGGTCGGGCTGGAAGACTTCTCTGTATCGCGCAATAAACCGTCGCACTTCAACTTCCGTGACTATGATGTCGTTGGCATAACGTCAGACACGAGACGATTCCCGGAGGCCCTGGAGATTGCAAAAAGAGCAAAGCAGCAGGGATGCACCGTCGTGATGGGCGGGCCTCACCCGCCATTTGTCGACGAAGAGGTCTTGAAGGACGGTTATGCGGATCTCATCGTCAAAGGGGAAGGGGAGATTACGTTTCCGGACCTACTCGACACCATCAAGCGCGGTGATGACCTGTGCCAGGTTAAGGGGATCAGTTATCTTGCCCGTGGAAACGTCATGCGAACAGCACCGCGGGCGCTCGTTGAAAACCTCGACAGCCTTCCGTTTCCGGCGCGTCACCTTGTCGATATTGAGGCGTACAAGAGAGTCGGAGTGAAGTACGGGGGCAAGCGGTCGGTCGCTATCCTGTCCACGAGCAGAGGGTGCCCAAATGCATGCGATTTCTGCGTGAGTCCCCAGATGTACGGGAGACGTTGGCGAGCCAGAACGCCCGAGTCCGTTGTGTCTGAAATTGAGCATGTATACTACGACTATGGATACCGGGCCATCGCCTTCTGCGACGACAATTTTACTGTGTCCCCGAGACGGGTAAGAGAGATCTGCAGGCTCCTTATCGAAAAGAATCTCGACATCTGGTGGTGGTCGTTTTCGACGGCGAGTGCCCTCGTGCGAAACGAAGACATGGTCCGTCTCATGGCAAAGGCCGGTGCAAAGACCGTCTACATCGGCGTCGAGAGCCCCGATCCTGAAACCCTCAAAGAACTCAATAAGGACGCGAGTGCCGACGCCCCGTTCGAGGCCGTGGCCCTGCTCAAGAGAAACAAGCTGGAAATTTTTGCGAGTTATATCCTGGGCGGAATGAATGAAGATGTGGGGGCAATCCTGAGGACGATAAGATTTGCGCGTTCCCTGGATACGTCCGTGGCGCAGTTCAGCATTCTGACGCCGTACCCGGGAACGGTGCTGTTTGAGAAGCTCAAGGATCGGCTGCGCCATACGAAGTGGAGTTTATACGACGGCACGCATCTGGTCTTCAAGCATGAACACGTCTCATATGTCCAGATGCAGCTACTGCTGCTGTGGGCATATGTGAGCTACTATGCGCGCGGGTGGAGAGCCATCAAGGGATTCCTGAAAGCGCTTGTCAAAAACGCACCGATATGGAAGCGTTTGTAGGGCAAGGCGAATTACCATCAGTGACGAAGAGACCGCGAGGGTGAGGGGGAAGGACCGGCGCGAAGCACTCCAAGAGGCACTGATCACGATCGGGGTCTTCTATGGTCTGGCGCTCCTGTGGTCCGCCGGGCCGGAAGAGACCGCGCGGTCATTGGTGTACCTCGGGCGCCAAGCACAGCAATTCATGCATGGCGGCCTCTCGCGTCCGGGGTATCGCCCAAAGGGCAGGCGCGCACGGCAACTCTTTGTGCTGCAGGGGCTCCCCGGCGTCGGAGCGGAGCGCGCGGCCCGTTTGCTGGAGCGCTTCGGTTCCGTCCGGGCCATCGTGACGGCCCCGAGCGACGAACTTGCCCTCGTCCCTGGCATCGATGGGAAGACTGCGGCGAAGATACGCTGGGTCCTCGACGGGCCGCCGATGGGCGAAGGTTCTGGTGCGGGGTCGTGACGAGCCTGCTGGTAAACAAAATGGCTTAGGGAGAGTCGGCCGGAGTAAGCGACCCAGGCGCTGGACACGGGTGTCCGCCACAACGTCGCGAGGGGCGAAAGCCGCCTCCTCTGGGCCGGCGAGGTGCTCCGCACTCCGGCCACCACGCACGGGCGGCACGAGCGAGAGCCGCAGGACTTGCGGTTTATGGTCTCGGCCGTGTGTTCGTCACCCGCGCTCCGCCGGCGCCTTCCGGGCCTGCTCGGCGAGGAGCTTCTGCAGGTCTGCCAGCGACTTCGCCTGCGAGGATCCTTCGATGGCTTTCTCGGCGATCTCCTGAACCTTCTGGTATGCGGCTTCCAGCTGCTTGGCCAGTTTCGTATTCTGGTC
>Ga0102851_10000824_pt1 | contig 16643 bp, 13 predicted proteins | sample Mud3Dept3metaG_FD_79558 | JGI IMG/M metagenome (GOLD analysis project Ga0102851, IMG submission 79558) | Freshwater wetland microbial communities from Ohio, USA, analyzing the effect of biotic and abiotic controls - Mud 3 Core 4 Depth 3... | ecosystem: Environmental > Aquatic > Freshwater >... | reverse complement strand
GATGACACCCTCGACCATCGACCCCACGCGAGCGGTTCGGGCCTCGTCGAGGGCCAGCACGGCAGCCGCCTCGAGACGGTCGACGCGCGTGACCGAGCGCGCCGCCTGCACGACGATGCCGGCGGCTTCTCTCCCCTTGTCGTCGACGGCGACCCGACCGGTGGCGGTCTCCGCGGTGCCGCCCTCGGTCGCCGGCGGAGCAGGGCCGCGCAGGAACTGCCACGCGGCGACAGCGACGACCAGGACCCCGAGGGCTATCGCCCACACGCGGCGACCAGGCAACGTCATGGCAGGATCTCCTCTCCAAGCGCCAATCGAGCTCGAATGGTGGCGCGCACCGCGTCGAGCTTGAGGTCGAGCGCCTCGCGCTGGGCCTCGACCCAGCCGCGGTCGGCTTCGACCAATCGCAGCACCTCGCCGGCGCCCTCCCTGAAGGAGGCGCGCGCGGCCTGCCGCACGGTCTCCGCGGGCTGAATGAGGTCGCGGTCCGCACCCGACGCCCGACTCACCAGCGCGGTCGCGGTGCGCAGGGTGACCTCGGTTTCGCCGATCAGGGCGCGCGTGATGGCATCGAGATCGAGTTGCGCGGCGCGCAACTCGCCCTCCGCCCTGCTGATGGCTGCGGTGTTGCGATCGCTGAGCGGAATGGGCACCTGGACGGCGAAGACGCCGGTGTCGAGGCCGGCCGTCCGCTTGTAGCCGCCGACCACCATCACGTCGGGCACCCGCTGCGCACGTTCGAGGGCCACGCTCGTGCGAGCCCGCTCGAGGCGAGCACGGGCCGCGGCCAGCTCCGGACGGCGCTCGATGGCTGTCGCGGCGAGGGTCGACGGGTCCCCGGAGGCTGGCAGCGACAGCACCGGCTCGACCAACTGCGACGAGGTGACACCGCCAGGCAGACCGACGAGGACCCCGAGCGTCGTCAGGTGCCGATCGAGCTCGAGCCTCGCGCGCAGAAGCAGGACGTCGGTCCGGGCCAATTGCGCCTGGTAGAGGCGCAGGTCAGCTTCCGGCGCGTAGCCCTCATCCACTCGACGCCGCATGACGTCGGCAATCTCGGCCGCGCTGGTCCGCTGTTCGGCCAGGAGGATCGCCGCCTCTCGCGCTCGGAGGGCATCGAGATAGCGGTCAGCTGTCTCGAGCACGAGCTGGCGGTCGGCGTCGGCAAGCGCTGCGGTCGCACCGCCAAGATCGGCTTGCGCCACGGCGCGGCGGGCTCCGCGCTTGCCCCCCAGCTCGATCACCTGCGCGACGCTCGCGTAGGTATCGTTGGGAAAGTCGTCGGTGCTTCCGGGCGTCCAGTTCTCCGACCGGAACTCGAACACCGGGTTCGGGACCCTGCCGGCGCGCTGCGCGGCCGCCTCCGTGCCAAGTCGCAGAGCCTCGGCCGAAGCCCTGCGCGGCGAGTGCTCGCGCGCGAGCGTCAGCGCTCGCTCGAGCGGGAGCGCGGCGGCATCCGCGGGCTGTCCGCGGGCCGCGATCGACGAGGGGTCGCGGCCAGGCGGTGCGCCCGAAGTGGGCGGCGAGGCCGACGGGGTCGCGGTGAGGAGCGCAAGGGTGGCAAGCGTGGCTAGCACGGTCATGAGTCGTCGTCCCCGGCTGATGGTTCGCACGCGCTCCACGACGGGAGCGTGAGGATCGATCGGTGTGTGATGACGCGCCTGTCTGGCGGTTGGTGCGACCTGGACGCTGCACGTCTTCGCAGAGGTGCGAAGAAAAGGGGGGCCGACGCGACTATAGCATAATGAGCGAAGCTGTCATGGACACGCACGCACCCCCTGCGCGAGCCCCCGAAGGCCGACACCGGCGACGGGCGTGGCACGTCGTGCTCGCGGCGGCGACTCTGGCCGTGCTCGCCGCGTGTGGGACCGCCGACGACCCGTCGCGCGAGGCTGCCCCCCGAGAGTCGACAGGACAGCCGTCGGTGGCCGCCACGCCGGTGGCCGACCGCCCGCGGATTGTTGCGCTGGGAGACAGCCTGACGGCCGGCTACGGACTGCCCTCCAACCAGGGCTACCCCTCAGTCTTGCAGCAACTCCTGGACGAAGCCGGTTACCGCTACGAAGTCGTCAACATGGGCGTGTCGGGCGACACCTCCGCCGGCGGCCTTCGACGCGTGGACTGGGCGCTCGAGGGTGACGTGCGGGTCGTGATCGTCGCCCTCGGCGGCAACGATGGGTTGCGGGGCCTGTCGCCGGCGGACCTCGAGCGGAACCTCGGCGGAATCATCGACCGGGCGCGCGCGCGTGGGATCCCGGTCCTGTTGTGCGGCATGGAAGCGCCTCCGAACCTCGGAGCGTCTTATACACGGGAGTTTCGCGCCGTGTATCCACGACTCGCCAAGCGCGACGGCGTCACGCTGCTGCCGTTCCTCCTCGACGGCGTCGCGGGTGACCCCTCGCTCAACCAGGCCGACGGCATTCACCCGAACGCCGACGGCGCGCGGCGCATGGCCACGCTCGTCCTGTCGCGTTTGGAGCCGCTGCTCGACCGGCGTGGGACGTCATGATCAAGCTGGCCGGGGTCTCGAAGACCGTCATGAGCGGCGGCCAGCCGCTCACCATCCTCCACCCCACCGACCTCGACGTCGCACGCGGGCGCAGCGTCGCCATCGTCGGGCCGTCGGGCAGCGGGAAGTCGACGCTGCTTGGGCTCATCGCAGGCCTCGATGCCCCGACGACCGGGACGATTGCCATCGACGGCGTGGAGATCACGACCCTGGGCGAGGACGCCCTGGCGAAGCTGAGGGGCCAGAAGATCGGCTTCGTGTTTCAGTTCTTCCACCTGATTGGGTCGCTCACGGCGTTCGAGAACGTGCTGGTCCCGATGGAGCTCGCCGGCGTGCGGGAGGCCGAGGACCGGGCCCGGCAACTGCTCGCCGAGGTCGGCCTGTCGGGCCGCGGCCATCACTACCCGTCGCAGCTCTCCGGCGGCGAGCAGCAGCGTGTCGCCGTCGCTCGGGCCCTGGCGAACGCTCCTCCGCTGCTGCTGGCGGACGAGCCCACCGGTAACCTCGACAGCCGCAATGGTCAGCATGTCGTCGACCTGCTCTTCGAGATCAACCGCACTCGGGGCACGACGCTGGCGCTCGTCACCCACGACCGGGAATTGGCGGCCCGCGCGGAGATGCGGATCGAGCTCCGCGACGGCCGGGTGGTGGCGCGACGTGGACCGGGCCCTCTCGATGGCCCGCACGCGGGTGTGGCCGTAGAGCCCATTGTCCGCTGAGGCAGGGCCATGACATTCGTTGCCCGCATGGCTGTGCGCGAGATCAAGGCGTCGTGGAAGCGCCTGCTGTTCTTCTTCTTGTGCGTCGCCATTGGGGTTGCAGCCATCGTGGCGCTCCGATCGGTGGTGCAGACCGTCCGCGGCGCCCTGCAGGATCAGGCCCGCGCCCTGTTGGCGGCCGACGTCGTGGTGCAGACCAACCGCCCATGGGACGACCAGACGTTGACCAAGGTCGACGAGCGCCTGGCCGAGGCGCGGGTCGCCGCCCGCACCGAGCTGATTGAAACGACGACCATGGTGCGTCCCGCCGACCCCGCAAAGGGCGGCGTGCGGATGGTGGAGCTACAGGGGATCTCCCCGGGGTTTCCCCTCCATGGGGCCGTGGTGCTCCAGGACGGTGTGCGGTTCCGTCACGAACTGCTCGCTGACCGCGGCGCGCTCGTCCGTCCGGAGCTGCTCGTGCAGCTGGACCTGCGGGTCGGCGATCGCCTGCTCATTGGTGACACGTCGTTCACGATTCGAGGCGTCGTCGCGAGCGAGCCCGGCAGACGAGTTGGCGCGTTCAGTTTTGGCGGGCGTGTCCTGGTCGACCGCGCCGAGCTGCTTGGCACGGGCCTGTTGAGCCTCGGCAGCCGGGCGCGCTACGCGATCATGCTCCGCGTGCCGGACGACTCGATGGAGCAGCTCGTGCGCACGTTGCGTCGTGACTTCCCGCAGCAGTACGTCAGCGTGAGGTCGTATCGCGGTACCGAGGACCAGATCGGCGAGGAACTGCAGCGAGCGGAGAACTACCTCAGCCTCGTGGGCTTTGTCGTGCTCGTGCTGGGCGGGATCGGGGTCTGGAGCGTGACCCGCGTGTTCGTCCACCAGAAGGTCCGGTCGATCGCCGTGATGAAGTGCGTCGGGGCCTCGAGTGCGCAAGTGCTTGCCGTCTACGTCACCCAGGTCGCGGCGCTGTCGATGGCTGGGAGCCTGCTGGGCGTGGCCTTGGCACGCCTGGCGCTGCTGGCCATCCCATCCAGGTGGCTCGACGGGCTGGGTGGTGTGACGCCGAGCCTTACGACGTCGGCCGTTCTCCAGGGAGTCGGGGTCGGCCTGCTGGTGTCGTTGCTGTTCGCCCTCGTCCCCCTGCTCGAGACGAGGCGCGTCAAACCGCTCCTGCTGCTGCGCGACCGGGTGACGGCGGCGCCACCCTCTGGGGCGGAGCGGCGCAGGCTGCGCGAGCGGGTGGTCGGGCGGCTGCGGGGCGCCGACTGGACCAAGGTCGCCACGGCGTTCGGCGTTGGTCTCGCCCTCGCCTTGGTGGCCGGATGGCAGGCCGGATCGCTGCGTGTCGGCCTGTTGGTGTCGGTGGGGTTTCTCGCGGTGGCGCTCGTGCTGGGCCTGGCGGCCACTGGCCTGGTTCGCGCGGTGCGTCCCCTCCGCCGGGTGCGCGTGTTTCCGGTCAGGCATGCGGCCATCAGCGTGCAGCGCCCCGGGGGCCAGACCCGCGTCATTCTCATCGCGGTCGGCCTCGGCGCGTTCCTGATCCTCGGCGTCAAGGCGCTCGAGCGCAACCTGCTCAACGAGTTCTCGATCGAGGCTCGTGCCAACGGTCCCGACCTGTTTCTCATCGACGTGCAGCCCGACCAGGCGGAGCCGCTCGCGCGATTCCTCGAGGGTGCCGGACTGCAGTCGCCGGCGAGACTCCTGCCGGTGCTCCGGGCACGGGTGACGGGCGTGAAAGGTCGCGACGTCAGTCTCGAGTCGTTCGACGACGTGCGATCGAGAGGCTCGCTCGCCCGTGAATACGTGGTCACGTTCCGAGATCGCCTCGAGCCGAACGAGACGATTGTCGACGGCCAGTTCTGGACGGCTGCCCCGGCCACCGACGTCGAGGTGTCGATTGAGCGGAGCATCCGCGACCGATTCCGGATCGCCATTGGCGACCGGATACGGTTCGACATCCTCGGTCGGGTCATCGAGGCACGCGTGACGAGCGTCCGCGAGGTCGAGTGGGCTGACACGCGTGCGGGCGGCTTCATGTTCGTCTTCCGCCCCGGGGCGCTCGACCAGGCGCCGCGTACCTACATCGCGATCGCGCGAGGGCCCGGGGACGCAGCCGAGCGGGCGCGACTGCAGCGGGCTGCCGTGGACCGGTTTCCAAATGTGTCGATCATCGACGCCCGGGAGATCGCCAAGACCGTGGAGGAGGTGTTGGGCAACGTCACCATGGCGGTCTCTGTGGTTGGTGCGGTCGCGGTCTTCAGCGGGGCGCTGATTCTCATCGGCTCTGTGGCGATGACCAAGTTCGAGCGCCTGCACGAGGCGGCCGTCTTCAAGACGCTTGGTGCGGGCACGCGCACCATCGCGGCGACGATGGCGCTCGAGTACGGTACGCTTGGCCTGCTGGCGGGTGCCATCGGCGGCCTCGCGTCGGTGGCGTTGTCGTGGGTCGTGGCGTCTCGGGTGCTCGACATCCGGTGGGATCCGAGCGCGCTCTACGTGGCCGCCGGTGTCGTCATCACGGCCCTGACCGTGACCGTGGTCGGCGTTGTTGCCAGCGTCGACGTGCTCAGGCGGAAACCGTTGTCCGTGCTCAGGGCCGAGTAGCGGTCCGAGGCGGAACGACAGGCGGCCTGAAGGCCGACCGCGCACCGGGGGTGGGGAGAGCCGGACTTGCGGTCTGGTGGCGAGGGCGGGGCATGGTAAGATCAAGGGTCGGCTGCCAGCCCCCGGCGGCCTCAGGAGTGCACGCAAGATGGACATGACCCACTACCGGGAATCGCTGCTGCGCAAGCGAGCCGAGATCCTCAGCGAGGGCGGCATCAGGCCACTGCAGACCACGATGGAGAACAACAGCCGGCAGGGCGACCTCGCCGACCAGGCCAGTGGCAACAACGAGGTGCATATCCAGTTGAAGCTGCGCCAGACCGACGCGAAGATCCTGACGGCCATCGAGGAAGCGCTGTCGAGGATCGACAAGGGCAGCTACGGGATGTGCCGCGACTGCGGCGAACCGATTGCCGCCGCACGTCTGGAGGCGATTCCGTGGACCCGCGTGTGCATCACCTGCAAGGAGAAGCAGAGCGCGTGAAGACGTCCGACCTCACAGCCCTCCTCGGCGAGTTCTACCGCGAGAAGGCGGCGTTGGTGAGCCGACACATCGCGGGCGCGGCGCTCGTCTCGTCGTACGAGTTCAACAATGCCTACCAGTACATCATCAACCGCGATGAAACGCACCTCGACTGGCTGAGATCGGCGCTGGCCGATCAGGGTGTGACGGTGCCGGCCGACGTCGCGGCGCGTCCCACGCCGGCTGGTCGACGGGGCGCGGAACTCGAGAAGGCCGTGATCGAGGACGATGCCCGCCTCGTCCGTGAGTTCGTGACGACGTGGACGCCACGCGTCGCCGGTATGTCCCACGCCCGGCACCGCAAGATGCTGCAGATCGTCCTGGGGGAGTCCCAGGAGCAGCAGCGGTTCTTCGACGACATGCTCCGCGGCCGCGACGACGTGCTGGGTCGCCGTCATGCGAACACCGGCACGGGTGGCGGCGTGCTCGGCCAGCGCTGGCGCGAGTGACCGTCCGCATCGCGGTCGCGCTCGGCAGCAACCTCGGCGACAGACACGCGCACCTCGACTTCGCGGTCGGCAGACTCCGAAGCGCTGTCGACGCGCTCGTCGTGTCGCGCGCCATCGAGACCGATCCCGTCGGCGACTCGAGCCAGCCACGCTACTTGAACGCGGCAGCTGTCGGCGCGACGACGCTGTCCGCCCGCGCGCTGCTGGAGTTCCTGTTGCGAGTCGAGGCTGAGCGAGGCAGGCAGCGGCCGCATCCCGGGGCCGCGCGGACGCTCGATCTGGACCTGGTGTTCTACGGCGACGCGATCATCGCCGAACCCGGGCTCGAGGTGCCGCACCCGCGGTTCCGCGATCGGGCCTTCGTGCTCGAGCCGCTCGCCGAGGTCGCGCCGGATCTGCGCGATCCCGTGACGGGGCTCACCGTCGAGGCGCTCCTGGCCAGGCTCTAGAAACGGGGACACTCACCTTTTTCGATGATTACGATTCTCGACATGACGAATCTGTCATGGGCGAAAAAGATGAGTGTCCCCATTTCCGTCGATCAGTGGCCGCCCGACGCCGGCGCCTCGGCCGGTGTTTCAGGGCGGTGCACGCCCCGGCGCAGTCCTGCCAGCCCCTCCTCGAAGAGCGTGTAGACCGTCGGCACGAACACGAGCGTGATGAGCGTCGAGGTGGTCAGCCCCCCGATGACCACCCGGGCCATCGGCGCCTGCAACTCGCCGCCCTCGCCGAGCGCCAGCGACATGGGCACCAGACCGAGCACCGTCGTGAGCGTGGTCATCAGAATGGGGCGCAGGCGGGTGCGACCGGCCAGCTCGACCGCGTCCCGGAGTGGCATCCCATCTCGGCGTCGCAACGTGTTCGTGTAGTCCACGAGCAGGATCGCGTTGCTGACCACGATGCCCGCCAGCATGATCACGCCAATGTAGGCCTGCATGCTGAACACCGTGTTCGTGAGCTTCATCGCCAGCACCACGCCGATGGCCGCGAGCGGAATCGAGAACATGATGATGAACGGGTCGCGCAGCGACTCGTACTGCGCCGCCATCACCGCGTAGACCAGGACGATCGCCAGGATCAGCAGCAACTGAAGCTGCCGGAACGCCTTGGCCTGTTCCTCGACCTCGGCGCCGAACCCGACCGAGAAGTCCTTGGGGACCCGCAGCTGGGGCAGCAGGGCCTGCACCGACTTGACGGCCTCGCTGAGCGACGTCTCGATCTCGGCGTTGACCGTGGCGATGCGCTCCTGGTTCTTCCGATCGATCTGCGTCGGGCCCGCCTCGGGCTCGACGGCCATGAGGTTCTTGGCCTCGACCACCTGGCCCGTCGGCGTGCTGACGAGCAGGTCGTCCACGTCGGCGACGCGCTCGCGGTCCTCCTCACGCAGTCGAACGATGATGGGATACTCGAATCCGCGTTCACGGTAGTAGGCGGCCTGCGTGCCGGCGACGTTGGTGCGGATGGTGTTGGCGACGCCGCTCACCGTGAGACCCAGCAGCGCGGCCTTGTTGCGGTCGACGCGCACCGCCAGTTCGGGGCGGCCCTCTTCGCGACCGCGACGCACGTCGGTGACGCCCGGCGCGCTGCGCATGAGCGCCTCCGCCTCGACCATGAGACGCTTCGCGTCGTTCAGGTCGTGCCCGCGGATCTCGAGCGCCAGTCGCGCGTCGGTCATGCCGCCGAACATCCGGCTCATCTGGAAGTTGCCACCGGAGGCACGGGCCGTGACGATCACACCGGGAAGCCCTGAGAGCTGGCGGCGGAGCGCCATGGCGATATCGTTGTTCGAGCGAGTCCGCTCGGCCCTGGGCACGAGCCGGACCGTGACGTCGCCGCGGTGCGTGCCGCCGCCCATCCACCCGCCACCCCCGGCGGACGTGATCATGTTCGTGGCCTCGGGGACGTTCTTCCGGATCATCTGCTCGAGCTGCAGCATCACCGCTTCCGTTCGTTCGATGCGCGTGCCCACGGGCAGCTCCGCGTTGACGCGGACCTCGCCCTCGTCAGCCTGCGGCATCAACTCGAACTGCAGGGTGCCCATCAGCGCGATGGCCAGCACGAACAGCCCGGCTCCGACGAGGAGGACCGTCGGCCGGTGCTCGAGCGCCACGTGCAGGAGCTTGCGATACCCGTCGTCGAGGCGCTGGAGCGCCAGTTCACTCTGAACGTACAGCCGGCCCATGACGCCCTTGCGTTCCTTCCCTGTCGTGTGGATGAGCAGCTTCGAGCACAGCACGGGCACGAGGGTGACGGCGACGAACAGCGACATCGACAGCGAGAAGATCACGACCATCGCCAACTGGCCGAACAACACGCTCGAGACTCCGGAGAGGAAGAAGAACGGCACGAAGACCGCGCAGTGCGTCAGCGTGGAGGCCAGGATCGCCGACCAGATTTCCTCGCTCCCGTCGATGGCCGCCTGGAGCCGGCTCTTGCCGAGCGCCATGTGGCGTTCGCTGTTCTCGAGCACGACGATCGCGGCGTCGACGATCATGCCGACGCCCAGCGCCAACCCCCCGAAGGTCATCGTGTTGAGCGTGTATCCCCCGAAGTAGAGCAGGACGAACGTGCCGATGATCGAAATGGGGATCGACGTGCAGATGATGAGCGTCGCCCGCGCGCTGCGCAGGAAGGCGAAAATCACGAACACGACGAGGAACGAGCCGAGGAGCACGGCCTCGCGGACGCCGGCGATCGAGGCTTCGATGTAGCTCGACGTGTCGTTCGTGATGAGGATCCTGATGCCGCGAACCTCGCGGTTGATGCGCTCGACCTCGGCGCGCACCGCCTTGGCCACGGCGACGGTGTTCTCGCCCGACTGCTTCTGCACCTCGAGGCGGACGCCGGGCCTGCCGTTCACCCGGGTGATGTTCCTGACGTCCTCGGTTCCGTCGCGCACGGTGGCGATGTCGCGCAGGTACACGGGCACGCCATCCTTGGTCAGGACAACGAGGTTGCGGATCTCGTCGAGGTTCGCGAACTGCCCGGGGCTGCGCAGCAGGTACGTCATGTCCCCCTCGTCGATCTCCCCGAGGGGGATGTTCTGGTTCTCGGTGCGCAGCAGGGTGATGACGCGGTCGACCGAGAGGTGCAGCGCCGTGATCTTCTCGCGCGACAGTTCGATGCGAATCTGCCGGCGCAGGCCGCCGCGCACCGTCACCGCCGCGACGCCCGGCACGCGCTCGAGGCGGCGCGACAACTCGTTTTCCGCCAGTTCGCGCAGCGTCACCGGGTCGTAGTCGCCTTCGACGGCGAGCCAGATGATGGGAAACTGCGTCGAGTCGAACTTGAAGACGACGGGCGGGTCGGCATCTTCCGGCAGCCGCCCGCGCACGCGGTCGAGCCGGCTCCGCACGTCGTCAGCCGCCACGTTGAGGTTCGTGCCGTACGCGAAATTCAACCGGACGGTGCTGCTGCCCTCCGACGACGTCGAGTTGATCTGCTCGAGCCCGGCGACCGCCGCCACGCTCTGCTCGATGGGACGCGTGATCGTCTCCTCGATTTCGCGGGGGCCGACGCCCGGATAGCTGACCCGGACCGTGAGGCTGGGAAAGCTCACCTCGGGCATCAAGTCGACCGGGAGCTTCGCCAGGGAGATCGCGCCGAGGAGGATGATCACGGCGCTGATCATGAACATCGTGACCGGGCGGTGAATGGCCGTACGCGGAATGCTCATGGCTCGATCCTGGGGACGGGAACGGTCCGACGACTGATTCAACAGACGGTATCAACCACTATAGCGCTCATGACGCCGGGCGCGGTGACGGCTGGTCGGGTCGACCTGCCTGGCTCTGAGGACCGCCGGGACCGCTGGCTCGGCCTCCCTGGGGACCGCGGCTCGCACCGGCCATCAGCACCGGGTCGCCATCGCGAAGTGCCGCGGCTCCGGTCGTGATGATCTGCTGCCCTTCGCTGACCCCCCCGAGGACCTCGGCCATCTTCTGGTCCTGCAGGCCGAACTGGACCTCGGCGAACCTTGCCACCATCGACGGGGCTGGCGCCGCGCCGGAGCCGCCCGCCTGTCCTCTTCCTGCAGAAGGGCCGCCTGCCAGAGGCGAAGCGTCGCGGGCGCCGGGCGCTCCGCCAGCCGGCGAGGCCGCGGCCCGCTCCACAGTGAACACGCCGCGCTTGCCGTCGACGTCGACGACCGCATTGCGCGGCACCACCAGGGCATTCGCGCGCTCGTCGACCTTCAACGCCACGCGCGCATACATGCCGGGCTTCAGCCGGTCTTGCGGGTTCGGGATCTCCACCTCGATCTGCGCCGTGCGAGTCGAGGGGTCGAGCACCGGCGCGACTCGAGCCACGATGCCCGAGAACGTCTCACCCGGATAGGCGTCGACATCGACGCGCGCGGACGTGCCGGCCGCGACCCGCCGCAGATCCCGCTCCACGAGGTTGGCGACGAGCCGGACGACATGGATGTCGACCACCGACGCGACCGGGGAGTTCGTACTGGCAAATGCTCCAGCGTCGAGGCTGCGGCTTCCGACGAACCCATCCAGCGGCGAGACGATCCGCGTGTTGGCCAGGTTGATCCGAAGTTCCTCGAGCCTGGCCTTGGTCTGCTCGAACTGGGCGCGGGCGAGGTCGAGTTGCGCGACCGCCGCCTGGTACCGAGACTCGGTGTCGTCGAGCGTCTGCTTCGGGATTAGCTGGCGGCCGAACAGGTTGCGCGACCGCTCGGCGTTCGACTCGGCGAACTTCAGGTCGGCCTCGCGCTGGCGGATGGTTGCCTCCCCGACCTGGTTGGAGGCCTGGGCTTGGCGCACCTGCTCGCGAATCTCCTGGTCCTCGAGTTGCGCGATCAGCTGGCCTCGGGCGACACGGTCGCCGAGGCGGACGTTCACCGATTGCAGCCGCCCGCTGACCTTCGGCACGACGTCGACCGTGGTGAAGCCGATGAGGTTGCCCACCACCGCCACCTCCTCGGCCACGTTGGCACGCGACACGACGGCCAGTTCCACGGTCATCGGCGGGCGCGCGAAGGCGCCCGGCCCGCCCATGCCGCCAGGGCGTCCACCCGCACCGGCGTTCGGCTGCGCGCCGCCCGAACCGAAGAACCAGTAGTACCCGGCGACGGCCACCACCAGCACTGCGACGATGAGGATGATCCTGCGCATGAGTCCTGTCCTACTGTGATCCGCCGCCCAGGGTGGCCGACGACGCGGCGCTCGTCGAGCCTCGCGAGGCCGTCTGCTGCACCCGGTCGAAGTCCACGATCGACTTCTGGTAATCGAGGCGCGCCCGCAGTTCGACGATCTGCGCGTCGAACAGGTCGCGCTGGGCCTGCACCACGAAGAAGTTGGTCGACATGCCCACCTCGAACTTCGACTCCTCGGCCTCGAGCCGCTTCTGGGCCAGCTCGCGAGCCGCGGTCGCTGCCTCGACGCGCCGGAGGTTGCTCTCGATCTGCGACGCGATGTTGGTGACCTCCGTGGCCACCTGCAGCTCGAGGGCGCGGACCCGTGCCCGGGCCTGTGAGACCTGCAACTTGGCGCGGGCGTGTTGCGCGTCGGCCGCGCTCGTGCCGAGCGGGTAGCTCATCACGACCGAGGCGTTCCACTGAGGGTAGTCGGCCGCTCCCATCATCGAGACCGCATCACCGTAGCCGCCGGGGATCACGGCGATGACCGGGCCGCCCGTTCCGTCGCGGATGTAGCGTGTGCCGCCGATGCCCTGCAGCCCATAGCCGGCCTGGAAGTCGAGGGCTGGCAACCGCTGGTTGCCGAGGTAGTCCACGTTGACCAGGCTGCTGTCGAGCTGCTTGCGCGCCTGCTTCAGATCGGTGCGGCCTTCGAGAGCGGCACGGACGGCGCCTGTCAGATCGATGGGGACCGGCCTGAAATCGGGACGATCGACCGGCACGATGATGGCCGGCCACATCGGGTCGTCGGTGCCGCTCACGATGAGGCGCTTCAGGGCGAGCTCGGCCGTTTTCAGGGTCTGATCGGCCTGGGCGAGCGACTGACGCCTCGTCGCGGCCTCGGACTCGGCCTGATACACGTCGATCGGTGCGAGCGTGCCCACCTCGACGCGGACCTGGTTGTCCTCGACCAGCTTCTCGGCAAGGGCGAGGGAGCGCCGCGCCACCTCCACGGCCTCGCGCGCCGCCACCAGGTCCCAGTACGCGTTCCGGACGTTGGCGACGGTGTTCACCAGCGTTGACTGGAGCTGGATCTCCGAGATGTCGCGGTTGAGCGTCTGCACCTCGAGTTGCTGGCGGGTCAGGTCGATCTTGAAGCCGCGCAGCAGCGGCTGCACCACGCCGAACGACAGCGTGGCGTTGTACTGCGGCGTGAACGTCGTGAAGAGGTTCGTCGAATCCTGCTTGCGGTTGTTGAACCCCACCGTCACGCTGCTGCCGTACCAGGGAAGGCTCCAGCTCGTGCCCACGTTGGCCGTGCCGGTGGTGTTCTCGACGCGGACGCCGCCGATCAGCTGGCTCGTGGGAAGCTGCACGATGTAGTTGCGGCCGATGGTCGAGGTGACCACCGGCTGATAGGTGCCGCGCAGCGACGCGATGGTGAGGTCGTACGTCTGCGGGTTGATCCGCTCGACCGCGATGTCGAGGTTGCGGTCGAGCGCGCGAGTGACGGCTTCGTCCACCGTCAGGTCGACCGCAGACGCCCCGGGGCCTTGGGCACCCGTGACATAGCCAGACTGCGTGGCCGCGTCGCGCATGAGCTCGGCAAGGCGTGCGTCCGACACCGACTGCGCGTGGGCGTCCGTCGGCGCCGCGCCTGCGAACGCGACCACCACCAGCGTGCAGCTCAGCACAAACCTCCTCACGGGCATCTCCTTGGGCGAGTGTCTCGAGCTTGTGACCCTGTGACAGGCCTTGGACAGGAACGGCCGCGCGTCACCGCGGCGGCCCCGGGGCTGCAGGAACTCGGCGCGAGGTCCGGGCGCTGTCGAGCCGCTTGTGGAAACCCTGCAATTTCACGCGCTGTTCGGCCGAAAGGACCCGATACATGCGGTAGACCATCAGGGTGCGGCCCCGATACAGGGCCGACCGGGCGGTTTCGGTCCGAGCGACGGCCTCGGTGACCTGGGCCTCGGTCGCCGTGCCCGCGGTGAGCAGGTCCGAGACCGCCTGCTCGAGCCGGTCCAACTCGGCCTTGTGGGCGCGAAGCTCAGGCATCACCGACTGGAAGATCGCCTCCAGCGTCTGCGCCTGCTCCGACGTGATCCCGACCTCCTGCTGCACCCGCGCTGACAGCCACCACTTGTGGCGGTCGCTGCTCTGACCGTCCTGGCTGGCCTGCCCAGCCAAGGTCACCGGGACCGCGAGGGACACAAGAACCGTCAGGCAAGCAGCGATGCGAATTCTGGACATCATGGCGAATTCCCGACCTGAGCGGACATACGACCCACGGGCGTGGGACGTTTACGCGGCGGGGGCTGGGCCGCCCACGACCCGACTACTTCCGTGTCATCCGCTCGAGCCGTTCGATGACCTCGCCGATGATGTTGTTCGGCGTCGACGCGCCCGCCGTCAGGCCGACCGTGACGGGTCCGTCGATCGGCAGCCACCCGGCCGTGGTGATCTCAGCCACGGCCTTCCGTGGACTTCCGGGCGGGGTCACCGGGCGATGCCTGATGGCCCGCTCCGACACCAGGCAGTCCGGCTCGGCCACGTGGTAGGTGGGCACGCGCTCAGCGCAAATGTTGGCGAGGTTGCAGGTGTTGCTGCTGTTGTAGCCACCGACCACCACCATCAGGTCGAGGCACTGCTCTTTGAGCATGGCGACCACGGCGTCCTGGCGCTCCTGCGTGGCGCTGCAGATGGTGTCGAAGGCACGGAAGTGGTCGGCGAGGGCGTCTTCGCCCCAGCGGTCGACCATCGCCACCCGGAACATCTCGCCGATCTCGAGCGATTCGGACATCAGCATCGTCGTCTGGTTGGCCAGACCAATCCGCTCGAGGTGCACGTCGGGGTCGAAGCCCGGCGAACTCGCCGCGCCGAAGCGCTCGAGGAACGCCTCGCGTCGGCCCCCATGGCGAATGTAGTCGCACACGGCGGCCGCCTCGGCCTTGTCAAGGACGACCAGGTAGCTGCCACCAGGGTACTTCAGCGTCTGCGACGCGGTGGCCTGCGTTTCCTCGTGGTGAACCTTGCCGTGGATGATCGACGTGAAGCCGTCCTCCGCGTACCGTCGCACGTTCTTCCAGACGTTGAGCACCGATCCGCACGTGGTATCCACGAGCGTGCAGCCGATCGCGTCGAACCGCTGCATGTCCTGCACCGACACGCCAAACGCGGGCAGGATGACGACGTCGTCCGAGCCCAGGCGATCGACGCTCTCGCCGGGATCCGAGAGGAACCGGATGCCCGCCGCGCGCAGCTTGTCGTTCACGTGCGGGTTGTGGATGATCTCGCCGGTCAGGAAGACCTGCCGCTGCTGGAATCGCTGGCGGGCCTGATAGGCGTAGTCCACCGCCCGGTCGACGCCGTAGCAGAAGCCGAACTCACGCGCCAGATGGATGGTCAGCCGTCCAGACCTGAACGTGAAATCCTCGGCCTTCACGCGGTCAACGATCGCGCTGTGGTAGTCGGCCGCCAGCTGGCCGGCCACGGCTTCTTTGAGATCGAGGCCTTTCCGAAAGATCAGAGGGGGCACGGCGAGCGGCTTACCGAGTCGGCGCCGTGGGATCGCCCACGCGGGGGGTCAGCGCATCGATGGTCCGGAGCGGTTCGATCCGTGGCGCGAGGAGCGCGGCCTCGACCTCCACCAGGAACTGCTCGTCGTCTGCGGCGTCGAACGCCGCCGTGCGGACCGAGGCCGTTCGGCTCGTCGCGGGCACGTCGGTTCGCGCTCGCGCCGTCAAGGCGAAGTCGTGGCCCTGCTCGTGGCGGTCCAGGAACCGCCCGGCGGCCAGTCCTGACACCAGGCCCACCACGGCGGCCGCCGCCACCCAGCGCCGCGCCACCATCCGGACCGGGTGCGCCAAGGCCGAGACCGCCGGGAACGTCAGTACCCGGCCTGGCTCCGCGGCGGGATCGAGCCGTCGCAGGATGGCACTGTACTGCCGGGCGAGCCGGCGCTCGGTGAACACGGCGTCGGCCTCGCGCTCGACCTCGCGGCGGGTCTCGGCGAGCGACGCCTCGAGCGCGGCCAACTGCTGCGCACAGGCCGGACACGTCTCGAGATGGGCGCGCACCTCGGGCGGTAACCCTGGGCCCGCAGCGCCGGTCAGCGCGGCGAGGTTCAGCGCGTCCACATCAACGTGGCCCCTCCGCCGCCCCTCGAATCGCTTGGTCCACATCGTCGTCACCTCGGTGCCGGTCAGCGGCCGGCCCCAGCCAGGTCGGCGAGCACGTGCCGCAGCCGTCGAACGGCCCGGAACAGGTGGACACGCACTGTCGATTCGTTCATGCCCGTCAGTTCGCCGATCTCCCGGCTCGAATACCCGCCATAGTGGCTCAACAGCAGCACCTGCCGCTGGCGGCTCGTCAGACCGTCAATGGCCCTGGCGAGGCTGGTCGCCCGCTCGTGGCGAAGCAACGCCTCTTCCGGCGAGGCGTCCGAGGCTCGCGGTTCGCGCGCCGACTCGTGACGCTCGGGCATGGCCGTCAGCCACTGCTGCCGGCGTCCTCGAGCCTTCAGCCGATCGAGGCATCCGTTGACGAGGATCCGGTTGAACCAGCTCTCGAACGGCCACTCCTCCCGAAAGCTCGGCAACCCGACAAACGCCTTGACGAAGGCGTCCTGCACGGCCTCGTCCGCGTCGGCTGCGTCCCGCAGGTAGCAAAACGCCAAGCGGGAGGCGCGCCGCTGGAGCCGGGTCACCAACGCGCCGAAGGCCTCCCGCGCACCCTCGCGGTCGCCGGACGCCAGCAGCGCCTT